>Ga0134125_10002126_pt1 | contig 23740 bp, 16 predicted proteins | sample KB31751_FD_96464 | JGI IMG/M metagenome (GOLD analysis project Ga0134125, IMG submission 96464) | Terrestrial soil microbial communities with excess Nitrogen fertilizer from Kellogg Biological Station, Michigan, USA - KB3-175-1 | ecosystem: Environmental > Terrestrial > Soil > Unclassified ...
AAGCGCGCCTGCGCGCCCGCATGACGCGCCTCCGCCGCGCCTTGCCCGCCAACAACCTGCGCCAGGCCGATCGCCTCGCACCGGCCGCGCTGCTCCTCAATGAACGCGGCTCGGCGCCGGGACAGTGGTGCGCCACGCCGGCCGGGCATCTCGTCTTGCTGCCCGGACCGCCCGATGAGTTGCGGCACGTGTTTGCCGCGGGCGTGCTGCCCCGGCTGCGGCAGTTGGTGCCGGCGCGCGCGCTGTTCACGCGCGTGCTCAGCGTCGCGGGCTTGCCGGAGTCCGAGGTCGATGCGATCGCGGCCCCCATCTATACCCAGGCGGCGCAGGTGCGGACGACGATCCTGGCCTCGCCGCCCGGCTTGGTTGAGCTCCACCTGCGCGCCTGGGACCGCGCCCTCGCGCCCGCGCGGGAGCGCGCCGAGGCGCTGGCCGGGCGTTTGAGCGTGGCGCTGGGGGAGGCGATCTACAGCCGCGAACAGGAATCCCTGGCGGCGGTGGTGGGGCGCGCGCTCGCACGGCGCGCCGAGACCCTGGCGATTGCCGAGAGCTGCACCGGCGGACTGCTGGGCGAGTTGCTGACCCGCATCCCGGGCGCGTCGCGCTATTTTCTGGGCGGCGTGCTTTGTTACAGCAACGGCGTCAAGCGCGAACTGTTGGGCGTCCGCGCCGAAACCCTGGCGTCCCAGGGAGCGGTCAGCGCCGCTTGTGCTTGCGAGCTGGCGGAAGGCGTGCGCGCCCGCTTGCAAACGGATTGGGGCGTCTCCATTACCGGTATCGCCGGTCCCGATGGTGGCAGCGAGGAGAAGCCGGTGGGCACCGTGTTCGTCGGCTTCAGTCACCGCGAACAGCCGGCCGAGGCCGTCGCGCTCTTCCTCAACGGCGACCGCGAACGCATCCGCTGGCTCGGCGCGCAGCAGGCCCTCAATCGGCTGCGGCTGCGCTTGGGTTAGACTGGGCTTTGGGTTTGGAACTCCCACCCACGGCGGGTGCGCCTAAGGCGTTGCGGCAGCCATCCGGATGGCGCCGCCACGAAATATGGCAGTATTTCGGTCCCGCCTTCGTCGCCAGCGTCGCCTACATCGACCCCGGCAACTTCGCCACCAACATCCAGGGCGGGGCCCAGTTCGGCTATGAGCTGCTCTGGGTACTGCTCTGGTCGAACCTGATGGCGATGCTGGTGCAGTTTCTCTCCGCCAAGCTGGGCATCGCCACCGGCAAAACCCTGCCCTCGCTCTGCCGCGAGCGCTTTCCGCGCCCCGTGGTGATCGGGCTCTGGCTGATCGCCGAGGTTGCCGCCATGGCGACCGACGTCGCCGAGTTTCTGGGCGCGGCGCTGGGCTTCTACCTGCTCTTCCATTGGCCGCTGATGATCTGCGCGCTGGTGACCACGGCGGGCGTGTTCCTCATTCTGGCGATCGAGGTGTATGGGTTTCGGCGGCTGGAGCACGTGATCATGCTCTTCGTGGGCGTGATCGCGATCGCGTACTTCTACGAAGTGCTGCTCGCCCGGCCCGACTGGCGTGCCGTCGCCATCTCGACCATCCTGCCGCGGGTCAGCCGGTCGAGCGCCTACATCGCGGTCGGAATGCTGGGGGCCACCGTGATGCCCCACGTCGTCTACCTCCACTCGGCGCTGGTGCAGCACCGCTACCGCGCCGACGATCCCAGCCATAGCCTGCGCCATGCCCGCTATGAATTCTGGGATGTACTGGTGGCGATGAACGGCTCCTGGCTGGTGAACTCGGCCATGCTGATCATGGCGGCGGCGGTGTTCTTCCGCGGCGGCATTCATCAGGTCGGCATCGAGTTGGCCCATCAGACCTTGGCCCCCATCCTGGGTGCCGCCGCGGCCTTTGCCTTTGGCCTGGCGCTGCTGTGCTCGGGCCTGTCGTCATCCGTGGTCGGCACCATGGCCGGCCAGGTGGTGATTGAAGGCTTCCTGCACGTCAACTTCAATATCTTCTACCGGCGGGCGCTGACCGTGATCCCGGCTCTGATCGTCATCGCCGTCGGCATGGATCCGCTGCGGGTGCTGGTCTTTTCCCAGGTAGTGCTGAGTTTTGCGCTGCCCTTCGCCATCGTCCCGCTGGTCCTGCTGGTGCAAAGCGCCGAAGTGATGGGGCCCTTGGCGGTGCAGCGCGCCACGGCGGTGCTGGGCTGGATCGCCACCGCGACCATTCTCGCTCTCAACGGATACTTGATCTACCTGGTGGCTACCGGCCGCGCTTGAGTGCTCAAAAGCGCAGCAAGTCGGCCATGGCCTTGTGCAGGTCGGAGGCCTGCGGCAGGATCACGTCTTCCAGCGCCGGCTGGTAGGCGCAGTACACGTCCTTGGCGGCCACGCGGCGCACCGGAGCGTCCAGGTCCTCAAACAGCTCGTCGGCGATCCGGGCGGCGATCTCGGCGCCGTAGCCCCAGCTCAGCACGTCCTCGTAGGCCACGATCACGCGCGAGGTCTTGCGCACCGAGGTGGCGATGGCTTCCCAGTCGTAGGGGGCCAGGCTGCGCAGATCGATGACCTCGATGTTGGCGCCCTGCTCGTGCGCCAGCTTGTCGGCGGCTTGCACCGCGCGCTGTACCACCGCGCCATAGGTGATCACCGTCAGATCGGTCCCCTCGCGCGCCACGCGCGCCTTGCCCAAGGGAATGCAGAAGTCTTTGCCCGGGTGCGGCCCGCGGTTGAAGGGCTCGCGGTAGAGGCGTTTGTGCTCGAGGAACAGCACCGGATCCTCGCAGCGCAGCGCGGTGCGCAGCAGCCCGCAAGCGTCCACCGCGGTCGAGGGCATCAGCACGCGCAGCCCGGGCATGTGCGTAAAGATGGATTCGCCGCACTGGCTGTGATAAATCGCACCGCCGGTGAGGTAGCCGCCGATCGCGACGCGCAAGACCACCGGTGAAGCGAAAGCGCCGTTCGAGCGCCACCGCATCACCGAGAGCTCGTCCCGGATCTGCATCATCGCGGGCCAGATGTAGTCGAAAAACTGGATCTCGGGCGCCGGTTTGAGGCCGCGGGTGGCGATGCCGATGGCGCGGCCCACGATCGAGGCTTCCGCCAGCGGCGAGTTGTAGGCCCGGTCGCTGCCGAACTTGCGTTGCAATCCGCCGGTGACTTTGAACACGCCGCCCTTGCCCTTGACCTTTTCCAGGTTCTCCTCGCGGGTGCAGTCGGCCACGTCCTCGCCGAACACCAGGATGCGCGGATCGCGCGCCATCTCCTCGTGGAGCACGGTGTTGATCAGGTCCACCATGGTCTGCGGCTTGCCCTCGCCCGGCTCCGGCTGGCTGGCGAAGGCGGGGCCGGTCGGGTCCACGTCGGGTGAGTAGACGAAGTTGTAGATCGAGTCGAGTGCGGGAATCGGCGCGTTGAGAGCGGCTTCGGCCGAGGCCTCGACCTCGGTTTCGACCGACTGCTCGATCTCCTTCAGCGCGGTCTCGGGGGCCAGCTTGGCGTCGAGAATGTGCGCGCGCAGCCGGGTGATGGGGTCGCGGCGCGATTCCTCCTCGCGTTCCTCTTCGGGCCGGTACAGGCGCTCGTCGTCGGAGAGCGAGTGCGAGTACGGCCGCACCACCTGGGCGTGCACCAGCGCCGGCCCGTGGCCGCCGCGGCAGTGGCGCATCGCCTCCGTCATGGCGGCGTGGCTGTCGAACAGGTCGCAGCCATCGCAGCGCACCACCTTCAAGTTGGGAAAGTCGGTGACCAGGCGGGAGAGGCTGACGCCCGCGCCCTGCACTTCGGACGGCACCGAGATGGCGTAGCCGTTGTCCTCGATGAGGAAGATCACCGGCAGCTTCTCGCGGCAGGCCCCGTTGAGCGCTTCCCAAAACTCGCCCTCGCTGGTGGCGCCCTCGCCTGAGCTCACCAGAACCACTTCGTCGGGCTGGTGACTCACTTTTTGCGGATGCGGATGCGTGCTCAGCCACTCGCCCACCTCGGGATGCCGGTTGAGGTGGCGTCCCGCCTCGGCGCAGCCCACCGCCTGCAGGTACTGCGTTCCGGTGGGGCTCGAACTGCTCACGATGTTGTACTTGGCGTGGCCCCAGTGCGAGGGCATCTGCCGTCCCCCGGATGCCGGGTCGTCGGCCGCCCCCACCGCTTCGAGCAGCATCTCGGTCGCGGTCACGCCCAGGCGCAAGCACATCGCCCGGTCGCGGTAGTAGGGGTAGACCCAGTCGTATCCCGGCCGCAGCAGGTCGCCCGCGGCGGCGGTGATCGCCTCGTGTCCGGCGCCGCTGATTTGAAAGTAGATCTTTTGTTGCCGCTTGAGCAGGATTTCGCGGTCGTCCAACCGGCGCGATAGCAGCATCACCCGGTAAAGCTCCAGCACCCGTTCGCGGCTTAAGTCCGCGGCGGGGGAGGAAGCGGTGGCGTGGTCAGTCTTCAGCGGCATCGAATGCCATTATCGAAGCTGCGCTACCTGCCCGTCAACAAACCGAGCGGTAGGAAAGAACTCCTCGCGGGGCCCGCGGCGCAGCCGCGCTGGGGTCCGCGCCAAGAATGACGCGGCTACAACCGGAAAAGTTCGCGCAGTTGCCGGCTCTGCGTCCGGCTCACCGGGATCTCGCTCTGTTTCCGGTCGTCCATGCGGAGCTGAAAGCTGCTGTTGAACCACGGCACTACTTCTTTGACATGGTTCAAGTTGACCAGGTAGGAACGGTGCGCGCGCCAGAAGCTGGCGCCCTCGAGCGCGGATTGGAGCTCCTCGATGGTGCGGAAGGTGGCCTGTCCTTCCAGTTGACGCGTGGCGATGGTGATAATGCCATCCTCGACCTTGGCGAACACCACTTCCTGCGGGTCGAGCAGGTACTGCCGTCCTCCGGTCTTAACCAGCACTTTGGTGGCGGCGGGCGTCTTGCGCCCCTCCAGCATTTGCAGCACCCGGTCCACCTTGCCCGCGACCGACTCGCCGGCCTGCAGGTGGTGTTTCACCTTCTCGATGGTCTTCGACAGCCGGGCGTGATCGAAGGGCTTGAGCAGGTAATCCACCGCGCTCACTTCAAAGGCTTGCAGCGCATAGTGTTCATAGGCGGTGGCGAACACCAGGTAGGGAATCGGGATGTGCTTCGATTCCATCAGCCGGACCGCGCCCAAACCATCCAGCCCGGGCATCTGCGCATCCAGAAAGAGAAGATCGGGCTGATGCTGCTTGACCAGCTTGACCGCGTCCAGGCCGTTCTGACCCGTGGCCACCACCTCGACTTCCGGGAAGGCTTGCAGCAGGAAACTCAACTCCTCCCGCGCCAGCTTCTCATCGTCCACGATCACGGCGGAAATGGCCATTCCGCTTCTTAGTATAGAAGCACTCGCCGCCGGCCAGCGCGGACCTGCCGGGGCCGGCGGCCATCAAAAGTGCTAAGGTCAAAGAGGATGCCCCGCAAACCGGCGAAGCCGCGTACGCCCGTCCGCACCGCCGCCTCCAGCCCGGCTGAGGGTCCGGTCGAAGCCGTTTCCGATGCGCCGGAGTCCGCCTTTCTCGGGGACGGCGATTTGCACTGGTTTCAGGAGGGCCGCCACCTGCGCCTGTACCACCACCTCGGCGCGCACCGGCTACCCGCCGGGCCGGAGCGTGCCGCCGGGGTGCGCTTTGCCGTTTGGGCGCCCAACGCGGAGCGGGTCAGCGTGATTGGCGGCTTCAATCACTGGTCGCCGGGCGAGACGCCGCTGGCGCCGCGCGGGGACTCGGGCATCTGGACGGGATTCGTCGAGGGCCTCAAGCCGGGCGAGATTTACAAATACGCGCTGCGCCCGCGCGGGGCCCGGCACTGGATGGAGAAGGCCGATCCGTTTGCCTTCCACGCCGAGACCCCGCCCCATACCGGCTCGGTTGTCTGGGACTTGCATTACACCTGGGGCGACGGCGATTGGATGCGGGCGCGCGGCGCGGCCAACGGCGGTGCCGCGCCGATTGCCATCTACGAAGTGCACCTCGGTTCCTGGATGCGGGTTCCCGAGGAGGGCAATCGCTTCCTCACCTACCGCGAAATCGCGCCCCGGCTCATCGCCCATCTGCGCAGCGCCGGTTTCACCCACGTCGAGTTCCTGCCGGTGATGGAGCATCCCTTCTACGGTTCCTGGGGGTACCAGGTCACCGGCTACTTCGCGCCCACCAGCCGGTTCGGTACGCCGCAGGACTTGATGTACCTGATAGACCAGCTGCATCAGAACGGCTTCGGCGTGATCCTCGACTGGGTGCCGTCGCACTTTCCCAACGACCCCCACGGTCTGGCGGAGTTTGATGGGACGCACCTCTACGAGCACGCCGACCCGCGCCAGGGCTACCATCCCGACTGGCACTCCTGCATCTTCAATTACGGCAGGCGCGAGGTGCGCAGCTTCCTGTTGAGCAACGCGTTGTTCTGGCTGGATCTCTATCACGCCGACGGGCTGCGGGTGGATGCGGTGGCGTCCATGCTGTATTTGGACTATTCGCGCAAAGAGGGCGAGTGGATCCCGAACGCCTTCGGCGGCCGCGAGAACCTGGATGCCATCTCGCTCCTGCGCGAGCTGAACGAGGACGTCTACAGCAACTACCCTCTGGTGCAGACCATCGCCGAGGAGTCCACCTCCTGGCCGATGGTGTCGCGCCCGACCTACGTCGGCGGCTTGGGCTTCGGCATGAAGTGGGACATGGGCTGGATGCACGACACCCTGGTCTACATGGCGCATGAGCCGGTACACCGCCAGTATCACCATAGCCAGCTCACCTTCCGTCAGCTTTACGCCTGGCACGAAAACTTCGTCCTGCCGCTCTCGCACGACGAGGTGGTGCACGGCAAGTCGTCGCTGCTGTACAAGATGCCGGGCGACGAGTGGCAGCGCTTCGCCAATCTGCGCCTGCTGTTCGGGTTGCAATATGGACAGAGCGGCAAAAAGCTCTTGTTCATGGGCGGCGAGTTCGGCCAGGGCTACGAGTGGAACCATGAGAGCAGCCTGGACTGGAGTTTGCTGCGCTACCCGGTGCATGGCGGCGTGCTGCGCTGGGTCTCGGACTTGAACCGCGTCTACCGCGAGTCGCCGGCGCTGCACGAGCTCGACTTCATGCAGCGGGGTTTTCAATGGGTGGATTGCAACGATGCGATGCAGAGCACGCTGAGCTGGCTCCGCCTGGCCTTGGGCGAGGACCGTGTGCTGGTGGTGTGCAACTTCACCCCGGTGCCGCGCCACGACTACCAGGTCGGCGTGCCGCGCGGCGGCTACTGGCGCGAGATCCTCAATAGCGACGCGGTCGACTACTGCGGCAGCGGCTGCGGCAACATGGGCGGGGTGTGGGCCACCGGCGAGGCGTGGCATGGCCAGCCCGATTCACTGCGCATCCAACTGCCGCCGTTGGGCTGCGTCTTCTTCCGGAGTTAAATGGCTGACGGGCCCGCGCCGCCGCGCTGCCTCTGCATCCACGGCCACTTCTACCAGCCGCCGCGGGAGAACCCCTGGACCGGGCGGATCGAGGAGCAGCCCTCGGCCCATCCCTATCACGACTGGAACGAGCGCATCGCCGCGGAGTGCTACGCGCCCAACGCCGCGGCGCGGCTTGACGGCGCCAGCGTTTTCGTCAACAACTACGCCCGCATCAGCTTCGACTTCGGACCGACGCTGCTGTCGTGGCTCGAGGGCAGCGCGCCCGAGGCCTATGCGGCGATCCTCGAAGCCGACCGCGCCGCCCACGGCGCCATGGCGCAAGCTTACAATCACATGATCCTGCCGCTCGCCAACGACCGCGATCGGGCGACGCAGGTGCTCTGGGGGGCGCGGGATTTCCGGCACCGTTTCGGGCGTGAGCCCGAGGGCATGTGGCTGCCCGAGACCGCGGTCAGCACCGCCGCGCTCGAAGACCTGGCGGCCGCCGGCATTCAGTTCACCGTGCTGGCGCCGCGGCAGGCCTGGCGGGTGCGCCGATTCGGCTCGCGCCAGTGGCACAACGTCGGCGGCGCGCGCGTGGACCCTCGCCGCCCCTATGAAGTACGGCTGCCCTCCGAGCGGCGGATCACGGTGTTTTTCTACGACGCCGGCCTGGCGCAGGCGGTCGCCTTCGAGGGCGCGCTCGATGACGGCGCGCGGCTCGCCCAGCGGCTGGTGGAAGCGCTGGGCGGGTATCCCCCCGCGCCCGCCGGCGACGCGCGGCTGGCGAGCGTGGCCACCGATGGCGAGAGCTACGGCCACCATCATCGCTTCGGCGAGATGGCGCTGGCGTCGGCGCTGCGCGCGCTGGAGCAGCGGAGCGAGGTGGGCCTGACCAATTACCGCTCATTTCTCGCCTCGCATCCGCCCGCCTACGAAGTCGAGCTGGTCGAGCACTCGTCCTGGAGCTGCGAGCACGGGGTGGAGCGCTGGCGCGCGGATTGCGGTTGCAACGCCGGCACGCCGGGCTTCCATCAGGCCTGGCGCGGTCCGCTGCGCGTCGCGCTGGATTGGCTGCGCGACCAGCTGGCGCCCGCCTACCAGCGCGCGGCGCAGGCCTATCTCTGGGATCCCTGGTCGGCGCGCAACGACGCGGTCGCGCTGGCGCTCGATCCCTCGCCCGCCGGCCGCCGGGCCTTCCTGGCGCGCCACGCCCGCTATCCGCTCAACCCGCGCGAGCAGGAGGCGGTCGCCAAGCTGCTCGAGATGCAGCGCCACGCCATGCTGATGTACACCAGCTGCGGCTGGTTCTTCGACGATATCTCCGGCATCGAAGCCGTGCAGATTCTGGCCTACGCGGCGCGCGCGGCGCAATTGGCGGCGGAGGTCCTGGGACTCGATCTGGAGCCCGAGTTGCTGCGCCGGCTCGCGGCCGCGCCCAGCAACCGTCCGGAATACGGCACCGGGCGCGGCGTGTACGAGCGGTTGGTGGCGCCGCTCAAGCGCTGACCCCCGCGCTGGGGCCCGCGCCCATCAAATGCGGTAGGGGTACTGGCCGGCCTCGATGGCGGCGGCCGCGATCCGGCGGCGCAGCGCCACCAGGTTGACCGGGTCGCGGCGGAAGAGCCGTTTGAGCCAGGCAAGCTGGGTGCGGAGTTCGTCGCCCTCGCTGATCGCGGCCAGCGCCCGCTTGGCGATCCATTCCATCTTGTCGAGACCTTCTTCAACCGCGAGCGCGGCGGCCGGGCAGGCGGCGTTGCGCGCGGTCACCGACTGCATGAGGTACAAGTGGAGCAGCAGGTCGGCGATGGCGGCGAGGGCTTCTTCTTCGTCGGCCAAGCGCTCGCCGAAGCGCCGATACGCCACCCCCGCCACCAGCAGCGCCACCCGGCGCGCCGCCTCGCAGGGCTCGTACCGCGCCGGCGCGCCCAGAAGGTCGCTGGTAACGGCCGCGATGGCGGCGGGCAGCGGCAGCGCGCCGGAACGGGCGCGGCGCAGCAGCAGGCCGGCGGTGAGCAGGCGGTTGATCTCGTTGGTGCCCTCGAAGATGCGGTTGACGCGGGCGTCGCGGAAGGCGCGTTCGGCGGGATTGCCGTGCACGAAGCCGTTGCCGCCATGGATTTGGACGGCGGCGTCCACGATCCGGTCGAGCATCTCGCTGGCGGCGACCTTGATGATCGAGCACTCGACCGCGTACTCTTCGAGCCCGTGCAGCGGCATGAGTCCGGCGGTGCGGTACACCGCCGCCTCGGCGGCGTAGAGTCCGGCAACGCTCTGGGCGAGCATCTCCTGCACCAGCCCGAAGGACGCGATGGGCTTGCCGAATGCGTGGCGTTCGCGGGCGTAGGCGATGGTGGCGCGGAGCAGGTTGCGGGCGCCGCCGATGCAGGCCGCTCCCAGCTTGAAGCGGCCGACGTTCAGGATCTGGAAGGCGATGTGGGCGCCGCCGCCGATTTCGCCCAGCACGTTGGCCGCGGGCACGCGCGCGTCGCGCAGCAGCAGCGGCCGGGTGGAGGAGCCGTGGATGCCCATCTTGTTCTCCTCGGCGCCGGTCGAGACGCCGGGGAAGCCCGCCTCCACCAGGAACGCGGTGACCTTGTCGCCCACCTTGGCAAAGACGGTGAAGAGGTCGGCGAGGCCGGCGTTGCTGATCCACATCTTCTCGCCGTTGAGGAGGTACTCGCCGCCTCCGGGGGCGGGCTCGGCCTGGGTGCGCAGCGCGAGCGCGTCGGAGCCCGAGCCCGCCTCGCTCAGCGCGTACGCGCCCACCCACGCGGCGCTGGCGAGCTTGGGCAGATATTTGCGCTTTTGCTCCTCGTTGCCGAAGTGGACGAGGGGCAGGGTGGCGATGCCGGCGTGAGCGCCGAAGGCCACCGAGAAGGAGCCGTTGACCGCGAGGTGGTCGGCGATGATGGCCGAGGCGGCGCCATCCATGCCCATGCCGCCGTACTCCTCGGGGATGTCGGCGGCGGTGAGGCCGAGTTCGCCGGCGCGGCGCAGCAGCTGCCGCAGGGCGGGGAGGTCGCGCCGCTCGATGGTGTCCACCGCGGGGACGACCTCCTGCTGGGCGAAGGCTTCGGCGGTCTGCGCGATCAGGCGCTGCTGGTCGTTGAAATTCTCGGGTGCGAACACCCGGCTGGGGTGTTCGAGCACGAACCAGCCGCCGCGGGGAGGGGAATCGCTCATGCGGCTTCCGGGTGAAGTTGCAGGTTTTCGATCACCGCGGCCGCGCCCTGGCCGCCGCCGACGCACATGGTGATCAGGCCCCAGCGCGCCTGGCGGCGCTGGAGCTCGTAGATCATGGTGGCCAGCAGCTTGGCGCCGGTGCAGCCGAGAGGATGGCCCAGGGCGATGGCCCCGCCGTTGACGTTGACCTTGTCGGGATCGAGGTGGGCCTCGGCGATGACCGCCAGCGATTGGGAGGCGAAGGCCTCGTTGAGCTCGATCAGGGCGACGTCGTCGAGGCGGATGCCGGCGCGCTGGAGCGCCCGCGGGATGGCGGGCACCGGGCCCATGCCCATCAGCTCCGGCGCCACGCCGGCGGTGGCGTAGGCGGCGAGGCGGGCGAGCGGGGTCAGGCCGCGCTCGCGCAGCAGCGCTTCGGAGACGACCAGCGCCGCCGCGGCGCCGTCGCTGGTTTGGGAGGAGTTGCCGGCGGTGACCACGCCCTGGGCGCGGAAGGCGGGTTTGAGGGCGGCCAGGGCGCTGAGCGTGGTGTCGGGCCGGGGGCCCTCGTCCCGTGTGACCGCGACGCTGCGCCAGTAGTCGGCGGCGTCGGGGTCGGGGACCCGTGTGGCGACCGCCACCGTCTCGGCGTCGAAGCGGCCGGCGGCCTGGGCGGCGACCGCCTTCTGGTGACTGTGGAGCGAGAACTCGTCGGCGGCTTCGCGCGAGACCTTGTAGGCGGCGGCCACCCGCTCGGCGGTGAGGCCCATGCCGAGATAGCTCTCGGGGTGGTGGTCCATCAGCCAGGGGTTGGCGCTGGGATTGTTTCCGACGATGGGCACCATGCTCATGCTCTCGGCGCCGCCGGCTAGGATGGCGCGGGCGCCCCCCTCGATACGCTGGCAGGCGATGGCGATCGCCTCGATGCCGGAGGCGCAGAAGCGGTTGATGGTGGCGGCCGAGGCGGTGACCGGGATCTCGGCCCGCAGCGCCGCCATGCGGGCCAGGTTGAGCCCCTGTTCGGCCTCGGGCATGGCGCAGCCCAGGATGACGTCCTCCACTTCGCTGCCCTCGACCTCGGTCCGTTCCAGTGCCGTGCGCAGCACCAGCGCGCCCAGATCGTCGGGGCGGGTGGCGCGCAGGCCGCCCTTGAAGGCCCGGGCCACCGGGGTGCGCACCGCCGATACGATGTAGGCGCTGGGCATGTCAGTTCCTGAGGGCCTTGCCTGTCTTCAGCATATAGCTCACACGCTCCCGGGTCTTGGGCTCTCCGCACAGGCTCAGGAAGGCCTCTCGCTCGAGGTCAAGCAGACGGCTCTCGGGGACGGGCATGCCCGCCGGGGCGCCGCCGGCGCAGATGACGTGAATGAGCCGCTTGGCGATGAGCTGATCGTAGTCGGAGATCCGTCCGGCCTCCTTCATGAGGTAGACGCCCAGCTCCAACGTGCTCTGGACCGAGGGGCCGGGGGCGGTGAGCGACTGCTCCGGCTGGGGCTCGTAGCCGGCGTTGGCGATCTGGCGGGCGCGTTGGCGGGCGGCTTCCAACAGACGGTCGCGGTTGGCGACGATCTCGTCGCCGCGGCGGAGGTAGCGGAGCTGCCGGGCCTCGGCGGCCGAAGTCGAGACCTTGGCCAGGGCGATGGTCTCAAAGGCGGCCTTGGCGTCCATCCGCAGCGCCATCTCCTTGGTGCCGCCGCCGGCCGGGATCAGGCCCACCCCCACCTCGACCAGGCCGGTGTACAACTCAGCATGGGCTACCACCTGGGCGGCGTGGAGGGTGAGCTCGCAGCCGCCTCCCAGCGCCATCCCAAACGGGGCGACCACCACCGGTCGGGCGGAGCGTTTGACCGCTGTCGTCATGCTCTGGAAGGCACGCACCGCCATGTCAACTTCGTCCCAGTCCTCGTTCTGGATGACCGCCAGGAGGTAGAGCAAGTCGGCGCCGGCGGAGAAGTTCTCGGCGCCGTTCGAGATGACAAACGCATCAATTGACGACGGTGGGTTGGCGAGGGTTTCGCTGACCAGCGCCACGGTGTCGGCCCCGATGACATTGAGCTTGGTATGAAACTCCAGACATCCCACTCCTTCGGGCAGCTCGAGCAGGGAGCAGCCGGGGTTGGAGCGAACGGCGCGGCCGAGCGGTCTAGCGGGAGCTTGGCCAGAGTGAACCATGGCTTCAAGTTCGAAGGGGCCGTACTGCCAGTTGTAGCCCCAGCGCATGGCGCGGTTGATGGCCTCGGGATCGTCGGTAATCTCACCCATCCGGCGGTGGGCATAGGCGATGACGCCCTCGACACACTCCCGGACGAAGGGGCTGGCGCCCAGCGCGCTGGGCAATTCGTCAAATGGGAGGGTGATTTTCTGGCGTGAATGATAGGTGAAGGACTCCAAATCCAGCGCCAGGATGTCGTTGCCGGACCGCTTGTAAAATCCTTGTCCTGTCTTATCGCCCAGCCATCCACGTTCGAGCATTCCTTGAATGAATTGAGGGACGTGAAAGAGCTCGCGCTGCTCGTCGAGGGGCAAATTGCGGTAGGAGTTTTCCACAACCTTGACCAGGGTGTCGAGCCCGATCATGTCGAGGGTGCGGAAGGTCGCCGACTTGGGCCAGCCCAGCAGTGGCCCCGTGAAAGCATCCACTTCCTCGACGCTCAGACGATGCTCCTGCATTCGTTGCAGGGTATTCAGTAACGCATACACACCAATGCGGTTAGCGATGAAGTTTGGCGTGTCACGCGCTGTCACCGCGCCCTTTCCCAATCGCCCCTCCAGGCATTCGCGCAGCCATGCCATGGCTGCCGGGTCGGTGTCTGACGTGGGAATCATTTCGACCAGGCGCATGTACCGGGGCGGGTTGAAAAAGTGGGTGCCGAACCAGCGGCGCTTCAGATCGGCGGGCAGACCGGCACCAACTTCCCGGACGGGTAGGCCGCTGGTGTTGGTGGTAAAGAGTGCCGCCGAGGAGAGGCGGGGAGCGACCCGGGCAAGCAGCGCACGTTTGGCTTCGAGATCCTCAACCACCGCCTCCACGACCCAGTCGGCGCGATTGATGGAATGATCATCGAAGTCGCCGGTGCGGACGGCGGCGGCGAGCTCGGGAAGGAAGAACGATGCGGGGCGGCTGGAGGCGGCGGCGTGGAGGCCGGTAGCGGCGAGTTCCCGGGTCTGGTCGAGGAGGCTGACTTGGAGGCCGTGGTTGACGCAGTGCGCCGCTAGGCGCGCGCCCATGGTACCGGCGCCCAACACCACCACGTGCTGCAGTAGGCGAGCCATTCTTCAAGTACTGCTTGACGGCGGCGCGCGGGGGCGCGCGTTCAACTACGAACCCTGGGCCGAGGTCTTCACCCCGCGGGTATAGGCAACCAGTGCGTCCAGTCTTGCGCGGGCAGCACCCGAGTCAAGCGCCTGGCGGGCGAGTTCAATGCCTTCCCGCAGATCGCCGGCGCGTTCGCCAGCCACTAAGGCGGCGGCGGCGTTCAAGCATACGATGTCACGATGGGGGCTGGGTTTGCCTTCCAGCACCGAGCGCAAGTCAGCCACGGCTTGTTCCATGGTGGTACAGCGCAGGGCTTCCAGGCGGGCGGGGCGGAGGCCTAGCGCCGCGGCATCGAGAGTATAGGTTAATACATTGCCGTTCTTGACTTCAGCGACATCATTGCAAGCTGTAGTTGAGAGTTCTCCCAGGCCGTCCTGGCAGCGGACCACGAAGCTGTGGCGGGTACCGAGGCGGGCCAGGGCTTGGGCGATCTTCGGGATCAGCGCGGCTGACGAGACGCCGACCACCTGGGCGTCGGCGCCGGCGGGGTTGGTGAGCGGGCCCAGGAGGTTGAAGATGGTCCGGAGCTTTAAGCCGCGACGTACCGGCATGACATGGCGCATGGCGCCGTGGAGGAGAGGGGCGAAAAGGAAGGCGATGCCGACCGACTCCAGGCAGGCGCCGAGCTCGGATGCGGGAAATGACAGGTTGACTCCGAGAGCCTCGATCACGTCGGCCGAGCCGCAGACGCTGGTGCTGGTGCGGTTGCCGTGTTTGGCGACCTTGACCCCGGCGCCGGCGGCGGCAAGCGCGGCGGCGGTCGAGATGTTAAAAACATCACGAGCGCTGCCGCCGGTCCCGCAGGTGTCCACGTAGCGGTGGCCGGAAGCGGGCAGGCCGATGGGGGTGACAGCGGCGCGCATGCCCTCGGCGAAGCCGACGATCTCGTCCACGGTCTCGCCCTTCACCGCCAGGCCGACCAGGATCCCGGCGGTCTGGATCTCGGTGGCCTCGCCGGCGAACAGGGCATCCACCAAGGCGCGGGCCTCGGCGTGAGAGAGGTCCTGGCGCGCCGCCAACCGGTCGAGGGCTAGGGAGACGGGGTGCATGTCAGTCGAGGCCGGCCATGTCAGAGGCTTGCCAGATCAATCGAGAAGCGGTACTTGACGTCGCTGCGCAGCATCCGCTGGTAGGCTTGGTTGATCTGCTGTACCGGGATGACCTCGACGTCACTGACGATTTTGTGCTGGGCGCAGTAGTCGAGCATTTCCTGGGTTTCGCGGATGCCGCCGATAAGGGAGCCGGCGAGGGTGCGGCGGCCCATGATCAGCGGGAAGGCTCCCAGTTCGTAGGGCTTGTCGGGCGCGCCCACCAGGGTCAGGGTGGCGTCGCGTTTCAGCAGACCGAGCAGGGCGCCGAGGTCGTGGGGCGCGGCCACCGTATCCAGGATGAAGTCGAAGCTGCGGGAGTGCCGGGCCATGGCGTCCTCCTGGTTGGAGAGGACAACCTCGTCGGCCCCCAGGCGCTTGGCGTCGTCCACCTTGTTCTTGGAGGTGGTGAACTGGACTACGTGGGCGCCAAAGGAGTGGGCTAGCTTGAGGCCCATATGGCCAAGGCCGCCGAGGCCGACCACACCCACCTTCTTGCCGGCTCCGGCCTTCCAGCGGCGCAGGGGCGAGTAGGTGGTGATGCCGGCGCAGAGCAGGGGTGCGACGCCGGCCAGGTCCTTCTCGGGGTGGGTGATCTTGAGGACGAAATCCTCATTCACCACGATCTGGTTGGAGTAGCCGCCGTAAGTAGGCTCTCCTGATTCCTCGCGGCCGTTGTAGGTCATGAGGGCGCCGCGATCGCAGAACTGCTCCTCGCCGTCGCGGCAGTTTTGGCAGACACGGCAGGAGTTGACCATGCAGCCCACGCCGGCCAGGTCGCCGGCCTTGAAGCGCTTGACTGCTTTGCCCACGGCCCGCACCCGCCCGGCGATCTCGTGGCCGGGCACCATGGGATAGAACGAGCCACCCCACTCGTTGCGCACCTGGTGGATGTCGGTGTGGCAAATGCCGCAGTAGAGGATGTCAATGGCGACGTCGTGGTCGCCCACATCCCGGCGTTCAAAGGGAAACGGCGCCAGCGGCGCGTCGGCGGCGGTTGCGGCGTAGCCACGTGCAGGGGTCATATCTCAAGTCTACGCCCGGAGCCGCGGGTGTCCGTCTATCGGTTCTGATACAATGAGGCGCCTTTTCGCGGAGCTTCCTATGACGCAACGGTCCGTACAATATGCCGCCGCGGTGGCCGGCTTTTCGCTTGTTCTGACGGCGGCGCGGCCGCATCCGCGCCGCGACGGCGCCGCGCCGACTATGGCGGCGGTGCAGGCGCAGTTGCGCGCCCAGGAGACGCCGGAGAACTCCAAGATCATGTGGATCGAGCACGAGTTGACCGACGTCTACGGTCCGCGGCTCACCGGCACGCCCAACCTCAAGGCGGCCGACGATTGGGCGATCCGGACCATGGCCAGCTTTGGGATGAAGAACACCCATCTGGAGCCGTACCCGTTCGTGCCGGAGCGGCTGAACCACACCGTGCCGGGGTGGGACAACCTGACGCTGCAGGCGGACGCGGTCACCCCCTTCCACGGCCAGTTGATCGTCAAGCCGCTGCACTGGACGCCGAGTACGGCGGGGCTGGTAACCGCCGAGGCGGTGCTGATCACGCCGCCCGGCATGACGCCGGCGGGACGCGGCCAGGCCCCGGCGCCGATGCCCACCCAGGCCGAGATGGACGCCTACTTCGCCAAGACCGCGCCGCTGATCCGTAACAAGATTGTGCTGGTGGGCGAGCCGCGGGTGATCCCGGTAAACTTCACCCCGGCCCCTCTCCGCCGCCCCGATGCTTTCTGGAACTGCCAGTTCAACGCCACCCCGGATGACCCGGCGTGCGCCGCCTTCCGTCGCGGCGGCCGGGGAAGGGGCGGGCGCGGCCCGGCGGCGCCGCCCGATCCGTCGCGACTGACCCGGCAGCAGATCACCACCCAGTTCGACGCCTTCCTGGTCAAGAACGGGGTCAAGGTCCGCATCAACGACGCCAACATGGACCACGGCGTGATTGTGGCCTATAACAACCCCACCTACGACATGGCGCTCGAGGTGCCGACCGTGGTGATGCGCTCGGACGATTACGGCCGCATCGCCCGCGTACTGGCCGACGGAACCCCTGTAACCCTGCGGTTCAATATCGTCAACACCACCTACCCCGAGGGCAAGACGGTATACGACGCGGTGGGCGAGATTCCGGGCACCGACAAGAAGAATGAGGTCGTGATGCTGGGCGGCCATCTGGATTCCTGGAACAACGCCACCGGGGCCACCGACAACGCCATTGGCAGCGCCATGATGATGGAGGCGGCGCGCATTCTGCTGGCCTCGCACCTGCAGCCGCGGCGCACCATCCGGGTGGCGCTGTGGAGCGGGGAAGAGGAAGGGCTGCTGGGCTCGCTGGCGTATGTGGACAACCACTTCGGCAGCTACGAGCACCAGAAGCCGGAATACAAGGACCTGGTGGCGTATTTGAACATTGACGACGGCACCAGCAAACCGCGCGGGGCCAGCGTGTTCGGCCCGCCGGAGGCGGCGGCCGAGGTCGGGCGCATCCTGGCGCCCTTTCACGATTGGGGCTTCATGGGTTCGGCGGCGACCGCCAGCCGGCGCACCGGCGGTACCGACAGCACCTCGTTCAATCAGGCCGGCTTGGCGGGCATCAACCTGGAGCAGGACCCGATCGAGTACCAGCCCTTCACCTGGCACACCAACTTGGATACCTATGAGCGGATCGTGCCTGAGGACGTGCGCGAGGGCGCGGCGGAGATCGCGGCGGCGGCGTACGCGCTGGCGATGAGCGATGAGCCGTTGCCGCGGCTGGCGCCGGGCACGATGCCGGGGCCGCCGACGCCGGTGGATCCCTCGCCGCAGCAGGCGCTGGCGGGCGCGGGCAATCACCAGTAGGCCGGTCGGCAAAGTGCGAGGCGCGGGCTCCAGGCGCGCAGGCGCGCTGGACCCGCGCCTTTTTTGTCAATACCGGTGGCCCTGGGTTGCGGCGGGGTCCACGAAGACGGTGATGCGGACGCGATCGGGGTCAACCACCAGGGCGGGGACCTGGGTGGGCGTGGCGGTGCGCTGTGCCAGTTGCTCGACCGCCCAGGCTTTTTTGGCGCCGGTGATCACGAACCAGACGTGCGTGGCGGCATTGATCAGCTTGGGGGTAAAGGTGATGCGCGGGTGCGGATGGGCGGGGGTGGCCTCCACCGCGCGTACCAGGTCGTCATCGTGCAGGTAGGGGTCGCGGCCGGGGAAGAGGGAGCCGGTGTGGCCGTCCTCGCCCAGGCCCAGGATGATGAGCGGGAACTGGGGCGTGGAGACCGGGCCGCCCTGGACCTGTTTGCGGATGAGCTCGGCATAGGCGGCGGCGCACTCCTCGGGGGGGAGCGAGGTGTCGGGCGCGAAGACGTGCTTGCGGGCTACGTCGGCGGGCCGGAGCAGGTGATCCTGGGCGAGCTTGACATTGCTGTCGGGATCGTCAGGCGGGACCAGGCGCTCGTCGCTCCAGTAGTAGCGCAGGCGGCCGGGAACGCCATGGGCGGCGAGGGCGTCGTAGAACACGGCGGCGGACTGGCCGCCGGTGAGGGCGATCTCGCTCTCGCCCTTGAGCACCCCGGTCTGCGCCCGCAGCCGCTGGCAGAACTCCTCGGTTACTTCGCCCAATGTTGGCCGTGTCACCCACTCGATCATGGTTGTTTGGGCTCCTTTTTCACCGCATGTCCGCCGAACTCGTTGCGCAGGGCGGCAATCACCTTGGCGCTGAAGGACTCGTCCTGGCGGGAGCGGAGGCGCGCCAGCAGGGAGAGGGTCAGCACCGGGGCCGGCACGTTCTCGTCCAAGGCCGCCTGGACGGTCCAGCGGCCTTCGCCTGAGTCATCCACATACCCCCGCAAGCTTTCCAGATGCGGTTCACGGGCAAAGGCGTTTTCCGCCAACTCAAGTAACCACGAACGAATCACGCTGCCCTGGTTCCACAAGTGAGCAAGGGCGTGCAGATCGAGCGGGTACTGCGATTTTTCCAGAATTTCGAAGCCTTCGCCGTAGGCTTGAAGCAACCCGTACTCGATTCCGTTGTGGACCATTTTGACGAAATGGCCGGAGCCGGCGGGGCCGGTGTAGAGACAGCCGTCGGGCGGGGCCAGGGTTGTGAAGATGGGGGACACCCGGTCGAACACCGGTTTCTCGCCGCCCACCATCAGGCAGTAGCCCACCTTGAGTCCCCAGACGCCGCCGCTGGTGCCGGCATCGAGAAAGTGCACCTGCTTCTTGGCGGCCATGCCGGCGTGGACGAGTGAGTCCTTGTAATGCGAGTTGCCGCCGTCAATGAGCACATCATCGGGCTGGAGCAGCTCGACCAACTGCGATACCGTGCTGGTGGTGATCGCGCCCGAGGGCACCATGATCCAAACCACGCGCGGCGCCGCCAGCTTTTTCACCATGTCGGCGAGGCCGGTGGAGGCCTCGGCGCCGAGTTGGGTGGCGGCGGCGACCGCGGCGGCGGCGGGGTCGTAGACCACCACCTGGTGACCGCCCTCGATCAGACGTTGCGTCATGTTGCCGCCCATGCGGCCGAGACCAACCATGCCAAGTTTCACGCGGGTTCCTCCTTCAGGATGTCGGGTAAAGTGTCGTTGTCGAGGCGCAGGCAGTTGAGCATGGCCTGCATGTCCCGGCGCAGGGCCTCGCACTGGGCGGGGTCGGCGTCGCGCGGCACAAACAGCGGTCCGGTCCAGACGCCGCGCGCGCGGGAAAAGGGTTTGGGGATCTGGAAGCGGTCCCAACTGCGCGCCGTCCAGCAGGAGCGGGGCGAGACGTGCAGCGCGTAGATCGGGGCGCCGGTGGCGCGGGCGAGTTGGATGGCGCCGCCCTTGGCGACGAAGGCGGGTCCGCGGGGGCCGTCCACGGTAAGGGCGATGGGGTGGCCGGCCTCGAGCGCGGCGGTCATCTCCTGCAGCGCGTCGGCGCCGCCGCGGGTGCTGGAGCCGCGGAAGAGGCGGTAGCCGAGCCGGGCGGCGGCCTGGGAGATCATTTCGCCGTCGAAGTGCTGGCTGACAAGCACGCCGAAGCCGCGGCCGCGGGCGATATAGGCGATGGGCAGCAGGACGCGGTGCCAGAAGACGTAAATCGCCGGCTCCGGCGGGTCGGTGAAGGCGCCGGGCGGGACGCCGTTGGGCAGCTCCAGGCGCAGGCTGGAGCCAATGCCGCGGATGAACCAGGGCGCGAGGTTGCGCGCCAGGGCCAGGCTAGCGCGCTGCTTGCCAGTCCACTGTGGCGCCGCCGTGATCGTGGTGAACTCGTCGTTCGTTGGGTTGGTTCCGGCGCTGGCCGCCCCCGATGGCATCCTGGGTCCATTGTACCCGGTAGGGTAAAATGGCCTTTCCACAATGCCGGACTCGACCCAACCCCTGCCGCTCGCTGAAGTCCGGCGTCTCGCAGCGGACTATAATCTGGTTCCGCTGGCGCGTACCATCCTCGCCGACCTGAACACGCCGGTAGCCGCCTACCTGAACTGCCTGCGCGGGCGCCGCTCGAAGTACTCCTATCTTCTGGAGAGCGTCGAGGGCGGGGAAAAGCTGGGGCGCTACTCCTATTTGGGCGTGGACCCCGACTTCCTGCTGCGCCAGCGCAACGGCAAGGTCTCGTTGCGCCGGCAGGGCGCGGGCAAGTGGGAAGCGGTGGCGGGCAGCCTGAGCCACCTGGCGCGGGAGGAGGCGCGGCGGCGGCGGGTGGCGCCGATGCCGGATTTGCCGCCTTTCTTGGCGGGCGCGGTGGGTTACATGGGCTACGACATGGTGCGCTCGTTCGAGCGCATCCCCACCCAGGCGAAGAACGACCTCGGGCTGGACGAAGGCCTGCTCATGTTCTTCTCGCGCCAGATCGTCTTCGACCATGTGCGGCGGCAGATCACCCTGGTGGCCTGCGTGGATACCGCCGCGGCGGCGGGGATCGAGGCCGAGTTCGCGCGCGCGCTGGCCGACATCGAGGCGATGGCGGCGCGGTTGGAGCATGCGCCGCCGCGGCCGCGCTCGACCACCGAAAGCGGACCGATGCCGGTGTTTCCCAACTGGGAGCGGACGCAGTTCGAGACGGCGGTGCGGCGCGCGAAGCAGTACATCGAGGCGGGCGACGTCTTCCAGGTGGTGCTGTCGCAGCGCTTCGATGTGGCCACCGAGGTGGCGCCGTTTCAGGTCTATCGCGCGCTGCGCACCATCAACCCCTCGCCCTACATGTTCTTCCTGCAGTTGGGCGACTGGTCGGTGGCGGGCGCCTCACCCGAGCTGCTGGTGGGGGTCGCGCAGCGGCAGATCCAGTACCGTCCCATCGCGGGGACGCGGGCGCGGGGCGCGAGCGAGGACCAGGACGCGGAGCTGACGCGCGAGTTGCTGGCGGATGAGAAGGAGCGGGCCGAGCACGTCATGCTGGTGGACCTGGGGCGGAACGACGTGGGCCGCGTGGCCACCGTCGGCACGGTCACGGTGCCGGCGCTGATGACGGTGGAGAAGTACTCCCACGTACAGCACCTGGTATCGGACGTGCGGGCCGAGCTGCGCGCCGGCTGCGACGCCTTCGACGCGCTGACCGCGTGCTTTCCCGCCGGGACGCTGTCGGGCGCGCCCAAGGTGCGGGCGATGCAGATCATCGAGGAGTTGGAGCCGACGCGGCGCGGGCCGTACGGCGGCACCGTGCTGAACTTCGATTACTCCGGCAACTTGAGCTCCTGCATCCTGATCCGGGCGGTGGTGTTCCGCAAGGGGATGGCGAGCGTGCAGGCGGGGGCGGGAATCGTAGCGGACTCGGTGCCGGAGCGGGAGTTCCTGGAGTGCGTGAACAAGGCGGGGGCGATGATGCGGGCGATCGAGCGCGCCCGCGCCGGACTGTAAGGACCAGCGGCCATGGTGTTCCTACTCGACAACTACGACTCGTTCACCTACAACCTGGCCCAGTACCTGGGCGAGTTGGGGCAGGAAGTGGTGGTGCGGCGCAACGACCAGGTCACGCTGGACGAGATCGACGCGATGCGGCCGGCGGCGCTGGTGATCTCGCCCGGGCCGTGCACGCCGGACGAGGCCGGGCTGAGCGTGCCGGCGGTGCGGCACTTCGCCGGGCGGCTGCCCATTTTGGGCGTTTGCCTGGGGCACCAGAGCATCGGGCAGGCGTTTGGCGGGCGGATCGTGCGCGCCTCGGTGCTGATGCACGGCAAGACCAGCATGATCGAGCACGACGGCCGCACCGTCTTCGCGGGCCTGCCGCAGCCCTTCTCGGCCACGCGGTACCATTCGCTGATCATCGACCCGGCGTCGCTGCCCTCCTGCCTGGAGGTGAGCGCGCGCAGCCCCGACGGCACCATCATGGCGGTGCGCCACCGCGAGTGGGCGGTGGAGGGGGTGCAGTTCCACCCCGAAAGCATCCTGACGCTGGCGGGCAAGCACCTGCTGGCCAACTTCCTCGGCACCTACCTGCGCCCAGTCGCGGTTTAGCTAGACCTTGACCGGCGCCGCCGCGTCCGCGGGGGTGTGCGCGGCGGCCGAGATCGCCTGCAGCATTACCGTCCAGAGGCGTTCGCGCATGGCGGTGCGCTGCTGCGCCGGCGTGGTGTAGCGCACCACCAGGGTGAAGTGGCCGTCGGCGGAGGGGCGGAGCAGCACCGTGGGCGCCGTGCTGAACGGCGCCTGGGCGTGCATGTGGCGCCACTGCTGCTGCCACTCATGCCGCGCGGTTTCGGCCTGGTCGCCGATCTCGCGCCGGATGGCGGCCTCCACCTCGGCCACGACGCGATGCGGATCCACGGCATCGGGAACCTGGGCGGTGAGCTCGTCCCAGAGCCACTGGCCGGCGGTGGAGTAGTTGAAGTAGCTGCCCTTGAGGGCGAAGCTGTTGGGGAAAAAGACGCGGCGGCCGGTGGGGTGTCCCGGGGTAATCCAGTTGCCGGTCTCGAGCAGCACCGTGCGCAGCAGGCGGATTTCGGTGACCTCGCCCTGCACGCCGTTGATTTCGACCCAGTCGCCAAGGTGAACGCCGCCGCGGCCGATCAGAATGAACCAGCCGGCGAGGCTGAGGATGGCGTCCTGGAAGGCGACGGTGAGGGCGGCGCCGGCGAGGCCGATGATGGTGAGCAGTTGGGTGGGCTGTCCGAAGAACACCATCAGCAGGCAGATGGCGGCGAACACCTCGGCGCAGAGGCCGAGGACGTGGCGCAGCATCAGGGCACGCTTGCGCTCCCAGCGGGCGTGGCGCAGGCCCTGGTCGAGCAGGGCGAGGAAGAGGCCGAGCACGCCCAGGATCGCCAGGATGACGAGCAACTCGCTGAGCGCGGCGTGCAGGGCGGCGGTGCGCTGGTTCACGGCGATGGGCTCCCAGTGAGCGTAGGCATCGGCCAGCTCGCCGGCGACGTCGGCCTGGGAGTCGAAGCGGGAGATCTGGACCTGCTGTTGCGCCAGCGAATGGAGCCGGTCCACGCGGTCGGAGCTGGCCGCGGCGGGGGCGGCCTTGAGGGCGGCTTCCTCGGCGGCGAGCCGGGCATGCAGCCGGTCGTGTTCGGCAATCACGCCGGGGATGGCGGCGCGCACCGCGGCTTCGGCGTCCTCCAGGCGATGGAGCTTGTCGGTCAGCAGCAGGGCGGCGTGCAGCTCGCCCACCAGGCCGCGGGCGGTCCGGGGGTTGCGGGCGGAGGCCTCGGCGGCGAGGGCATCGCCCCCGCCGTCGGCCAGCTTATGCAGCGACTCGTGTTCCTGCTGGAGGCGCTGCAGCCGGTCGGTGCCGTCGCTGCCGCGGGAGGCGTCGCTGATCGCATCCTGCAGGCGGGCTTGGTCGAGCTCGAGCTGCGCCTGGGCGACGGCGAGGCCAACGGTGGCTGGGCGGCTCTGGCGCAGCGACAGCTGGTCGGCGGCGACGGCG
>Ga0134125_10002127_pt1 | contig 23739 bp, 18 predicted proteins | sample KB31751_FD_96464 | JGI IMG/M metagenome (GOLD analysis project Ga0134125, IMG submission 96464) | Terrestrial soil microbial communities with excess Nitrogen fertilizer from Kellogg Biological Station, Michigan, USA - KB3-175-1 | ecosystem: Environmental > Terrestrial > Soil > Unclassified ...
GTAGTACTCGCGCTGGCTCTTCTCCATCTGCGCCTTGACGCGGCCGCGGATGCGCTTCTCGATCTGCAGCACGTCCATCTCGCCCTCGATGGCGACCAGGATGTGCTCGAGGCGCTTGCGGATATCGAGAATCTCCAGCACCTTCTGCTTCTCGCCGAGCTTCAGCGACATGTGCGCCGCCACGGTGTCAGCGAGCCGTCCGGCATGCTCGATCCCGGCGAGGGCAGTCAGCACCTCCGGCGGAACCTTCTTATTGAGCTTCACGTACTGCTCGAACTGCGAGATGACCGAGCGCGCGAGCACGTCCATCTCGCGCTCGTCGTAGGCCTCGACGTCCGGCAGGAGTGCCAGCTCGGCGGCGTAGTACTCGCCCGCGGTCAGCTTGTCGATGCGGGCGCGGTCCACGCCCTCGACCAGGACCTTGACCGTTCCGTCCGGTAGCTTCAGCAGCTGCAGGATGGTGGCTACGGTGCCGATTCGATACAGATCCTCTCCTTTGGGATCATCGACATCGGCCTGCTTCTGCGCGACCAGCATGATGCGCTTGTCGCTGCGCATGGCCACATCGAGCGCCTGGATGGATTTCTCCCGCCCGACGAACAGCGGAATCACCATGTGGGGATAAACGACGACGTCCCGCAGCGGCAGCACGGGTACCCCCTGAGGGCCGCCGGTCGTGGGTTGGGTGGGAGCAGTAGGTTCAGACACGCTCTAGTCCTCGGTGCGATGAGGGTGGCGGCTCTTCTGGTGCGCAGGAAGCCGTCACCGAATTGAAACCCATTCTAGCGGCAAATGCGGGCGCCGCTAGCGGGTTTCAACGGTAGTCGAACAGGAGGGAAATACGTACTTACTTCGAGATAGCGCGGCGCGGCTCGTCGACGCTTGCCAGGCGGCCGTCGTCGGAGCGGTAGACCACGTACGGCTGGGTTGCCCCTTCGATCACGGTCTCGTCGATCACGACCTTGGCGACATTGCGCATCGAGGGCAGCTCGTACATGGTGTCGAGAAGCACCGTCTCGAGGATGGTGCGCAGGCCGCGAGCGCCGGTCTTGCGCTGCATCGCGCGATGCGCGACTGCCTTCAGCGCATCGTCCCGGAACTCGAGCTCCGCGCCTTCCATCTCGAAGAGACGGCGGTACTGCTTGGTGAGCGCGTTCTTCGGGTCCGTGAGGATGGATACGAGCGCCGTCTCATCGAGCTCATCGAGTGTCGCCACGACCGGAAGCCTGCCGACGAATTCCGGGATCAGGCCGTACTTGATCAGGTCCTCAGGCTCGACGTCGTGGAAGAGGTCGCTGCCGTGGGGCCGCGAGTCGACCGCGCGCACCTCGGACGTGAAGCCGATGCCGCTCTTTTGCGTGCGGTTGAGGATGATCTTCTCGAGACCCGCGAAAGCCCCGCCGCAGATGAAGAGGATATTGCTGGTATCGACCTGCAGGAACTCCTGCTGCGGGTGCTTGCGGCCGCCCTGCGGCGGCACCGAGGCGATGGTGCCTTCGATGAGCTTCAGCAACGCCTGCTGCACGCCCTCGCCCGAGACATCTCGCGTGATCGAGGGGTTGTCGGATTTGCGCGAGATCTTGTCGATCTCGTCGATATAAACGATGCCGGTCTGCGCCTTCTCGACGTCGTAGTCGCACTTCTGCAGCAGCTTCTGGATGATGTTCTCGACATCCTCGCCGACGTAGCCCGCTTCCGTGAGAGTCGTGGCATCGGCAATCGTGAACGGGACGTTGAGCAGGCGCGCCAGAGTCTCCGCGAGCAGGGTCTTGCCGCAGCCGGTGGGGCCGATGAGCAGGATGTTGCTCTTGGCGATCTCGACGTCTTCCTTGGCCCGCGCGGTGCCCGTGCGGGTCTGCAGACGCTTGTAGTGATTGTAGACCGCAACCGAGAGCACCTTCTTGGCGCGCTCCTGGCCGATCACGTATTCGTCGAGGACCTTCTTGATCTCGTGCGGTTTCGGGAGCTTGTCCCGCGCCCGCTCGGCCCGGTCCTCGAGCTCTTCACGGATGATGTCGTTGCAGAGCTCGACGCATTCGTCACAGACGAAAACGGACGGGCCGGCAATGAGCTTGCGGACCTCGTGCTGGCTCTTCCCGCAGAAGGAGCAGTAGAGGAGCTTACCGTCGTCGTGGCGGCCGCGGGAATCATCGCTGCTCATCAAAGGCCCTCTTGTGAGGCGCTCGAGCCTCTCGTTGCATGTATAGCACGCACCGCGCCCGCGAAGCAAAGGACCGCGGCACAGCTAAGTCGTTGTAAGAATGGGACTTGTATGATTGGTTCCACTTTTGCGGCAAACGGTTCCTCAGGCCTGGATGCGGGACCGGGGGCCGGACACCCCCGTTCAGCCAATTTCGGGGCGATCAGGCCGGTTTTCCTGCCTTGCTCTCACCGCCCCGGGGCGCGGCACCGTCCGTCGGGCGCTTCTCCAGAACGGCGTCGATCAGGCCATAGCGTACGGCCTCATCCCAGGCCATGAACCGGTCGCGGTCGGTGTCCTGCTTGATCCGCTCCACGCTCTGGCCGGTGTGCTTGGCCAGGATTTTGTTCAATCGATCCCGGGTCTCGAGCATCTCCTTGGCGTGGATCTCCATGTCCGCCGCCTGTCCCTGAAAGCCGCCGAGGGGCTGGTGGATCATCACCCGCGCATGCGGCAGGCAGTAGCGCTTGCCGGCAGTGCCACCCGCGAGCAGAACCGCGCCCATGCTGGCCGCCTGGCCGATGCAGACGGTGCTGACGTCGGGACCGATGAACTGCATGGTGTCGTAGATCGCGAGCCCTGCGCTTACGACCCCGCCCGGGGAATTGATGTAAATGGAGACGTCCTTTTCCGGGTTCTCGGACTCCAGGAAGAGCATCTGCGCCACCACTATGTTGGCCATGTAGTCGTCGATGGGGCCGACGACGAAGATCAGGCGCTCCTTGAGAAGGCGCGAATAAATGTCATAAGCCCTCTCGCCGCGGGCGGTCTGCTCGACGACGATCGGGACCAGATTCAGTGCACGCTCGTTCATGATTGGGTTGTCTCGCCTGACTTGTTGTCGCCTTCGGTTCCGGTGCCGTCGTCCGGTTTCTGGCCGAAGCCTGTGACCTCCTGGAAGGTCATCGGCACATCGGTGATCTTTGCGCGCTCCAGGATCCAGTCGGTCACCTGATCCTCGAGCACCACGGACTCGATCTGCCGCAGGGCCTCCGCGTTGTGCTGGTACGCATGGCGCGCCTCTTCCGGATTCGGATAGCTCGCCGCCAGCTCCTCGATCCGTGCCTGGACGCGCTGTCGGTCGACCGCGATGCTCTCCGCCTTGACGATCTGGCCCATGAGCAGCCCCAGGGCGACACGTTTGCGGGCCGGTGCCTCGAATGGCTGCCGCGGCGGCAGCTTGGACGCGTCACGCACGCCCATGCGTCGCGCCGCATCGATCTGCAACTGTTGGACCTGCTCTTCAACCAGCGCTCGCGGAAGGTCGATGGGATTCTCGGCATAGAGTGCATCGAGAACCTGGCTCCGAACTCTGTTGCGGATCACATCCGCGAGCTCTCGTTCCATGCTTTTGCGAACCTCCGCCCGCAACGCTTCGACTCCACCTTCTTCGACCCCGAAGCCGCGGCAGAATTCCTCGTCGACAGCCGGCAGCGACTGCTCCTCCACCGTCTTTACGACGAGCGCGAGCTCGGCTGTTTTGCCTGCAAGTGTTTTGTTGGAAAGCTCGGCCGCGAACGTCACGGGGATCGTACGGCTCTCGCCCGCCACCGCGCCCTTCAGTCCCTCCTCGAGCTCCGGCCGCGACTGGCGCGAGCCAATGATGATCGCGACGTCCTTGCCGTCCCCACCCTCGAAGGGCTCGCTGCCGATGCTTCCGGTGTAGTCCACAGTGACCCGGTCGGTCTCGCGCGCGGGGCGATCGACCGCCGTGAACACCGGCCGCTGGCGGCGCATGCTCTCGAGCATCGCATCGATGTCGCTGTCGCCGACCGTCGCGCTCGGGCGCTCCACGGCGATGGCCGCCGGGGATTTCACCCTGATCTCCGGCATCACCTCGAAAGTGGCAGCGAACTTGAGGTCCGAGCCCGGCGCCACCGCGATCGGCTCGATGCGCGGACCGGCTGCCGGCGTCAGCTTCTGCTGATTGAGCGCCTCAGCCAGCGAGCTGCGCATGATGTCGCCCAGGACTTCCGCGCGTACCTGATCACCGAACTGCTTGCGCACGACGGGCAGCGGCGCCTTGCCGGGCCTGAAGCCCTTGAGGCGCGCGGTGCGGGAAATCTCCTTCAGGCGCTGCTCGACGGCCGTGGAGACAGAATCGGCCGGTACGGCCACCTCCATGCGTCGCTCGAGGCCGGAGGTAGCGGACACTGAAACTTGCATCAACGGATATCCTTCACGAGAAATCTAAAGCAGGAATGCGAAAGGAGGGACTCGAACCCTCACGGGTTTCCCCACTGGATTCTAAGTCCAGCGCGTCTACCAGTTCCGCCACTTTCGCCAGGTAGCGGGCAGGAGATCGGGAATTATACCGGGATCAGGGGCCGGGGGGCCCACTGCCACGGATGGCCAATGGCACGGCACCGTGGCGGACGGCTTCCAGCCTCTCGAGCTGATCTTCGAGCGCATCGCACACGCAACGCTGCAGCAGCCTGGCGATGTCCTCATCGAGCTCGCAGTTCTGCCATCGCAGAGCGGCAATCGCCACGAGCGCTGCCGACTTGACGTGGCGCAAGTGAAGGATTGCCTCATCGACCGGCCTGCGTCGGGCGCTTGCAGGGCGGGCGGCGGGTCTGGATCTCCGCTGTTTTGGCCCGCGTCGCACCATATCAGGCACTTTACTGCATTTTTGTGCGATTTGCCAATACTTTCATGACGGGCATCTTGGCGGCGGCTCTGCTTGGGACTACATTTGTGCTGCAACCTCCCACTCTGCGTGGCTCAGGGGACGTGAACACGGGACGGCGAGAAAGACAGGAGGCCGGCGGCTTTGCCGCACGCCTTCGGCAGGTGCTTAGAACGCACGGGAGCGCGAGCAGCCTCGCAAAAGCCATCGCGCGGTCCGAGGGCGCGGTGCGGAAATGGTTGCGTGGTGAGTCGGAGCCGAACGTCACCGATCTTCGCACGCTCTCTGATGTGACGCAGACTCGCCTCGAGTGGCTGGTCACTGGTGCGGGGCCGCGGCAGCTGCACCCGGAATCGGAAGGGGGATCGGCAGTGAGGGAGACCCCGCCGTCTTATCGGCATCCACCGCATGGGGCACTCGATCTGCCGCTGCTCGAGGCAGTGCTGGCCGCAGCGGACGAGCAGCTGCGCGCTGCGGGTATCGAGCTGTCTCCGGCGAAGCGCTCGGCCTTGATCGCCGCCGCGTATGATCTCGCCCGCGGCCGCAATGCCGTCGACGGAGAGGCGGTCGCGCGGCTCGTGAGGCTCGCGCGTTGAGGGCCGCGCACAAAATCGCCAGGAGCGATTTTGTGCGCCAATCGGCTAGCGGCCCGCGACGGAGCGCGCGACGACCGTTGCCACCGCCAGCAGAATGAGCGCGACAATGATCGCGAGAGCCACATGCCGTGCGTGTGCTTTCATAGAGAGAATGTAGCATGACAGAGCTCGCCCCCTCCTCCCGCGGACCCATTCGCGCGCCGCGCGGCTCGCGCCTCACTGCCAGGTCCTGGCTCACCGAGGCGCCGTTGCGCATGCTGATGAACAACCTCGACCCCGAGGTGGCGGAGCGGCCCGAGGATCTCGTGGTGTACGGCGGGATCGGCAAGGCCGCCCGTAACTGGGAATGCTTCGATGTCATCGTCGGCGCCCTGGCGCGCCTCGGCCCGGAAGAGACTCTGCTCGTTCAGTCCGGCAAGCCCGTCGGCATATTCCCGACACATGAGGATGCGCCACGGGTGCTGCTTGCCAACTCCAACCTCGTGCCGCGCTGGGCGAGCTGGGAGAAGTTCAATGAGCTCGACCGCAAAGGGCTGATGATGTTCGGCCAGATGACCGCGGGCTCCTGGATCTACATCGGCAGCCAGGGAATCGTGCAGGGCACTTACGAGACCTTCGTGGAACTGGGGCGGCGCCACTACCAGGGGAATCTCCGCGGACGTTGGATTCTGACGGCCGGGCTCGGCGGAATGGGGGGTGCGCAGCCGTTGGCGGCAACCATGGCCGGCGCGTCGCTGTTGGCAATCGAGTGCCGTCAGTCACGTATCGACAAGCGTCTGTCGAGCCGCTATCTCGACCGGCAGGCGTCGTCGATCGATGAGGCATTGGCGCTCATCGAAGACAGCACACGTGCGCAGAAGCCGATATCGGTTGCGGTCTGCGGCAACGCCGCAGAGCTGGTGCCGGAAGTCCTGCGCCGCGGCGTGCGCCCCGATGCGGTCACCGACCAAACCTCCGCTCACGATCCCGTGCACGGCTATCTTCCCGTTGGCTGGAGCGTCGAGCAGTGGGAAGCGCTGCAGCGCAGCGATCCGCAGCGGGTCGCCGCGGAAGCCGGCGCCTCCATGGCGACGCACATGCGGGCGCTCGTCGAATTCCGCAGGCACGGCATTCCCGTGTTCGACTACGGCAACAACCTGCGCCAGGTGGCGAGCGAGCATGGCGTGAAGGACGCGTTCGAGGTGCCGGGATTCGTGCCGGAATACATCCGCCCGCTTTTCTGCCGCGGGATAGGCCCCTTCCGCTGGGCGGCGCTCTCGGGCGATCCGCGCGACATCGCAAAGACCGATGCCAAAGTAAAGGAGCTGATCCCGGACGATCCGCACCTGCACCAATGGCTCGACATGGCCGGCGCCCGCATCGCATTCCAGGGCCTGCCGGCACGTATCTGCTGGGTCGGGCTCGGACAGCGGGACCGCCTCGGCGTCGCCTTCAACGACATGGTCGCCGCGGGTGAGCTGTCGGCGCCCATCGTGATCGGGCGCGATCACCTCGACGGCGGCTCCGTGGCCAGTCCCAACCGCGAGACCGAGAGCATGCGCGACGGCTCGGATGCCGTTTCGGACTGGCCGATGCTGAACGCCCTTCTCAACACGGCAAGCGGCGCCACCTGGGTCTCACTGCATCACGGCGGCGGTGTCGGCATGGGATTCTCCCAACATGCCGGAGTGGTCATCGTTTGTGACGGCACCAAGGCCGCGGAGCGCCGCATCCGGCGTGTGCTGTGGAACGACCCCGGCACGGGAGTGATGCGTCACGCCGATGCGGGCTATCCGGAGGCGCTCGCCTGCGCGGCGCAGCACGGGCTACAATTGCCCATGGTCCAATCCACGTCCCGGCCGCGCGGAGCGCCGCAGTGAGTGCAGCGCGCGCGGCGCAGCGGCGTGCCGCGGTTCGGACCGAGGAATTCTCCCTGGCGTCGCTGCGCGCAGCCTACTCGCGCCCGGTTTCGGTGACCCTGAGCCGTGCTCAGATGGCGCGTGTGCGCCGCTCGGCGGCCACGGTCGCTCGAATCATCGCCCGCGGCGGCGCGGTCTACGGAGTCAACACCGGATTCGGCCTTCTCGCCCAGACTCGCATACCATCCGGCCAGCTCGCGGAGCTGCAGCGCAATCTCGTGCTGTCACATTCCGCCGGAGTGGGTCCGTGGCTGCCGGATGCGGTGGTGCGGCTCGTGCTGGTCCTGAAGATCGGAAGCCTCGCGCAGGGATTCTCGGGCGTACGCCCGCAGACGCTCCTCGCCCTCGCCCGGTTGCTCGAGACCGGGACTTACCCGTGCATTCCGGGCAAGGGCTCGGTCGGCGCCTCGGGCGATCTGGCGCCGCTTGCGCATCTTGCGGCGGCTCTCCTCGGCGTCGGGCAGGTGCGCGCCGCCGGCCGCGTACTGCCGGCCGCGGAAGGACTGCGGCGCGTAGGCCTGAAGCCGCTCGAGCTGGCTCCGAAGGAAGGGCTCGCGCTCCTCAACGGCACGCAAGTGTCCACCGCTCTCGCGCTCGCGGGACTTTTTGCCATCCAGGACGTGTTCGGCGCTGCGCTCGTCACCGGCGCCCTGTCCGTGGATGCGCTCAAGGGCAGCGATGTGCCCTTCGACGATCGCATTCATGTCCTCAGGCGCCAACTCGGACAGCGCCGCGTCGCCCGCGCGCTGAAGCGCCTGCTCGCCGGCAGCCGCATCCGTGCCTCGCATGTCAACTGCGAGCGCGTGCAGGACCCCTACTCCCTGCGTTGCCAGCCGCAGGTCATGGGAGCGTGCCTCGACGTCATCGAGTCCGCTGGCCAGACCCTCGTTCGCGAGGCGAACGCAGTGACCGACAATCCCCTGGTGTTCGCAGCAGACGGCGAGGTGCTCTCCGGCGGCAACTTCCACGCCGAGCCCGTGGCGCTCGCAGCCGATCAGCTCGCGCTGGCGGCCGCCGAGATAGGTTCCCTGAGCGAGCGCCGCACGGCGCTCCTCATCGACCCAAAGATGAGCGGGCTGCCGGCTTTTCTCGTCAGGGAGAGCGGCGTCAACTCCGGATTCATGGTGCCGCAGGTCACCGCCGCCGCGCTCGTGGCGGAGAACAAAACACTTGCGGCGCCCGCGAGCGTCGACAGCATCCCGACCTCTGCCGGCCAGGAGGATCACGTCTCCATGGCAACCCACGGCGCGCGGCGGCTGCTCGAGATGGCAGCCAATGCCACCGGCGTGGTTGCAATCGAGCTGCTCGCGGCCGCGCAAGGCATCGAGTTCCACCGCCCGCTCACGAGCTCGCGCCTCCTCGAGGCCGTGCTGCGGACGCTGCGGCGCACCGTCCCACGGTACGACCGCGATCGCTTCTTTGCCCCTGACATCGAGGCCGCAGCGGCACTCGTCAGGTCCGGCGCGCTGAGCGAGCTCGTGGACCTACAATAGCCCGAACACCGCGACGCCGTCGGGCGTCCCCACGAAGACCATTCCGTCCGCCACCGTCGGCGTGATGAACTTGTTGCCGGCGCCGAAGTCATCCCGGCCGCCGGCCGCCTGAGTGCTGTTGTAAAGCTCATGTGTCAGGCTGGACGCGTCATAGGCGTGCAGCACGGCAGTGCTGTTGTTTTCGACGGCCCAGACTATGGCATCGGAAGTGCCGTTGGCGGAGACCGCGGGCGACGCGCCGGGATATGGGAATTCGGTGGTAGTCTCCGAGGCCGGCAGGTCGGCCAACTTCGCCCCGGTGACCGGAAATGCCTTCAGCGGCCCGCCGACATCGCAGTAATAAACCGTCCCGTTGAAATACGCCGGCGTCGAAAAGACTCCGCCCGGAAGCGCACCGTCGAGCTCCTGCCAGTCGGCATTGCCGGATGAGCTGAACTTGCCCATGTTGTCGCGGTTGATGACATAGAGCTTGCCGTCCTTGCCCGCGCCCAGCAGCAGGTGGCGCACGACCCCGCTCGAGTCCGTGACGTCGGGCAGCAGCATCAGACCACCTGACCCCAGGTCCTCGTCGGCCGCCGACTCGGCCACCTCATTGGATGGCGCGAAGTAGTCGGCCACGGCCAGACCGCCTCCCGCGGTCGAGAGCTTCAGGAACGAGTTGCCGTAGTCGCCATGCTGGGGCAAGCCATTGGAATCGGGTGTCGTTTCGAATTCGCCGTTGGCGGTCAACAGATAGATGTTCCCGGAGCTGTCGGCGGCGGGCCCGCTGCCAGCCATCCATATCGAGGGCCCGGCGTCGCTGTCCGCGGCGACGTTGACGACGGCCGTCTGCGCGAGCGTGCTTTCACTGAAGGCGACGACCCACCCCGAATAGGGTTGCGCGTCGCAATGCGAGGTCCAGCTCGTGTAGATCGTCTGATTCTCGAGGAGCAGCGCGGCCCGTTCCGCGTACTGTCCCGGCGAGAAGGTCTTCTGGCCGCCGGCGGGGCTCGAATAAGTGGCATTCACCGTTACCGGGCCGTTGAAGAGCTCCGCGCCGGTAGTGATGTCGAGCGCATGCACCCGCTGGTGGTAATTGGAAGAGCTGTCTTTCGACATCGCAACGACGAATATCGCCCCGTGCGGGCCCGCGGCACGGTCGATGACCGGGGTCGAGGTCACACCGATCGTCGGTTCGATCTGAAAACAGCCGCGGCTGTCGCTCGGCGTCTCCCCCGGTCCGAGCAGTGAGGCATGCCACAGCGTGGCGCCGGTCTGAGGATCGAACGCGTAGACGGAGTCGTTCTCCGTTGCGACGAAGACGATGTTGTGCGTGGCGCCAGCGACCGAAACCTGCGCGAGATAAAGCGGCTGCGCATCCACTTTGCCGTCGGCGGAGAGAACGCGCAGCAGGCCGAACGAAGAGGATTTGACGTTCGCGGGTGTGAGCACCGACTCCGTCAGGTTCGCACCCGTCCGTCCGACATCGTCGTGGAAGGTCATGACGTCGGTATGCACCGACGGCTGCGGTGTCGGTGCCGAAGGCGGTGGCGCCGAGGACGACGGGGGCTGGGAGCCCGAGCCCGACGCCGAAGTGGAGTTCGGTACGGACGCGCTCCCGCCTCCGCCACAGGCCGTGAGTACAGCAGCCATGAGCCCTGCAAACAGCAGGGTAACTAGAGGGAGCTTTTGATGCACTGCAGTCCGATCAGCCAGCCAGCTTGGCCATTCGCGAATGAGAATAGCTCGATTTTACGCGCCAAAGGGGCGAAGGTTCCCCTAGGCGCGTACGTCGCCTTGAATCGACAGGGGAGACGCTATCGCGAATCACTCGCACTCGCGCCGGGCGCGGACAACCTCTGGCGGGGCCTCGAGCGGCAATAGCGTCACCGCGGCTCGGTCGGCCGCCGCCTCGCCCGAGCTCCGGCTTCATGCCTGTTGATCCGCGGCCGGGCGGATGTTGCTCCGCGGTTAGGAGTAAAATCGGGGATCGTCATCCCGACATGGAGACGTGCTCTCCCGCAACTCTCTCAAGAACAAGAGGTATCTATGATGGCGATCAATGTCACAGATCTCAACAACCGATGCGTCACCACCTCCACGGTGGGTTACATGGCGCTCGCCCTGACAGGCTGGATGCTGTCCATGACGGCCGCCGGATGGTACGCCCAAATATACAGCGCCGGCAGCTCGCTCATGTTGCCGTTCTCGCTGCTGCTCGCGATCATCGGCATCCTCGCTTACCTGCACGGGCGGAGCCTGGACTCCATCGTATTCTTCGCGTTCGCCGTGCTGTTCACAGCGGGACATTCGGGGATCGTATCCGTGGAAGCCGGCATGGCGGCCGCACCGCTGAGTTATATGGGCTGGTTCTGGATCGTGTGGACCGTGGCCTTCGGCTACTTGTGGCTGGGCTCCTTCAGAGCGGAGTTGCCGCGGCAGCTCTTCCTGCTGGGGATCACGCTCACCTTCCTGGCCAAGGCGCTCTACGGTTGGACGGACGCGCGAGTGTTCGAGCTCATCAGCGGTTATCTCGGACTCATCAGCTCGATCATCGCGGCGATCATCTCCGCCTCCGATGTGATCGTGTTCGGGCGCGAAGCTCACAGCCCCAACGACGACCACGTGGACCATGCGGCGGGACACCCGCACGCGGCCTGAGTGACGGACCATGGGCCGGGGCCCTGCCACTGGCCATCCGTGGCGGCAGGGCCCCCGGCCCGCGCATTTCGCTGCGCTATCCCTGCTCCGCGAAAGCCCGGGGCGGACTCCTGTCCGCCCGCGCGACGCATGCGTCGCGCCCGTGCGCGGGCGCTCGCCGGAGCGAGGACACGTTAAGTGTCCTCGCTGGAAGGCACCGGCTCGCCCCCGCTGGGGTACACTTGACTGGCCTGATCGCCCCATCCAAGGATTCCATGAAGCCCAGCCTTCCGCGCCGCTGCCTCATCGGCCTCGGCATGATGCTCCTTACGCTGCCGGCCCTGGCTGGAACGCGAGCGTCTCCTCCTCTGCCACCCATGCTCGCCTCACTGGCGGCGGCCGGCAAGCTGAAGGTGGTGAGTCAGTTCGCCACGGAGGTGCCCGGACTCACGGGCTACGTCGTCAGTAACGCGAACGGCACCCAGGTGGTCTACAGCGAGCACGGCTACATGTTCATCGGCGATCTGATCTCGCCGAAGGGTGCCGACCTCACCGACAGCTATCGCCAACGCTATTCGCCGAAGCCCGACTTTGCGTCTGTCGTGGGCAAGCTCGACAGCGGCGGTCATCTCATCGATGAAGGCCGCGCCACAGCCCCTCTCCTCTATGTCTTCGCCGACCCCAACTGCAGCATCTGCTATCGCTTCTACCGGATGGCCGAGCCGCTGGTCTCGTCGGGACGGCTGCAGCTTCGCTGGGTGATGGTCGCTTTCCTGCAATCGAGCAGCGCCGCCAAGGCAACCGCCATCCTCTCGGCGCGCGATCCGCGCGGGGCGCTGCATGCGGACGAGGATCGATTCGATACCGTCCATGAAGCAGGCGGTATTGCACCGGCGCCCGCGCAGCAGAAGGCGCTGCAGGATCTACTGAAGGCGCACCTGTCAGCCATGGATGCAGTCGGCGGGGTGGGCACACCTACCCTGCTCTATCGCGACGACAGGGGCCGCTGGGCCGCAGTCGTCGGGCTGCCGACGAGCGATTGGCTGACTCAGTATGCGGGCGGCAAGCACCTACCCACCCGGCCCGACGGCTGACATCAGCCGTTCTCGGCGCCCACGAGGTAATCGGACTCGTCGTTTGCTTGACTCATGCCGTCGCTGCGGGCAGGATTCGTGCCGCGCGAGGTGCCCTGAAGGCGCAAGCCCCAGGGTAAAACGGGAAGTCGGTGCAAGACCGACGCTGCCCCCGCAACGGTAATCGAGTCCCCGCTGATCCGACGAAGCCACTGCGCCCCGAGGCGTGGGAAGGCGAATCAGCCCGAAGCCGCACATGAGCTTCAGCTCGAGAGCCCGGAGACCGGCCTCGTATGCGAACCGATGGTGCCGCGGTGGGCGGCGCTGGTCCGCTCCCGATGCGCCAAATGCCGCGTCGTCGCCCGGCCCAGCTCCTACTGCCGCGCCCTCGGAAGGTGGCCCGGAATGAGTGCCGCGCAGCGAGCAAGACTCCCGCACGCGCCCTCTCCGGTGCTCTCGAGCACGGGTGGTGCACGTTGAGGAGCGGCAATTCAAATGACAGGTCTCAAGCGCGCGCGCCGGCGCGCGGTGTTCTCCCTCGCATTCCCGGCGATCGCGGCAACGGCCGCAGCATGTGTCTGGTCGCAGCGCGCCGCAGCGCAGGACCAGCCTGACGTCCTGGTCACGGCATCGCGCGAGCCGCAAAGCCTGGACCAGGTGCTCTGGTCTTCCGATGTCCTGACCCGTCCCGACATCGAGGCGAGCCAGACGCTCTCGTTTCAGGACCTCCTGGCGGAGCTTCCGGGCGTGCAGATCGACAACACCGGCGGGCTCGGCAAGCAAAGCTCGCTTTTCGTGCGCGGCATGAATGCCGATCAGACACTGATCCTCATCAACGGAGTGCCGGTGGGCTCCGCGACCACCGGACTGCCGCCGACCGAGCTGATTCCGCTCGATCAGATCGAGCGCATCGAGGTGGTACGCGGGCCGCTTTCAACGCTATACGGATCCGACGCGATGGGTGCGGTCATCCAGATATTCACCCGCGACGGCGCGCAGCCGGGCTTCGGCGTCGATGCCAGCACGACGGGCGGCACATACTCGACTTTCGACGAGGCGCTGAGTGCCCATGCGGGCTTCGGCCGGGTGTGGCTCGATGCCAGCGGCGAGGCGCTGCATACCTCCGGCTTCGAAGCCTGCTCCGCACCGGCAGGCGCACCTCCCGGCGACTGCTTCGGCGGACCGCCGGATCATGACGGCTATCTCAACCGCTCCGGCTCCTTCAGCGCCGGAGTGCGGCTGGCGCCAGGCTGGACCGCGAGCGCCGACTCCTTCCTGACGAGCGGCCACACCGATTACGACGGCACATACTCGGATTCGACGGAGTTCCTCGAGCGGGTGACCTCGGCACATCTCGACGGACGCATTGCCGACGGTTGGAGCGTCCGCGCAACCGGCGGACGCGACGTCGACGATGCCGACGATTTTCTCGCCGCAGCGCCGGTCGATCGTTTCGAAACCCGCCGCGATACGGCGAGTCTGCAGATCGATGGCCGGATGGCTCCGGCGCTGAGCCTCCTCGCCGGCTCCGACTGGCAGGGCGAGCGGATCGAGGCCGCGGATATATTCGGCAGCGTCATCTCGCCAATCGCGTTCGCACGCGCGACGCGCGACAGCAGCGGAACGTTCCTCGAGCTTCATGGCTCGACCGGCCCTTTGACGGAGCTGGCCGGCATCCGGTACGAGCATGACACGCAGTTCGGCGATCACGTGACCTATGACACCGGAGCCGGCTGGCGCTTCGGCCGCCACTGGCGCCTGACGGCGACCTGGGGAACGGCGTTTCACGCGCCGACCTTCAATGATCTCTACTATCCCAGCTTTCCGGGATTTCCCCCGTCAAGCAACCCCGACCTGCTGCCCGAGACGTCGCGCTCCTTCGAGCTGGGCATCGCGGCCGACTGGGGAACATACGGTTGGTCGCTGCGAGCCTATCAGACCGACGTCAGCCATCTGATCACCTACGCGCCGCCCAACTACACACCTTATAACCTGGCGGAAGCCCGCATCCGGGGCATCGAGCTGCGGGGCGTGTGGCGGCACGGCGCCTGGATCCTGTCGGGCGAAATCACGGGTCTCGATCCGCGGGACCACAGCCCACCGGCCGTGGCGGTGCCGGGCACCGCCGGCAATCTCCTGCCGCGGCGGGCGCGGAGCAGCGCCTTACTGGACCTTCACCGCAGCCTCTTCGGACGCGTGGGTATCTCCGCCCGTGGACGGTGGGAAGGCCGCCGCTTCGACGACCTGGCCAACACGGTGCCGCTCGGCGGCTACTTCCTGCTCGACTTCCTGGCTGATGCGCAGCTGGGCCATGAGTGGTCAGTCGAAGCAAAGGTGAGCAACGCGCTCGGGCGGACCTACTACACGGCCGCTGCCATCGACAGTCCGCCGGTCTCCGCCTATTACAATCAGCCGGGGCGGGAGCTCGATCTGACTTTGCGATATCGATTCAACTCCAGGTGACCGTACGCGTCCGCACGGTCCCATGGCGGGCGCTGCCCCGAAGATGAGGCACGCGCCAGAAGAGCTGACCGCCGCGGCGCACGAGGTGGCCGCGGACGTGATGAAGGCGAGGACTCATCCTCGTGGCTCGTGACTCGTCTCGCGGCCCGTGGGGGTGCTGCGGCAGCATCGGCACCCGTACCTCGATGTGCTCCAGCAGCGGCGCCTGCCCGCTGCGCAGCCGCCGCCGGTTGAGGTGCTCGAAGGTCTGCGCACGCTGCGGCAATCCGGTGCGCGTCGCGAGCAGCAGGAAGAACGCAAGCAGCACCGGAACATCCAGTGCAATCGTGCCGACGGCATGCTGCCACACCGCGAACCTCTCTTCGCCGGACAGCTGCGCGCCGCCGTAGTACCGCGACCAGCTCCGCTCGTATCGAAATCTAAAGCAGCGGCCGACGATATCGTCGGCGGGCCCGCCATATTCGACCCTCGCGGCAGCTCCCTCTGCCCCGTCGAATGGCTCCGGCTCCTCTCCCGCTGCGGTATCGAAATCGAAGTAGGCTTCGACGCTGCTCGCGAGCACGTCGTCCGCGCCGCTTCTCCAGAATGTACGCAACAGACCGCGCCGGCCATCCGGCGACGAGCGAACCCACGTCCCGCGGCGACCCACCCACCGGGAGTCCGCCGGACCCCCGGTAAATCCATGCTGCCGTACCGCGCGCTGCCAGGGTTCCTGGCACCACTCCACCCACAGTTTCTCGGCCGGCGCGCGCAGCAGATCCGCACAGGCGGCGGTGCCGGTACCGGTGCCGTTGGAGTAGGCCAGATCGGCACACAGCAGTGTCACCTCGTCAGTCAGCACGTAACGCAGGGGGCACTGCGTGACGAGCTCGGCACAATCCGCGGTATTGTTCAGCGCCGTCACTTTACCGCTCACGCGGTCGCACACCATGAACGGCGTGCGGCATTGGGCGACGCTGTCGATGAGGTTCACGCAGCCAACCTAGCATCCCGCCACCGCCACACAGAAAGAATGTGACGAGGCGGGGAGCTGCCGGGACGATGTGGGTGTTGTGCGCTGCAAAGTCGGTGGACGGAGCAATGGGTCTCGGGCGCTCGCATTGCATCATCGTCAGGGATCACGGCGGCGACGCACAGGGCATCCCGGACTGGTTCGTCCCCCGAAACGCCGCGCTCGTCCCCGCATAGCCGGTGACCCTGGGGTGCCGCGGCCGGGCCGGTGGGTTTCCGTCATGCTCCTATGTCATCATGTCTGTATGGTCGTGACTCCGAGCCCCTTCTGGCCGACCGCCGCATCGACGGCGCCGGACGAGCCACGGTTCCTCTCGCACCGCGGCGTGCTCGCCTTCACCAGCCTCTTCTGGGCCTACGTCACGGTGACGGACCTCGTGTACGCCGGCGCCATGGCGATCAAGGTCCGCGAGTCCGGCGGTCCGCCGATCTTTCTCCCCTGGCAGGCGCGCGTGCTGCAGCACGCCCTGCTGTTCCCGGCGCTGCTGGCCTGTTATTGGACGGCAACTCGCATTGGCTGGACGCCGGCGCGCAAGCGGGTGCCACAGCAGCTCGCGCTCGCTTTGTGCTTTTCGCTCCTGTTGGAATGGGCGATGCTCGTGGCCGAGCACCTCATACCCGGCAGCCTCATGTACGTCGACCGTTTCGGCCTCTTCACCAGGGGCGATTGGGCGGTATACGTTTCGAGCATTGCGACCGGGCTGCCCACGTACGGCTTCGGCCTTGCGATGCTCACCGGAATCGAGGCTTCGCGCCGCTATCACGAGCTGCGGCTGCGCAACTCCGACCTGCGCCGCAAGTGGGCGGACGCGCGCCTCGCAGCGCTGCGCACTCAGCTTTCGCCCCATTCGCTGTTCAACGTCCTGCACATGATCCAGGCGCGTATAAAGGATGAACCGGAGGTCGCCGAAAGTCTGATCGCGTCCCTGGGCGAGCTGCTGCGGGGACTGCTCCAGGCCGGGGATCGCGACTTCGTGCCGCTGCGTGAAGAGCTGCAGTTCGTCGAGCTCTATCTCGGCCTGCAGATCGGCCGCTTCGCGGATCGCCTGACTGTCCGGGTACAGAATGGCGACGACCTGCCCCTCGTCTGGGTGCCGAGTCTCATCCTGCAACCCCTGGTCGAGAACGCGGTCGTACACGGCCTCGCCGATCACAGCGGTCCGGTGCGAATCGATGTGAGCTGGAGAATCCTGCCCTCCGGTCTGGAGCTGCAGGTGGTGAACTCGGTCGGCTCGGGCAAGGCGCCACGGCTGGGCGGCTTCGGGCTGCGCAACGTGCGCGAGCGGCTGGTGGTGCAGTTTGGCGACCGCGCGGCCCTCGCCTCAACGCCCGGCGACGCGACGACCTGGGTGGCGACCTTGCATCTGCCGCTGCTGCGCGAGTGGCATGTGCGCGCGGCTGAAGCGGCCGTGGAGCAGCCGTGAGAGCCGTCATCGTCGATGATGAGGCGGCCGCGAGAAAGAACCTGCGCGACCGCTGCGCCGCCGAGAGCGACATCGAGGTCGTGGGCGAATTCGCCGATGCCGAGACCGCCCTCGCCGCGCTCCCCCGGCAGGCGCCGGATCTCATCTTCCTCGATGTCAGGATGGGACGCGTCTCGGGAATGCAGCTGGCGCAGGCGCTCGATCCCGCCAGCGCACCCCTCATCGTGTTCGTCACCGCGTTCGATCGCTATGCGCTCACGGCATTCGAGGTCAATGCCGCGGACTTCCTGCTCAAGCCCTTCGACGGAGACCGCTTTCGCGCTATGTTGCGCCGGGTACGCGAACGCTATGCGGCCCGCAATTCGGCAAACTACCAGATTGCCGCCGCGACGCTCGCCGAGCTGCAGCGCCTGTCGCAGGCGCGCCTCGAGGCGCGGCCACGGCTGCTCGCCGAGATCAACGGCGCGATGCACATGGTCGATATCGCCCAGGTCGAGCTCGTGACCGCGGACCGCAATTACGTCAAGCTCACCGTAGGCAGGGACTCGTTCCACGCACGCAGCACACTCATGCAGGCAGAAGAGTCGCTGCGTTCCCAGCCGATGCTGCAGGTCAGCCGCTCCTGCCTGGTCAACATCAACCATGTCAGGCAGGTGAGCCGCACGGCTCGCGGCGACTACGTATTCGTGCTGAGCGGCGGCAGCACCGTCACGAGCAGCGAGCGCTTCCGCCACAAGGTCAGAGAGCGCATCGGACAATTCCTGGTTGGCGGCCTGAAAGACTGACGGCCGCACGCGCGCTCCCGTACCCCGACCCAACGCGGCGCGGAATTCCGGGACGAATGCGGGCAATTTGCGGATAAGCGCGAGAATCCGCTCTGGACGCCGCGGGCGCCAGCTCGTGTGATAGCCGCCATGAATCTCCTCATCGTCGAGGATGAGCCGGCGGCCCGCACCGGGCTGATAACCCTCTGCGAGGGTATGCCGGATGTCCGGGTGGTAGGCGAGGCAGGCACGGGTGCCAGGGCCATCGAAGCCGCGGCCGCGCTGCGTCCCGACCTGATGCTCCTCGATGCCGACCTGCCCGACATGTCCGGGTTCGACGTACTGCGCGCACTGCACCGCCGGCAGCAACGCCGCACGATTCTGCTCACCCTGAATACGCACGATGCCTCGCGTGCTTTTGCCGCGGGGGCCATGGATTGCCTGCTGAAACCGGTGACCAGGCCCACCTTCTGCGCATCGATCCTGCGGGCCCGGGAGCGTAGATGGGAACGCCGCCTGGTCCCGGAAAAGCCGGCACCCGTGGACTCACCGGCGTTTGCGGCCGGACCGGGCCCGCTTCGGTTTCTCGTCGGCGAGCGCGAGCATCGGCTGTATCCTCTCGATAGCTTCGAGATCGACTACGTCCAGTCTGCCGGCAACTACGTCACGTATCACCGCGCAGGCGTGAAGTACATCGCCCGCGATTCGATCAAGCGGCTGGAGCTCGTGCTGGCGCCGGCCGGTTTCATGAGAATCGAGCGCTCGCTGCTTCTCAACGTGCGCGCCATCGCCTACGCAGAGCCGCTCGGCCGGCGCGGCGCGTTCGTGTTCACCCTCACCACCGGCGTGAGCCTCCATTCCGGTCAGGCCTACCGCGACATGATCCTTGCGAAGCTGCCGCTGCGGCGCCGAACCCCGAGCCACTGAAAGTCGCGACTGATCGCGATGCTCGCGCGCCACGCGCACCAGACGCACAGCCGCGCATACCCCAACTGAAGCCGTGTTGGCCACTCGTGCCGCCGGGGCAGTCACCTGCCTCACGGGCAGTTCGTCACTGTTACCGCCGGTGTCTTCCCACTGGCGCGCGGACTCGTCACATTGAAGTACCGCACCAGGTCGTACCGGCTATCGTCCCCAACATTCGGGTCACGCCCCCGGGAGCCCACGAGCCGGCCCGCAGCGATGCGTGTGGCTCCCGAGCAACGACCCATCGAACAAGATCTAGGGGAAACACATGATTCGGACCCGCAAGGCGCTCATCGAAGCCACGCTCGCGATGTTCGCGGGCCTGCTGCTCGCCGTTTGCAACGCTCAGCAGGCACCGGCCGCGGCGGCTTCCCCGCCGCCCTCTCTCCTGCAGGAGGTCGTGGTAACCGGCTCGAGGATCCCCGTGGCAGGCAACGTCACCGCCACCAGCCCCACTACGATCGTATCGAGTCAGGACGTTCGGCTGCAGGGGTATACCGACGTCACCGACGTGATGAATCAGCTGCCACAGAACATCATCGGCGCCAATGCGGACTTCGGCAATACTTCGAGCCCCCTGACTTCCACCGGCGGGTTCACGACGGTTGATTTGCGCGGCCTCGGCCCGCAGCGCACGCTCGTGCTCGTCAACGGACGGCGGCTGGGATCCGGAGACCCCAGCACCTCCAATCAGAATGTGGCGCCCGACATCGATCAGATACCCGTGCCCCTGATCGAGCGAGTCGACGTGGTGACGGGCGGCGCGTCCGCCACGTATGGCTCCGACGCGATTGCAGGCGTGGTCAACTTCGTTCTCAAGAAGAATTTCGAAGGGATCCAGATCGACGGCCAATACGGCTTCAGCCAGCACGACCAGCACAACAAAGGCATCGAGGCCCTCCTCGGCACGGACGACCCCGACACAGGATTCACGGCTCAACCCACGGTTCCCAGCGGCAGCATCCGCGACGGCTACAAGCATGACCTTTCGATCGTCGCCGGGCGGAACTTCGATGACGGCAATGGAAACTTCACCGGCTGGTTCGTCTATCACCAGCAGCAGCCGGTAACTGCCGCGGTGCGCGACTTCTCCGATTGCCAGCTGATATCCAATGGACTGGTAGCCTCACCCACTTTCTCGGGCGTCGAGTGCCTCGGCAGCTCCAACTCCAACCGCTTCACGCCGAAGGGGATCGCGCCAGGCTCCGGCGTCGAGTACACCGTGGTCGGCAACCAGTTCCTGCCCTGGCCGCAGGCCGGATCGACTCCGCCGGCGATATTCGATTTCAACAACTACGAGTATCTGCAACGCCAGGACAAGCGCTTCCAGGCGGGATTCATGGCGCACGAGAGGCTCAACGACCACGCGCAGCCGTATGCGGAATTCTTCTGGATGGATGATCGCAGTACGGCAGTCACCGCTCCCTCCGGCATATTCGTCGGCGGCGATCCCTTCACCGCCGACAACAACGAGCTCGTCAACTGCAGCAATCCGCTGCTCAGCGCGCAGCAACAGGCACTGCTCTGCACGCCGGCGCAGATCGCCGGCGATGCGGCCAACCCCGGCTCCCGCGGCAACAGCGCGGACGTCTCGATCGGCCGCCGCAACATCGAGGGCGGGGGACGCACCTCCTTCTACGAACACAACAACATCCGGTTCGTAATCGGCACGAAAGGCGATATCGACGAGAACTGGACTTACGACTTGTATGATTCCTATTACTACGTGACGACCTTCCAGAGCAATACCGATTTCCTCGACTACTCCAAGATCAACGATGCGCTGCTGGTGACCACCGATCCTGCGACCGGGGAACCCGTTTGCATCAGCGGCGGCCAGTGCGTGCCATGGGACATCTTCAAGACCGGCGGAGCCACGCCGAAGGCGCTCAATTATCTCGAGACGCCGGGCACCGCTTACGGCAACAACACCGAGCAGGTCGCCCACCTGGATGTCACCGGCGAGCTGGGCCAATACGGACTGCGCACACCCTGGGCGAATGATGGCCTGGCCGTCAATGTTGGGTACGAGCATCGCGTTGACAGCGTGACTTTCAGCCCCGATGGGGCCGAGACGTCCGGCGATCTGGCCGGATTCTCAGGCGCCCTGGTCCCCATCAACGAGCGCTATGACATCGATGAGGGATTCGTGGAATTCCGCATGCCGATCGCCCACAACCAGCCCGGAGTCTATGATCTGACGGCGGATGCGGGGTACCGCTATTCCAATTACAACACGACAGGCTCCACGAACACCTACAAGTTCGAGGTGCAGTATGCACCGATCCGCGATGCGCGGCTGCGGTTCTCGTTCGACCGCGCAATCCGCGCCCCGAATCTGATCGAGCTCTTCCTCGCCCCATCCTACGGACAGGAGGACGTCGTCGGCACTGATCCCTGTGCCGGCACGCCGACGGCTACCCTCGAAGAGTGCGAGCGTACGGGGGTGACACCGGCGCAGTACGCGGTAAACCCCGTAACGAACAGCAACAGCATTACCCAATGCGTCTCCGGGCAATGCGGACAGGTGATCCAGGGAAACACTCATCTGAAGCCCGAGATCGCGAACACCTGGTCTCTCGGCCTCAGTCTGACGCCCACGGCGCTGCCCAACTTCAGCGCCACCGTGGACTACTACCACATCCAGCTCAAGGACGAGATCGGGAACTATCCCTTCTCGGCGATTCTCAACGGCTGCCTCTACCAGAACAACCCGCTCTATTGCAGCCAGATCGTGCGCACGCCGGCGGGAGCGCTGACCGGCGCCACGGTGGCCGGCGGTGGCTACATGCTGCAGACGGATTTCAACCTCGGCGTCTCGGTGGTTTCCGGGTTCGACGTGACGATGAACTATCGGCATGAGATGGGCCGCTGGGGCTCGCTGAGCGCCTCCCTCAACGGAGCCTACCTGTGGCACGACATCACCACTCCGTACCCCGGCTCGGGCAGTTTCGACTGCGCAGGCCTGTTCGGCAGCACCTGCAATCTCGGCTCCGTGAACCCCCGCTGGCGGCACGTCGTGCGTGTCAGCTGGAAGACACCCATCGACGTGCTGCTGTCCGCCCAGTGGCGCTTCATCGGACCCACCACCTTCGACAACAACTCCGGCAACCCGCTGCTTCAGTTTGCCGAGGAAGGTGCCTACGACCAATACAACGCGCGCATTCCGGGATACGGCTATCTCGACGTGACGGCCGAGTGGTACGCCACCCGGCAGCTGGAGCTGCGTGCCGGAGTGAGCAACGTGCTCGACAAGGATCCGCCGATCATCCCGTCGCTCGACATCAGCGGCAACGCCGGGCCGGCGAACAGCTTCGACGCGTACGACTATCTGGGAAGGCAGGTCTTCGCCGCGTTTACCCTGAAGTTCTAGGGTCTCATGCCTTCGGGCCGGCACCGGGGCACCGCCGCGCGATGAGCTGTCCTCGCGCAGCGGTGTTCGCTCTGCCGCTGTTGCTGGCGGCGCTCGTCGCCGGCGCGGCTCCGCCGCCCACTCCCGCGCCCGCAGCCGGATCTGCGCCGTCCGGGCCTGCTCCCGCCGCCGGCCGCCCGCCGGTACCGGGTGTCCTGGTGCAGGCCCCCGAGCCGCGCTTCGTCGCGCCTACGCGGCGAGACAGCATCGGACGCATCTGGGCGCCCGTGATGATCGACGGACGCGGCCCCTTCCGGCTGGTACTCGACACGGGCGCGAGCGGTTCTGCGATCACCGCGCAAGTCGCGGCGGCATTGGGGCTGAAGCCCGACTTCTCCCATCCCGTGTTGCTGCGCGGCGTCACCGGCAACGCGATCGTTCCGACCGTTCGCGCCGGCTCGCTCGCCGTGGGCGATCTCGAGATCCGCTCCGTCACGCTACCGATCGTCGCCGACGCTCTCGGCGGAGCCGACGGAGTGCTCGGGACCGACGGTTTCGGCGACAAGCGGGTCGACATCGACTTCCTCCGCGATCGCATCACGATCGCCCGCTCGCACGGCCGCAGCGCGCCCATCGGGTTCGTGACCCTTGCCTTGGAGCGGTCGGGCCCGGGCCTGCTGATGGTGGCGGGCTCGGTGGATGAAGTGAAAGTGCATGCGGTGATCGATACGGGCGCCCAGAGGAGCATCGGCAACGAGGCGCTGCGTGCCGCGCTGGTGAGCCGCCATGCGCAGGGCACGCCGGACAAGATCTTCGACGTGACGACCTCGGTGCAGGGCGGAGAGATGTTCGTGAGCCCGCCGATCGTCCTGGGCGGGATCGAGATCCACGGGGCGCGCATCACCTACGGCGAGGTGCGGATCTTCGAGCACTGGCACCTCACCCGTGAGCCGGCCCTCCTGATCGGCATGGACGCACTCGGGCTTCTGGATGCGCTCATCATCGATTACAGGCTTGGCGAGCTGCAGCTGCAGCCGCATTGACGATCGGACCGCGCCGGCTTGCCAAGTTGTCTGAGAATTGGGAGGATCGCCGCTCATGAGCGCCCCCAATCTCACCCGCCGCCAAGTGCTCCTGGGCGCGGCGGCAAGCGCCGCCGGCCTCGGCGCCGCAGGAGCAGCCGCCACCGTGCCGCAGGACAGGCTTTCCGGCTTGCGGTTGCGGGATGTGGCGCCGCTCGGCTGCCGCGAA
>Ga0134125_10002128_pt1 | contig 23739 bp, 19 predicted proteins | sample KB31751_FD_96464 | JGI IMG/M metagenome (GOLD analysis project Ga0134125, IMG submission 96464) | Terrestrial soil microbial communities with excess Nitrogen fertilizer from Kellogg Biological Station, Michigan, USA - KB3-175-1 | ecosystem: Environmental > Terrestrial > Soil > Unclassified ...
ACTTCCGAAGGCAATGAGTTTTTCATCATGATACCAGTATAATGGTTTTATGCCAAAATGATCCCTGGAAATAAAAAGTTGATTTTTGTTTTTATCATAAATAATAAAAGCAAACATGCCATTCAGCAGATTCACAAAGTCATTGCCATATTCAGCATAAAGATGTAAAATAACTTCGGTATCAGATGAAGTAACAAATGAATGACCTTTCTTTTTTAAATCTTTTCTTAGTTCAATATAATTATAAATTTCTCCATTAAAAACAATGGTGCAATTATTGAAAGTCATTGGTTGTTGGCCTGATGAAATATCAATAATCGAGAGTCTTTTATGGAAGAAGCCGACCTTGTTGTCTATCATCATGCCATCTTCATCGGGACCGCGGTGATGAATGGTGGTTGCCATTTTTGCAAGTAAACCTGCATTTACTTCAATGCCGTTTTTGTTTATTATTGCTACGATGCCGCACATATTAATTTATTTTTCATCATCGAAGACAGTGAATTAATAATTTCCTTTGCTTGCAGGAATATTCGAAACATAACCCTTTGATGGGATGAATGGCAGCGGCAGGTTTGGTATTGGCCATTCACTTATTAATATGCTTTTGTATCGCCTTTAAAGATGTAATATACTGTCAGAAAAAGTATCTTTATATCAAGCCATAGTGTCCAGTTTTCCAAATACCAGACATCTTTATGAACTCTCATTTTTATTTGTTCAGGATTGGTAATTTCTCCTCTGTAACCATTTATCTGCGCCCAACCAGTAATTCCCGGTTTTATGAATTGGCGTACCATATATTCATCCACTACTTTTGAATAATCTGTTGTGTGTTTTATCATGTGTGGCCGTGGCCCTACCAAACTCATTTCGCCACGCAATACATTATAAAATTGTGGAAATTCATCAAGACTGGTTTTACGAAGAAATTTACCCAGAAAAGTAATGCGGCCGTCATTGCGGGTAGCTTGCTTCAGATCGGCCTCTTTATTGGTTTTCATACTTCTGAACTTCCAGCAGTAAAATGACTTTTTATTTTTTCCGGTGCGGAGCTGTTTAAAAAATATTGGACGGCCGGATTCCAAAAAAATTAATAATCCGAGAAGAGGTATTAACCAGGAAAGAATAAAAAGGGTAACCAATAAACTTATTGTGATATCCAACATTCTTTTTTTAATCCTATTCCCGATGTCATCAAGAGGTTCTTTTCTTAAAGAAAGGATTAGTAATTCACCATAATATTCAATGTGGACTTCCCTGGTAATAAAAAGGGAAAGGTTTGGAACAATTCTAAACCGGATACACTCTTTTTCAGATTGATACATCAGGTCATAGATGTAATTATTTTGTTCGGGAGTGATGGTTGAAAATATTTCCTGTATATCCAATTCTTTTGCTACGCGCAATGTATCTGCTATGTTGGCTAAAACCGGATAGTGTGATAATTCCACAATGTTTTCTTCATTTTCAATATAACCCATGACCTCTGTATTCATTCCATCTTGTTCAAAGTAGTTAGCCAATTTTTTTGCCGTATCATTATACCCTAGTATGATCACTTTTTTAACAAGAAAATCGCTGTTTCTAAAATAGGTGAATATTCCGAGGTAAATAAACCGGTTCATTAATAAGCCTAATCCAAAACTCCCGGTTGTAGAAATAATGAAAAGACGTGAAATAGTAAGTTCACGTGAGAAGAATAAATAAATCAAAATAGAAATGATCCATACCATATACACCTGAATGGTTCTTTTTGTAAAACTTTCAAAATTTAAAACATGAGTGATTGTATAAGTCCGTAGAAAAAAAGATAGCAATAACCAGGTTGCGTTTGCAACTGTCAGATATCTGAAATAAGCTCCCGAGGAATTGTAATGGACACCTTTTGCAAAAATAATTTGACAAATAAAGTAAACCAGATTTAATATTAATAAATCGAGGACAACTAATGTTATTTGCAGGTATCGGTCAAACTGTCGGTTCAATGATTTTTTTTTAAAGTTAACACACTTATATCAAGTTGATTTTGCTTCAGCGATTGAAAAACGTAAATAATTTATTTCAAAGTATATCCTTATTTATTACTTTTTTCAGAGGCTGTCCAAAAATGATTTTATAAATTTCTTATGGTGAGCGAAAATTTCATTTTTAGATAGTTTCTCAGATTGTAAAAGATTTTCTCTTTCTCTCCATCTCTTTTTCTTTCTTTATTTAATTTTTTTATAGTTTGCAAGGGGTAAATTAGTGAATTTTTAAAAGCTATCTTCTGAAAAATAGGTTTCGTAGACGGAATGCTTATTTTGCTTTCAAACAATTTTTAGAATTGGCATCTCATAAAATTATTTCGCAGAAATAAATACTTTGTGGTCTTCGCGTCTTAGTGGGAAGAAAAAAAATCCCACAAAGTCACTAAGAACACAAAGGAAAATACTTCGTATTTTATAATAGATCAATTAGTTTTTAAGAAATAATAATTCAAGGTTTTGTGTCTTGCGCAGTATAATTCTTTTTTTTCCATTTTTCCTTTATAACTAAACCAATAAATTTAATATTCCCAACCATATAACGGTACCACATGCGCTTAGGTTCCTGCATAAACCGGTATATCCATTCTAAACCTTTTTTTTGCATCCAGAGAGGTGCCCGTTTTGTCTTTCCTGAAAGTATATCAAAGAAGCCTCCCACTCCAAAAAAATATTTTACCTGAAGTTTATCTTTATATTTTTCAACAAAAAGTTCTTTTTGCGGGGATGGCATACCTAACAAAAGAATATCAGGCATTGAATCATTAATCATTTCTACAATTGCATATTCATCTTCTGTTTGATAATATCCATTACGATGACCCGCTATATTTAGTTTTGGGAAATCTGTAGTAAGGTTTTTGACAGATTGTGATAAACTTGTTTCCTTTGCTCCAAAAAGGAAAACGCTATAATTTTCTCTTTCTGCCAGCGCTAAAATATCATTTGCTAAATCAGGGCAGGCAACTCTTTCCGGGACTGAATAGCCTAAGAAACGCAATGCCCACACAATGGACATTCCATCAATATTCATTAAATCTGAATTATTATAAGCCTGAATTAATTCTTTGTTTTTCGAAAGTTCATTTATAGAAGCCGCATTGATACCATTTTGTATAATTCGATTCCCATCTTTCAAATTAGACTCAATTATATTTATAAACTCCTTTTTGGTAAAAGGATGAACTTTTGTATTGAAAATCTTTATTTCTTTCATGGAACGTTTGTGCCTAAAACTGATTCTATTTATATTATATTATACGTATTTTTTAAGTCAGAAATTGGTTGAATCTTTTGAAATATGCTTAACCTCACTTTTTTACAGTATCAGTCAAATCTGTGCCGGAAGTATTTATTTGTTATTTGCAAGTTCAATAATTAAAAGACTAGTTCTCATGAAAGATAGCAATAAAATCATTTCTGTATGTTTCAAGGGTAAATTTCTCTATAAAGCGTTCTCTGCTATTAATACACATATTATATCTTAAGGAATCATCCAAAAGTCTGATTATATATTTGCATATTTCAGTAGCTGTATTGTTATCGAGAACATATCCCGTTATACCATGTTTAATTATTGAAGGGATCGTGCCCTCTTTGTTAGAAATAGTAACTATCCCATATTCCATAGCTTCTATGATAACTCTTCCGAACGCGTCATATTCAGTAGGGTAAATGAGTATATCGGTTTTTGATAAAATATCATTTTTCTCTCTATTTAGCAATTGGCCATGATAATTGACTATTTTAGAGAGATTATGTTCTTCAACATAGTTGTAAAATCTCTTTTCATCCTTCCTAGTTGACCATTTGCCGACGAAATGACATTCAAATTCTATTCGGGAATCGTGAAGTATTTTGGAAGCTTCCAATACTTTAAACCAACCCTTAGATTCTTGCATATTAGAAAGAAATAGCAGTCTTAGTATTTTTTTTATCTTTTTGTACTTTTTTATTTTTTCGAATTCATTATCTTTTAATGTATTAACAATTGCATTTGGGAGAATATAGATATTTTCTTTTTTAATTAAATTGTATAGATTTTTTATAAGCTCAGGGCCTAAAACAATCACTTTATCACATTTCAAAAGTTGTTTTATTAACTTTCTTTTAAATGGGTTATCCCAATCTTTTTTTTTGAATTGCCCTCTGATATGTAAAATTAAGCGCCCTCTTTTTTTTAATCTTATAATTCGCAAGAAACAGTAATCTCTTATCAAGCCAAATCCTGTTACAGCAGGTACGAAATATATGATCTCTGGATTAAAATGTTTCAGATTTTTTTTTATCTGCCCGCTTACCTGAAAGAATCCATATATTTTTTTTAGATTGAGTTTGCCCACATCTGACATTTCTTCAGAATAATTTAATTTGATATTTCTGATGTCAAAGCTTTTTTCTTCTTTCAAAATATTGAGACACATTTCACTTGACAAGGAAGCGCCATAATAAGGCGGCGTTAATGTGCTTAAAAATAAAATTCTTTTTTGAGAACTATTTGATTGATCTCTTTTTGAAAATTTGGTATCTTCCATTAATGACTTACTAAATGAATTTTGTTAACAGGAAATGCATCTACATTAAGCTCCAAAGACTTAAAAGATCAGTCTTGAGTTCAGAAACAGCGAACCTTTTTATTTGGGTAGAAATTGGAAGTACGGCTCTATTAAGTTTTAATGAGTCTTCCATTTTATTGCTAAAAATTTCAATATTGCGATTTTCTACGACGTACCCTGAAATCCCATTACTAACAATTTCTTTGGCACTGCTGAAATCTGTTGTGCAAATTGGTACTCCACAGGCAAGGGCTTCGACCAATGTGGTTGACCAGCCTTCCTTCTGTGATCCCATTATATATAAATCAGATGCATTTAAGAGAAGTGCCACCTCTCCTGGATTCTTTTTACCTATTAGTTTGATCTTTGATTGTAAACCCCTGGAAGAAATGAAATCGTTCATTTTACCATAATCTTCCCCCTCTCCTATAAAAAAGAATAAACTATTGGGGTTTCTTTTTTCAAACTCAGTATAACAATCAATCATAAACCTCCATCCCTTTATTGAGCTTAACCTACCGGTGGTGGAAACAATAAGATCAGATTCACGAATATTTAATATTTTTCGAGCTTCGGACTTATTCAATGGCTTGAAAATTTGATCATCAATTCTTGTTGGAAACATGTAAACAGATTCGCTACTTATATATCCTTTACTACTTGTCGTCATTTGCTTTATAGAATTTTTATCCCCTGAAGCTAAGATTAATTTTACGCCAGTAAAGCTTGAAAAAAATTTCTTATCAAAAAAGGATGCAATGTATTTAGCGTACCAATACTTTGAAAATTCCAAAGGATTTTCTAAACCACCGAAACGATAGCAAACATTCTTAAAACCGAAACGTTTGGTAGCTAATAAAATATCATGCCTCTGAATAAAGACATTCTTTATATTACAACTTAATATCCCATTTTTATAATAATTGGTAAGTATATAGCTAACCAATCTATCTGGCAATACATGTTTTGTTTTTGATTTCTTATATCTTGCTAAGGCGAAAAAATCGTATAAAATTCCATTAATATCTTTTTTGAACCATTGACCTATAGGGTCCCTTTCATTAGTCGTAATTCCAATTAATGCCAAATCATTTTTGAAAGCCAGCATCAGATTTTTAGCAAAAGAAAGGTGCCCTCCGATAGGATAATCCTCGAAATTACAGAAATCAATTAAAAGTATTTTTTCCTGTTCAGCCATATATAGATATTCAATTTAACTTATCAATTTTGTGATTTTTGCTTTTGACTCAAATAACAATAAAATATTTATAATTATCTTTCGCCTATTTTTTTGTTTAGAATCAGTAACATCCAAATAAAATTGCCATAATCATTTTTTCCGGATTTATTCATTTGAATAATTTCACGAATGATTTTATTGTTTAAAAAAGGAGTCGTTTCTAAACTATTTAGTTTTTCTGTAAAAGAATTTCCTTTAAACCATTCTCTTAATGGAGGCCCAAACCCTTTTTTGGGAGCCATTAATAAAGGCTTGGGAAGTTTATTCCCTATGGTATTGCGTAAAATTGTTTTACGCTCATAATTTTTCATTTTGACGTTTTTATGAACATGAGCCATATATTCTATTAGTCGAAAATCTAAAAAAGGGGTTCTTGTTTCAAGTGAATACGCCATGCTCATGCGATCTACTTTTGTAAGCATATCGTCAGGTAAGGATAATTTGAGATTGAGGTACATTAATTGGTAAAAAGAATCTTTGTAGGTGCATTTTAGCATAAAATCCGCTAAAAACTCTTCGACAGGATATACCTTTTCATTTTGGACTATTTGTTTTATAGTTGTTAAGTCAGCACACGCAGCCTTTGATAAAAAGCGGTTCTGAAAATTTAATGTTGAAGAATCACAAACTTCCCTGGCACGGTTTAGTTTGTAACGTGCATTACCCTTTACAGGTTTCGATATTATTGATAAAAATAAGGGAATCCCACTTTGCGCCCATTTTGGCAATTTATTATATTGAGAGGCAAACTTTTCACCCTGGTAAATTGTATAACCTGAGAGAACTTCATCGCCGCCATCGCCAGTTAGAACCATTTTTACTTTTGACGCAGCAAATTTTGAAACATGGCCTGTAGGGATTGCTGAGGAGTCGCCGAAAGGTTCGTCATAATGAAAGGCAATATTATCAAATGACGAATCGAAAGTTTCAGGCTCTACAAGATATTCATGATGACTTGTGTGAAATTTATTGGCAACAAGGTTTGCCAAATGACGTTCATCAAAGAACTTTTCTTTAAACCCAATTGTAAATGTTTCGATAGGAATGGAACTAATTTCAGACATTAAAGCTACAATAGAAGAAGAATCAAGCCCACCACTAAGAAATGCCCCATAAGGTGCGTCACTTCGCATTCTAATTTTTATGGAATCGCTAAATAGATTTTCAAAATTCTCAAATATTTCTTTTTTATCAGATTTCAAATTGCTTTCATCAATCTCAGGTAAATCCCAGTATTGATGTTCCGTTACTTTTTTATTTTGAATAATCAGACAGTAACCAGCTTTAAGCTTATGAATATTTTTGTAAAAAGTGAAAGGGGCTGGAATATAGCTTAAAGAGAGATAAATTTCGAGAAGTTCTATATTGGGAATTTTAGGCATGCCAAAGGCTAGGATGGTCTTTATTTCTGAGCCAAAAATCAAAGTATTGTCAAATACGGCGTAATGCAAAGGCTTTTCCCCAATCCTGTCACGAGATAACAAAAGCTGTTGTTTATGGTCGTCCCATAAAGCAAAAGCCCACATACCATTAAATTTATTTTGGCAATCAATGCCCCATTGCTGGTAAGCTTTAATAATAATCTCAGAATCGGAAGTGGTTTTAAAATAATGACCTGCCTTCCTTAATTCTTCCCTTAATTCAATGTAATTGTAAATTTCCCCGTTAAATATTAATACCAAGGATTTATCTTCACTAAACATTGGCTGACCACCTGTGCTGAGATCTATAATTGAGAGCCTCCGGTGCCCAAAAGCCAGATTGCGATTTACATAATAGCCTTCACCATCAGGTCCCCGATAGGATATAGTATCAGTCATTTTTTTTATGGCTGCCTGATCCGCTTGCCTGTCTTTATCAAAATGTAAAATACCAGTGATACCACACATGACTAACTTATTTATAGTTTTCTAATAAGATCCAATTTTCAAAGCGCTTACCACTGATTTGAATCTATTTTTAGTTTAAAAAATTCATGATTCTTTTTACCCCGGTATTATAATTCAACAACTCATTTGCTTTTTCAAATCCATTGTTTGCGATTATTGTCGATTTTTCTAAATTATTTAAAATCCACAAAATATTTTCAGCTATTGAAGAAGGGTTACCGGGCTTAGCCAAAACGATTTCCAATTTATCAGTAAAATAGTTTTCAATATCTCCAAATCTGGTCGCTAAAACTACTTTTTTACAAGCCATATATTCACCGAGTTTGGTTGGAAAACCCGCTTTAGTTTGTTTTGTATCAGGACGTGTAACTGAAAGGATCTGGCAGCGGTTTAAATACTCTTTTACCTTTTCCTGTGGCACTAGCCCTGTAAAAGTTATTTGCTCTAAAATATCAAACTCTTCACATTTTCTTTGAAAATGGGGAATAAGGCTGTCATTATTAATGGAATCTCCAATGATTAGAGCATTTATGATGAATCCTTCCGTTTTCAAAATTTTTATGGCATATAATAAATCAATTATACCATCCTTTATTGAAGGAGTACCGGCATATCCAATGGTATATTCAACCTTTTGCGGATCATACCATCCACTTAAATCAGTAAGATTAGGCTGAACCACTATGTTTCGCCCATCGTAACCTTTATTAATATATTCAAGTCTTAAAAAATTACTGAATACAATCAATTTATCGGATAGCGTATTTAGAAAATTATAGTTTATCAGAAATGAATATGATGTTAATTTTTGAATGAAATTTAAGCTTTTAAATTCTTCGTTCTCAAGATATTCAGGTACGAATGAAATTATTTTTATATAGAACAGTTTTGAAAAAAAATAGACCGGGGCATTAAACAAAAGGCCATTAGAATAAACGAAAATAGTTATTTTCTTCCTCTTAAAAATGAGTTTGGCCATTAAACCAAATGTCCTCAAAATTGAAAGGGTATCTTCAAATATTTTTAAAATCTTATTTTCAGATCGGTTAGAAACTCCGAGGTAAGTGTATTTAATGCCATCTTCCGTATGACTTTTTCTACCATTATGATTTTTATATTTCTTATAAGTATATCCTTTAAATAAATAAACAGATATTTTGCCTGCATTTTCTCTAACACCTTTACAGAATAGGTGTACATAGGTAGCGCCTGGGCCACCAGTTGGAAAATTGTTAGAAGTAAACAGAATAAATTCTTTTGTCATTTTATTCCGTCCCATAGATTACTCAATTTTGTATTTCCCATTATTAATTTAGCTACCCGCCATGAAGTATCTTCAATTTGATAATCCTGCGGAACACTTTTTATTATCCGGGCTGCCTTCTCATCAATTGCCAGATGAATTGCGTTAAGAATTATATCAGCATTAAATCCGGTAAGAATTATGGATCCGGTATCTTGCGCCTCGGGCCGCTCCATGGATTGTCTTAATGAAATAGCGGGGAAATCTAAGATAGATGATTCTTCACTTATAGTGCCACTATCAGAAAGTGTACACAAAGCATTCATTTGAAGATTTACATAATCAATGAATCCGAACGGTTTGAGGAATTGAATTTTATTGTTAGTATTAACTTCGTTAAGTTGTTCTAATCTTTTTCTAGTGCGGGGATGAGTACTTACTATAATCGGGTATTTATATTTTTCTGCCAGATTTTCCAATACAACCAGTATCTTTCTGAGGTTTTCTGGATTGTCTACATTTTCTTCTCTATGTGTGGAAACGATGAAATATTTATTTTTTTCAAGACTAAGATTTGTAAGAATTTGAGAATGTTGAATTTTGGGTAAGTAATAATTTAATACTTCTTTCATAGGTGATCCTGTAAGATAAATTCTTCGATGGGGTAATCCTTCACTGATTAGGTGTCTGCGGGCATGTTCCGTATATACCAGATTGAAATCCGCTATATGATCTATGATTCGCCTATTGGTTTCTTCAGGCACGTTAAAATCAAAACTTCTATTTCCAGCCTCCATATGAAAAACAGGTATATGCATTCGTTTAGCAATATATGCTGCAAGGCAGGAATTGGTATCTCCTAAAACTAATAAGCCATCCGGCTTTTCTTTTTCAAGTAAATCGCCCGTTTTATGCAAAATATCACCGACCGCTGATCCGAGTGAGGAGGTATCTATTTCCAAAAAATGATCTGGTTTGCGCAATTCCATTTCTTTCCAAAAGATCTCATTTAGTTCATAGTCATAATTTTGACCCGTATGTACTATTATTTGGTCCACATACTTATCAAGAAGAGACATTGTTCGCGATAGTCTGATTATTTCCGGCCTTGTACCTACTATAGTTACTATTTTTAATTTATTTTCTGTCATTAAATTTTAAAAGTTATTTCTTAAGGATATTATTTCTCGTTTTTAATTTTTTCAATTTTTTTTTAAGATGTAAGCCTTACTTTTTCAAAATAAGTATCGGGATCTTCCGGATCAAAAAATTCATTAATCCAGAATAAGGTTAGGAGGTCATCTTTACCGGTATTTGTAATATTATGAGAATACCAAACCGGCATGTCCACAAATGCAGGCTGTTCCCCATCTAAATTGAAATGTAGTATCTCATCGGTTCCGATTCTCCGGAGTTCGATTGTTGCACTACCTTTTATTACTGCAAACCGCTCTATTTTGCGGGTGTGAAAGTGGTCTCCACGTGTAACTCCGGGATGGGTGGTCGAAAATGAAAATTGTCCTCCAGTCATTTCCTTTACCGTTTCTACGAAAGTACCCCGATTATCTGTATTTTTTTTTAGCAAAACCGGAAAATAATTCTTATTGTCAAAATATGAGCGAAACGTATTAAATAAATTTAGCTCAAAGTTGCTTGCAATTTTGGGGAATATATTTTTCTCAAAATACATTGTTTTATAACCCTCCAGTAAACGAAGAATTTCCGATACTTTTAATTCATACGAGAACGGGATTAATGAATAATGCTGGCCTTGTTTATTGATAATGACCCGAAATATTTCGTTTATAAGTTCCCCTACATAAATAAGTTTAAGTGCGCCGTCATTATCTATTTTTGGAACTTCATTGTGGGTCAATTGATACGAAAAGGTTGCAATTACGGAATTGTAATAAGGAGATCCGAAAGGGCCGAATACATTTGGAATAATTAATCCAGAGAACAACGCATTATTTTTATTTGCCCATTTAATAAATAAGTCTCTGCCTTTTTTTTTTGATTTTGCATATTCATTATCTCTTTCTTCCTGTGTAGAGGAAGAGAAAATAACATGAGGAGTGACATTCTCATGTTCCATAGACTTAATGAGATCCTGCACTAGTTTAGTATTTGTCTTATAAATTATTTCAGGATCGTTATGCCGGTTTATCGCCGCAAGGTGAACAATTACGTCGCATTGTTTTACAAAATTTCTGAGTTGATGCTCATCTTCAAAAAAAGATTTTTCAAAGTTGACAATTTTTACACCCTTTTGTAAATTCAAGTAATTAAAAAGGTGAGTACCAACAAATCCATTTTTACCGGTGATTCCTATTTTCAAAATTTTATTAACCTCTGGCATCATTATTTTCTTTTAATTTTATTATCTCTACTTTACCGCGCGCAAATTATTCCAATCAACCATCCATTTATTTTCGGGCAGACGAAAATCATCAGCTTTTGATCCGGCTAAATCCAGACTGGAAAGCACTAGGAGGGTTGAATTTGAGACAAGTGCTTTTATTCCGGTATAACCTCCCCCCGGAACACGCAAAAAACTTTTGTTTTCTTCTGTAAGTTGAAAAAAATCGGGCTTTTCATTATCAGAAGGTGCTTCAAAACAGTCGGGATATACAACAGCGATGATAAAACTGCCACTTACTGCATAAAACGCTTTTTCTTCATACTTGTGACCCTGCCAGGCTCTTATCACATTTGTATCGTTATGAGTTATCAAATAAAAACGGCGGTAATTACTGGGAATTTCTTCATTTACGTATCGGAGTATTCCTCTTGAGTCTGCGTGAATTCCTCCATGTAATAATGCCGGTTTCATTTTTATGAAAGGTTCAAATCTTTTCTGATAATATCGAGTTTGAGTAAAAGCTGCTTAGTTCCTTCCAGGTCAAGGCGTTTGGTATTATGAGAATGGTAATCTTTTACCTGTGAAATATCCGTACCTTCTGAAAAAAATCGTTCATAATTCAAATCACGGGTATCAGCGGGTATCCTATAGAAATCACCCATGTCTTCTGCTTTTACCATATCTTCTCTATTTACCAGAACTTCATACACTTTTTCACCATGCCTGGTTCCAATTATTTTTATTGGGTTACTTGCGTTATATAATTCTTTGAGAGCTTGGACCAATGTGCTAATTGTAGCGGCAGGCGCCTTTTGAACAAAGAGATCGCCTTGCTTCCCATTATTAAATGCAAATACCACTAATTCGACCGCATCTTCTAAAGTCATCATAAATCGGGTCATATTAGGATCAGTAATTGTTATTGAATTTCCTTTTTTTATTTGGTCAATAAATAATGGGATTACTGAGCCCCTTGATGCCATCACGTTACCATACCTGGTACCACAGAATGTAGTCCCCGTTCCATTAAGGTTACGGCTTTTAGCTACCATCACTTTTTCACTTAATGCTTTAGACATTCCCATTGCATTTATGGGATAAACGGCTTTATCTGTACTTAAAACTATAACATTCTTTACGCCATGTTCTACTGCACTGTCTAATACATTTTCACATCCCATAATATTAGTACGTACTGCCTCTATTGGGAAAAATTCGCAGGAAGGAACTTGTTTTAAAGCGGCAGCCTGAAATACATAATCTACATCGTGCATTGCCGCATCCACACTTCTTTTGTCACGCGTATCTCCGATATAGTATTTTATTTTATTGTTTTTATACAATTGCCTCATATCATCTTGTTTTTTTTCATCGCGGCTGAAGATGCGGATTTCCTTAATATCGGTATTTAGGAAACGGGCTAAAACTGCATTTCCAAAAGAGCCGGTGCCACCTGTTATTAAAAGTGTCTTTTTATCGAAAGTAGATTTCATGCTGGGTTATAAATTTAATTATTGTAATAATGCTAAACGTTTTATTTTTTGTTTAATTTATGAATTTTTGTAAAGTGTACCATTTTTTCGATTCATTCATTTCTGAGATTTCGTAGTAAAAAACCGGCATTCTACGTAAGAATGTGATGGGGTGCATGCATATTAGTTTTAGATATTGAAAATAATAAATCAATTTATTATTTCTTTTATATTGCCCATGTATTGAAAGATGTTTAAGTTCAAAAATCCTGTTCGAATCCTTTAATCCCAATTCATAATATCTCTTAATGGCATTTTCTTGAACTTTTATATGGCATTTCCTTATTTGTTCATTGGAATTTTTTGTGAGTTGATTATTTTCATGTTGAATTCTGTAAACTGCACCATAGTGATTGGAAAATTCTCCTCTAAATTGTTCACTGATTCGCATCCAAAGATCACCGTCCTCGCCATGAGAAAAATCTAAATTAAAGTTTCCAACTTTTTCAAAAACTTCTCTTCTAAAGATAAAACTGTTTGTATGAACTATTTTACCTCTAGAAACAACCGGGTTTTTAATATCGTTCTTAAAGATCCGCTTGTGAGTCCATTGTTTGAATAAGTTTTTGCCATCTTCTTCCTTAACTTCTAGAATCCGGCAAAAAGCAAAACCTAAATTCTGATTATTTTCAAATATTTGTGCAATTTTTTTTAAGTGTCCCTCCAAATAAAAATCATCCGAATCTAAAAAACATATAAATGGCTGAGTAGAGGCTTCTATTCCTCTGTTTCTGGTGCCTGACACTCCCTGAGTAGTGCAGTTTTTTGGTTTTCGTAAGATTTTAATTCTGGAACCAAATGATTCTGCAATTTTCAGGGTTTCATCGCTGGAACCATCGTCTGATATAATTACTTCGAGCACACCTTCAAAATCTTGTGAGATTACACTTTGGATCGCTTCATTTAAATATTGCTCTCTATTATAAGTTGGAATAATGACACTTATACCGTCGATCATTTGTAAAGAATATAAGTTTTAGATAAGTTCTTATGGAGTTTCATCAACTATTAATTGAGTCAATGTTTTTTAATTGAGTCAATGTTTTTTTGGAATATTTAATTCTAAACTAATGAAGAAGGATTATTGATAATTTCCTTGATGATATTATCGGGCAAGTTCCTCATTTTTTTTGAATAACAAATACCAATTGATATCCAAACTACTAAGTATTGCAAGCTAAAGCTATCAACAGTTGTTGGGTATAAACTCATGACTGCTATAAAAATCCATATAGCTGAGGCTTTTGAAAGTATATTTTTTGAATGAAAAAATCCTAAAAAAATAGCGGGAATCGAGATTAGTAAGTATAAAGCAAGGCTAACAATACCTCCTTTTAATATAATTTGCAAATAGCCAGTTTCTATTAATGCCCTATAATCAGTCTGTTGGTTAAAATCAATTCCCGGACAAAAATATTCTCCGTTAATTCCCCTACCGATTATCCAATCTTTGGTTTTCATATCATTATAAAAATACAGTTCTACCCCTGTTCTTGTGTCTGTTTCACCTCTTTGTACTATAAAACCAAATAGACCATTTTTATTAACTTTATATGTATCAGATATATATAGAACTCCTATAACAACTGTTAAAATTGATAAATAAATGAGCAATACTTTTTTTTTTGTATTAATTAAATAAATGTAGTAGGAAAACATTAATATACTGAAACAGATGAACGATAATCCTCTTCGTGCCCTATATATTGCAAGCAAAAGTGAAAGTACCACGATGCCTCCGGCTATTAATTTTCTTTTATTAGTGTGATAGGGATAGGTGAGTAATATAAAGCCACATGGTACACTTAAAATAGTAAAGGTTTCTATATAATCCCTCGTAAGTTCATTATAACGATCAAGTAGGCCTTTTATAAATATTACATCACAAACCAAAAAAGATATACCCATAATTATAATTACATCAAAAATTCTTTTATAAAAGGTCAATTTTTGAGGAAGAAGAATAATTAGAGGAGTAAAATATAATAAGACGCCATTGGGGTTAATGAACGAATTCTTAATAGAAATGTAATCGAACTGAAAGCCCCTGAAAATTACCGACAATAACCAAATAAAATAAATGGGGTAAATTATTTTTAAGTAGCTATTGTCAATTTTAGATTTGATTAAAGGAATACACCCAAATAGTAATATTACAAACCCAATAATTTGAAAAAGTTGGCAAATAATAAAATTAAACTTTCCTGGAGCGCTGATTACATAGCCTAAAGTGTAAACTAAAAATCCTAACAAAAAAAAGTTAAGAGATTTTAATTGTTTAGGTGAAAGATAAAATATATCGTTTGCCAGGTTTTTAATAATTATATTTAATTAATATTTTTATTAATTTGAAAGAGGCATGTAAATTTATCCATACCCTTCCTATTGAGGCGCAATTAATTTAAAATCTTTTTATAAGAAGCTATAGTTTGTTCTGCGCAATTCTTCCATGAAAAATTTATTAAGCGTTTCTTTCCGGCATTAATAAGTTCTTTTGAGAATTCATTATCAAATATTACTCTTTCTACGGCATGTAATATTGAATCCTGATCAGTTGGATCAAAATAAGCGCCCGCGTCCCCTGCTATTTCCGGAAGGGAGCTCGTATTGCTTAAGCAAACAGGACAATTGTTGGCAAAAGCTTCTAAAACGGGCATACCAAATCCTTCATACAAAGTTGGGTAAACAAAAACAAGGGCATTTGAATATAAATTATTAAGTTTCCTTTCATTAACTCCGAGAGTCATGGACTTTTCTGAAATTTTCAAAGTCCTCAGCATATCCATTTCTTCTTTCTTGAAAGGATCTCCCACACAAATAAGTTTAAGGTCGCTTTGCTTATTTAATAAAATACTCACTGCTCTCACAAAAATTTCAAAATTTTTATAAACACCCCTTCTCCCAACAAAAAGAATATAGCGACCAAATGCATTTCGCTTATTTAGAGTTAGAGGTATATTGAAGCCATGATGAATTACATCAATTTTTTCCGGTTGTATTTTGAAAATATCAATTAGATCATTTTTAGTATTTTCACTAATAGAAATGATTCGATTAGCGTTTTTTATTATTTTTTCCATTTGCGGAATACGGGTGTTTTTGGCATATAACTCTTTAAATCTGAATTCGATTAAATCATGAACGGTGATGATATATGGCTTCTTTAATTTGCTTAGAAAATAAGTATCATAATAAGTTGGGTGTAGCAAATCATATTTGTTAGTATTTATAATATATTCTGAATAAGTTTTATTGACGCTATAAAGTCTTTTTTTCAAGATGAGTTTCCATCTTGATTCTCTATCTGGCAAAGGAATATTAACCTTTTTAAAGATTTTGAAATCTTCCTTTAAATACTGGTTATCTGAAAGGAGTAGTGATAATTTAAATTGATGTTCCGTTGGCAGATTTTTCATCAATTCGCAGAAATATTTTGTGATACCTCCATATTTTTGGATCGAAAACATTTGATGATCATATAGTATTTTCATTTAATCCTAACCTGGAAAATTATTTAACCCAGATTCCCTTTTTATTTTTATTAATGACCATGTGGTATTGAATAGGAGCTAGAATAAGTCCGTTAAAATTAGCGCCTATGGAAGCAATAAAAAGAGCATACACTCCTAATTGATAATATTTTATAAGCAGAAGAGCCAAACCTACATATACAAAAGGGCTTATAATACATGCTATGAATTGTATTCTTAAAGCATTAATTCCATTTAAGAAGAATACATATTTTGCTACGAACATTGACATATTGAAATACAAAAAGCCCCATAAGGAAAGATAAAAGCCAATTGAGACTTTGCCTTTTCCCAGCCAAAGATTATATACACTTTGAGAGAAAAACAACATGACAAGTCCTATAATTAAAAGAAGTATATTTAGTTGGTTGTATTTTTTTATTCCTTTCTTTATCCATTGGATATCATTTTTGAGGTATGCTTCTGTAGAAGCAGACCAAAATGGAGTTACAAATATTGCAAATACCATGTCTAAAACGCCAAAATATTTATAAACTATATTGTAGGATGTTACATCGGCAGTGGTAAAATTTCGTGCTATTATAATATTTGCTGTTTGAAACTGCACTATACCAGCGATCTGAATTATAAAGAAGATTATTCCTACATTAAAGAGCCCTTTTGCATAAGAAAATTTGACTTTTGATATTGCAGGGCTGTATTTTTTATAGGATCCTTTAAAAAAGAAGATACTTGCACCTATTAAAACCAAAACAGGAGACAGGCACAAGGCTATTCCCAGTTTAATTAATGATCCCTGAGTAGTTTTTACCAGGATGAGTATAAATATTAAAGATAAAATTTGGCCCAGCACAGAGATCAATGACCCTATTGCCGGTTGTTGATTAGCAGTTAGTATTGTAGTAATAATCCTTAATACAAATTGTAGGCAGAAATAGGTAAATACAATTAAAGCTAATATGGATACCTCTGGTTGCATACTTTCTGAAAGTTTGAGAATATGCGTCCAGTTCAAGAATTGATTTGCAAATATAAATATGCACCAAAGAGCGCCACAAATTATGCCAAGGATCGCATAAGTAGTGCTTACATAAATTCGTGCTAATTCATCATTTCCTTTAGCTACCGCCTCAGCGAATTTATTTCGTAATCCCTGGGTGAGTCCAATATCGAAGAAACTAAACCATACGACGATTGAACTTATGGTCAGCCAAACTCCATATTGTGAGACATTAACGTAGTTAATTGTTATGGGAACCAGGACAATACTAATTGCTATGCTGGTACCTTTTACAAAGAAGGAACCAATTATATTTTTCTTCGCCTTAACACTCCGTTCCTGACCTTGATTTATTTTACTATTAACAAAAGCGAGAGTATCAGAAAATCCATCTTTTACTTTCACCTTCAAATTATAATTCCTCAAAATTTATTTTTATAATTTTATCTAATATACTTTTTAAACAATAATAATAATTCCTTACAAAAAATACTTCCTTTCCAAACTCATCTTATAAGTTTCCAGATCACTTGCTACCATTTCTTTTATCATTTCTTTAAGTGTGTATCTTGGTTTCCAGCCTAATAATTCTTTGGCTTTTCTCGCATCTCCGATTAATAAATCCACTTCTGTCGGTCGGAAATAATTAGTATCAACTGCTACAACTTCTTTTCCAATCGGTAATTGATATTTTTTATTATGGCACGAAGTAATCAGACCCTTTTCAGACTGTCCTTCGCCTTCGAAAACAATTTCAATTCCCGCTTCAGAAAATGCCATTTTTGTAAGATCTCTCACCGTAGTCGTTATTCCCGTGGCTATCACAAAATCTTCGGGTTCATCGTGTTGTAAAATTCTCCACATGGCATCTACGTAATCTTTGGCATGTCCCCAGTCTCTTTTTGCATTCAAATTTCCGAGAAATAAAGTGTCCTGCAAACCTTGGGCTATAGCCGCGACTGCTCTTGTAATTTTTCGGGTTACGAAAGTTTCACCCCTGAGTGGGCTTTCATGGTTAAATAGAATTCCGTTGCAGGCAAATATTTTGTAAGCTTCACGATAATTTACCATGATCCAGTAGGCATACATTTTGGCTACACCATAAGGACTTCTTGGATAAAAAGGTGTCTTTTCTGTTTGAGGCACTTCCTGCACTAATCCAAATAATTCTGAAGTAGAGGCCTGATAAATACGCGTTTTATTTTCTAATTTCAATAACCGGATTGCTTCGAGTAGGCGGAGCACTCCGATGCCGTCAGCATTAGCGGTATATTCAGGATTGTCGAAGCTGACTTTGACATGACTCATAGCCGCCAGATTATATATCTCATCTGGTTGGGTCTCCTGTACAATACGGATAATGTTAGTACTGTCAGTCATATCTCCATAAAACAATTTAAAATTACCGTTCTCTTCATGAGGATCTACGTACAAATGGTCTATGCGATAGGTGTTTATGAGAGATGATCTTCTCTTCACTCCATAAACTCTATATCCTTTGGACAAAAGGAGTTCAGCCAGGTATGCCCCGTCTTGCCCGGTAATACCAGTAACTAATGCAGTCTTCATTATTTAAATAACTAAAATTTTTGGAATGAATAATTAATACACAAACTGAAGGTAAGGGTGATTTTTAGATTAGTAAGCGTTCATTCCTGTGTGTGAGTATAAAAAATGCAGATTTTTACAAGCTTTGTTTTTTTCAATAAAATAGCAAACTTTAATAAAATTTCTATGATTGAAATAAATGTTCTTTATTTCCGAAGGAAACCCTATCGTTAAATAAATTTTCTGAGGAGATTTCTGCAATCATAGCAAAACCAATGGATGGCAAATTTACTTTTAATGTTTTGTTTTTAATGGTAAGAATATTTCTTTCCATCAAATATTGCGGCCCATCTATTACTCTGGCAAAGCCTGTCATGTTAATCTGAGTTTTCCCCAGTTTAATATCATGATGGTCAGCAGTAAATTCTTTGATTGCTTCTATTTCATTCTCCTGAATGGTTGCAGGTTTTCCCTTCCAATAAGCAAGACTAAGGACTCCGTCAACCATTTTTATTTTTGATATTTCTGTCTCAAATAGATGTACAAAAATGTATGAATCAAATAATGGTTCATAAATCAATTTTCTTTTTCTAAAAGAATTGAGCTGCCTGCAATTTACAGGTAGAAAATGCTCAATCTTTCTTTTCGTTAATGTTGATGCGACTTTCTTTTCGCATTTTGGTTTTGTATAAATTATATACCAATTCTTCTGCATAATTTGTTTTTTAGAAATTTAAACTTGCAGCAATTCAAAGGATTGATAACAGACAGATACTATAAGAAGAACCATGGCTTCGCCACCCTCAGTTACATCTTAATGTATTGAGATTTAAAATTTTTCATACTATTAGGATTTTAATATTTTACAACTGGTTTCTTGCCTTCTCTTTTATTTTCATTATTTCCATATACATAATCATAACCATACCCATAATTATTTTTAAAAAACCCTCTCAATTTTACACCATTAAAAATAATAGCAGGGTTATTTATGGGGTTTATGTAGCTATTCTTATCTAGTCTTTTAATGAGCATTTTGGGCGTATATTTATGTCTTATAATATACAAGGTTGCGTCACATAACTCTGTTAATAAATAGCCATCTGTAACTAATACCATCGGAGAAGTATCAATTATTACAAAGTCAAAGATATTTTCTAAATAATTAATAAGTTCATTTACTTTTCCGTTCGATAATAATTCAGATGGATTTTCAGGGAGGATTTCACCGGCCGAAATAAAAAACAAATTTTCATGTTCTTTTACGCGTTTAATTATCTGCTCCGGATCTTTTTCCCCTTCCAAAAATTCTGCAACACCATCTTCTCTTATTATTTTTAATATTTTATCAAGTGTTGGGTTATTTAAATCCATGTCAACTATAACTACTTTTTTCCCTGTTAAAGAAAGACTTATTGCGAGATTAGCGGAAATAAAACTCTTTCCCTCGCCTGAAATACTTGAAGTAATTAGAATTTTTTTATGGAAAGAGTCTATGCCAAGAAAGGACAAAGAAATTCTTAGTTTCCTGAATTCTTCAGCAATGAAGCTGCGTCTCCCTTTTTCTATTACGATATCTTCTTTTGATTTATTGAAGGCTATTTCCCCGATAATTGGAATAGAAGTTAACGATTCTATTTCATTTCGATATAAAACCTTACCGGTAAGAAATTCTTTAATAAATATAAAAGCCCCGCACAGCCCTATAAAAAATACAACCGATGCGAAATAGATAAGGTTTCTTTTCGGGCTTACTGGATTAAGTCCTGCTTGTGCGTAATCTACTACTCTACTATTAGAGACTGCTGACGCAGCAGCTATTTCACTTTCTTCTCTTTTTTGGAGAAGGAAAGCATACAAATTTGTTTTTATTTGTTGTTCCCTGCTAATGTCAAGTAACTGCCGTTCTTTTTGTGGAACATTTTGCAAGAGAGAATTATAGCTTCCGTTCGTTGCAGCAATATTTTGCCTGGTAGCATTAAGGCTTTCGCGCTGGCTTTTAATGTTGCTTAAAATTCCAGGTTTTATTTTATTTATCTGATCGGCAAGAGCAATCAATGTTGGATTGTTTTCCCCAACTGTTTTTTTTAATTGATCATATTGCAGTTCAGTTGTGTATAACTTATCTATTAACTGCGAGAGCATTGGGTCACTTATTCCCAGAGTTGAGGGAACAATACCACTTTTACTATTAGCATTTGATTTTACAAAATTTTCTACATTATCCAATACGGCGATCTGTGTATTAACTTCGCCTAACTTTTGATCATTAGCACTTACGTTTTGTAAAAATAATTGCCCTTGGGTGCTTATATCGACCGCATGATTTCCCGCTTTATATTGCTGAACTTGTTTTTCAATTGAATCAAGATCGTGGGATACGATTACAAGTCGTTGATTTACAAAAGAGAGCGTATTCTCTGCCAGGGAATTTTTTTCTTCATTTGCAGATTGTTGGTAGGCATTGATTAATTGATTTAAAATATCTTCGGCCCTGATTGGGTTTACGTCTCTGTAACTTAAATCTACGATAGAAGATAATTTACTAGCCGCCTCCGCCTTTAAGCCACCTAAATAACCAGGAGCTACTGCTTTGGGAGACGAAAGCGAAAAATAAAATTGTTTGCCGGAAACAGATCCATTTGTATAGTACTTATTTCGAACGAATTTTAATTTTCCAAAGGGAGTAGATACAATTTCATTAATTGGATACCTATATGTGTTGTTTAAAATTACCAGGTCGTTGTTATTTGCAAAATTAAGTTCGATTTTCTTTGTGAAAGGTAAGGAATCTGGATACGGTGCAACGATTGACACAGGAGATTGAGTATAAGCGAGTACATCATGCACATCACCCTTTTTATAAACAGAAGCATACAATCCTAAAGCTCTCACCACATTCTCCATCAATTTTCTTGATTGAATTATCTCTATTTCGTTTTCTACAATTTTTTTCGAAGATATTTGATCCAGTGATTCCACTAATTTAGATTCTTCATTTCCCTTTTTATCATCCTTAATTATAAGTGTCGCATTCGCTTCATAAACAGGAGTAGTGTAACGTAAATAAATATATGCCGATAGAAGTGCTAAAATCGTCGCTAAGATAAAAAGAGGCCAATAGGGAAGATATTTTGAAACAAATTGTTGCGTCATATTATCTTCCTTTTCCTCATTTGTTCTATACTTTCCGGTTTGCATAATTCTAATATATTGGCTTTATCTTTTATAAAGTATAAATATGCTAATCAATGATATCGCACTCAAAGTAATAGGCAGTATATTAGGATTTCTCCTTGCGATCGCTGCTCTTTGTTTATTGGGTTCCACATAAACTATATCATTGGGTTGTAAATAATAATAAGGAGAGTTAAAAAAGTCGCTCGAATTCAGATCTATATGCCGTGTTATTTTTTTTCCATCTCCTTGTCTGATTAATAACACATTTTCCCTCTTTCCATAAATGGTTAAATCTCCTGCAAGACCAATTGCTTTTAACAATGATATTTTTTCATTTGGAACTGTGATGACAGTGGGTTTAGCGACTTCTCCTAAAACAGTTACTTCATAGTTAAGATACCTGATATCTACTACCGGATTTATGAGGAGTTTTTTTGACAGGATTAAATTGATAATATTATCTTTTAACTGATCTTTTGTCAAGCCTGCTGCTTTGACCGAGCCCAGAATAGGTAAATCAATGGTGCCATCTGAATTAATCAGGTAACCTCCGGATTCATTGCTGCTGCCCGTTACAGTTGTTGATCTGCTAACGGTATTGTTTTGTATATTAAAAGGAGCGGATGCTTCCGCGTTAGCACTACTTATTATAACACTTATTATATCATTAGCTTGTAAAGGGATTTGCTTTTCAGTTATAGAAGAGTAAAATGTAGTGTCTTTTACGTTATTGAAATAAGTAATCTTTTTTGAACTATTGCAAGAGGTGAATATGAGTATCCCAAATAAAAGAATACAATAAGGTAAAAAAAATCTGGCCATAATAAAATTTTATAAAGCGATCGTAGCGTATAAACAACGAAACAGCTAAATTATTGTAACTGGAAGATTTTTTTAGGACTGGGATCAGAGTAATAGCTTTCGCTAATTAAGGTCTTTTATTTGGGTTGGATTCTAATTTAGAATAGTTCAGCAAACTTAAATGTTTAAAATTGTATATCCAAATTTTTAAAAAGAAAATTGATGGAGTGTATTGACTTCCACGTAGTTTAGATGGTATAAAGTAAATAAAATAATATTAGGTTAATATATGTGTCTTCTGCGTCTTAAGAAATGGCGTGTTAATATTACTAATATAAGAGGGGTTTCACTATATATTCTGTTTTGCTCAATAAAATGCATAGACAATTCGTTTGAATTAAAGAAAAGCTCCCATTGTGAAGTTGAACGGAGATGTATTGCTAACCTAACCATTGTCTATGAAAAAAATTTACACTATAATCGCTCAGTTGTTTTTGCTTTTAGGGTATTTTTTTTCTAATTCTGCCAGTGCGCAATTAACAGCAACTTTTACAGGTTACGAGTCCCGATGCGCTTCAACAGGATCAATCAAAATCGTAGCTTCTGGTGGCTCCGGATCTTATCAATATAAAGTAGAAGGTCCTGTTAGTATCAATTTTACAGATCAGGATTCAATTACCGGTTTAGCTTACGGATTTTACAAAGTGATTGTTAACGATATCGTATCTAATGCAACGTTTAGCCAGGACAGTGTATTTGTAGCAGGTTCTTATAAAGATCCAAGTTTTTCGCTAGATCATACCGATGTAACTTGCGATAATGGATTTAATGGAAGTGTTACTGTTGGAGGTTTAATTTTGAATGGCCGGAC
>Ga0134125_10002131_pt1 | contig 23720 bp, 20 predicted proteins | sample KB31751_FD_96464 | JGI IMG/M metagenome (GOLD analysis project Ga0134125, IMG submission 96464) | Terrestrial soil microbial communities with excess Nitrogen fertilizer from Kellogg Biological Station, Michigan, USA - KB3-175-1 | ecosystem: Environmental > Terrestrial > Soil > Unclassified ...
GAATTGGCAGTAGACCAGATTCACAAGATAAATGAAATAATTCGAGCCCTTGCAAGCAACAACAGTACAGTGGCAATAGACTTGGCTCACGAAGCACAAAAAATAGAAAGACAAGTGGACGACAAGTATAGAGCATTAAGCATTAGAGTTCTTGACGAGACTGCTTCAACAAAGGAGTTGCTTTTACTCAAAGATGTCGTGGAGGGAATTGAAGAAATGTCAGACAAGGTGCTGCAGGTATCAGATTCATTCATTTTGCTTGCTCTCAGCCTATAAAATTTTGTAAGATACTCTTTTTTCATTTTTTTAATATTTGTAAACACTAAAATCAATTACTGTTATGAAACATTCCATGAAAGGCGACCTGCTTGAAAACAGGATAATAATTTGGAATATTGCAGATTCAAAAGCACTTTTTGTTGAGGGATATTACGGCAAGCCAATTGGCATGACAAAACCAAAGCCTGACGAGATAAACGTTCCATTGATCCTGGATTTAATTGAAGGGTTGTACCTGCAGGAAAAATCAAAGATCAAAGTATACCAATCAAAAAAACTTGTAACACAAAAAGAACTCGTAGAGATTTGCAGAAAAGAATACTATAACTTTGACAAAAAATATACAGTCTACAAGGACTTTCGTGACAAGGGATATATCGTAAATCCTGGCATCAAGTTTGGCTGTGATTTTGCAGTATACCAAAAGGGGCCAGGAATTGATCACGCTCCATACTTGCTCCAGGTCTACAACTCTTCTGATACCATGTCGGCAACAAGTGTTGTACTAGCTGGAAGGCTTGCAACTACGGTACGAAAACAGTTCATCTGGGCAATCCCAAAAGGAGATAAAGTTGATTGTCTAGCTCTTGATTGGTGGAGGGCATGACATGTTTTTGATGCAAAGTGCAATCCTGTCATAGACTGCAAACAATTCTTTTGTCATGGTAAAATCATAACCATCTTTCCATCTGCCAAAAATTCGTACTCCACCCTTTGTTGGTTCTACAAATATCTGTGCGTCTTCATATGATAATCTTGTAATCATTGTTTTGAGTGTGTCATCTTTGTTTAGTGCGTCTGCAAGTGTTCCTCCAACCCAGTTTACACCCGTAACTTTCTTTGTGGCAAAATGTCCCTTGGTCTGTAGTGTTGGTCTTGCAAGATAGTCTTCGCTATCACAGCCTGTCAAAATTTTTACTATAAAGTGGGCTTGGTATCTGTCTTGTGCGCCCCAGGGTACAGGATTAAGATCTTGTGCCATGCTCAACCCTTTTGAATAATTTGGACCACGTCAATGTTAGTTCCCTTGAGTGTGATGGTACCATGATTTGTTACCATTGAAGGAGTGTGACTATAATATTTTGAATAATAGCTCTCTTTTTCTGCGTCATCAGAATCAATTTGATTTGCTTTGGCATCAAGGCCAATTTTTTTTAAAGACTCGCAAAATTCTTCGTTTTTATTTACTGGATGAAAAGTGTCAGATTCTGAATCGTGCATGTTTTGGAGTTTTACCAACCCACAAATAAATATGTCTGTAGAAACCATGGAATGATATCATTTCTTGCAGATCTAATGGTACCACCCCAGTACAGGTTCAAGTGTAATCTGTAATTGTCAGTACAAGCATAATCGAATAAATATAAAAATATGCTGGGGCGCATCGTGCCTAAAACACTGTTACAAGTGGGACATAAGGTGGGACATAATTATTTCGACAACATTTAGACAAGTTTTAGACTGATTTTTTGTCGCAAATTACATTTTATCGAAATAATCTACTTTTTCATGTTGTCTAAATCGACGCGTGGAATTTGTCGGAATCTTGTCGCTTTGTCGCAATAGATATTTTTACGCGTCGATTGTTTGTCGCAAGTTGTCTAAAGTGCAAAAATCTACGCGTCGATTATGATAGAAAAGAGTGTCATCAAGAATCTAGATTTTAGACTAGTTTTACGTATTTGATACGAATTATAATTCTTTGAAACATCTCTAGATTTTCAAATTAATATTGTTGTAGAATAATTATTGGATTCAAATTCAATCGATCTCATTTTTAATGGGGGTAGAGGGGACTTGCCATCTGACTATACCAAAGTACGAATGAAAGTCTGAATTTTAGTTTAAATTGGCTATTAAAAGTCGCCTATTTGTTGTCCAAAATGTGACAAAATACACTTTTTATCCATAAATAAAATTAGGTCTAAAGATCTTCAAAACTGTAAATTTTTCTTTTTCAAGTCAATCTGATGGTACTGTAATACCTCAGGCAGTTTAGATGGATTTTTTATACAGAAATTTGGGGAGAAGAATACTTAATTATTAAGATATAGTGATTTTGCACTATCCTTGAGTCTTAATCCATCTCAATCTTCTTCGACAATCCCTCTGTGGACAAGATTAAGGCCAATTAGAGTGAAGGTTACCATAGAGCACACTACTCCATACGATAGAAAATATGTGAAAGAAATTGTAGTATTGAATAACGGAGCAGAACCTGTAAATGAAATTGTGGTTTCCTTGCCTGAGTTTTTAAATGGTTTGCAAGTCATTGATGAAGATAATTCTATGCTATCATTTTACTCCAATGATGAAATTCGCAATAATATTATGAATTATGACCTAGATTTGCATAATAGAATAACTCAGCAACTTGAGGAGCTATATCTACTCTGGATACGATTACCTGACGATAATAAAATTCAACCAAACGAAATAAGGACAATTCGACTAGTCTATTCAGATGCAGGTGATGTAGAAAAAGTTAGAACATCCATTTTTGATATCCCAAAGTATGACGATAACATATATTCACCCGAATTTCACATGGAGCAATATTATTTCATAAGTGCACCCAAAGATTTTGTAATAGAAGTCATCACGACAGAGACAGTTGCATATACTGTACCATTACAAGATGATCAGATGCCAGAGAAAATAGAAATAAAATATTTGAAAGATCCTTCATCCACTACGGATTTCAAAGGTCAGTGTATAGATATTAGAAATCACGATAGTTTTGTTACAGCTAGATTTCCAAATAGAGATACACCGTATTCACTAAAATTATTTTATCAAATCAAGCTTCCGAAAACAGAAAGATATGTCTGGAGAACAGTGTTACCAGTTGTTGGTGTCATGCTTGCGTATTTGGCATTTGTGCCATTTTTACCCTTTCCACCACCAACATTTTTGAGTAGCTCCACTCTCTTGGCCATAGGTGGAGCAGTTAGTTCTGTATCTGGTGCACTGATCGCACTTATTTCTAATCCGTTGATTCGTCGTACTAGGTTATTCTTATTCATCCATTTAGGTCTCTCAATTCTAATTATGCTTGGTTCAGGATTTGTTCATGATGTACACACACAAGTTCTAGTACAAAATTCTACATCTTTGAAATGAATTAATTTGACGTTAAGTTCTTATACGAATACTGCTCATCGAAATATCTATGAAGCAAGACATATCTCCTGAAAAAACGGAGCAAAAATGCAGTTGGTTTGGTACTACACTAGATCTAACATTATCGTATCGCGGAAATAGAACTCCTCAGCAAGCATATCCGATACACTCTAGCTTTCGTGCAAAACGTGAAGCTTCATCAGTAAAAGCGTAAGCTCATTTTTTTCAAATTACTATTAAAAGTCGTCAATTTGAAGTCAATATCCCATTGGATATCCTAACATTCTAGCTTTTAAAGGAAATGTGAAAGGGTAAGACTGAGTTTTGTTTGTAATTTGATCATAATAGTCTGCACTGATTGTGATGGTTCCTATGTAACTTTCATTGAAAATTTTAGGATCCTTTCCTCCATAATTATCTGAAGGAATGTACACTGGAATCAAAACAAGCAGAATATCTTTCTGAATAGCTTGAGTTGGAGTCACAGCAATCTGTTCATTTTTTTTCAAGGATAAGCTAGAAATTTCAATTTGTGATTTATTATAATATTGTGGATTTAGGGTATAGTTAGATAATCTCAAGGTTATGATTCCTGGATCTGGTACCACTCCGTTGAGAGATGTGTTTACTTGGGTAAATGGTTCTCCCCTTAACATCAAATTGATTATGATTGGTTGTTGTTCTGTGGTTATTGTGATATTGGCAGGAAATGATTTGTTGGGTGGAATGTTACTTTCTATTTTTGTAAAATGATAATCATCAACTACAATAGCTACTACAACTATTAGTGTACTTATACAAAATAAGATTACTGGTAACCATAGATGATATTTGTGCTTGTTCCAATGATTCCTAATTCTATTACTTCTTTCCAATCTAATTGATACGACATCTTGAAGCCAATCGTTATCATCATTTCTAGAAATATCATTATTATCAGATAATGAGGAATATCCATGTCCTGGACCAATATATGGAGGCCGGGGTGTAGATGTGGTAATAACATGTGGACGCTCATCTGATTTTTTCTCGATTTCACGCGTTTTATCTATGCCTTGTGATGTTATTCCAATAAACAGAAGATGTTCTCCAGCTCTCTCTTGTATTTCAATTAAACCTGCACCTTCAAGATAATTTAATGAAAATCTGATTTCTGTGAGTGAAACTCCTTCAAATTCAGGCTCTTTTGAGATGGATTCATCGGATGCATCCATTACTCCGCCTGTCTTCCTTGAATGTCTGTATAATACTTGTAAAATTCTAAATTCAATTTCCTTAGAATCCATATTCATCTTGTATTTGTAATGCCTGCATAATTCAACTTTTCAGGTTTTTTAACTTGTTTTCTTGTAGTACGAAAACCTCAAGATTTATGGATGTGTGGAGCAGATCTTGGATATGCATAATAATGGAAGTAAAGATGAAACATGGAATTTACTGATTAAAAAAATAACTTCTCATCTATCTGTGTACAAGAAGGTAGTCATACGTATTGTATTATTTAGAAAAGAAGGAAATCTTGTATTTTACTATGGCCGCATAGATTTTCCATATAGGACAGATGTGATAATTGGGCAAGATGTGACATATGATTATGGAAATGTGATGTTGATAAAACGATACGTCGATGTTGCAGATTTTCTACAAATGGTGTCGTCTAAAAAAATTACAATATTGAGTATGCCCATCATAGACTTAAATGATGGCTTTCAAGAGGGATGGGATCAAATGTGTAGTAAATCTCATGAAATGTCTCTCTACAGCGAATGGCCTACAACATCATTCAGATATTTTGGAAATAATCAAGGACAGTCAAACTATGTCTATGATACATTAGTTAAAGTTGGCTTGCCTACTTATCCTAGTATGTATGATGCATCTCAATCTTTTCTTGAGTTAGATAAAAAACCAGACTTCAATTCCAATCCTGGAATCCAAATTTTGGTTCCTAATTACAATGCGCGAATAAACATGCTGGAGATTGAAGATAACCATATCAAAGTGAGTGTGGAAAAACGAGAAATCGAGTATGAGATGTTAGTTATGAAATTATTTTGTAAAGGACACAAAGATGATTTTACATCCTCAGATATTGAATTAGATAAAAATGGCATCATATCAGTGAATTTATCATTTATTCCTGATGAAGTACATGCCTATTTGATGGATAAAAAAAGCGGGGATGTTGTGGACTATCGAACTTATGGACCATATGCGCGTGATACGTCGGAGGGAATCATAGTAAGAACATCACAAGAGTCAATAGAGTCATTTTTAGTTAATGGGGAAGGCCAAACTGTTGAATTCAAGAAGGAATTAAGCAGTGAATTTCTAGAGACCATTGTATCTTTTGCTAATACTAATGATGGAACAATTCTACTTGGGGTGGATAATAGAAATAGAGTTGTAGGATTTTTTGATGATTTTGATAAGGTACACAAGAAAATCAGAGGAATGATTTCCGGTAATTGCGAACCGTCTAATATTGAGACAATTATTGAACAAAAAGAAGTTGATCATAGGCAAATTATCATAGTAAAAGTAAAAGAAGGAAATGAAAAACCATACATACTCAGAGAAAAAGGGCCATACATACGCATAGATGAGAAAGATGTCATTATGAGTAGATTTGACTTGGATAGAATCTATCAACAAAGACATCAGAGCAACCAAATTCCCAGAGGATTGGGAAATGGTTTTGGTTATTTGTAATCATGATCAAATAGCTCACATATAAAATATTTCAACTACGTTCAAGCACAGCAATGTTTTAAAACAGATGATGGATCTATTCGTAGAAACAAATCTAAAAGAAGAAGAGCTGCCATTGGAGATATCATGCCATCCAAGAAGCTTTTCATGTTTTCATCTACTGGCAATTTTTTGATTTGAAATCCTATTCGAAAGATCACTAATTCTACAGCTACAAGTGAAACTACGAATGTATAGCTTAAGAGAACGAATGGTACTGCAATCCACGGTAGATTTATTCCAAATGCGTATGCTATAGGATCCAAAGATGCAATAGTAGAAAGTACCACTCCCAAAATTACTCCAATTGCCAAATTTTGCTTTGTGTGTAAAATTATCTTTGAGGATTCTCTTCGTTTTCTCCTATTCCGTACTTCTAATACGTGTAGAGATGAAGCCCATACGACAACCATGGCCAATCCGAATATTGTAAAGGAAGCTTCTGCCATGTCAATCAATCCTGAAGATGAAGTAAATAATAGTCATCAAACTAGGATATTAAAAACATGGATGATATTTGAAAATATCACCTCATTATTTGAGTAAATCCTTGTATTCATTAAATCCTAGAGTTCCTAAATAATTAATCAAAGATTTAGTTCTGATTACGGCCTTCTTGTTCTTAGTATCTAAAAGTGTTTTTAGTAAATTCTTGGTGGTAATGCCTCTGATTGCATATAGTTCGGATTTATTTTTGTCTGATTTCATAATTAATTCCAATGCCTCTATTGTTTTAAGAGGAAGGATTTTTGCATATTCCATCAACTCTTTTTCTACTGTAGATATGAAATGGGTTAATACGCTAGTCTTCTTTAGAGATTCTAAGAGTAAGTCAATTGTTTCCTCCTTGTCGAATGGGCTATGAATGAACCACCAACTGATTTCACTCTGGCTTGCCAATTTACTCCTCCAGATATTTCTTATTGCCTCTAGATCAAATGATTTGGAGGGACTTTTCTCATGAGAATGTAACATTCTGCCTATTTGCCATGCCAAGTGATTGAGCACTTTCTCATCTTCCACTTTTAGCAATTCAGAGAATAGTTTTTCACCATTTTCTACTCCGTACAAATATGCAATAGCTATGTGATTAATCAGATTTTCATCAAATTTTGTCAGTCTTCCATCTACTAGATCAGGCTTGTTGAGAGTCAACACATGTTCAAGATACAACCCATAAAGATCTTTGAACAACCATCGCTGTACTTGATTGATAAGATATGCATCCCAAGCTGCTCTTTTTAATTTTGGATTGTTTTTTGAAAAGATTTTTTCAAGATTAGATATGGCCCAGTCGCGATTAAAGTATACGAGATTTGGAAATTGAAGGCCAAGTACAGCATGTCTAGAAATAGTGTTAGGGATTTTCTGGTCAAGATATTTGTCTAGTAATGTCTTAACTTCTGGTGCAAAATATGGTACTGTTTTTTTCTTTAGATGTGAATTATACCACAATGCATAGTGTAAAAGTGCGTGAAATGTTTCTCCAGTGGTTGTATTTATTGAGATTCCAATGGAGTCCCAATTTTTATCAGGATAGTTTTCTTCCCATGCGTCTCCTGTACCTCCAATTTCAATCAATGTGTGCAATATTGTCCATATTTCATTCCTGTAGGTAAATGCAGGCTGTACCTTTTCCTGTTTTAGACCTTCGTCTAATAACGATGCCACTGAACGTAGAATATCAAATCCACGAGTCTTTGGATATGAATTATTTTTTATCGATTCCACTACCATGTGGCATACAGAAAGAATTTCTTTCCAATCAAATTCCGTCTTTTTCCTTATTGAATTTTCTAATCCTGTAAATAGCGCGTACATAAATTCAGGATCAGATGATTTGAGTTCCATTGCCTTTTTAGAATATTCCATGGGATTGTTTTCTACATATTCTTGGAATTTTCCTTTTGTTCCATCAAAAAATGGAAATTCTGAACCCTGTTTCATTTTATGAGTTTTCACAAAATTAAGTACCTTGTCTACACTTAATCCATCCTGTAAATCCGTAACAGGCTTTGCCGACTCCATTATGGGGTAATTATAATCTAAACTTGGCGTATCTGGCTCACCTACTTCCTTGACCATGTCATCATAATCTTTCCTTTGTTTATCGTCAAGAAAGTCTTTAACAGGGTTCAGTTTATCTACCGTCCAACGCTTTCTTCTAATTTCTACAGTTAAATTTGGATATATTTTTTCATTATCTTTCCATTTTTTGATTAATTCTTTACTTGGACCTCTTTTCACCTTATTAAAAAATATTTTTTTTGTATGTAAAGAAACAATTTTGAAAACATCCTTTATCAAATAATGATACTCATATCTTGTATCTGAATTATTAAAATACTCAACAATGGACTTTTCTACATCCGATTGGAAATGTTTTGGATATTTTCTGTACACGTGAAGTGTCATTCTGCGAAATAATGGGTATGAATTTTGTTTAATTATGCTGACTTCTTTTTTGAGTCTAGGGATATTTCGTAACCCTTCAGACTCTAAAACATCACGCAAAATATCTACTAATACTGAACGGAAATCTCTGTCATGTTCTGGTTCACGTACTTCTATGGCAGGCTTCCAGAGATATGATGAATCATTTTTTGATTCTCTCTGATTTCGTCCAGCATTTTCTAAGAATATTGACTTGTTTAACAATGCAATTAGTAGTGACACTAAGGATTCAGGATCGTTATTTGCTAGTATTGGGAGTTTCTCTCTTGCATAATGAGTATACCAATAATGCTCCATCATAGGTTGTACATCTTTTATCATGACATATTCTTCCAGAATGTTTACACTTGGACGTGGATCACTTTGTTTTACATCAAATAACAGATGTGCAAGTTTTATTGCGTACTCATGATATCCGTCTTTAGAAAATTTTACCATTACATCTGATATGAGTTCATTTAGACGTGAAAAATACAAAACATTCAACCATTTTTCTTTGTATATTCTACTTGCAATTTCTTTGGCTTGTTTTGATGACATGTACGTAGCTGCAATAACAAAATTCTCAAGAATTATCGGATTGCGCTCTTCTTTTATTGGAATTTGGTGATTGAGAATTACTTGTAATACATAATCTGGTCTTTCTTTAGCGGATCTGGCCAGATATCTTGAAGGTTCCACGAAATTGTACATGATTCTGTTTCCTTCTTTTATCAGATGTTTTGGATTGTCAAAGTATCCTTTTTTGATCAGAAAAGGTAACCAATCACTTGATGCATTCTGAAAAAAATAATCATATGAACTCTGTCTCACCATGAAATTACTCAATTTCTTAAGAACTGAGATTGACGGTCTTTCATTTGTAAGAATCTTGTCTATTTCACTTATCACATCAAAATGTGGCATTGTTATTTTCAAGAGTATTTGTTCCAGTTCTCTGACTTTTCTTCTATATTCTCCGTTTGTTGGAAATTTCGCATAATGAGCAACTGCTGTAAACCACTCATGGTAATCATCAATTAGTAAATCTATCAAAAAATCTAATTCAGCTGTAGATCTTCCAAGAGGCTCTATTATTTTTTTAAGTTTTTTCTTGTGCCATTTTTTATCTTTCGTATCTTTTTCTAGCTCAATGTTTCTTGTTATGAGACCAAAAGCATGGCGTATGGAGTTTGCAGATTGATGTATCTTATCTTTATGGTCATATTCCAAAACTTCTAGTGCTCCCACATATGCTTGACCTGCTTTTAGATGGAGATTTTCTAAAAAGGCATAGATGATCTTTTGGTCTTCTGAAAGTTTCACTGTATTATCTCACCTTACAAACCATACTCACTAGGAAAAGGCTGCTGATTCAATCATAGCTAACCAATTACGTACTAGTATGTTGACCTAGGGAAGTGTACGGGAACTAAGTTGATCAAAAGTTAAATGCCGGATCGCACTTCGGCCATTTGTAAATCTAAATCAATTAACTTTTTGAATGAATGGCTTGTCTATCATGATTCTTAATTTTAGACTGGCTAAAATAAGTTTCTAGGTGTAATTATCATATGTGATTTAGGGTTTTCTGTTTGATGAGATTTGTGAGATACTTTGTATATGTTGACTTTTCTTGTGAAGTATATTCGGAAAGAAATTTTTCTATCATATTATTCTTTTTTAAGTTTCCTTCTTTGAAGCGGTTTAGTTAATTTATCAAGTTCTTTACTGTATGTGTGTGAATTAGCTAATGTTTTATTTTTAGTCATTTTTAAAAGACGTTTTTTTTCTTGTGCTAATAATCCTAGTTTTTTTAGCATGTTTGCATGCCAAATTAATTCAACGTAATGACTAAAAGAAATGGAATCTGAAATGTCGGTTTTTTTAAATTCTTTACCAAATTGCAAGATCAATCCAATTTGACGTTTTCTATATACCCCAAAATCTCTTTTAATGGCCTCATGATAATTTGTTATTTCAAATTCATTGTTTATTGATTTGTTAAAATCAAAAAGTAATTTTCCTATCTTCCAGAAATGTGATGATTTTCTTTCAGATTTTTCTTCTGGCATGATTTTTTTTGCATCATCGACAATTTCAAAATATTTCTTTTTAAAATTTTTAATCTTTTCCTCCACATTGCCAGGCATCTCCATGTAATCATATACATCTATTAAAACATCTTTTGCTTTTTTTCCACTAGGCGAAGTTATCTCAACGATTTTGACTGGAATTTTTTTCATTCTTCCATCCAAGTTTTATGTAACAAGTCACGATATTTGTTTAGAGTTTCTTTTGGATCCCATTCTATTTCTTCATTTTTGAATTTTATCAATGCCTCTATTAGTATGCGATTTAGATTGAATTTGCTAAGTGCAGTATTTCTCGATACGTTCTTCCAAAACTTATGCTCTGTATTTACTATAATCGCACCTTGTGATAGATCAACCCATGCCTCTTCTGGTTCTTCTGGAAATTTATCCGTAGGGGATATGCGAAGTCCTTTTGCTTTTCTCTCTTTCATCGAACCCAATTTTTCACCCTCTTCGTTTATCACAAAGCTAATACCATCTCCATGATCTCTAGAACCTCCTTTTGAACCACCTTTGCCTCCGTCTGCTCCGCCACCTTCTTCTTCTGATATTACCAAATCTCCTGATTCGTCTGGAAGAGGTACTTTACGTTTAGAGGGATTTAGGAATGGATTTAGATCTTTGAACTCTTTGGTATTTAACAGAGTGTCTAGACGTTTGGTTAATTCATTTACTATCTCAGGATTGCTAGCTTCAGAAGCATCAGAACTTGTTACTAATCCATTTTCTTCAAGAAAACCCCAAAACATTTTTTGAATGGCATGTCTGCAATCGTTTGTTTGCCAGTTCTTATCAAATCTCTCTTTGTTTGTAGTAAGATACCCAGCTAAAAATGAAACATCAGCTACACAAAAGACTCTAATACTATAATCTCCTTTAATTCTGATTGTGATATCCAAGGGATCACTGTGGATTCTTTTACCGAAAACCGTGTAAACAACATGTCTTAATTCTTCAGGAATTGGTTGTTTAGTTATCCAACAAATACAATTTATTTTGAATTTCTTCCAAGTGAATGTTTTTCTGAATTTTGCTCCTTTTGGATCAAAGGGTTCAAGAGATTTACCATCTATGGTAATCTCAATTTGTTTTGTTAAAAGACCATAATTCCACCAAAATTGTACAATTGTTTCTATGTTTTCTTTAAGATATCTGTAGGCCTCTAATGATAATCTGACTCGATAAGTAGTTCCATATTTGTGATCATACAAGTCTTTTCCAAGTATGTCTAATAATGGATATTTCAAAGATGTTTTGAATATAAGATCATCATGTGTCTTGAACATTTTTGATGCCATGAAACTTGTTTTACTAGTTCCAGTAATTGTTATGATCTCACCACCATGATTTGAAGCTAAGAATAATTTTGCGCCAACACCAGCAAATCCAATCCCTTCTCCCTTTTTTTTAATTGAAAATGAGACTGTATGATATTTTTTTTCGAATTGTTCTTTTGTCATTGGTGGAGCATTATTATGAAATGTGATATATCCATGATCACTTTTTCGATCAAACGTAATTCCGATTTTGCCGTTTTTAATAGAATTTTCACGAAAAGCATCAACCGCATTTGCTATTGCCTCATTTACACAGATATCCTCATCTCTATACTCATACATCCCAAGAAGGTTTTCTAGTGTATGCAGTCTATCGAATGGTATGGGTTCACCATCAGTCATATCTATGGTCCCCTCTTTGTTTCCGGCTAAAATCTATCAAAATGGTGGCATCTTCCCTGGTTTTACCAAAACATAGTATTCAGCTCTATTCCATAACATGTCTAAACTTCTTTCTTTTGCTATATTTGGATGATTAAGAAAAGTTGGAGTGAAAAACGGTGCCAAATCATCAAAGATAGCATTCCAAGGAATTTTTTCATTTGTATACAGAGGAGCTTTTAGTCCGTCTTTAGTGAGAATGTCAAATCCTTTGTCTCTGAGTCTATGAGCAATAAGTTTGCATAATGTTTCAAAAATATGTCTCTTACAAACATTCATGGCTGCATCTATTTCAGGTTCTGAAGATTCCATCCATGATTGTATGTGTTTAGTTATCAAAAGATCAAAGAAAGTTAAAACATTTTGAAATTCAAGATGTCTAAAGTTCTTTCCTGTTTTGTCTTCATCATGTGTTGTTGCTGAAGGTCTTACTAGATGAAATAAACCATAAAATGCATTTTGTGAAGTAAGAAGAGGAAATTCTAATGGGGTCTTATTTTGATGATATTGATTAATTAAATTTAGAATTTTGCTTTTTGGTACTTGTCTAACTGAGATGAATTTGTACTTGCTAACAAGACCTGTGGAATCATGAATTAATCTATCTGTTATCATACCAATGATGATTTCTCTAATTTTGAATTTAGCAACTCTGGGAATTTTCGTCATATACATTTCGTTTATTACTTCAGCTTCCGATGGTTCTCGCTCAAGATCTTTTTTCATTTTATTTTTGATTTCATTATAGATTTCATGTAATGCTCCATATTTTCGTCCAGCTGGAGGATCTTTTCGAGCTTCGTTAGACATGTATCCAAGTGTGAGTTGTTCGTCAAGAGTTAAATCAAGATAAATTTTGGCGGGAGCCTTGTTTAGACCTAATTCCTTTAAAACATGATATCTATGCTGTCCCGCGATAAGAAGAAATTGATTATTGCCCATATCCATCACTGTAAGAGGTTCAATCAGACCTTCGCTCTCGATTTGTGGTTTCAATTTATCCAATAGTGCTTGATCCTTTTCTCTAACTACTATGCGTTGATCAATCTTGATTTTATCTAGTTCAACTTCGTTCAGATAATAAAATCTTAGACGTTCTTTTGATGCTAATACTCTATCAGGAAATATTTCAGACTTGATACTCTGAATTTTTTTTAATCTGTCAATACTTTCTTTTATCTGATCTTCTATGTATGACATTGTTTGATTCTCGGTTTTCATAGTTTATTACTCCTATTGTATTGGATGTTATCTCGTTTTTTGTTGTTACATTGTGCACATAAGACTTGTATGTTACCTTCAATATCTGAACCGCCTTTCGCTTTTGGAAGTATATGATCAACTTGAAGATCACTAGTAGAACCACAAAATTGGCAACGATCTTGTGATGCGAATAATTTTCTTCGTAGACTAATCTTCATTTTTCAACCTCCAATAGGAATTTTATAACAATTCCAGGGTTACCTAATGTGTCATTTTCTACTTTCAAAGAATGTTTTAGATATTTTACTTTGCCAACAAATTTGTAGATGTTATCCAACGCTCCTCTTTTCCTCATACCTGGTTCTTGAGAAACCTCAACAAAATAGAAGAGAGCAAGATTACTAGAATTTACTATCCTGGAATTTCCACCTGTGAGGTCTTGATCTCCTGTTTGTCCTTCTCCCGTATACAGGATAATTCCTGTTTCTGAATCAATTTTATCACTATAGTGAGATGATTGAGTATCGCAAAGAACAATCAAATTATTTTTACTAGAATAACGTATTCCTCCCATATTTCCTACTCCGAATTTCTGAATTAGCTCATCATTTGTTAAAATTTGTCCTATCTTTACCACTTCTTGTCCGAGGACTTTCATCTCACAAATTGTTATGCCATCTGAATTAATTTCAAAAATTTTTCTATCAAGGGCATCAATTTTTTTTTCTGTTTCTTTAGATATCGTAGAAACTGATTCCAATGTGATAGTTTTAGATTCGTTTTTGGTTGGAGTTATTTCTAGAATTGTTTTACTTTTTGAGAAAACTAGGACTGAATCATCTTGCTGTAATCCCATGTCTACAATCCACTTATTTGGTAATGTGATGAAGTAAACTATGCCATCAAACTGTATTTTACGAACTTCATCATCTGGCTTGATTGCTAATGTTGTATTTTCAGTCTGTGTTCCTTGTTCATCCTGAAATACTTTGAGCCACATTGGTTTTATTTGTAAAAGAAACGAATCTAATCTTGAAACTGCAAGAGGATCACCTGGTTTGGAACCATTTTCATTTATCCACTTACCTGGTAATGAAAGAATGTAAAATGTACCATCAAACTGTATTTTACGAATTTCCTCATTTGATTCGGTTTGATTCGATGAAGAAAGTATTGGTTTTTTTACATTGTTTTCAGATTCAATCTCTTTAGGAGATTCTAACAGGGAATTTCTTCTAAGGAGTTCTTGTATTGCTGAAAAATCATCAAATGGAATAGGTTTTCCAGTATTGGATGGGTATCCTCCACCACCTTTCAATACTAGATTTCGTAAATCTTGATCTTTGCCTTTGAAAACTGATAAATTTTCAAGTTCTTCAAGATTGGCAGTTCCTAAGATTATAGGTTTGAGTTTTACTGCAGAAATGTGTGTTTTCTTTTTTTCTTTTTGTTCATCATACCAGGTATAATTTTGAGAATCATCGTACCAATGACCATCAACTTGAAAAATTCCTTTGAATGATTTTGTTCCTACGACATAGAAAATAATAAAATCATCCGGTGATACTCGCGATTCGATCTGTTTGAATGGAATTTTGCTACCCCAAATATTCTTACCTTTTACTATTTGCCAATTTTCTGGAGTTACTGACCATATCCAATATGAAGATTCGATTAGTAAATCTTGATTTTTATACCAATCTATTTCAGTAGACTTGAATTGATTTTCTGGAATTCCATGTTCATCATTCCATTCTTCAATATTTTTTTCTAGTAGATCATTAATTTCGTATTGTTGGTATTCACTTAATTGTACATTCAGTTCATATTCTTTTTGACCAAATTTTACTTTCTGATTGACAAATCCATGTTTAACAAGAACATCATATACTGGAACTTTAAGTAATTTTTTTACTTTTTCCATATCTGATGTGTCTATATTATTATAATATGCTAATGATTCTACAATTTCACCCTTGTCAGCTGTCTTATGTGAAACGAGATATTTCAACATGACAAGCTGATAATTTGCCTGTAGACGAATAGCATCTTCAATAAATTCACGGAATTCAGAATAACTTCGTTTATCTGTATATTCTTCGGAATACGCAGGTGTAGCTTTCTTATATGATTCGAGGTTTTCTGTCTCAGAGTCCAGATCATCATTTGCTATTGAATATGTAAATTCCGTATTGGGTTGACTCGGGTTTTCTAGATAATGTTGTTTTGTTATTTTATTGTGAGGTCTTGTACGAACATTACATCTACAACATTTGCAAACTTTCCTTCCTTTTCGTATTTCTACTCCCTTTGCAGATAGAAAAGTCATACATGTAGAACATCTGACTTGTCCATTGTCGTACCAATGTCCAGTTGGAGGTTTAGTAGCTGTATAATTTTTACAAATTGATCCGCAGTACCCTGCTCGTCTTTCACTCAATCGTGAATATCTATCACATGTTATCTTATTGTGTTTGTCGGAAATGTTTAGATTTGAATCTCTAGTTTTTTTCACACCTGAATTTTCATTATCATTTAATTTGATCATCATTTCTGTTCTACTATAGAACATATTATGTGTAGGTTATAAAAAGATTTCGTGTTCTCTAATGGAACACGCATTTAGATCGTTTTATGCTGTAATTTAGGAACAGAAATAAGTACAATTTTCAGAAGGATCGTAATTGGACTCATTTCCTTTTTAGGTAAATTCAATTTCCCAGATTATTCAGACGGTGACACTTCTTCGTTGTTTATTTTGTACCACATTTTTTCTGGTTTGTCATATCTCCCCAGAAATGATTTTAGTTTTTCATAATGTGAAACGCTAACTATTCAGGCATGAAATCGGGATATATTTTCACTTTCTGTCAAACTCGTTTGATGTCAAGTGATGTCAAAAAATCACTTTGGAACCTCTCCTACCCAATTCCTTCCTTTTCTTTTCCGAAGTCTTCGTGTACCATGTACCTACAATATCAGACGTACGCCACCCAAATGATTCAGCAATTTCCTCATTCGTAAAACTTGCTTCTTTCATGTGCTGTGCCAGAACATGTCTCATGAGATGAGATGGCATCCTGCGCATGTATTGATATGTGAGGGGATCAACCCTATCTGAGACTTTTTCATAATAAGTTCCAAGTTTTTTAGACATGATAACTCCAATCTTTCTTGCTCTAATTCTATTTTCATAATCAGAACCGTTATCACGGAACCACAAAAATTTAGGATTTCCACATTTAGACTTCCATTCAAGCAATAATTTCTTTAGATCAAGAGGTGGATATTTTGTCTTCCATTCTCCATTTGCCCCAATATGGTACTGTCCACGTGGGTCTTTTGTCTCATGTTGTTCTAACTTGAATGACTCTGAACCGTCTTCATTTTTCTCATCAAAGTATACTCTACTCCACAACATTGTGGCAATTGCACTCTTTCTTCCACCTGTTCTTAATCCAATTCTCCACCACACATAAAGTGCAAAATCACCATCATCCAAAATCATCTTGCCAATATCTGATATGATATCTGAAGAAAGACTCACTCCGGCATATATCGCGTTGTTATCATGGGCTGATGAAAGACCATAAGTCTTGCCCATTCGAGGAAGAAAAATTATCTCATGGCTTGCAATGAAATTTTTATAAGATATGCGAAATCCATGTGTTCCAGCATCTGGCTTTTCTTTTCTGCGTGCAACTATGAATCTAGTCCAGATCTCTATCGCATTTTTCTTAGAAGACACGGCATATTTTGGACTGGCATTGATCTTGTTGAAAATGTATCTTACAGTTGTCATGTATTGGTACATTGTATGTGGTGTTACCTGTCTGGCTATGCAGTCATCCATCCACTTTGAAATTTCTGGTATCTTTGCAAAACTATTATCTGCAAGCCACGCATATTCTGATCGGTTTTCTTTTAGTACTGTTCTAGTTTCTGGATTGAGTTTTACTATGCCAAGACGAGCCATGTCATTGATGTAACGTCTTGTTTGTTTTCTTGACCTGCCTATGTTTTCCCCAAGTGCTGTGATATTTGTAATTCCTTGGTCTACCAGATCTTTTATCACGGGATAGACCTTTTCCTTCTTGGCTTTCTTGCCATGGAACCTTAATTTTGCCTTTTTTGTCTGGGAAAAAGGGTATTTGCTGGATTTGTAATGTCCCACTTTTTTTGAAATTTCAGCTCGTTTTTGGGTCATTTCGTGCCTCCAATGACCCATCTGCAATGACTAAATAGTCCAGAACTGTCAAGTCACTATCAATGCTCAAATTTCAAAATAAAATTGTAGTAATCACCGGAAGTGGAACTGGGATAGGAAAGGCAATAGCCATGAAATTTGCTGAAAATGGGGCAAACATTGTCATTTTAGGAAGAAGAAAAGAACCGCTTGAAGAGGCAGCAAAAGAACTAGAGCAAGTAATTTCCAAAGTAAAAAGCAATTCATTTGTAAAAATTTTTCCAGGTGTTGATGTAAGTGACGAAGACGGAGTCTCAAAGATGTTCGAAGATCTCAAAAAATCACATGGTGCTGTGGATATCGTAGTAAACAATGCAGGAGTATCAGGACCTGTCACTTGTTTTGCAAATGCTCCAATCTCAGAGTTCAAGAGTACAGTTGGAATTCACCTCACTGGAACATTTTGGACATCATCTCAGGCAATCAAGACCATGAAGCCTGGTTCCAAGATAGTTACAATATCTACATTCTTTACAGAAGAGCGACCATACGAGCAAAGGCCATACAGGTTTCGAAGTCCATACACTGCATCCCAGGGTGCAAAAAATAGACTTGCCGAGGCAATGTCATGGGAGATAACAGACAAGAAAATAATTTCAATTGCAACAAATCCTGGTCCGGTACATTCTGACAGAATTTACAAGACAGTATATCCAAAAGCAGCAGCAGAATTTATGAGGGTAAGCGGTTTTGAGAATCTTAGTCCAGAAGAAGTCGAATCAGTAAATGGCGACATTTTACCATTACTTGGCGAAGATGAAAAGACTGTAAAGGATGGAATTGCAAATGCTGCGGCAAAACTTGCAAAGTCAAAATCAATAACATCTGAATCCGAGATACAAAAACTTGAGGTTACCATCTCTGCACTATTGGCAAAGATTCAACAGATTGCAGAAAAGGTGCAAAACAACACAAGCAAGATGATTGCAGACGAACAGTTCTTGACACAACAACAGGTTGCAGAGACTGTCTTGATGCTAAGCGATGACAACATATCACAGATTCTAAACGGCAAGGTCATACCAGGTGACCGTGTATTTTATCCAGTCAAGCCACACATTGCATGTTCCATACCAGAGACCCAAGGAAATTATTCCAAAGTTACGGTATTTGCGCTAGATGCAACTGACGAGTCAGACGTGGCAAGAACTGAAGCACTTGCACAAAAGATAGAAAGTTCTGGAGGAAAGACTGTAATTTTGATATCAAAGACAAGCCCCAAGATTGCAGAAGAGAGACTCTCAAAATTCCACTCTCATGTGATGGACTTGACAAGCCAGGAAAGCGTCAAGAGAATGCTAAACACCGCAACTCAAAAAGTCGGTCCAATTGGCAATGTAATCTACATAACAGGAAAAGTACCACAGGTTGGCAAATTTGTTGATCTGTCCAGAAAAGGATGGGATGATTTGGTTGACAAGTTCATAAACACTCCAGCAATATTCATGCAAGAAGCCCTTGGTATGTTTGTTCCAGGAGGGGCAAAGAATCCGCCACTTTTCAAGGGAAAAGAAGGAAGCATGGTAATCATTGGGCCAGACATGCCAGGAGGCAAGGCAACTGGGGCAGACCGTGCAAGAGTTGAGGTATTCCGCGGAGCATTACGACCATTTGCAACAACTGTCAACCAAGAACTAAGTGATGTCTTAAAATCAAAACTTCGAATGTACTTGGTATTACCAGGAAGTGTTGATGGCACAGAACCTGTCAACGAGAACATAATCAAGGCAGTAAACTATCTTACATCTGGAAAAGCAGTAGGCAATGCAGAAATAATTTACTATCCAGACGAAATAAGATCCTGATGAAAAAGTTTTCTGAACTAAACGTCGGAGATGAGTTTTATTCAGAATGTGAAATAACCATACCAGAACTTGACAGTTATCTCTTGTTTTCAGGAATTAAAAATATCATTTATGAAAACAAGGAATCATCAAATGAGAAAAAAATGGTATCAGGAAGGGCAATACTATCCAAGATGGAAGGAGAGTTTACAAGACTTGAACAAATGTATGGCAATCTCTTGATTTTCTATGGAGTTGATGGTGACCCAGAATGGAATAACAGGCAGACAAGATTTCTAAAACCACTCTACACTGGAGAAAAGTTTAAGATAAAATTTAGAATCTCTACGAAACGTGAACTCAACGAAGAGTTTGGCTTGATTGCAGTAGATTTTGAGGGAACAAATCCAGAAGGCAAAACTGTTGTGATGTCAAAGAGAAACCTGTACCAGATCAAGCGTGAGCCGTAACTGCATCAAAGATAAGCTTGACTGCAGTAATTCCAAGCACTATAACAACAAAGAGTCGCAGTTTTCCTTCATTGACTCTGGTAGACAATCTGCTTCCAACCAGCCCACCTACAAATGAGCCAATTGAGAGCATCCCTGCCTCGTAATAGTTTGGATGGCCAAGAAGTGAATGCACTATCATACCAGAAGCAGCTGCAAACATCAAGATGAACTGTGATGTAGGTGCTGCAAGTTTCATGGATAAGCCAATTGCAACAACCATCAATGGCACAAATACAGTACCACCTCCAATTCCAAAAAAGCTGGATATTATTCCAGCAAAGAAACTTGCACCAACTGCAAGAACCATGATTTGTTTTGATAAGTTATGTTCCCTTGCCTCCATTTTTCTTCGCATGTAAATATACACACCTGATGCTACAAGTACTGCACCAAACAACAACTTGAACAAAGGAGGAGATACTGCATCTGAAACGTATGCGCCAATTATTGTTCCAGGTATTGATATTAACGCAAGTTTTATCCCAAGCGAATACACGATTCTTTTTTGTCTTGCATAAGATGCAGTTGATGCAACAGAATTACTAAATGCCGCAAAGAGACTGTCACTTGCGGCAAGAGTTGGAGAATATCCAAATAAAGTCAAGACAGGTACCACTACGAATCCACCGCCAAGTCCAATCATGGATCCTATTACTCCAGCTACAAAACCAAGTGGCAAGAGCCACAGATATTCAAACAATGATAACATCAAAATCTAGTTTCTACAGATTAAAGAGTCACGTCAACCTTCGTAAACCAAGACGAGTCAATTACTTGGCTACTAAAAGTTTCCAGAGATATCCAGTATCTGTTGTAGACAGTTCAATCCGAAAATGTTTGTTTCCAAGAGGCAAAGTATGTGTACTTGTAGTAGGATCTTTTGTTTGAAGATGGGTATCACGTAGTTTATCCATTAACGCAGACATGGTAAGATATCCATCAGGCGTTTCCTTGTCCCAACATTGACAGATTGTACTGTTTAGTACTACACCAAAGACTGTCTTGATATCGCCATAGTTGCTCATAAGCGGGTTTGATTGTAACGCAACAACAACCAGACCAGGAACATCTGGAGTGCCCACCATTGTGATATCACCCAATGCACCCTGACTGTTTTTGAGTACTGTAGACGTACAATATGTGACAAGTGCCTGCTTTTTTGGATCAACTATAAAGTTACAGTATTGGTGTACATCAGCTGCACTGCTCAATCTGATTGGGTGTGTCATGTTGATATGATATGCAGCAAGGTTGGTTCGTAAATCAGAGTTTTCTTCATCATATGAAAAATCAAGAAATGCAACTTGGCCAGATGTGGTACTGCTACCTATCATTGGTAAAAGTTCAACAACTGAAATGGCAATGGCTGCAATAGCTATTCCAGCTATGATAACATAGAGATACTTTCTTGGAACCACGGGATAATTTTTTGTGTTGTATTAATAAAGCAATCTTAGAGTTCGTCAATCTTAATTAATACCAAAATGTGTCTTGTCAATATTGCGAATCATACTATCAGGCTTTGGAGTTGTAGGCCAGAGTTTTGCAAAACTTTTACTTTCTAGATCAGAGGACCTGTACGCAAAACATGGACTAAAGCCAAGAATAGTCGGAGTCTTTGATTCAAAGGGTTCTGCTGCGTCATCAGCCGGACTTGACCTGAACAGGTTGCTTGAGGTGAAAAAAAAATACGGCAATATACGAAAATACCACAACAAGGAAAAAGACGCAAACGGACTAGACATGATAAACGGCATGGATGCCGAAGTTTTGATAGAAACTACACCTAGCAACTACAAGGATGCAGAACCCGGCATGTCGCACATCGTCAGTGCAATGAAAAAAGGATTACATGTTATTACAGTAAACAAGGGACCACTTGCACTTGCATTTCCATCATTGATAGAGCTTGCAACATACAACCAAGTCCAGCTAAAGTTTAGTGGAACAGTGGGAGGTGGAACGCCAATACTTGATTATGCAAAAAATAGCTTGCGTGGAGAGCGTATCGTATCATTTCAAGGAATATTGAATGGTACCACAAACTACATCCTGACAAACATGGCAACAGGCCTTACATTCAAGGCTGCACTTGCTGATGCCAAGAAAAAGGGGTATGTGGAGGCAGACGAGTCACTTGATATAGATGGCTTTGATGCTGCAGCAAAACTTGTCATACTTGCAAACTGGATAATGGACATGAAGGTTACAATAAAAGACATCAAGAGAACTGGAATCAGGGACGTTACAACTGGAGACATCAAAAAGGCGGCATCGCACAAGTGTGCAGTGAAATTGATTGCATCGTGTGACAGAGACTTGGTTGTATCACCAAAGGAGTTGCCACTTGATGATCCATTGTGTGTCAATGGAACCCTGAATGCAATTACGTTTAATTCTGAACACTCTGGCCAGCAGACAATAATTGGTCGTGGTGCAGGAGGTATTGAGACAGCCAGCTCGATTTTAAGGGATTTACTAGATATCAAACAGGAGATGTCAAGAATTGAAATCGCATAACCTCTCAAAGAGTGACATCTCTGAAGTAATTGACAAGATGGTTCTGCAATGGCACATTGAGATACCAAAGTCAAAGACACTAGTCCTACACGAAATTGATGATGACACCAGCATGGTAACAGGTGACAGCATATCTGCAATACAGATTGGCGAGACATACCTTCCATTTCTTTCAGAAACAGTTCTGCTTGAGAAATTTCCAAAAGCAACAGTTGATGCAGGGGCAATCAAGTTTGTCTGTAACGGTGCAAACGTCATGCGACCTGGAATTAAAAAATTCACCGAGTTTCAAAAAGACGACATCATATGTGTCGTAGAAGAAGTGCATGGCAAGTTTTTGGCAGTAGGCAAGGCGTTAGTATCAAGTGCAGAAATGTCAACAATAACAAAAGGAGAGGTTGTGAAAAACTTGCATTACATCTCTGACAAGTATTGGGAAGCTGCAAAATTAATTAAAAAGTAACTAGTTTGCGGTAAATTCTCTTGTTCCGTTCTTGTCAACAACTAAGACATCAATTCCGTCTCCACTTGAATTGTCTCTCATTATTGCAGACTTGATTGATTTTACTGCCAAGTTTACTGCATCCTTTTCGCTCATCTTTGGTTTGAATTCTGTATCCAAGACTCCAAGTGCCATCTCTGCACCTGTTCCGACAGAAGCATAATCATCAGGTAATACTGAACCTAATGGGTCCAGTGTGTAAATTACTGCTTCGCCATCTACTCCTCCAACTATAACCTGAGTCAATAGAGGATAGTATCGTCTTTCATACATCAAAGTTGACATCATCTTTGCTACAGAGTTTGGAGGAATCTCACGTTTTAGTTCCATCTTTCGTATCTTGGTCATTGCACGCATTTGCATTGCCAGGACTTGCATGTCTGCAACCATTCCAGCGCAGCATGCGCCAACAAAGTCTGTAATTTTAAAAGTCTTCTTTGTAGTCTTGCTTACCACGAAATTACCATAAGAGATTCTTCTCTCACTTGCCATGACGACACCGCCGTCATATGTAATACCGACCGCAGTAGCTCCCGGCATGTACATGTAAGCC
>Ga0134125_10002132_pt1 | contig 23706 bp, 15 predicted proteins | sample KB31751_FD_96464 | JGI IMG/M metagenome (GOLD analysis project Ga0134125, IMG submission 96464) | Terrestrial soil microbial communities with excess Nitrogen fertilizer from Kellogg Biological Station, Michigan, USA - KB3-175-1 | ecosystem: Environmental > Terrestrial > Soil > Unclassified ...
ACCCGGCGGGAATTTCAACGTCCTGATTCGGGGTACGGGTAGCATCGCCAGCAATGGCAACGTGCCGCTGTATGTGGTCGACGGTTATCCCCTCGAGACCGGAGGTATCAATAATATCAATCCGAACGATATTGCGACGATCGACATCCTGAAGGATGCGTCCGCCACCGCCATCTATGGCATCCGTGCCGCAAACGGGGTGGTGATCATAACGACCAAAAAGGGACGGAAAGGCGCCGTTCAACTGACGCTGGACGGCTATGACGCGCTGCAGGGCCGTCCGAAAGAATACAAGGTGCTGAACGCATCCCAGTTCGCGACCGTCGCCAACCAGGTTGCCGCTGCTTCCAACGGCAATTTCCAATCTTTTTCCGCCTGGAAAGACCCCTCCGCCCTGCACACCGTCGACTGGCAAAATGCGCTCTACCGGCCGGGCCTGACGCAAAACTACAGCCTTGCCATCCGCGGCGGAAGCGACAAGGTCCAGACGGCTGCGTCGATCGGGTTTTACAACCAGAAAGGCATCGTTCAGGGTTCCTATTTCAAGCGCCTGACCGCCGGCATTAACCTCGACTATCAACCGGTCAAATGGCTGAGGTCTTCCACCAGCCTCAAGTATTCCCGCACGGACTACAATACGCCATTCGGGTATAACGGGAGCAATAATCTGCTCGCGCTGAGCGAACTGCCGCCGACCCTCGACAGCGGGAACGCCAAAACCAATCAGATCTATGACGGCAACGGCAATTACGGTTTCTTCAACCCGATCTATACCTATGTGGCCAAATACTCCAATCCCTTGTACAGCATCCGGACGAACCGGTTCCAGAATCTCACCAATTTCGTATTGCTGACCTCCTCGCTGGAGGTGACCATCTTCGACGGGCTGCGCATCAAAACCAACGCCGGCATCACGGCGAATACGTATTCCGGATACTATTTCCAGCCGGAGGACGACCGGTTGGTGAACCAATACGGCGCCCAGGCCGGCGCTACCCAAAACGCGGCTTACAACCAAACCATCGCCAACGATTTTGACTGGCTGTGGGAAAACACGTTGTCCTACGATCACCAATTCGGGAAACATACGATCAGCTTCGTGACAGGGTTAACCGCACAAAAGGATCTGCTCGATTCCATGGGCGGCAGCGGAGTCCCTCCCAACAATACGATCATGGACCTTGGCCAAAGCACTGCCGCCGTCTTTACACCCTATCGGAACGGCGAGACGGTCACCACACTGGCATCGGAATTTGGCCGGCTCAACTATAATTTCGATGAGCGCTATTTTATTACCGGCACCATCAGACGGGACGGGTCGTCTAAATTTGACGAAGGTCATCAATATGGCATCTTCCCGTCGGGCGCCGTGAAATGGCATATCAAGAACGAGTCTTTCCTGCGGGACGTCAACTGGCTTGACGACCTCTCTTTCCGCGGCAGCTATGGCCTGGTCGGCAATTCCCAGACCATCGCGCCCTTCCAATACCTGCCGCTGTTCGCCTCCGGCTCGGGCGCGAATACCGCCCCCAACTACGGTTACACCTTTGGCGTGCCGAAGACTTACAATCCCGGTATCTATCCCATTCAGCCGGCCAATCCCTTTCTGAAATGGGAGACCGACTACCAAACCGATTTTGGTATGGATGCCGCCTTCCTCCAGGGCAGTCTCCGGCTGACCGCCGACTGGTTCAACCGGAAGTCAAAGGATTTCCTGCTGACCTTCCCCGCATCGCCACAAACGGGTTATCTTTTCCTGACGAAGAATGTCGGGAGCATGGACAACAAAGGCGTAGAGATCGCCATCGCGTACGACCATACTATCGCGACGGGATTTACGTGGGGTGCGAACTTTACGCTGACCACGGTCTACAACCGGCTGACCAGCATCAATTCGGGTACGAGCCAGCTGCCCAATTTCGGCAACCCGACCACGCAGATCCCTGCCGACGGCTGGAATCCCTTCAGTGTGACGAAGCCGGGGCAGCCGATCGGAGAGTTCTATGGCTATAAATCGCTGGGCATCTTTCAGACCCAGTCACAGATCGATGCGCTTAACGCAACCGCGGTCGCCAATGGGTATGCCGCTTACCAAAAGACGATCACGCAGCCCGGTGACCGGTATTTCGCGGACGTCAACAACGACCACACGGTCAATGCATCGGACGAGGTGCCGCTGGGGAGTCCGTTGCCGAAGTTCTATGCCGGTCTGAACCTCGACGCCACCTATGGCAACTGGGATATCAACCTTTATTTCTACGGCAGTTATGGCAATAAGATCTTCAATTTTGCGGAAAGCTCGCTCGAAAGCTTCCAGAACCGCAGTTTCGTCGGGGTCGAGAACATCAGCCAGAACTACCTGGCCAATGCCTGGACACCGGAAAATCACTCGAACACCTACGCCCGGATCACCTCGAACGATGACGCCATCGGCAGCAATGTCGCCTCCAGTGCGTATGTCGAAGACGGGAGTTATGTAAAGTTGAAGAACCTGGTCATCGGCTACACGCTTCCCGCCAGGCTGCTCGATTGGGCGCGGTTATCAAAACTTCGGCTGTATTTTTCGTCCCAGAACATTCTCACCGTTACAAAATATAAGGGGCTCGATCCCGAGATCGGTTTTCAGGGCGGGAACGCCACTCAGAACGGGATCGATAACGGGACCTATCCGTCATCCCGGTATTTTACGCTAGGGATGAACGTCGCATTCAAATAAAACAATCCAGCAGGATATGAAACTATATATAAAGATCATTGCTTTTTGCCTGGCCATCGTCGTGGTGTCCGCGCCTTTTGCCTGTAAGAAGAGTTTTTTGAACCAAACGGATACGTTTGCCGCTACGTCCGATGCGGTATTTCAGAAACCCAGCCAGGTCGTCCAGATCGTCAATGCCATCTATGACACGTACCAAAGCAGCGACCTGTTAAAAAAGTCGATCTGGTATTACGCTAACTTCCTGACGCATGACTGGTACAACAACGGGAACGATATCGTCTGGAACTATTACGGCATCGGCGCCGACTTCTATGCGTTGCCCACATTCTGGAACAATGCCTATATCGGGATCGCCCGGGCAAATGCGGCGCTGGACGTGATCGCGTCGACCAGGGCGAGCGGGGTGCTTCCCGACTCCCTTGCCAACCGCCTCGAAGGCGAAGCTTATTTCCTCCGCGGCATGACCTACTACTATCTCGGCGGTACTTTTGGCGGCGTTCCGCTCGAGCTCAAGACCGGCAGCGACGGACTGGCGCCGCGGACTACGCAGGATTCGGTTTTCATCCAGGTAGTGTCCGACATGCACCTCGCCGAAAACCTCCTTCTTTCCAAAACGCAACTCGCTTCCGCCGACATCGGCCGGGCAACAAAAGGAGCCGCATACGGGTTCGAGGGCGCCGCCCAAATGTGGCTGGGTCGTTATGACTCGGCGTTGGTAGCCTTTAACAACCCCGAGCTGACCAACAACTATCACCTGCTTCCTAATTTCGTAGACGTGGGTGAATTCGACCATCAGAACAGCGATGAATCGCTTTTCGAGGTGCAATTCAACGTATATGGGTCGCAGAGCTGGGATGGCGGGTGGCAGGACGGCGGCGAGGAAGCCTGGATCGACGACTTCAGCTGGCCCCAGGAGATCAGCGGCTTTGGCTATGACTACGGAAATCCCGGTCTCTGGTACTCCTACCAGGCAGGGGACCTGCGCCGGGCCTGCACGATCGGCGGACCCGGCGATTCCCTTGTCAGCCCGGGGATCATCAAACAATGGGGCGGCATCAAAGGCTATGCCGTCGTCAAAGCAAGCTATCAAACAAACCCGACGGTTTACTCCGACGGTCTCGGCAACCCCATCAACACCATCGGCACGATCGCTCATCCCTGGTATGGGCTCGACGGAACGCCCCGCTCGGGTTACTACAATGTAAAGAAATGGAGGGACCCGACGCTGACCGGGGCCAATGGTACGTCCGCGATCTTCGGTGGACAAAATCAAATACTTTTGCGTTACGCGGAAATCCTGCTCGACAAGGCGGAATGCGAAGTCCACACGGGCGACATCACCGATGCCATGGCCGACCTCAAAAGGGTCCGCGACCGCGCCTGGGGTGGAACCGCGCCGGCGGTCATGCAGGATGGGCTCACCTGGGATGGGAAGCCCACTCAGCCGATCACCGATCCGATGCAGATGGTCCTGAGCGAATACCGGCACGAACTGACCGGAGAGTACTCGCTCATGTACGATCTTCGCCGGGCAGGTCCGGGGATCGCTTCAACATTCATCCAAAACGCCTATGGCACGACATCGAGCACCAACCAGATCGTCTATCCTTACGGCCCGACCGCTGACGGTAAAACCCATGGCGTATGGATGACTACGCTGCCACCGAACAAAGACATTCTGCCGATCCCCGTATCTGCGATCTCTTTGAACCCGAACCTGAAACAAAACCCGAGTTATTGATCCGAAGAGTCGCCAGCGTCCTATTGGTCCCCGTGTCGCTGTTTTGGGTATGCTCCTGTACCCACGGCGACACTTTGTTTGAGCAGATCCCCTCCGCGCATTCCGGCATTACGTTCAACAACGCCATCCATGAAAATGATTCGATCAATCCGCTCGATATCGTCAATATCTACAACGGCGGCGGTGTCGGCATCGGCGATTTCAACCACGACGGGTTGCAGGATATTTTTTTTACCGGGAATATGGTGCCCTGCCGGCTCTATCTGAACAAAGGGAATTTTGTTTTCGAGGACATCACCGAAAAGGCCGGCGTAGGCGGAATGGGCAGGTGGGGAAGGGGGGTGGCGATCGTAGACATCAACAACGACGGCCTCCCGGACATCTACATCTGCAATACCATTTACAAGGATCCTGCGCGCCGCCGCAATATCCTCTATGTCAACCAGGGGCCGGACAAGGACGGCATCCCCCACTTTAAGGACATGGCTGCGGAATATGGTCTCGATATCCACGTCCAGTCGACGATGGCAAGCTTCTTTGACTACGACAACGACGGGGACCTGGACATGTACCTGACGGTCAACGAGGCGTCGAACGGCAATAACCCCTCCGATTTCGTTCACCGGAACAGCAGCGGCGCTGCGCCCAGCATCGGCCGGCTCTATCGCAACGATTGGGACCCGGTCCTGAAACACGGCGTCTATCATGACGTCTCCGCGGCGGCCGGCATAACCTTCGAAGGTTACGGTCACGCTGCCACCATCTGCGATATCAACCAGGATGGCTGGAAGGACATCTATGTCTCCGACGATTTCCTGTCCAATAATATCCTGTACATCAATAATCACGACGGGACATTCACGAACCGGGTGAAGGACTATTTCAAACATACCTCGTTCAACGCAATGGGGCAGGATGTGACAGATATCAATAACGATGGCCGCCCCGACGTCATCGAGCTGGACATGAATCCGGAAGATAACTACCGGAAAAAAATGATGCTCGGTGCGAACAGCACCTATACCTATCAGAACTTCGACCGTTACGGATACCAGTACCAATATGTCCGCAATACGCTGCAGCTAAACCAGGGGCCCTCTGTCGGGCCCGACGATTCGGTCGGCGACCCCGCCTTCAGCGAAATAGGTTTCATGGCCGGCATTTCACAAACCGACTGGAGTTGGACGCCCGTGGTCGCCGATTTCGACAATGACAGTTACCGCGACCTCATCATTACCAACGGGTTCCCCCGGGACGTATCGGATCATGACTTCAATGCGTATCGCCGGCAGGCCACGGCCCTGGTCACCAAACAAAGCCTTATCGGGCTGATACCGCAGGTAAAACTGCACAACTACGCCTTTCGCAATTCGGGCGATCTGAGTTTCGCGGACGAAACAGCTGCGTGGGGTCTGGAGCTGCCGACCTTTTCAAACGGCGCGGCGGCAGTGGACCTGAACAACGACGGCGCCCTGGACCTGGTCATCAACAATATCAACGACGAAGCGCTTGTCTATCGCAATCGCAGCCGTGACAGGGACAGCGCGCATTATCTCGATATCCGCTTCAGGGGCGGGCCGGCGAATATCGATGGGATCGGCGCGGTGGCGGCTATCATCTACGACCACGGCAAGCAGCAGGTTTATGACAACAATCCATATCGCGGGTATCTTTCGACCATGCCGTGCCGGGCACATTTCGGGCTGGGTCCGCACGCCGATATCGACTCGGTCGTCGTTCACTGGTACAACGGGATGCATCAGACGATCGCCCGCGTGAAAGCCGATCAAACCATCACCGTCAGCCTGTCGGCCGCTCACACGCCCGACGATCACACCCATCCCGCTCTTGCAGCACACCCGCAATTCAGGGACGTCACCGCGGACGCCGGCATTAGTTATCGGCACCGCGATATCGACTTTATCGATTTCAACGTGCAGCCGCTCCTGCCGCACAAATTATCGGAATACTGCCCTGCGCTTGCTGTCGGCGACCTCGACGGCAACGGACTTGACGACCTGGTGATCGGCGGGAACCAAATCAACCATTGCACGTTGCTCTTCCAGCAGCCGGATGGAAAATTTGTCCAAAAGGACCTGCTTCCGGACGTCAAAGCGGAGTCCAACTACTATAAGGACGAAGGTATCCTGGTATTCGACGCGAACGGAGACGGCAAACCGGACCTGTATTTCGCAAGAGGCGGGTATGGAGCGGCCGGAGATAGCAGCGGGTTCCAGGACATGTTGTACCTGAACGACGGCCACGGACGGTTCACGGCTGATTCTGCCGCACTACCCGCCGGTCTGGGCAGCAAACTTTGCGTCCGGGGCGCGGATATCAACAATGACGGAAAGATAGATCTTTTCGTGTCGGGCCGCGTCCGGTCGGGGCAGTATCCGAAACCAGTAAGCAGCCATATTTTCCGCAACGACTCGCGCGACGGCCACGCGCGGTTCACTGACGTCACTGCCGAGGTGGCGCCCGGTCTGACGGACATCGGGATGGTATGTGATGCGCTGTTTACCGACTTTGACGGTGACGGCCAGACCGACCTGATCGTAGTGGGGGAGTGGATGCCGGTCACGTTTTTCAGGAACGTCAACGGAAAGTTCGTCAATGTCACTGGTGCTACAGGCATCGCCGGCCAGTCGGGTTGGTGGAACTCGATCGTCGCAGGCGATTTCCGCCACACCGGGCGGATGGATTACATAGTCGGGAATGTCGGACTGAATTCTTTTTACCAGGCCGATCCCCAATACCCGGTTTGTATCACGGCCAAGGACTTCTCCCATTCGGGCGGCTATGTCGCCATTCCTTCCGTCTTTTTGCCGGACCAGCAAGGTAATAAAAGGGAATTTCCGGCTTTTGGCCGCGACGATATCGCCCGCCAGCTCCCCATCATCAAGAAAAGGTTCCCTACTTACAAGCCATTTGCCGTCGCAACGATGGACGATATCCTGACGCCGGACCAACGCCGTGGCGCCTTACGGCTGGAGGCCAATCAGTTGCAGTCCTGCTACCTGCGGAATGACGGTGGGGGCAAGTTTGCGCTTATTCCGCTGCCCAGGGCGGCCCAGGTCTCTGTCCTGAACGGAATGGTCGTCGATGATTTCGACGGCGACGGCAATCCCGACGTCCTTATTACCGGCAACGACTATGGCACCGAGGTCGCCACCGGCCGTTATGACGCCCTGAACGGCCTGTTACTAAAGGGCGATGGGGCAGGCCATTTTATCCCCGTGCCCATTTTGAAAAGCGGCATCTATATCCCCGGCAACGGGAAGGCCCTGGTCAAGCTCCGCGGCGCCGGGAACCGGTACCTCGTCGCTGCCAGCCAGAACCGCGGACCATTGAAGCTGTACGCGCTGAAAGGCAGCCCGCGCCTTGTCTCCGTCCTGCCTGACGATGTCAGCGCCTTGCTGCATTTCAGGGATGGCAGGATACAGCGGACGGAGCTGTATTATGGCTCCTCTTTCCTCTCCCAGTCCGGGCGTTTCCTGTGTCTTCCTCCGGACGTGACCAGCGCGGATATCACGAATCGCAAAGGGGTCACGCGGGAGATCCGGTAAGGAAAGGCGGGAATACACTGGTGATCCGTCACCTGCCGGTAAAAATTTTTATGCGGACGTCCAATCGGTGCGTTTCCGAGCCATATTAGCCTATAAAACCGTTATTTATGCAAGAAATGAAACTTACGCGGCCGGCCTCCTCTCTCATCCGGCCGGCGATTTATTGGGTCGCCACCGGCCTTGTCGTTCTCGAGACGGCAGTCGGCGCCGAGTGGGATCTGGCGCGGATCAGGTTCGTCAGAGATATATTCGACCATTTGGGCTATCCGTATTACCTGCTGACCATCCTTGGTATCTGGAAAGTCCCCGCTGTCATCGCGCTTGCGGCCCCGGGTTTCCAGCGCGTCAAAGAGTGGGCGTATACCGGCATCTTTCTCGTGTATTCGGGCGCCGTCGCGTCGCATTTGATGGCCGGCGACGCCAGGGAGGCCTGGAGTCCGCTCTTCCTGGCCATTCTGACAGTCGTCTCATGGGCCATGCGTCCGGAGAGCCGGAAACTGCCCGGCCGGTCCCTCGTTCCGGCTTCACCGTTGGCGTCTTCGGCGTCGTCCACCCCGGCGCTAACGCGGCGGGTTGTGTACTGGGTCTTCACCGCGCTGCTGGCACTTGCGCTCATTTCAGGCGGCGTCGCCCAGTTGCTTGGGGCCCATGAAAACGTTGAAGGGATCATGCATCTCGGTTACCCGGCATTCTTTGTAACCATTCTGGGATTTTGGAAACTCGTTGGCGGGATCACCATCCTCCTGCCCCGCCTCCGCCTCGCAAAAGAATGGGCCTACGCCGGTATCGTATTCAATATGAGCGGTGCGGCGGTATCCAACGCCGTAAGCGGGATGCCCGCCTGGCATGTAGTGGTGAATTTGGTGTTGTTGGCCATGGCCGTCCTCTCCTGGGCATGGCGCCCGGCAAACCGGAAGATGCCGGTGTCCTGAGCGCCACCGTCGGTTGTCTGCGCTAGCGCAACTTTTTCAGCTGTGTCGCGCCGTTGGTATTATCCGGGTTGAGTCGGAGCGATCTTTCATAATATTTTATCGCCAGCTCTTTATTACCCTGATCCATATACGCTTCCGCGAGACTGTCCCATACATTCCAGGAATCCGGAAAATCTTCCGTGTTCTGAGTGAACATCAGGACCGCCTGGTCAAGTTTCTTTTGCCGGATCAGGAGGTAGCCGATGGAATTGATCTCGCGTTCGTCGATCGTATCCCTGGTCCTTTCCCGCTGCTCCCGGTATTCTCTCAGCGCTTCGGCGGCGCCCTTTGCCATGGTTGCTTTCGTCAGCAGGCGACCAGGCGAGTTATACCGCTCATAGTTGAGGTGGGCAAGGGCCGGGTGGTCCCCGCCAAGCGCGTCCGCGAGGATTTCCCGCGCAAAAGAAAGCCCATTATCGGCATCGGCAAAGTATACCACGGCGCTGCGGTTCGGCAAAAACGCGGTATAGTAAGCCTTCGCATCGCCGTTGTCGCCCCAGTGCCAAAAATAGGTCCCTTCGGGCATGGTTTCCAATCCGACACCCAGTCCCCAGGCGATCGAAGGATATTTGGCGTCGACCCGGACCTGGGGGCGAAGCATCGCTTCCCAGGTGGATGCTTTCAGGCCGGTACCGTTGAGGACGGCGATGAGGAATTTGGAATAGTCCGTTGGCGTCGTTTGCAAGCTTGCCGCGGCATTTCCGTCATCGTGCAGGGAATCTTCCTTTCCGCTAATCGGTTGGTTCCGGCCGCTCAAGCCGCCAAACAAATCATGCCGGTAAACTTTCAGGGAATCAAACCTGTTTCTCCAGATGTATGAACTTGCCGTCATCCCCAGGGGCTGCAGCGCGTAGCGCTGCATAAAGGATTCGAATCGCAACCCGGTTATCTTTTCAACGACCTTCGAGAGGTAGACCATTCCTTCCCCGGAATAGCTCCATTTCGTTCCCGGTTGGAAATGAATCAGCAATTCCTTCGTTCCATCGCCGTCCCGCCAGTTGGGGAAACCCGAAGTGTGCGTCAGCACATGCCGCGCGGTGATCAGGTTGATCCGGTCATCCCCCACCACATCATAGTTCGTCCCCAGGTACCGGTTGAGCGGCGTATCGAGATCGAGCTTTCCCTCGTCCACGAGGCGAAGGACTGCATAAGCGAACACGCATTTACTGAGCGAGGCCGCTTCAAAGATGCTGCCTGTCGTCACGGGATTCCCCGTGACGACGTTGCCGACTCCGAACCCTTTTGCCCATACCACTCTGCCGTCGCGGATGAGTGCAATCGACAAGCCCGGAACATCGGCATCGTGCAGCAGCCGGGGGATATCGGTTTCCAGTCGCCGGATCGCCTGGTCGGCGGGTAACATCGGCGGTTGCTGGGCGACGGCGGTGAGCGTGGTAAATGCCAGGAAGAAAGGGAGGAGGATCCGCATGGAATGTGTTTCGGTAAAGTCGTGGCGGACCTTCGCTATGTTGCATGTAACCGGCCTATGGCCGGCCGTGGCTGGCGTGTGGCTGGAATTTGGCTGGCCTGTAACCGCCTGTGGGCGAGTACGCCGTTATTTGGCCGGTAATAAGGTTCCCTGGATCTGCTTGGTTCCGATCCGGAAGACATAGATCACGGCCTGTCTTTGGCCGATCGTCATCATCGGTACGTCGATCGTTTGCGCGAGTCCCGCCCGGAACTGGAGATTTTCCAGGATGCTTAACCTTTCACCCAGCAGGTTGTAGAACTCGATCGTTCCGGTCCCCGACACCGAACTGTTGATGTTGAAGAACACCGTCCCGCGATAAGGATTCGGGTACACCTTCAGGTCGACATTTGCCGGAGCTTGCTGCTGGACATAGCAGGCATTAAAATCGTCCGCCGAGCTGAAGGCTCCGGTGTAGTCGGATCCGCCCCTGCCGCTTCCACCCGATACGAGGCTGCCGCCCTGATCGTTGGGCGTACCGGCGGTGTGACCCCCGACGGGGGAGCCATCCGCCGCATTGACGGTTCCGACGGAAGTGGTCCCGAATATGGGCTGATAGCAGGCAGTTCCATACCACCACTGGGAGCTGACGGTCTTGTTGCTCGACCAGCTGCCCGACAAAATCGTTGCGCCGGTCGAACCAGATACTGTAAAGCCGGTGCTGGAATTGATAGCGGCGCCGCAGACGAAGATGTCATCCGACTGGTAACCCACCGGCACCCGCGTCACCCACAAATTCTTCGCGGCTACAAAGGTCGTTGTCGGCTCCGTCGTAGCGTTGTCGGCCAGGATCTCGCCATCGGGCAGCGAAATGCTCGAATCGAAGGACGCATTGACGTTGGAAAACACCAGGTTGCCGCCGGTAAACAAGAGGTAGTCGCCATTCCCGGTCAACTGGCCGGCCTGCAGTTTCGCATGGAGGTTGAACCATACCGTGGTTGGATTACCGGGGTTGGCAGACGACAGGAAGCCCTGGAAGGTGCTGTGGGCGCCCACCGCGCAACTCGAGCAGCTCGACGGCGGATTGAGGACTTGCGCCGCGGCGGATGCGGACACGCAACCAGCACTGTCTTTCACCGTTACATGATACGTGCCGGGGGAAACAGGGCTGAGCACCGAATCGGCCTGATACGTTAAGCCGTTTATGCTATAGAGCAACCCGCTGTTGGAGGGCGAGGTGACCGTGATCGAACCGGTATTCACCAAACAGGTCGCCTGCGTGACAGCAACTGTCGGCTGCGGCAAGGCCGGAGAAGTCTTCACCACTGCCGTGAATGGCTGCGAGAGACATCCGCCTTCCCCTTCTTTGACGGACACATAATAAGTACCCGGATTCAAATTCGTGAACAGGGGGACAGGCTGGAATGTCGCGCTATCCTGTATCCGATAGGTATAGCCGGATCCGACCGGCGAAGTGATCGTGATAGCACCTACATCCACCGTACAGGTCGGCTGCGTGATGACAACGGTCGGCGTCGGCGGGGCACCCTGAATGGACTGTACGACCGCGGTAGACGGGGCAGAAATGCAGCCGGAAGCGTTCTGCGCCGTTACCTGATACGTTCCGGCCGCGATGTTCGAAAAAGTGGATCGAGCGAGATAGCCCGACCCGTTGATACTGTAGCTGAACGCCGTGGTGTCAGCGCCCTTGATTTGAATGGTCCCCGATCCGGTAGTGCAAGTCGGCTGCAGCACAGTAACTGCCGGCGCGCCCGGCACATGCGGCTGTGGTTGGATGACCGCACCGGTGGGGGAGGAGACGCAACCTTCGGTATTCCTGACGCTGACCTTGTAACTCCCCGGGACGACGCCGGGGAATTGCGTTCCCGCCTGGAATACCGAGCCATTGATGCTATAGTCCAGCGAAGTGTCGATCGGCGATGTGATCGTGATCTGGCCTGTAGCGACCGTGCAGCTGGGCTGTACGAGCGTTACCGTCGGGGGCGAGGGGATGACCCTGGTTGCGCTGATCGCCACAGTATCTGCCGGGGAAGGACAAACGTTGTTTTTGGCGGTCACCAGGTATTGACCGCCCGCCAGGTTCCTGAAACTCGTTCCGGACTGGTAATTCTTTCCATTGACGCTATAGGTCAGCCCGGTATCGGTCGGTGAATTGATGAGAATGGCGCCCGTCGGTACGGAACAAGTGGGTTGGGTGACCGTGACATGGGGAACGGCGGGCACGGACAAAGAGGGTCCGATCACTACTGTGTCTTTCGGCGACAAACATCCGCCGGGGCTTTCCGCCGTCACAAGATAAGTTCCCTGTGACAGGCCGGTGTACTTCGTCGTTTTCGAGTAGCTGTGGCCGTTATTGATGCTCCAGGTGAAGGAAGTATCGGTCGCGTTGATCGTGAAGGATCCCTTTGCCTGGGTGCAGGAGGGCTGGGTGACTGCGATAGACAACTTGCCCGGCGTAACCGGTTGCGGTTTGATGGTATCGGTGAAAATGGAACCGCCACACGCGGAATTGTGCGCCGTGATGTGATAGATTCCCGGTGTCAGGCTGTCAAACACTCCATTCGTGCTGAAGTTTCCGCCATCCAGACTGAAGAATACCGTGTCACCCGCCGGTGCTGTAACGACGATCTTTCCCGATGCGGTTGTGCAATTCGGCTGCGTTATCGTAAAAGTAAGCGGCGGCAGGCCGGAGATTATGGAAACCGGTTTATGTGACCAGTCCGACCAGGTAGTACCTCTGAGAACCCGGGCGTCATAAAGCCCCGGCTGCGTAACCGTGATCGAGTTGGAAGTCGCCCCGGCGATGACCGAATCGTTTCGCCGCCACTGGTAGCCGTCGAGGCCGGGTACGATCCCCAGCGTCACTTTAAAGTTATGACCGGGACAAAACTGAGTCGTATTGAACAGCGGCCAGGGATTGGACAGATACGCGTTATTGACGAAGGGCCAGAAGCCAGGCAAGGCCCAGGTACTGTCCCAGGTTCCGTGCCCGAGGTTCGGAAAATTGGTATAGACATAGTTCGCTCCCTGGGCCAGATAATTGTTGGCGACCTGCTGAGCGGTGTACGGCGCGGGGTTGCTGTCCAGGCCGCCATCCAGGTTCCAGATCGGGGTATACTTCAGCGTGTTGACAACCGACGAGGTGGCATATTCCGGAAGTGCCGCGGACATCGGGCAGGCGGCCGCGAAATAGGTCGGATCGGCCGAGAGGTGTTCCCAGATCCCCTGCCCGCCGCCCGAGAGGCCATTCTGGATGACCCGGTAAGGATCGCCGCCATACTCCTGCACCAGTGTATCGATGAGATTATCGATATTGTTGAATTGGGTGGTCCCCCAGCCGTACTGGTTCTGCATGATGATAATATATCCGTCGAAGATCTTCTGTACCTCCATTTTGTGGAAAAGAAGCCCCCCATTCCTCAATGTGGTTTCATTGTCATAGATGGACCCTATCTCCCCGTTCCCGTGATAGAAGACGAGAATCGGGTATTTCTTGCCGTCGCCCGGTTTGTAAGTCTGAGGAAAATGCAGGCGGAAATCGGACCCCTTGTAGATGTAGGCCTTGTAGGCAATGCTGTTCCAGTCCATAGAAGGCGTCCTTACCCATTTGCCGATCTTCCCGTAGGGGGGCTGAACAGGTGGATGCGTAGAATCATAATTCACCAGTGTATCGGTGGGATCTAGCATTTTCTGGGCCCGCAGGGAGTGCAACAAGAGAAAGGAAAGGCCAATCAACAGCGCTTTCCGGGTAAAGGTTTTCATGACTGGGTTCTTATAGACGAACGGGACAGTTTGTTTAGGTAATAGTTACAGAAAATGCGACAAAATTAATGGGATAACCTACCAATATCAATTGACATGCCAACTTTTCCGCTAACCCGCTACCGGCTTAGATTTGTGGGGATTTGCCAATACTTACGCACGGGTCGGCCAAAGGGTTGCTTCATCCCGAAACGCTGGAATAAGCCTGGCGGTTTCGCATCAAATTCCCTACCTTTGCCGACCTTCAGCCTTTCAGGGGGATTGCCCGAGTGCGGGGCCGGGGAATGGCATGATGGTTTTCGGGAAGTAGCGCAGGCCGGTAGCGCACCTGGTTTGGGACCAGGGGGTCGCAGGTTCGAATCCTGTCTTCCCGACTGACAATCAGCGAGTTACATTCAACTCGCTTTTTTTATTTCTTTCCCTGTAACTTGTTCTAGGTATGGTTTCCTTTTTTCAGAAGATTACGGACGTTCTGGATCAATACCAGATTCCATATATGCTATCTGGTAGTATCGCAATGGGGCTGTATACTGTTCCAAGGATGACCAGAGATATAGACTTTATTATCCATCTGGAAGCAAAAAACGTAGATCTCTTTGGGAGCAGTTTTAAAGACGGGTTTTATTGCGACAGAGATGTCATAAATGAGGCGATCGAGGGCCCTGTTAAGATGTTCAATATTATTGATCATGCAACAGGGTATAAGGCAGATTTTGTTGTATTGAAAGACGATCCATTCAGGCAGGAGGAATTTAACCGGAGGCTAATGGTCACCTATTTCGGAAAAACTATTTATGTCGTATCTCCGGAAGACCTATTATTATCAAAGCTTATTTGGATACAGGACTTTCAATCTGCCCTACAAATGGAGGATATCAAAAACCTGACCGTCGTAAATAATCTCGACTGGGACTATATTTCAAAATGGGTCAAACAACTGAATTTACGTACCTTTAATCTGATAAACAGATGACAGATACTCCCCAGCATATTAAAGAATTGCAGTTGAAGATCTGGCTTTCCAAATCTCCAATGGAAAGGCTTCGACAAACGCTGGAGGATAATGGTCAATTACTTCAATTTTGGTCGTCTGCACATGTGGAGGAAAGGAGTCGGATTGCTCAGACATTTAATCGCGGGGCGGGTAAATAGCTCTTTATAAGGCAAAAAGTGCCGATTGATATTAATTCTTAGGTTCAGGAGACTTCGAAGTTGTGGATTGAGCGAGGAATTAAAATTTTGCCTGGCGCAACGATTGCCTTTATCGAATCCACTGAAGCAGACATAGGTTTTCGATTTCCCTCCGATATGAAAGACTTATACCGTGTCGCCAACGTTTTTCAGGATTGCGACATGGCCTGCGAGGGGTCGGATTCTTGGATGTTGACCCACCTGAAGAGGTTTTTCCGCGGCGGTTTTGTGATTGCCATTCTGGCATGTTGACCCACCTGCAGGCAATTGGTAGTAAGGGCTTTTTGCAGTCCTTTGCTCCTCAAAAAATCGAGGAGCATGGCACAAAAGCCTATAGTAATGGAACAATTAAAACAGCTGCTGCAGCTTAAGGGTGACGGTATTGGCATCCGGGAGATGGCCCGCCGCCTGGGCGTCAGCCGCAATAGCGTTCGCAAGTATTTGTCTTTGCTGGATGACGCCAGTGATCGGCAGCTAACGTCCACTGAACAAATAACCGGCATACCCTCTCTTTTTGCAAAAATACATACATCATTATACCTCTGCAACTAATCCCAACCTGTTAGATTGGCGAGCTCGCTCTCGTGCCTTTTCACAAAAAATCAAAATCAGCGCACCACTTCATATTGTACTTCCCTTGTCACTTGGGATATAATTACGCAATAAGGTTCCGGCGGCGGATTACTTATCTCAAACTACTCCAGCCTTTAAGCGCCTGAACAGCCATTTGGAAGAATTCCGCGGATTGTCACCGTCACTACGATCCTGGCAGGTAAGTCGACAAGCAGGAGCCGCTCATGGCTGGATCACTCCATTCGAGAGCAGGTCCGCGACAATATTCTTCGCGTACCGGTGAGCGGTTTCCCGGGTGGGATTTCGGCTAAGTGCCTCGGACTGGCCGGACCACAATAGTGCACCCGTCGACACGCGATAGCAATTGCTTTCGAGCAAAACCTTCACGTCAGTTACCTGGTATCCAGGGCTGGAGTAGTAACCCCATACGCGGTGGTAATAGCCATAGAAGCCCCGGTAAAAGCCGATCGGCCCGTAGTACGTCGTGCCCGGCACCCAGCGATCGTGCTCGTCCACGGAGAGTACCCGGACGGTCAGTATCCCGTCGAAACCCCTGTCTTGCATGGCGCTATATTCCATGGCCGAGTCCCCGCCCTGGCCGAAGGATGGGCCAAATTCGTCGATCCCGCTCCTGGCCGTAAAGTCCCGTCTGTGCAATTCGTCGCAGATGGCGGTTTCCGCCATCTGCCTTTTGCGGAGGTCTTTGCCAATTGCGAGCACGAGGATCTTTGAAAATCGTGCCGGCGGTTCCTTGGCATCATGCCAGGAAGCGGTGAGGTGTACCGACGGGCCGCATCCAGCCATCGTCAGCAATGAAAGCAGCGCCCCAACGAAGGGGCCTATGAATTTTTTCATGCCGGCAAGATAGTTCGTGTAAGTTTTTCAACCCCCATCGGGGATCATACCCCAGGATGACAGTGGTCATAGGCTACCTGCCAGCGGCCATCGAACTTTATTTTTCACTTTAAACTTAGTGTATGAATCATCATTCCATCTTCATAAGGTATGCCTCAGTCATCTGTGTGCTCGCTGTCGCCAGCATCGCCTGCAATAAAACGGCGCCGGAATCAGCGCAAAGAAATGTTGCGGCGACGAAGGGGCAACTTAAGACCGATTCGGTGACAACGGAATCGCGCAAGCGTTGTAAGATCGGCTCGCCGCTGGAAAGCTGCGGAGAATTTGTTTTTCTTATCGACTCGACAGATGCGGTAATCACGGGCGTTCTCGGCGACAGGGGTGGAGGTTTCTGGAATTACGGTGAATTCGTAGTCGCTCCCGACGGTGTCTTCCCGCTATTCAATGTCTGTAACTTCAGCGCCTATATCTACCATTTGAGGTACCATCTGACTATGAAGATCTATGACTTGCGCGGCAGACTTATTTTCGCCGTAAACGACAACAAATGGCAAGTATACAGGAACGCGGCCGGGAAGTTCAACTACGACGACAAGGGCTTCGAGGTCTATGACAAGGAAAACCGCATAGCGTTTAACCTAAACCTCGTCGACTTTGGCCAGCAATTCATGTATTTCCAGGGCATTATCCCCTGCTCCAGTTCGAGCCTGGCCTACTACAACAGAACCTATACCTTTTTTACCGTTCCTTATGGAACTCCGGCCCTCAACGCTGCCTTCGACCATCTCTACGATTCGATACCTATTCAGCCCCTGTTCCGCTATACAGGAAGGGATTGGCAACATTCGCGGCTCTGAGGTGGAAAAATGGGGTTTCAGGAAGAGTTCGGGTTTCAGGAGGTCGTGTTGCCGGAGGTCGGGTTTCAGCAGGCCTCCGGCTTTCTACAGGCGGATTTCCGCTTCGGGCAGGTGGATAAAGCAGCTACGGGTCACCGATTTTGGGCCTGAGGTCAAATATTCGAGTCCATGTACCGCGATATTTCTACCTTTTTGCCATGAAACCCGTTCGCCTCCTCTATCTGCTCGCCGTGATCAAGCTGATCCTGCCGTTTTTCCTCCAAGACCCGTCCTGGGGACCGCACCGGGACGAATTCCTTTACCTGGCCGAGGCGCGGCATATGGCCTGGGGTTATATGGAAGCGCCGCCGCTGCTATCTGTATTCGCCTGGCTCACCAATTTGCTTGGCGGGGCGATGTGGGCGATCAAGATCTGGCCGTCATTGGCCGGCGCGCTGACGTATGTGCTGGTGGGGCGCCTGGTGCTCCATCTGGGCGGACGTTGGTTCGCACTTGTCCTGGCCTGGATGCCTTTCGTAACAGGGGCGTGGCTGAGGATGCACTTTCTCTTTCAGCCCAACTTTTTGGATATACTCTTCTGGACGGCGTTGGCCTATGGGCTGATCAGGTATCAGCAGACGGGGAGGGCCTTCCACCTCTACGTCGCAGGGATAAGTTTTGGCCTGGGCATGCTTGCCAAATACACCATGGCCTTTTATGCAGTCGGGCTGCTGGCGGGGCTCGTTCTCGTTTGGGACCGAAGGGTACTGGCCAACAGGACCTTCTATTGTGCCATCGGCCTGGGATTTCTGATCTTCCTGCCGAATCTGATCTGGGAAGCGCGGCATGGCTTCCCGGTCGTCTACCACATGAAGACGTTGCAAGATAACCAGTTACAATACATTAGTGCCCGGACCTTTTTGACGGACCAACTCCTGTACAATGTGGCCACGATCTTCACCTGGGTGGCAGGCCTTATCTGGGTCACCCGTACAAAGAAATACCGCTTCATTGCCTGGGGTTTCATCGTTACCCTTGCCCTCCTGGTAATAGGCCATGGCAAAAGCTATTACTCGCAGGGAGCCTACCCGGTGTTGTTTGCATTTGGCGCTCCGGTATTGGAAACCTGGGCGAACAAATGGTGGCAGGTGGCAATGCTTGCCATTAGCCTGTTCATCGGTGTCCGGATTGTCCCGCTACTCCTTCCATTCAAGGCCGCGGCCCCTCTCGCCGAATATTATGTCGAACATCCGTTGGCGCGGGAAGCTGGTGCGCTTCGCTGGGAGGACCTGCAGGATCATAGCTTGCCGCAGGACTTTGCGGATATGTTGTCCTGGGACGAGATGACGCAAAAGGTGGCCGGCGCCTACGCGTCGCTCGACAGCGTGGAGAAGGCGCACACATTGCTGTTCTGCGACAATTACGGCGAAGCGGGAGCGGTGAACTATTACGGTCCGCAGTATCATTTACCACCTGCGTACAGCGACAACGCCAGTTTTCTGTATTGGATGCCCCCGGACTACGATCGGTTTGATGTGCTCCTGCTCGTCACGGACGACAAACAGGAAATGGAGCATCGTTTTATCAAAGAATTCAAATCGGCCCGGCTGGTGGATAGTATCACGAACCCCTATGCGCGCGAACATGGCTCGCTGATCATCCTGTTGAAGGGTCCAAGCGATGCGTTCCGGAAAGCATTTCGAATTAAGATTGACCTGGCCAGGCTGAAGACCACTGCGCAGGGGGCGGTACGAAAGCTGAAGCCCAACCCGCTGGACAGAGGTGGGGAATTGCATTAAGGGGTGGGGAAATGCATTGAAGGGCAGGGAGCAATGGATGCACTGTGGGCGAGGGGTTGAATTTGGAAATGTCGTATATTTAGTGGCTCAAACACACATCAGCCTTTCAAACTCAAAAAACGCTTTGCCATGTCATCCAGGAGAAAATTCCTACAGCAATTAGGAACCGTTACCACATCAGCCGTCGTATTCCCCCAGCTTGGCCGTGCGGCCAGTATTTTTTCGACCGCGGCGACCAGGCCGATCGGGCTTCAATTATATACGCTTGGCGAATTGATGACCACGGATACGAAAGGAACGTTGCAGAAAGTGGCCGCGATCGGCTATAAGGAAGTGGAAAGCGCGGGCTCACAAAAAGGGAATTTTTATGGTTTTACACCAAAGGAATTCTCCGCCATGGTGAAGGATGCCGGTTTGCATTGGCGGTCCGCCCACGTGGCGGGTGCGCCGTTCACGATCGAGCAGATCATGAAGATGGCAAAGACAGCGGACGACTCCGCCCGCATCCGAAAAATGGCGGAGAGGTTCAAGAACCGGCCTAAAGCGCCGAATCTGAAGGAAAACTATCAGCAATTGGCCGATCAGGCAGCCGAGGGCGGGCTGAGCTACCTGGTGTGTTCCAGTATTCCCGTGAGTACGATGGATGAAATAAAGACCGCCGTCGAGGTTTTCAGCAAGGCCGGCGAAGCCTGCAAAAAGAACGGCGTCCAGTTTGCTTATCACAACCACGTAACCGAATTTGACGTAGTGGAGGGTCACCGGCCATTCGACTATATCCTCAATAACACCGATAAGAACCTGGTGAAGATGGAGCTCGATCTTGCATGGGCGACGAAGGCCAAGCAGGATCCGGTTGAGCTCTTCAAACTCCATCCCGGCCGTTATCCGCTGTGGCATGTCAAGGACCTGGACAAGACAACCATGTCGCCGGCGGAAGTGGGCTCGGGTGTTGTCGACTTTAAACGCATTTTCGCCAACGCAAAGGAATCCGGAATGAAATACTTCTTCGTGGAGCAGGACGGTGCTCCCCAGCCTTTGACGGACATTACCCATAGCTATAACTACCTGGAGAAGTTAGTGTAATTTTACCCGCTCAACGCTCACCTCTTAAAAACCATCCAATGAGAAGGCCTTCCTTTCTCCTGGTGCCGCTAGTATGCTGCTCGGTCATTGGCATGACCGAATCCTGCAAAAAGTCGACCCGGGTCTCCCATCCCATCAACATTGATACGTTGACCCAGGATATTTACGCCATCGATTCGACCGGATCTCCGTCAAAGGGGATCATCCTTGCAGCCCCCTATGACTCGACCGTTCCGGCCAATGTGGCCAGCCAGGGCCTGCTGATGGTCATGGACCAGAGCGGCAGGTTGTTGCAGCGGCTTGCGACGCCGGGCCAGGCCTTTTGCTTCAATCGTTGGGTCATCGATGGCAAAACCCGGTATACCTACTTTGTGAACGACCCGTCCGCCTTCCGGCCGCCGAAGTTCATCGAGCCCGCCGGGTATGGCGTCATTGCCGACAGCAATCTCAACACGCTACAGGAAATTAACGTGACGCCTTTCCCTTCGGAGGTTTTTCAGCCGACCCAGCCGCTCGATATTCACGATTTCATCCTCGTTTCCGATAACGACTACATCGCGCTGATCGGGAACTGGGAGCATCCGGGGAATATTCCAGCCCGGCTTTCGCCCGCCCCCAACGTCTCGGTCGTGGCGCCCGTGATCGAGGAGGTCCGCAATGGTGTCGTCGTCTGGAGCTGGGACGCCACCTCGGATACTACCTTTTATGCCACCAGTGTGGAAGGCAATGATTTCAGTGACACTACTCTGCCCGCTGACTATATTCACATGAATTCGATGATCATCGACCCGACCGACGGAAATCTGATCTGCTCCATGCGGAACCAGGACCAGATCGTCAAGATCAACCGCAAAACCGGCGCCGTCATGTGGCATCTCGGCGGCAAGAACAGCGATTTCCCGTTGACGGCCGACCAGGTATTTCTCCGCCAGCACAATGCGACGCTCACCGATAGTAACCAAACCTTGTTGATCTTCGACGATGGCCTGGTGCCCGACAGGACCTATTCGCGGATCGTCGAATTCCATCTCGACCAGGGCAAGAAGGTCGTGACGAGCTTTAAATACTTCAATATTCCAGAACCGTTTACCCGGTTGACGGGTTCCGTGCAGAAGATCGGGGATGATTATTTTATCGGTGGCGGCACCGCCGGTTATATCCTGGATATCAACTACAACAGCGGCCAGAAAGTGATCGAATACAAGAGCTCCATGGCGAATTACCGCGCTTATAAGTATTAGCGGGGGTGGGGCGTCGTGAGGCGGGGGGTGATGGCAACGCCGGGGGTGGCGGGTCGGGAAAATTTTTTGGATTTGCCGGTGATTTTTCCTTTTTTTCGAACACTTATCTAAAACGGCAGGGATGATGACCAGTCAAACAGAGGATCCAATCGTCCGATTGTACCGGGAAAGTTTCCCGGATTTTGCGCGCCTGGTCCGGAAACGGGGCGGGAACCTGGAGCAGGCTAAAGATTGCTTTCATGACGCACTTCTGATCTTTATGGAAAAGGAGCGAACGGGTAAATTGCAGCTCAACGTATCAGCCAGGGCATACCTTTTGGGCATTGCGAGGATTTGTTGGCTGCGAAAGGCCAAACGGGAAAGCTTCCTGCCGCTGGCCGAAGGATACGAACCAGCGGCGCCGGAGGATGCCGATGAGGAAGGGCCTGAGCGGCAGCTCCTGGATGCCCTGATCGCATCCGGAAGAAAATGCCTGGACCTTCTGCAAGCGTTCTATTACCAAGGGTTCTCCCTCGACGAGCTCGCGAGCCGGTTTGGTTTTAACGGAAAGAGGTCCGCGGCGGTTCAGAAACACAAATGCCTGGGAAAAGTGCGGGAGGAAATAAAAACACGTCACAGCTATGCGCATTGAATTGCAAGAAACCGCGCTGATCGACCGATACCTTTTGCGGCAGCTCGATGAGGCGGCCATGCGCGAGGTCGAGGCCTGCATGCTGGCCAGCAACGCCTTTGCCGAAACGGTGGAAGCCCAGCGATTGGCGCATCGCCTGATCCGCTTCTACGGCCGGCGGCAGGAGCGACATCGCCTCGGGGAAATTTACCGGATATTACATGGCGAACCGGGATTCGCCCGTCAAATTGCCAACATTTTTGCCTGATATGATCATCCCTACCGTCATCGACAGCGCGAGCAGGAGCGCCTTCGATATCTATAGCCTGCTGCTGAAAGAACGCATCGTGTACCTGGGATCGGCCATAGAGGAAAATGTCGCCAACCTCGTGGTCGCCCAACTGCTCTATCTGGATAGCGAGAGCCACAATCCCATCATGTTGTATCTGAATAGCCCGGGCGGCATCGTCTATGGCGGATTTGCGATATACGACACCATGCGGAAGCTCAAGTCCCCGGTGTCGACGATCGCAGTGGGTTTCTGCGGCAGCATGAGCACGGTGCTGCTGACTGCCGGACAGAAGGGACACCGCTATGCCCTCCCACATGCCACTATTCATATGCATCCTACCGGCGGAGGGGCAAAAGGTTATACGGAAGACGTGCGCATCGCGTACAAGGAGCAGGAAAGGTTGCAGAACCAGATCTTTTACCTGATCGGCAAGTTTTCAGGTCATAGCCGCGAGGAGATCGAAGAGATGTTCCGCCGCGATCGCTTCATGGACGCCATCGAAGCCCGGCAATATGGACTGATCGACGAAGTCCTTGGCGATACGGACGACCTGATTGCCCTGGATGAAGTCAAACCCAGGATACATTTTCAGGCGCCGGATAAGAGCCGCTCCGGTATTGGCTTTAATCAGCATCCGCGGTAGGCGGGGGTGTGCTTGAACTTAATTTCCGCGAATTCGCACCATTTGTCCGGGATGATACAACGGGCAGTTCCCGTATATTTACAAAAACTTGTCATGGTCCGTGCATTCTTAACGAAGGTCCGTACGTACTTACTCTTTGCCCGCGCATTTTTAGCCCTCACCCTGTCTTCGATCCTGCTGGTCCAGCCGCTTTACGCTCAACACCGCACCGACAAACGACTCGAACGGGAAATTCGTGCCCTCACCGATACCTTTCACGGGACAGCGGGTGTCTATGTACTCAACCTGCGCACCGGCCGCGAGGCTGCGATCAATGCAGACACCATTTTCCCCACAGCCAGCATCGTCAAGATCCCCATCCTGGCGGGCATTTTCGATAAGATCGCGCAGGGCGT
>Ga0134125_10002133_pt1 | contig 23704 bp, 30 predicted proteins | sample KB31751_FD_96464 | JGI IMG/M metagenome (GOLD analysis project Ga0134125, IMG submission 96464) | Terrestrial soil microbial communities with excess Nitrogen fertilizer from Kellogg Biological Station, Michigan, USA - KB3-175-1 | ecosystem: Environmental > Terrestrial > Soil > Unclassified ...
CCCAGGCCCATCATGACGGACGTGCCGCTATTCGTACCGATTGGGCTAGATAGGGTAAATTTGGTGAAGGCGTTCCTGCTGGACTGCCAGAGTTGAGCGACCTTGGCTGCGGTCTGCCCATAGACCAGATATTGCCCGGAGGCTGTGGCATCCCCTGCCCCCGTATGTTTGAACCCCGCCATGGGGAGATTGGCCGTAGGAACGCCCTGGCCGTCACGGGTAAGGGTATTATCAAACCCGTTGGACACCATGTCGTTCATTTCGGCGTCCATGCGGTCGGCACGGATTTTGATGCCGTTGGCGGCGTCGTTGGCCCAATTGTACAGGCGGGACCAGACGCCAGAGCCGTTAAAGGGCATTGGTGTTTAACTCCAGATTTTGGTAAGATTGGCGCCCGCTTAAGAGAGGCATGCCTTGCACGAAGATTTGGGTACGCGAGCCATGATCGGGCTCGGCTCCATGATTTTATGGGGACTAATTATTCCCGCCTTGCGTCAGCGCTGGCACGAGCACTGGAGCACTAACGGCTGGCGTCCCGCGAGTCAGAAGGGCGCCAAGTTGCGCCGCGCTCTGCGGGCTATATGGCCGTTTGGTGAGGAGCGCTCTTAGCGCCGCCTGAGCAGGCTTCGACGCCCCGGCCGCCAAGACCGTACCGGCCCCAAGCACCCCTAGACCTGCATCGCCGGTTGCCAAGTGCTCCCCGCCGCCCGCAAGCGCTCCAATGGCGATATCGGCAAAATGCCTTAACGGCGTCCCGCTGTCCGGGACCGTCGAAGGAAGAACTTCTTGCCCCGCAGATGACAAGTCCTGCATCAAAGACGATCCGGTCGCATTGGTGCTTCGAGTGCCGCCTGCTTTGACGGCGCGCGCCAGTTCGGAAGGCGAATAAATGCCCGTCTTGGACAATGCGGAGGCCGCTTGGACGCGCGCGAAGTTGGCATAGCCCCTATTTACCGCCGCGAGTTGCGGGGCGTGCTGCGGGTTTTGCCTGGCAATGAAATCATTGAAAGCGTCCCGCGCATCGAACAGCGCATCGGCCAAATTCTTCTGATCGGGGTCCAAGCTTTTGGCGTAAGTGCGCGCCTGATAGCTCAAGTTCGATTGCACATCCTTGAGAGCTGGACCATCGAATGTGCCAGCCCTCGCCTTTTGCGCCTGCCCTTGCAGGATATCGTAGAGTTGCTGTTGCCGCTGGGGCGTGAGCCCGTAGTACTGGCGGCTCCCATCCACCAAATCGGTCCAGTCGGACTCGAGTTGGGGATCGTGGGTCGCGCTCATGCCAGATAGCAACGAGTCGTATGCGTCACCAAGCTTGCCCTGAGCATATTGGACAGCCTCATAGCCGGACTTTCCGGCCGGAAGCGTTTCACCGATAGGGGCGAGCGATCGATTGATGGTCGCTGTTTGCAGTCCGCGAAGAGCCTCCCGTTGCCGGGCCTTAATCATGTCGCCGACAATTGGAATTGAGGTGGCAGCATCTTCTAAGGTGCGCGCGGTCCCTCCTACCGTCTGGCCGACAGTAAGCGGCACCTTGGCATCCAATAGTGTTTGGACAGAAGGCTTAAGCCATGAGGAAGGATTAGCGACGTTGCCGAGAACGTTGCCGCCATAGCTAAGAGCCGCGCCGAGTGCCGCCTGTTTTGACTTGGTTGCAGCAAAATCCTGGCCCGGCGATACTGGGGCAATTACACCGTAGCCGGCTCCTTGCAACAGCACCTGGGCCAATTTTGCGGCCTTTGGGGCGGCAGTTTTTATGGCTGCTGGAAGGCGCGTTTCGGCACCGAGCAGATTCGCAGGCGATCCAAGTTCTCCTGCATAGAACGGGTAATTATATGGGCTATCATTCCCGGCAGCAATGCGAGCATTCTTGTTGGCTTGCAAGCTCTGAGCGGCCGTCTGGCCGATACTGTCGCCAAGATCGCTCATCCCGCGGCTTACCGGATTGGGATAATGGCCGCCTGCCGACGCTAGGTAAGAGCCCCAATTATAGAAATCCTGTCCCAGCCCATAGAGGCCCTGGGACGCGCCATTCATGAACTGTCCGACCGGGCCAGCCATGAGCTGCTGTCTCACGTCCGCCGTCTGAGGTGCAGACACGGGCGCTTGGCCGAACACGTCCGCATCAGATAGAACTTGGGGGCCGAAAACCTGATCGTCCGAGAGGATTACTGGACTAGCCATCCGTGACCATTCCATTGGAGAGGCCCACGCGGCGTCATGTAAAATTGCCCTGCCTTACGTTGCGCAACAGGCGGCGCGGGCATGGGGCGCGCTTGCTGTTGCGGCTGTTGGCCGTAATTCTGCATCGGCGCAGGAGAAGGATTGGCCAGATTCGGATTGTTGAGATTGGCGACATTGCCTTGAGCCGCGGCGAGGTTGTTCTGGACCATCGTGCGGAGGTTTTTGAGGATTTGTAGCCTCTGGCCACGCGGCAGATCAGCCGGTATGCCATTCGTCTTGATGACCTGGTTGACTTCTGGAAGGTCGAGCCTGCCAAGGCCCTGTAGCGCCTTTAAGCCGCCCAAGACGCCTATGCCGTTCAGTTGTTCCCATTGCTGGAGTGAGCCAGCATCCCCGCTATAGACGGGGAGATTCGGTGCGCGTTTGTTGATGGCCGCCTTCCAGTCCGCGGGAATACCGGCCGAGTCGGGCACCTTGTCATTGATCGCAATGAGACCGTCTATGGCTTTGAGCGTGGCTTCGGTCGCGGCCTGTGACTTCGCAAGATTGGCTGCGGATTCGCCCTTTGCCTCCTGTATCTTCTTTTCCGCATCGCTCTGTCCAATGGTTGGATGTGGAATTGCTGCTGGAGCGGGCATTGGCTGAGGCGTGCCGGCAGGTGAAGGCATCGGCTGAGGGCCACCTGTGGGCGGAGGGGCGTTCTGGGCCGCCGGTCCAGCATACATGGGCACTTCTCGGCCATCGGCCAACTTGACCATTACGATTTTGTTTTGCTCTTTGGCCTGTTCGACAGCGCCAGCCTGAGCGGCCGCAACTTCTGCGCCCTGCTGAATTGGAAGGGCGATCATTCGACCGTCAGGACCTTGGACGAACTGTTCGTTTAGATTTTCATTCGGGCCGTAAGCTACGCGGTAGCCGCCTTTGCCATCTGGAATCCATGCCGAACCCTGGTCGCGGAGGTCAATCGTACCAGCTTTGGTAAGTTGGTCGGCCATAAACTGGCGTGCCCGCATAGGATCGCCATTTGCGGCAGACAGCGCGTTCCGAAATTCCGGCGTTGGCGCGATATCCTTCCAGTAATTATCTGGGGATAGCAGAAATTCATACATGCTCTGCTGATGCGAGCGCCCTGGCACGTCCATCGGCATAATGCCGGAGAAAGCCTGAGAGTATGTCTGCGGTTGTGCCGTGGGCTGTTCTTGCGGGGGCACCTGCATCGGAGGCTGGCCTGCGCTTTGCGATTGCTGAATAACTGGTGCCGACTGTGAAGGCGCTGAAGGCTGGCCCTGATTCCCAACAAGTGCATTGCCGAGAGCTTGCGGCGATGCACCACTGGCCTGGGGCTGGGTCGGCTGATTGACCGGCACGCCCGTTGGACGCGAGGTATTGGTGACTTGTCCGGTATCTTGGCCGGGGGGGACTGCGCCGTCGCCTGTATAGAGCCCGACCATGTCTTTGTCGGCATTCTTGAGCAGCATTGCGCCCATGATGGCGTTGCCGGCGTTGCGCAAGCCTCCAAAGGCCGCATTACCACCGCTCCCGCCGCCCTGCTCCAACAGGGCTTGGCCCAAGGCTTGGCGCCGCTGAATGCCAATCTGCTTGGCATAGAGATTCGGCGCGAGAATTGCGAGAGGATTGAGACCGAAAGACTGTCCAGCGCCGCTCATTTAGCTGCCGCCCCCTAAGCCGAAGAGATTTGAAACATAATTCCCCGCCCGGTCCATGAAACTTGGATTGAGGATAGAATTGGCTTGCCCAAGTGAACCCACCTGCCCACGCTGCACCATGGCCTGGGCCGCGGGAGAGATTTGGCCCTGCATATTCTTTGCGACCATCGCGCCCAAGATCGAGTTTCCTGCATTTGCGAGGCCGCTGTTCGCTCCGGTAGCCCCCTGGCCAGACAATAGTGCCTGCGCCATCTGCTGCCGACGCTGCTGGTCTTGAAGCGTCTGAAGGTCTTGGAGAGTAAGCGGGGTGCCAGGATCGCTCATGCCAATATCGCCGCTGCGCCCAGCGTGCCTCCTAAGCTAAACAGATTGTTCATGCCCGATTGCTGCGCCTGATATGCAGCAAGTTGGTTCTGATAGGCCGAGTTGGTGATCCCACCCACATCCGTATTGGCGACATTCGCAGTGGGCACGCTCTGGAAGGTGGGGTTTTGAACCTGAGCCCCGGTCATAAGCGCGTTGTACTCATTGAGCGGCTGATCCCGGAGCGCGAACAATTGCTGCAAATATTGCGAATTGGCGCTGTTCTGAAGGTTGGCATTGCTCAAACCCTGGCCGAACGCCTGCTGGTTGGCTGAGTTCTGGAGATCGGCGGCGCCAATCCCCTGGTTGAACAACGTGTTCTGTTCCTGCTGGCCAGCTTGAACCGCTTGGAGACCGGCATTTCCATAAGCCTGGTTCTCTTGCAGCCCGAGATTTTGTTGGGCTGTGTTGTAGGCCTGAGAACCCTGGGTGATGCCCTGGTTGATGAGGCTATTATCTAGTGCCTCATGTTTCTGCGCGAATTGAGGGTCGAGATATTGGGCTTGCTGTCCATAGGCGGCGTTCTCGGCCTGTTGGATTGCTCCTGGATCGTTGGCCCCGTTCGTGATCTGGCCGGTGAGCGCGGGCCCATTGCTATTGACGCTCGATGCAACGCCGGGCGCTCCCGACATATTGATGGGTGAGGCATAGGAATTACCGACCTGCCCCTGCATTCCCAGCGCGATATTGCCGAGATTAATTTGGCCCGCGGTCTGGTTGTTGAAAATCTGCTGTTCTTGCGGAGAGAGCGAGACTTGCGCGGAATAATTACTGGTGCCGTCAGGATAAGGCGCGTTCTGCGTATAGGTGAGGTTGCCATAGGGCGTATAACTGTTGACGCGGTTTAATTCTGCGTTCTGATTTGCGGTCGCCAGATTGGAGGCGGTTTGGGCCGCTATCGTCTGCGCGGGATCGGGTGCGGGAGGGGGAGTCGGTGCGCACATGGCGGTGTCCTATAAAGTGTAGATCATCTGCACGGCGGCTTCCTTGAAACCCATCCTCTTCCAAAGGATCGTCGCGCGGACATCAGTCGCGGCGGTGACGCATAAGCGCTTCGCGCCCAGACTTTTCAGGTGATCGAGGACAAAGCGCGCCAGCTTTCGGCCTACGCCATTGCGGTGCGCCTTGGTCACAAAGATCGTATCTTCCTGGGCGATATAGTCGCCATTGTGCATGTCGTTGGTGAGGTAGATTTGGGAATAGCCGCATGGCTTTCCGTCAAACCTCAGAACGAAGGTGAGCAACCACCCGCCATCGCTGGCCACGTAATATTGATCCAGCCGCGGCTTATAGGGCGATATCTCAATCCCCTGCCCCGCCAATCTCTGGCGCATTTCTGCGTAATGTTCGCGGAACAACGGTTCAAGCTCGTCATACACATCGCGCAGTTTCTGGATCGAGAAGGAATAACCCTCTCTCATAAAACTCCACCAGGCTCGAACAGATAATCCAGGGCTTGAAAGCGCACTTGGACCGCATTCGTCGCCACGGACATATAAGTCGAGACCGCATAACCGATGCCGGCAGCCGATGCCCAATTGTTCTGGATGGTGTAGCCATTCGCCCAAGGCGACGTATCCCACGGCGACACATCCCAGGCGCTGCCGCTGGCCGTGGCTATCCCCGGCACTGTTGCGGGCGGGGCATTGTCGAAGTCCAGATTTGTCCCTGTCACCACATTGACAGTGCCCGTGGTCTGCAAGGTGGGCCGCACCATCTTAAGATGCTTCTGGCGGTCAACGCCAAGATAGGAAAACGCCGTCTTTAACGTGCCCACAATATTGGATGTGTTGTCGGCCTGCCCCGTGTCGGCCAGGGCCACATAATTGCTGCCGCCGAAGTAGAGGCTATCTCCAAGGACGCAGAAGCAAGCGGCATTCCAACCCGTGAAGCGGCACCACGCATTGGTGAGTGTGTTCATCACATATTGATATTGGGTGGTGTTCTCGCTCTGCGGAACGTTGACAATGATCTTGTTCTGGAGCGGAAAGAGAACGCCCTGCCAACCGAAATTGCCCTTATAGGATTGGACATCGGCATTGATGAGATTCTGTATTTTGTAGGATATCGCCTCTGAGGTATTGACCCGCCCCTGCGCGGCCAAGACACTTAGAGGAACCACCCCATCCGAACAGATGATAAGGGTATCGGTCCCATACTTGAAGGTGCAGCGCCGCCCTACCGGCTTGCCGATGCGGTAACGGCCAACGATGTTGAAAAGCCCATTCTGCGCGGGATCGGTGCCCCGGTAGAGGGCTATTTCACCTTCCGTGGTGATAAAGGCGATATAGTCGTCAAAGGTGCTGCCGTCCGTGAGCGAAGCAGTGCAGATAGCCTGGAGTTGGCCGCCAAGCAGGAATATCGCCGTGAAGTTGAATTGGGATGCTGCCCCGCCAATTGAAGCGGTCGGCAGATACCAAGCCGAAAGCGTCCCGTCCTGAATGAACCAAACCCGATTCTTCCAGACAATGGGATTGCGCAGAGTCGTGGTGGTGACTCCAGTAATGGCCGGTGAGCTGCCGCCCGTGATCGCCGTCCACGTCGAACCATCATAGAGCCGCGGCGAATCCGTGGCGTTCGCAGCGTAGAGAAATTGGCCGCCAGCCGTAGCCACATTGGTGGATTCCCACCGGGAATTGGTGAGCCCGGTTACAACAGCCGCGCCAATCGCCCCCGATGACGTGACGTTATAAATGCTCCCACCGCTGATGGCGAAAAGAGAATCGGTGGTCGGGCCGGAATACCCCATAAGGGTTTCCACCCAGCCTGAGAAGCCGGTCGCCCATTGGCTATAGCCGTTCCTGAGTTCTACCCACCCTGGCTGTGGGAACCAATTGTCCATCACAATGGCATTGGTGGGCGGCATATTTGCCAATACGCTCACGCCATCGAGCCCGCCGGTTGGCGCGGGCAGGCTTTGGGTCCTGGCGACAGCCTGTCTCCTTGCGGCTGGCATACGTCGAGCCGCGAGCATCAGGTGCCAAATCCGGTGTCAGGGATATTCGCTTGGCCTAGGAGATGGATGCCGCCGCTGTTCAGGCTATTGAGCGGCAAAGTCCTGGACGTTCCCGAGCGCGCGACCTGGCGGTCAATCGCGTTCTGCCAAGTGTCTTTCTCTTCCGCGTAGTTGAGGCCCTTGGCGGCGAGGTAGCGCCACTTGAGGCCCAAGACTACCGTATCCTCTGGCCATGCATAAACGTCTGTATCGGCTGTCCAAGATGTCTGGGAGGGCGTGGTGGTGCCAGTGGGCATGCACCAGCAGTTCGAGATGTACTCGAAAGCGAGGATATCGGTCTGGGTCGAACCGGGCGGCGGCTGGATATAGAATTGATTGCCCATGACCCGGAAACGCAGCCTTGGTCCGACCGGAGAAATGCCGGACACAATGGTCTGCCATTCCTGAGCCGAAAGCGGCCCAAGCATTTGCCAGCGAAAATTCCGGTCCCATTGCGTGGCGGGAATGAAGGCTGCCAGGTCGGTGGGGATGGGATAAGCAACCTGCCCGAACACAAAGGTTTGCCCGGTGGCCGTGCTCTGTGCCGGCGTATCTAGCGTGACCGTGCTTGATCCAACCGCGGTAACGCTTGCGCCTGTCAGGATCGACCCACCTGCAACACCATATCCAACCGAGATTCCGCTGGTGCTGGAGAAGCCCGAAAGCACGTTTGAACCCGCCGTGGTCGAAATACCGGTAAACGAACCGGCTGTGACCATGGTGAAAGTGTATTGCTTGCGGAGTTCAGGCCATCCGCTCCACTGGCCCGGAATAGAGGCCATCTCTTTGCCTTCGCGATTGGCGAGGGCCAGGAGTTGCGTCGTAGAGGCGTCAGTATTGCCGATGACGGTGGTGGGCTGGGTAAGCCCGAGTTCGCCGCAAGCGCTCTGAATGATCGTCAGCAGCGACATGGAGCGCCCTTCTTAGGCCGAGAGATAGGCCGCCCAATTGGTGCCGTCGATGCACTGGAAGAACGCGCTTTTGGTCGAGCCTACGCTAAAGCCGGCGTTGGCCGAACCATTGGCGATCTTCCCGCCCGTGGGCGGATAAACCAGCAGCGTATTGGCGCCGTGATTGGTGACCATCATTTCATCGCCGGCCGAATAGGGCGTGGGCGCGGTGCCTGTACCTGGGGCCAAGATGGCACCGGTACCAGAAGCAACCGTGGTGAAAATCTGCCAGTCGTCGGTGGACATCGCGTAGGCCGTGGCCTGGGTCGAACCCGCCGCGGTCAAGCTGTTGGCCACGGTGCCGACAATGTTCTGAGCCTGGGCCGGGGAAGTGCCAACGCCCGTGAGTTTCGACTTAATTGCCATCTTCGTCTTGGTCCTTCTTTGGCTTGCCGGGGCCACGCTTAGGTTGATTGGCGGCGAGTTCGGCAAACTGCGCCTTCAAGGCCTCAATATCGGCCTTAAGCTGCTGGTTTTCTGCGGTGAGAGCGGAGACGGTCGCGCCGGCCTGCGCTTTGTCGAGATAGGATTTCGCCATGTCGCGCAAGCGCCTGGCGTCCAGGCCAAGAACGCCAAGGTTATTGTCGCTAAGGCCTGCGATATGTTCGACGGTGTGAACGCCCTGGGCTTTCAGCTCTAGAACCTGCGACTTGCGCAGCGGTGGCCATTCCTCAATCCGAGTGCCGTCCTGAACCTGCTCCTGCTTGTTCTTGAAGGCCTGCCACTGACGCGGGAAACGTTCCGGGTCGGACGGTGCAATACCGTCGCTTTCCATGCGCACTTCACGCTCAACCGTGCTTCCGGTCACGCCGGGGGTGCGGATGCGGATAAATTCCACGTCCTTGAAAACAGGCCGGCCATGTTTCTTGCTCTCGAAATCCTGGTGGACGGATTCCAGATAAAATTCGACAAACAGTTTGCGGTCGTCTCCTTGCGGCACCATGAAATAATCGCCGCCCTGTTGCTGGCCAGCCGCCGCAAAACTCGGTCCTTCGTACATTCGATCCCTCTAAGAAATGGGGCGGGAAGCCAAAGCCGCCCGCCCCGGTTGACGTTAGGTAATCGCGCCCTGACAGAACGGACGCTGGATGGTGTAAATGGCTTGGGTGGACGCGAGCGTTACCGCCGCGTTGCCCGAACCATAAGAAGCGCCATTGGCGGAAGCCGCCACGGCGTTGAGAACCTGCTTGCCAGCAGCCGCAGCCGACTTGACCGTGGCTGTGGAAGCAAAGTTCACAATGTCACCGGCCGCGACAGTACCGGAACAGGTCACAACGGCGTTGCCGCCGATCTGGTACCAGCCATACTGCGAGGACGAGGTGTTGGCAGTGACGGCAACGGCCAGCGGAGCGCCGCTGTTGGCCGTACCGGCCCAACGGGTCGTAGCGCCCGTATAAGCATTGTACGACACAACATCGCCGGCCGCGGTCGAAGCCACGCCCTTGAGGTAGATGAACTCGCCACCGCCAAGATAGGGGTCCCAGCCGGTGACGACTTCACCGAGTTGAGGCCCCAGCGTGACGGAGGGCAAGTTGCCAGTGCCCGGAGCAATTGTCGTGACCGCCGTGATATCCACGACGCCAAGACGAGGATTTGAGCAAACGAAAGCCATGTGTGTTTCTCCTTATGCGCCGAGGAGGCCCTGCAGGCGGCGGTTCGAGACCGTCATGTTGCCTGCAAAACCGATCAGCTTGACCATGGCATCCTGGTTCACCGCGAAACGATCATCGCCGATGGGGGCGAAGTTGCGCTCGCTGTGCGGACGGAAGAACAGATAGTCCGTGTTCAGGAAGTACATGGTGTTCGAGGGGGCGCCGCCGCCATAGCCACCATCCAACACAACATCGGCGCTCATGTATTTCAGCGAGTCGAAGCCGATCTCGCCGTCACCGTCATCGCGGGTGATGCGCTGGATCGCCTGGAGGCTTTCCAGATAAGCGCGCCAATAGTTGTTATCGGCAATGATCAGGTCGGGACGATCCGCGCCGCGGACGAGCTGGACCCACACACGATTCATGTAGGACTGCACATTCGCGGAGGTAAGCGCCGAGCCGCCATTCGTGGCCGACGAGAACGAGATGTTCTGCCAGAACGAATAGGTTGATGCGTTGATCCCGCCCACAGTGTTGGTGTTTGTCGCCGGCACAAGCAACTGGAGGCCGCCGATCTGGCGCCCACCGTCTGCGGTGCCGTCCGAATAGCAGTCCAGCGAGATGTTGTTCGCCAGGGTGCGTTCGGCATTCTTGATGCGACCGCCCAGGAGGTCGATGACGCGCTCTTCGCTGGTGTTCTGGATCATTTCCAGGCCAGAGACGGAGACCGCGACCGCGGCTTGGGCGTAGTTGAACTCGGCGCCGGTGAACACGTCCGAAGGCGAGATATTCAGGTTTTCATACCCGGAATAGCGCTTGAACGTGCCATTTTCCGCATATTCGAGTTCTTGAACGATGGTGCGACCACCGCTCACGGGCTTCACATTGCCTTTCTTGCGAAGGCGCTTGAGAAGCGCGTTATTCTTGGTGACGTTGTCCGCTGCTTTACCGGTACGGTTCCGCAGCGTGGTCGTCACAATTTCCGTCAAGGTGCTTGACGGGTTGTTCAGAGCCATTTTTGGGGCCTTTCAGAGGGTTGGGGGCGGCTAGACGCGTCCTGTGACGGAGCGAAATGCGGCCCGGATATCGTCATCGATGCTGCCGACGCTGCCGTTGGAGTTGGCAGGCGCGCGTGCGCCTCCAGGCCCTCCAGCGATTGAGCCGCCAGCTTTCTTGGCTGCTTCAGCTTTGGCCTTTTGATCGGCGATACGCTTCTCTTCCACCGCCGCGAGTTGGGCTGCTGACAGAGTGGAGCGAATCTCAGGATGGGCGTGGCAAGCCTGGTCATAGGCGTCTTGAAGGTCCTTCGCCAAACCACTTTGCAGAAGGGCGCCCATATGGGCCTTCACGGTTTCAAAGTGGACGTTCTTGGGATCAGTCGAGAAGCGTTCGATTTCAGACTGTAGAGCCTCGCTTTCCTGCTGCTGACGGGTATTGATCTCGGCCTGCCGTTCTTGCTCCATCCGATCGATACGCTGCTGAAGCGTTTCGATGGCCGGATGCAAAGCATTGGGCTGGGGCTGTTGATTTAGTTGAACGCCATGAGTGCGCGCGACATTTTGAAGGGCGGCAGCTTTCTGCTGCGGGGTGCCCTGGCGCATGATATGGGCGTAATTCAGAAACTGAGCGAAGGCCTGATCGACAGTCGAGCCTTCGGCAATTATCGTCGCCATATAAGGGCTGGCGACTTCCTTGAGCTTGCGGCCGAATGTTCGCTCCTCGTCAACTGAGGTGATCTTGCGCGTCAGTTCGGTTTCGCGGCGGCTGATTTCGGCCTGTACCTTTGGGTCCAAGGTGCCGAACAGCGCCTTCATCTCCGCGGTCCAGCCGTCCGGAGCCTTTACCGCGGGCTTGGCGGGCTGTTCTTGCGGGGCGGACTGAGCCGCATCCTGGGGCTTATCTTCCGCCTTCCGCTCTTTGGGCTGCTCGTCCTTGGCAAAGCGGCCAGACTCGTCACGGGCGCGACCGTCTTGCGGCTTATCTACGGCAGCCGGCTCTGGCGTTTCACCACCTGTTCCCGCTGCGCTCTCGTCCTTGGCCTTTATGGCTTCAAACGCACTCCGCAGATCGTCCTCGACGGAGTTATCCTGTACTTGCTGTGCCCCTGCGCTGCTCAATGTTTGCTCCTGAGTTGTTCGATGGTCCGCGCCAAATCAGGACGCGGATCGTCAATCTCGACTGGCTTGCGAGAGCGGGGCTTTTCGTTCCCCACTTCGATGTAGTTGTTGCGCCTTAGGTACTCTTGGTGCTCACGGCGCGAGCGGATGACCGGAGCTTTGCCCGTCGCCACATCGACGCCCATTGCTTGGTATGGCTTGATGTCCGAGACGATCTGAGGCGCCTTGACCACCTGGCGCATCATCTGGTCATGGCACAGCGGCCATTTGCCGTGCCCTTCAAGCGTACGGAACACTTCCCGCGTATCACCGCAGGTTGGGCACTCAACCGTATATGTCGGCATTACTCCCCTGACGCTTCGCGCGTTTCGGCCTCACCGCCGTCGCTATACTTGGCAGTGATCCGGGCCACTTCGATGGAAGCCGCGGCTTTGATGTGGGCGATTTTCAATTGTAAGTCGGTCTCGGCTGCGATCTTCTGCATCGCCAACCTTTCTTCCATTTGCATCTTGGCCTGCTCACGCTGGGCCTCTAACGCATTCTCCTGGGCCGCCTGTTGGGCCTGGGCGGCTTGCTGCTGTTGCGCGATCTGGGCGTCGGCTTGGACCTTAGCGTGCTGAATCTGTATCTCGGCCTGCGCCTTGGCCTGGGCGGCTTGCTGCTCGGCCTGTTGCTTCTGACCTTGAAGCTGTAATTCCCCTTGAACCTTGATCATCTCCGGGTTGGGCTTCGGCTTGCCTTCTGCCGCTTGCGCCATCTTCTCAAGCTTCTGGATCGTGGTGTTGATCGTGCCTTCAAGTTCTTTGCCAATCGGGAAGGCGCGGACCCCGAACATGAGCATCTGGCCAGCCAACGGCGCCAAAGCAGGCTGCTGTTCAGAGGCCTGCACCGCCTGCTCCATGAACCCGCCAACCGTCTTTAAGAACTCGATGCGGTCGGCCTTCTCCTGCACCTCGTCGGCTTTGATCGTGCTGTCCGTTTCAATGTCGATACGGAAGCTCCGGGCCGTGGCATTCCGGATCAACGCCATGACCTCGTCCCAGGTCGGATCGGACATCATCTGCCCGAACTGATCAGGCGATACGTTGGGCGGCAAAGGCGGCTTTTGGCCGGCTTGCGCTATCTGTTGGTAGGCCTGCTTCTGCTGGGCCGTGAGCAGGCGAACCCCGCTGATCTGCTCAATGGTCTCCTGCTGAAAATGCCCACCGATGATATCCACCAGAATGCGGATGATCTCCCGCACAAAGGCTTGAATCATCTTCTGCTGGTCGCCCAACCGAAGCGTGGCGAAATTGCTTTTGATCTTCTGCGCCCCCATGGTCTCGTTGGGGTCGCTCTGGCCGCGGATGATGTCCGCTATGCCGGTAATCTCGTAGAGGTCCTGTTTAACCTTGTCACGGGCCTCGTAGATCGCAAGGAGCGTTTCCGCGATCTCCTTCATGGGGAGAAGATCAATCGCGCCGTCTATACCGCCCTTCTGCGCGAATACTGCCCAGCTATCGACCGGGATTAATTCATTCTCAACGCCCTCGGACAACAACCGGTCGAGGCCTTGCGCTGACGTATCCCGGACGCCGGCGACCTTGAGAGACTTAGTGATGGAGGCTATGCGGGCTGTGAGCGTGTCTAACTCGTCGGCCTGATCCTGATACTCTACGTAAATCGGGACCGGGATCAGGCTGTCATTGGCAAGATTCGCGGCCACAGGCTTGGGGCATGGAAAGAAATGCTCGATCTCCAAGGGGTCGGCCCTTAGGTCAAGGTATTCCGGCACCTGCTTATGAAGCCAGACCGCGCAACCCCTTTTCTTGTCCCACGCCTCATAGATAGTCGCCTTGGCAAAGTCGCTGTCTGTTTCGCCGCCTTCCTTGCTCTTGTCCTGATAGTCGAGCGGGATTTTAGCGCCCAATTCCTTGCCAAAACGGGTCTTAAGCTCGTCCCGGTCCAGATAGACCTTTCGCCACACCAACCACACCTCATCCCAGGTGCGACAGATATTGTGCCCAAAATCCGTCCAGTGGATGTAATCGAGCGCTACTTCCTCGGATTCGATGATCTCGGGCCGATCTTCGTCATGGTCGCCATCGGCCACATCATCCGTGACCTCAACCGAGGGCTTCATGTGTGGGACGTACCTGGCCCAGGTCGTACCGCGGCCCGGCAACAAATAGTCCATAACCACATTGCGCATTGCGCCGGCAAAGTGGTCCGTGTCCACGAAATATGTTGCGGCCCGCTCCAGAACATCGGAAGCAATACGCCCTACCGGGTCCGCGTCCTTGAAGCGGCGCTGAATATCCGGCTTAGGATTCCTGGCGTAGAGCGCTGGGCGCATGGTCTCAGTATTGGACCACAGCATATTAAACTTGCGCGCCGCGTCCTTGGTCTCGCGCTCGTCCCGATAGCGCTTGACGATCTTATGGCCGCGCTTCTCCCAGGTCTGGGTCTTGCGCTCGTATAGTTCGACCTCGTCCAGCCACCGCTTGATGGATTTCGCGGGGTCGGATGGGACAGAAAGCCCCGCGTCAATCACGCAACACCTGGAATGACTTCGACCGTTACCGGTCCAAGCATTAGATTATTGGTCGCTGGCGTGGCGTTGGTGAGAGGAAACGACAGGGTTTGCGCCGATGTGGTGTCCACGCTCCCGGTGGCTAGTGAGCCGGTGCTGTTGCCCAGCGGGCTATTGCCGCCAATGCTGGTGGCGATCTGGGCGTTGGTCGCGCCAGCGTTCTTGAGGCCCCAGAATCCGGTCTGTGTCGCGGTCGTGGTGGCAGTGAAACTCAGGAACGCGAAGGACCCATACGACATGGCCATTGTCTTAGTGCCCGCCGCATTGGTGTAAGACCAAGCGGCGGACACTTCGATACCGCCATTCAACCCAAACGTGTTGCCAGGAATGGTCAACTGATAGGCGTTCACGGCGGTGCTGATGCCCGTATAAGCGCCCGGCCCGGTGGTGGCGAAGGCGGTGGGCGAGGCCGGGACCGCCGGCGTGCCGCTGGTGTAGGTGTTGTTATAGACCGTGGCGGCCGTGGTCGATGAAAACAGCGCGTAATACCAGCCTGCGGCAGCAGGAACGCCAGATGCGATTGCACCTGCTGGGAGATAGACGTAGGCGCTAGTGATCGCCGGCGTTGACGCCAGCGCGGTTGTGAGCGTCAGCGCGCCGTTGTTGCCCATCGACCCGGAGCCGGCCAAGATGAACGGCACCCCGGACTGCCCTATAATATAGGGCGCTGCAAGGTTCGGAGCGGCGGCTCTCAGCACGTTATTGACCCTCGCCGCAGGTGAGGTAGAGCGTTGCCGTCTGGCCCGCGGCACAAATCGCCGCCACATTCGTTGCCGCGCCCTTACTGAACACTTCTACGGTCCCAGCCAGGATTGGCATGTCGGTTGTGACAGCCGTCTGGGCCGTTGCGCCCCAGCGGATAAACACGGTGTTCGGGCCAGCGTTGGCGACCCTCAGCACATTCATATTGCCGTCCACCGCATTGAGGGCGGCGTTCGCGCTGGTCGCTGTCGCGGCCAACGTTTGCGTGTTGGTAAAATCGGGCGAAAACGGCTGAACGTTCATCAAATCCTCATATGGTTATGGCGGGGCGTTGACGCCACCAGCTCGTCAAACGTGATTTCGTGCAGGAAGCGGGGCTTGGACGGTTGCACAATCTCTGCAGGGTCACGCCATACCTGGGCTATGATCTCGAAAGCATCAGCACCGTGGCTGAACTTGTCGTGCCGCGGCTTGTCCCGGTAAGTCTGTAATCTCTCATCAAATTCGAACTGATACTGCCTGAGGCATTCAAGCCCGCGCTCGCAGCGGTCAGCATCAAAGTAGCAGGATTCCAAGGTCTTGCGCGCCGCCTCAATTCCGTTCTGCTGAGACGTTGCTGGGACGGCAAACATGCGAACGCCAAGCGCATTGGCTTGCTCAACGATGGATCGCCCACCAGCCGCAAGTAGCTCATATCCAGCATCGTGCGGAACATAATGCTTCCCATATTGGTAGGCATATTGAGCCCCTCGCTCTTTGACCACATCGCAGTAGTGCGGAATGTGCTGGCCAAAACTCTCATAGTAATCCAGCACCCGGAGTTCGCCGCGTATCCGCTGCCACCACCAGATGGCGGTTGAGTCTTTCAAGCCCACATCCCACGCGGTATGGATTGGCTCATCTGCGATGTGGCTAAGCTTGAGCAGCCTTCCCTCTTGGGCGGCCTGGGCTATCTGCTTGCCATAGACCGCGCCAGTAATTGCGGCGTCGAAATCGCACTCGAACTCCTGAGCATATTCATTCTCGCTCATAAGCGCGCGCTGCCGGGCTAATTCGTCCGCCTCAATAATCCCGCTCTCACTGGCGCGCATGATCTGCAAGAACCAATCGTGCGGCTCTTTCTCTGCGAGCTTGACGATCTCACCCAAAAGGTTCTGCCAACCCCGCGGCGTACCAGAGATGTCGAGCCAGCCCCGATAGTCGGCCAAGCATGGCAGGATGATCTGCGTCAGCGTCGAGCGCGTGATACGCTGGGCTTCATCCCCAACGATCCCGTCGAAATAGAGCCCGCGCATACGATCGGCATTCTCAGCGCCATATAGCCTCACCGTGGCCCCGTTATGCGGCAGAATGATGGATAGTTCGGACTCGTTTATCTTGCCGCCCACGTCCAAGAGCGGGGCTGCATAGTGCTTCAGATATTGCCAGGCTATCTCCTTAGCCTGGACGAAATAGGGCGCGAGATAGCCGTACCGAGGCGGCGGATACCTTCGCTCATTCTCGCAGGCCTTGCGGATTAGCTTGTTGACGCGGGCGACGGTCTTGCCGGCGCGGCGGTGGCAGACAGAGACGGCAAAGCGTTTCTCAGAGGCGTGGTAGGGTAGAAACTGCGGCCGAGGGCGGTACGGAATAATAATACTCAAACACGCCTATAATCGGAACGCACATCGGCTAGCGGAGGGTCATACGTTACGTTCACTTTCAACCGCTCGACTGGCCAAATCTGGCCGCTACCTTTTAACACAGCCTCACCCCGGACAAAACGCCCGTATTGCTCGCAATTATACTGAAGGCTCATGTCATACGGAAACTTGTCAGCCATTTCACGATTCCCACTTGATCGTCAGCGGGGCGCCCTCAGCCCCAGAGTGTTCAAGCGCCTGTGTGGGCTTACCCCATCCTCGGTCTAACAACGCCTGAGCAGCCGCCACTCTCGCCGCGGCTGGTGCAACTTTACTGGTCATAACCCCGTGAAGGGTCTTTATCGCAGTCGCGGTATGAGACCGCGCCAAAGATTTGATTTCCAACGGCGCTTTAGACATTTACGAGTTTCCGCCCTAATGGCCCGGCTATGCCGGATTTGGTGGATTGTGAAAGAGTAAGCCTGCCCCGCTCGGTACTGGCGCTCTTTGGTTAGATAACCGTTTGGAGTGTGTCGCCCGCGAGGAGACAGGCTATGGGTGAAATTGGAAATCGGTGGAGCGCCCGAGGCGCAAATCAACACCTTGGCAGAAACGCTATTCTGTTTCCGGAACTCCGACAATAGCCACGTCGCGCGCCAACAGCCTGAAAAATAGCTTCTTCAAGTTTTCCGCCTGATGTTTCACGCGCGCTCTATAAACCTGATTGGCGAGAGCATGGCAGCGATGGCAATTGCGTTGCGCTGGCCTCGCAATTTCGCCACACGCGCATTGGGTTTGTTTCACGATGTTTCCCGTGAAACAATTCATAGCGCCACTCCCGGCTTCCGTTTTGCCGTCTCCATGGCCTCGATCAAGCTGTCCAAGGCCTCGCGGAATCTCGCTGCCACCGTGTCCCGGTAATCTCCACAGACGGCGCGGACCGCTTCCGAGGGCCAATATCCCTGTCCGCAAACCATAATAATGATGCGCCGGTCTCTGTCCCCCATGCGGCTATGTAGGCTTACGAGCTTGCGTATCGCGTCAGATTGGGCTTGGGAAAGTGGTAAGCCACCATGGCTGCGCGAGATGTTTAGGGCCTGGGTGGAGTCCTTTCCTGAGCACTGAGCCATGGCAAATATCTCGCCGTAAGTCTGTCCGGCGTCTTTGCGTTCGGTGGCAGAGTAGCGAGGCGATCCACCTTCCAGCCTCCCATTCTCGTAGCAGCTCTCGAGCGGCGATAGCTTCCTGTAGCCCTTGGGAGCGCCCGCGACGGTCGATAGTTCGCGGTCTTGCCGATGGAGCGCCGTAACAATCGCCGGTCCTTCTGGAATGTCCTGGGGCTTGGGCTTGGTCATGCGGCCCCCGGTTCGGATGGAAGATATCCGGTCCACGGATTGGGATGACGCGGAACAGCACGGCCACCAATCGGACTTGTCTCCTTGAGATATTTGGAATCGCGGATGTCCGAAAGATGGCACGCGAACGTATCGGCGCCTTCCTGCGTGGTGGGCGGCCACTCGCCAAGAACGGTGAGCCATTCGGGGAAAACACGCTTCCCAAATTCGGATTGCAACCAATGCTTCCAAGCCCGATAATTCGGAGTTTTCTCGTGCAATCCTACCAGCCCATTGCTGCCGATTTTTATCAGCGCGTCGTTTTTCCAATCACCAGAAAATGCCATTACACGATACCTAATTTTCTCAGATTTTCAGCCTCACGCGCCTTCACTTCGTCCGATAAAACATGGATTTGCGCGCCAGGTGGCGGTTGAGCTTTCTCGTCCGTCCAGCGGCCGCCATTCAGCCACGTCGCAGGATGCGGGATGTATTTTTCCTCGGTCCCGTGCACCTCCGCACCGAAGGCGCGCATGGCTTGGACGACGGTTTCTGGGATCGCTCCGGCCTCAAGTGCCCGCGCCCAAGCTTTTTGTGCGGTGATCTTCCCAACCTTCCTTGGGCAAACATCCCAAAAATCATTGAAGCCCGGAACGGGCGTATCCTTTCCTTTCCCTTCCTCTCCCTTCCTTAGATCAGGCGCGAGGTTTCGCGAGGGCTCGCGAGGCTTCACCTTACGCTCGCGAGGCTTCTTTGGTTCTGGAGGAGCGGGGAGCTTTGATTTTGTTGGATGATCTATCTTCTGATGGTCGGCCCATTTGACGATCTGGAGGTAGATATTTTCATCAATGTGGTACATCAAGACGCACTTTTCACGCTCAAGCTCCATCAACCACTCCGGAATGTGCTTAGGCGCGTCATCATCGTATGGGAAAAGCAGGCTCGCGAGCATTCGCGAGTTTCCCCGAGCCCTCCCCTCATCGTCTGCAATCGTGAACAGCATGAAGAAAAGCAGCCTGGCGTCCCGGCTCACGCGCCCAAGGCTTTCCGACTGAGGGGCTTCCGGTTTAATGCTTCTGATGCGCCCCATCTACGCTGCCTCCGCCATTGCTTTGACCTGGGCGCGGCGCTCACGCTTCTTCTCGTCCAGCACCAGACGTTCGTGCTCCTCCAGCCCGCGCGCCTTAATCGTAATCTTGACATCGATCATTCCACGCGCCGCCAGATTCCTGATTACTTGTGGCGAGCCGAATGAGCCGAAGTCGGCAAAGGTGAGCGGCATCTGGCAGCGGATCAGTTTTGCCAGGATGCGGAACTTGACCTGCTCAGAACTGAACGACCCGCCCTTCTTCATCTCCCCTGCTCCGCCATCTTGAGGGCTTGGCCCATGGGACCGGCTGGTTTGCCATCGGCCAACTTGGGCAACGCCGCTCGTATGGTGGAAAGTGGCGTTCCGTATTGCAGCGCGAGGGAAACCAACACCGCTGCCTCATCCGCTACAATGTCGGCATCCGATCCGGTCTTTCCCGCGTCGATGAACACTTCGCCCAATTTCCCATCGGGAAGCCTATTCGCCACGACATGATACGGCACATTGCCATGGGTAAATTCGAAGGCTTCGCCTTGGCGACGGGGCTCAAAAGATTCACGAGTCATGCGGCTGTGACCTCCGCGAACATGTCCGGCTGGGCGTCGATCTGTTCAAGATTGTAGCAAGCCTGGCGGAAATAGCTTTCCTTCAACTCCGTCCCGACAAAGCGGCGGCGCAGTTTGAGCGAGACATAGCCCTCGCTGCCGATTCCCATGAAAGGTGAAAACACCACATCGCCGGGATTGGACCACATCACCACCGCGCGCTCGATCACGTCTAGCTGCAGGGGGCACAGGTGGCGTTCGTCTTTGGCTTCCCGCGCCAGCTTGACGTTAAGCACGTTGGACTGATCGACGCTCATCCAGACGGGGGAGGCCCATTCTTGCCATTGGTCCAGCGGGAAATCACTGGGCGTGTGATTGATGGGGGTCGTGTTTTCACCCGGCTTGGTGAAGGTCAGGAGATAATCAGGCATCCCGCCACGCGATTTGGCGCTATCCTTCTGCAATTGCTTGTAGAGCAGCCCCACATGCTTGGTCCGGGTCATCTCCACCACAGGGCATTTCCAGATGGTGCGGCGCGAATGAAGTATCCAGCCAGCTTCTTCATGGATGCGGATAATTTCGCCCGAAAAATCCTTTATCCCGACCGCGCCATCTTTCCATTTTGTCATAGGAATATCGGAGCAATGGACAGCGGTAATCCTGCCCGGCTTGGTGAGGCGGAATTTCTCCTTCACCTCGAAACCGTAATGCTTGGCAAACTCGCCATCACTAGACGAATTTCCCATGTCCGCGATGCTGTCGGAATAGACGAAGAGCGAACCAAACGGCGGGCTATAGACCGAGAAGTCTATGCTCGCGTCCGGCATCTGGCGCATTACTTCGACACAATCGCCATGATAGGCGGCGTAGCGTTCGCCCATCTTCGCGTTTAGACAATTCACGATGCCATCAGCCATGCCGGCAACTCCGCATAATGTTTGGGCTCATAACCAATCTTGGTGCCGACTTCTCGGCCATGGGCGCGGCGCATGGCGGCGCTCATCATCCGCTTCATGCGGATATGGTTGCCAGACTTGCGATCAATCACGCGGGCGATCTGATCCTCGCCATCATCGACCGCGATATGCACATGGACGTTGCGAGTTTGACCGAATCGCCAGCAACGCCGCACGGCCTGATACCAAGTCTCGTAGGAGAATGACCGCCCAATAAAGGCCATGCGAGCGGCGTGCTGCCAGTTCACGCCATAGCCGCAGATGGACGGCTTGCTGATGATGATGCGGGCCTGGCGCGTGGCGAAGGCCTCAAGCTTTTCTTCCTTTTCCTCAATGGACATGGACCCGCGCACCTCGATGGCGCCGGGCAACCGCTCCATAAGCTCGTCGGATTCCCCGTTGGTGTCGCACCAGATAACCCAAGGTTCGCCGATTTCTGCGTCCACCGTCTCCGCGATCATGTCGGCGCGGGAAGCCTGACTGGCGCGCTTCATCTCGAAGATATTCGTCGCGCTCACTTCCGCGGCGAACAGCCCGTCTTTCGGGATATCCACTGGCCCGACCACGGCATGGCGGACAATCTCCAAGGCGGGAAGGCGATATTCGGATGCATCGTGGCCAAGATCGGCAGGGCTTTCGGCCATCACCGCCCACGATGCCATCCAATTCCAGAACGCCTCTTCCGCATGGCCTTTAAGGCGCCATTGCTGAGACGCGGTCGAAGTATCATTGATGAAGAATTTGGAGAGCATTTCTACGGAGTTCATGACCCCAAGAAATTCGGCGTGCTGGCCTAGCTCCATGTGATCGTTCGGGGCTGGCGTGGCGGTGGCAGAGAGGCGGAAGCGATGGCCTGAGAAGGCTTCCCGCAACGCCCTAGAGGTCGCGCCGCTGAAATTCTTGAGGATCGAACTTTCATCCAGCACGACTACGGAAAAGGCGGCGGGGTCGATCTTCTCCAGCCGGTCATAATTGCAGATGCTGACCTGATCTGATGCTTCGGCTTGCTCCCGGATTACTTTGGCGTCATAGCCGAACTTTGCGGCTTCGCGCTCGATCTGCTTGGCGACGGCGAGTGGCGTCAGGACAAGCGCCCTGCCCCCGGTTTCGTCTGCCGCTTGGCGCGCATATTCGAGTTCGCAGAGCGTCTTGCCCAATCCGGTATCAAGGAAGTTTCCCGCGCGACCTGCACGCAAGGCGAAGGACACGGCGTCGGCCTGATGAGGCTTCATAAATCCCGGGATATTGCGCGGCTCAACACCGCATCTGGGCGAGTGGCCGACTTTCGCGGCGAGAAAATCGCGATAGGTGTTCTGTGTCATGCCCCCACCTCTTGCGCCTTGATGGGTGCCGGAGCTCTTGTCTCGCTGTAGGAATAATTCCACGCCCTCTGAACATCGCTCAAATCTTCCACCCGAATGTCCACATATTCGGGGCCGTCTTGATAGCGGCGGTCGAACTCGATCTGAGCGATTTGGGAATCGTCGCGGAAGATAATCCCGTTCAGTCCGTCGCTCACAAGTTTGGCGATGTTGTCGCAATCCAGCTTGCCGGTGACGAATATCGTCTGCTGTTTCCGCTTCTTGCTCCATGACATGGGATAGTTGATGCGGACTGTGACAGAGAGCTTGCACGGGCCTTCAATCAGGGAATGACCGATCGCAGCCACGCCGCCGAATTGGCGAACGATTGCTTCGTGGCTGGCGGTTTTCTTGTCCGTGTATGTGCGGCCGGTCGCGCGGACGAAACGGGGCCGCGACTTGCCGGCCAATCTTCCGGGTATCCGAAAACTGATAACCATGTTTCACTTCGACAGCTAAGAGAGGGCGCGCGCCCCGCGCCCGGTGTTAATTCAGATATGCGAAATGGAAGTCCAGACCAGACCGGCCAACATGATGATCTGCGCGACCGCCAGCCCGGCGATGGTTGCCGATGCAATCAGCACGCCGATAAATCCCCAATCAACCTTGATTGGGAGATCGTTACGTCTTGAGTTCACCGATTTTGTTTGTGCCATTGTTCGCCCCGGTGGATATGGATTTGAAAGTGACGACATTCGACATTGCGGCTTGACGAGCCTTCCGTTTGCCGTCCGCCATGTGCTTTGCCATTGGCTTGCCGCCGCGCGCATCAACATACGACGCATGATGGCCCGCGCATTCCATGAGACCGGCAATCTCGGAAGCGTCCTGGGCCTCGATGCCGCGAACGAGCAACGTCCGCGCGCCCCGCGATGTGGTGAAGCGCAAGAGCAGATCAACCGATGCGTGGGGGTTTTTCATGTCCCACCTCCCTGACGGTATTCGATGGATGCTTGGCGCTTGCGTTCGCGTTTGTCCGGTTGGGGCTCAAGTTCTCGGCGCAACTGCGCATGTATCTCGTGCCAAGCCTTCGACCTGGCGCGCGGCTTATAGCAGCCGATGGGCGAGAACAGCGGTAGGGAGCGGGCGATCATGGCTCGCCCCTTCTCTGCCAAGCGTTGAAAGCATGAGTGATCGCGCCGGCAAATTCTGCCTCACCAGGGCGAAGCAACCCGACGTGTTCAGCCCAGGCCGCCGCAAATTCCGGTCTATGCTCGCAAAGCTCACAGAAATTGTCGTATGACATTTTACTTTTGCGCCGGCGGATGTTCTGGACCGCCTTCTCCGTCATACCGGTGGCGTCAACAATTTCTTGGACGCTGTATTCCGATATCTTTGCAGATAGCCAATCACCGCGGTTGTTCTTTGCATCGGCGGAAGTGTTCTTCCTGCGATGGCCGCTAACACTTCTGTCGGTTAATCCGTTCGCGCGCATTTCCATCCTCTCGCAATATGCTTGCGATAAGACGGACGGACGATTTGTTGATTGATCTACTGCACACGTTGGCGCGTGTGCCGCATTAAAACGAAATGATTGTTGCCCCCGCATGAATTTAATCTCCCTCGGGGGTCGCTGTGTCTGGGAACACATTGGGGGTGGAAACGCCCCCGAGGGAGGATTCGCCTGCGCTCACTTGGGCGACACGCGCGGGCGAAA
>Ga0134125_10002134_pt1 | contig 23685 bp, 24 predicted proteins | sample KB31751_FD_96464 | JGI IMG/M metagenome (GOLD analysis project Ga0134125, IMG submission 96464) | Terrestrial soil microbial communities with excess Nitrogen fertilizer from Kellogg Biological Station, Michigan, USA - KB3-175-1 | ecosystem: Environmental > Terrestrial > Soil > Unclassified ...
ACGATCGTCGGCGGCGGCGCCGTCTTCGGCGCCTTCGAGAAGCACTCCCAGCACCTCACCTTCTGGCAGGACACCTACTGGGCGGTCACCACGATGACCACGCTCGGCTCCGACATCTACCCGACCACCGTCGGTGGCCAGATCGTCTCGACCTGCATCCTGCTGATCGGGATCGGCTTCGTCGCCCTCCTCACCGGCGGCTTCGCCCAGCGCTTCCTCGCTCCCGAACTGACCGAGATCGAGGAGGAGCTGCGCGAGGAAGAACTGCGTCCCGAGGAAGTCGCGCTGCGCGAACTCGCCAGCGTCCAGGAGCAGCTGCAGGCGCTGCAGCTGGCGGTCGAGAAACTCGCCCGCGAACGTGAGGCGAGCGAGGCGGCGGCCTAGCTAGAGGCCAGGGACGAGCGCGTCGACGATCGTTCCCTGCTCGAGCCCCGCGATCACCGCCGCGGTCCGCTCCATGTCCTCGATCAGCCCCTCCTCGGCGAGCCTGATGATGCGGTCGCGCGGTCCGATCGTCCCCAGGGCGCTCCTCACCGTCCCCTCCGGCAGCAGGATCGGCACGGCCACCGTGGCGGCGCCGACCTCCGCCTCCTCGTCGCAGATCGCGTAGCCGCGCTCGCGGATCCGTTTCATCTCCGCCTCGAAGTCCTCGGCATCGACGATCGAGTTCTCCGTGAAGCGCGCCATCCCGCCACCGGCGGCGATCAGCCGTTCCCGCTCGTCCGGCGGGACGTACGCCAGGATCGCCTTCCCCGACCCGGCCACGTTCGGCGCCATCGGCTGCCCCAACGGCACGGTCACCGTCATCCGATTGGGGTCGATGGTCGGCAGCGAGCGGACGCAGATGATCGCGTCGTCGACCACCGTGGCGAGGAAGAAGCACTCGCGCCAGCGGTCGCGCAGCGCCGTCATGCCGGCTTCGATCGAGGCTCCGCGGCCGATCTGGGTGACCATCCCGGCCAGCTGCACGAGGCCCGGCCCGACGCTGTAGCGACGGGTCAGCGGATCACGCTGGACGAGATCATCTTCGGCCAGCGCCGCCAACAGCCGATGGCAGGTCGCCGCGGGCAAGGAGCAGGCGTTGGCGATCTCGACGAGCCCCCCTCCGTCGGGCCGCCGTGCCACCTCCTCGAGGATCGAGACGGTGCGGCTGATTATCTGCATCGGCGGCGCTTCTGCAAGGCGCTGGCTGGCTTTCGTCGTCGGCTTCTGCAGCGATCTTAGCCGCGCTAGATCGAGAAGACGATCAGGCAGAAGATGCCGGCCACGATGCAGTAGACGCCGAACGGGCTGAGCCGGTTCGTCTCGAAATACCGGAGCAGGAAGCGGACCGCGGCCCAGGTGGTGATCGCGGCGGCGATCGCGCCGACCAGCGCCTGCCCCCGCACCCCGTCGCCGGCCGAGCCGAGCAGCGACGGCAGCTTCAACAGACCGGCCGCGCCGATGATCGGCGTCGCCAACAGGAACGCGTAGCGGGCGGCGTCCTCGTTGGAGAGACCGGTGAGCAGCCCACCGCCCATCGTCACCCCGGAGCGCGAGATCCCGGGGATCAACGCCAGCGCCTGGGCGGCGCCGATCCCGAGCGCCTGCCGGAAGCCCATGCGGGCGATCCGCTCGTCGCCGTCCCCCTCCCAGTCGCCTGGGCGCGGCGGGAGGCGGCGAAAGTGCTCGACCGCCAGCAGCAGCACGCCGTTGACGGTGAGGAAGATCGCCGCCGAGGTCGCCGAGGCGAACAGCGTGCGCAGCTTGTGCTCGAGCGCGAGGCCGAGGATGCCGGCCGGGATCGTGCCGACGACGATCACCCAGGCGAGGCGGGCGTCGAGGTCCCGCGGCGTCGCCCTCCCCCGCACCGAGCGGACGAAGCCGAACCAGATCCGCTTCCAGTCCTCGAGGAAGAAGAGGAACAGCACCAGCGCGGTGGCGCAGTGGGTGGCGACCAGAAACGAGAGGAAGTAGTCGTCGTTCTGGTGGATGTTCCACCCGAACAGGTGCGGCAGCAACACCGCGTGGCCGAGGCTGGAGATCGGGAACGGCTCGGCGATCCCCTGCAGGGCCCCGAGGACGATCGCCTGCAGGTAGGAGATGGGTTCCACGGCTCGGCGAGCCTATCGGCGGGTACTACAGGCCGGGCGGGTGGCGGACGATGAAGCCTTCGGGGCTGTCCACCGGCGAACTGTGCCAGCGCGGGCCGGGGCCGCCGACGGTGTCGAAGGCGAGGCCGGCGATGATCATCCAGGCGTGTTCGGCGTTGGCGTAGACCGTGATCCACTTGCCCGGGCCGGCTTCGCCCCAGGTCTCGAGCCCGGTCGAGTCGAGCGGGCTTTCCAGCAGCCCGCCACCGTGCAGCGCGTAGGAGACGGCGCCTGAGCAGTCGTAACCGGAAGATTCGAAGGAGCCATGGCCGCCACCCCAGATGTACGGGGTCATGGCGATCGCATTGGCCGCGGCGATCGCGCCCTTCACCTGTTCCGGCGCCGCTTCCGGGGCGCTCGCTTCCGATTCGGAGATGAAGCCGGCGCTTTCGCCAGCGTTCAGCGGCGCCGGGAATTCACCCGCCGCTTCGGTGACCACGCCGGATGCCGCGGCGTTCGCCGCCGCTTCTTCGGCGCGCTGGGTGGCGATCTGTTCGGAGATCGCGGAGAGGTTGTCGCTGAGCGCCTGTTCCTTCGACTCCAGCGCGTTCATCGTTTCGCGTCGTTCCGCCTGCGCCGCCTGCAGTTCGGCGAAGCGCGCCTCGGCGGCTTCCTTGGCGATCGCGACTTCACGCTCGGTGGCGGCGATCGAGTTGCGGGCGTCTTCGATCCTCCCCTGCGTCGCGGCCAGCCGACCGACCGAGGTCTCGACTTCGTCGCGCAGGGTCTTCACCCGGCTGACGACCGAGTTGTCGTAGCTCTGGATCCGGTTCAGGTATTCGGTCTGCGCCGCCATGTCCGACCAGTCTTCGGATTCGAGGATCGCGTTGAGGACGTCCGGCGAGCCGGCCTCGTAGATCGAGACGAGCCGTTCGCGCAGCACCCCGAGCGCCCGGTTCAACTGACCGCGGACTTCGACCAGGTGTTCGCGTTCCTTTTCCAGCGCCACCGTGGCGGCTTCAAGTTCTTCTTCCTTGGCGACGAGCTGGGCCTGGACCGCGGCCTCTTCCTGGCGCAGCGTCGAGACTTCGCCGATCATCGAGTCGATTTCAGCGTTCTGGGCGGCGATCTGTTCGGCCAGCGCGCTGGAGCTCGCTTCGACTTCGTTCAGCTTCGACTGGGTCGTGTCGCGTTTTTCTTCCAGGCTGGCCGCAGGGGCGGTCGAGGAGAGCAGCAGCGCCAGCCCACACAGCGCGACCACCAGGACGGTGGCGAAGCTGAGGGCGCGCCGACGGTGCGCAGAGAGGGGGTCGGTGTCGGTGAAGGGAGTCCGCATCGAATCGGGCCGGTTCGCTTCGAACACAGGAACTCGGCCGCGGTCGCGCAGGCTAGCGGAGTGGCCTCATCGCCCCCCTTGGTTACCGATAATTTGCAAGCCCTCTTGCAAAACCCGCATGTATGCAGGACTTTCGAGCCCTATGTAGTGGACCGCGGGGCGCCTTTCGCGCCCCGTGGTCGCGGAAATCGTGCCTAGGCGAGCAGTTTGGTCTTCGCCTGGTCGAACTCCTCCTGGCTGAGCGCACCTTTTTCGCGCAGCTCGTTCAGTTTGTGGAGTTCATCGGCGGGCGAGGTGTGAGCCTGCTCCCGCACGTATTCGTCGAAATGCTTTTTCGCGTCGGTCTGGGCTTTTATCGCTCGATCCCGCATCCCGGAGCCGCGCACGATCAGGTACACGAGCCCGGTCAGGAAGGGGATGAAGACGAGAAACAGGATCCACAACGCCTTCGCCCAACCGGACATCTCATGGTCGCGGAAGAGGTCGGTGATGATCGTGAACAGGATCCAGAACCAGACCACGAAGAGGAAGATCTCGACGACTACGAGGAGCAGTTCGCCGAAGGTGATGTCTGCGAGAGGCACGGTGCTTCCTTTCCAATGGTTGGTGGCAACCCCTGTGTCGGCGGTTGCAAAGCAGAGCTTTACCTATACGGGCGGATGCTGCAGCAAGATCGCGTACAGCACCGCCGCGACCGAGGTGGCCAGGTTGAGGCTCGACACTCCCTCCCGCATCGGCAGGGCGACGCGCCCGTCGGCGGCGGCGAGCAGCTCGTCGCTCAGGCCGTGGCGCTCGGTGCCGAAGGCGAGGATGGCCCGCGGGGGCAGCGTGGCCGGGTCGATCGCCTCCCCCTCCGGGTCGAGCGCCAGCAACGGTCTCCCCTCCACCCCGCTCGGGGCGCGCTCCACCGCGGCGACGGCGGGCAGCGCGTAGTGGAGTCCGGCGGCGCCGCGCACCGCGTCGGGGTGCCAGGGGTCGTTCTCGCCGATCGTCAGCAGGCCCGCCGCGCCGGCCGCCGCGGCGACCCGCACGCAGGCGCCGAGATTGCCCATGTTGCGCGGCTGCTCCAAGAGGACGACCGGCGCCTCGCGCGGGTCGGCAAGCGCCGCGGCGAGGTCGGCGGGCTTGCGACGGGCGATCGCGACGACGCCGGTGCGGGGCGCCTGTGGCACCAGGCCGGCGAGGGTCTCGGCATCGACCGGGCGGGCGACAGCCGCAAAGCGCCCGGCCAGATCCGGCGCCAGCGCAGCAGCAAGCTCCTCCAGCTCCCCAGGATCGACCGCGACCGCGATCTCCACATCCGCGCCAAAGCGCATCGCATGCTTGAGCGCATGAAAGCCCTCGAGCACGGTCAGCTCAGAATCACGGCGGGCGCCCCGGAACCGTCGTCGAAGCTCTTCATCAGGCACGTCCCGCATCGTCCCAGGCCAGCCATCGTGGGTGCCGTCAGGGGCGACCCCTGAACGAACCTCCCCGCAGTTGTGAAAGAAGGGGTCGCCCCTGACGGCGCTCGCCCTGACGGCGCTCGCCCTGCCCGTCCCTATGCGGACGCGCTCACCAATCGGTCCCGGCCGTTCTCCTTGGCCTCGTACAACGCCTTGTCGGCGCGGCCGACCAGGTCATCGACGCTCTCCCCCGGCCGCCACACCGCCAGCCCGGCCGAGCAGGTCTGCGCGTCGGGGGTCGCGGCACGCAGCCGCTCGACGATCTCGGTCGCGTCTTCGGCCTCGCAGTCGGGCAGGACGACGAGGAACTCCTCGCCGCCGAAGCGCAGGATCGTGTCTTCGCCGCGCAGCTCCTGGTCCCAGGCCGCGGCACAGTCCCGCAGCACCGCGTCGCCGGCCAGGTGGCCATGGGTGTCGTTGTAGGCCTTGAAGTGATCGATGTCGACGACCGCCAGGCTGAGCGACGTCCCCGCGCGCAGGGACCGCGCCATCTCCCGCGGCAGCACTTCGTCGAGGACGCGGCGATTGGGCAGCCCGGTGAGGGCGTCGGAGCGGGCCAAGGTCTGCACCTCGGCGATCAACTCCTCGCGCTCGCGCTCCAGCGCCTTCTGCTCGGTGATGTCGGTCGAGCGGGCGTAGACGAGTTCCTCTCCCGGCTCGAAGACCGAGCTGGTCCGGAGCCAGTGCCAGCTGCCGTCCCTCGCTTTGACCCGCGTCTCGAGCCCGTCCGAGACGCCGCCGGCGAAGACCTTCATCGCCTCCTCGGTGGCGTGGGCGTGATCGTCGGGATGGGTGAAGTCGAGCAACCGATTACCGCGGATCTGCTCCGGGCGGAAACCGAGGTTGCGCTGCCAGGCGCCGTTGACCTCGATGCAGCGGCCCTGCAGGTCCATCGTGCAGAGCATGTCCTGGGAGAGGTCGAAGAAATGACGGGCACGGATGTCGGCGCGGTTGCGGCGAGCGACCAGGCTGCCGGTGAAGAGCATCACCACGGTCAGCGCGACGGCGGCGAAGATCCAGCGGGTCACGGGCGAGTATCCGGCCGTGCTTTCCACCGCGGCGAGGGCACCCGCGTAGACGAGAAGCAGCCAGCCGAGGTGGAGCGCGGCGGTGCGGCGGTCGAAGAAGTAGGCGCATATCAGCGTCGCCCAGGTGAAGATGGTCCCGTACTGGCCGACCGCGACACCCGACTCCCAGATCAGCACTCCGGTGACCAAGGCGGTGCCCGCGAGCAGGAGGTGGGTGAGCGGCAACGGCACCCGCGCGGAGGCGAACCAGCAGACGAGGCCCGCCAGGCCCATGGCGGAGGCGGTGGCGATGAGGGCGATGAAATGCCCGCCGGCGGGATGCGGCAGGATCAGCGAAAGCGCCACCAGGCCGGCGCCCGCCATCAGCAGGGCGCCGGTGGCGCGAGCCTCGGAGCGCCCGGGGGCGCGGATCTCGTCTTGGTGGGAAGTCGGGGTCAACTCGCCGTATGAATCGACAAACCCGGCGTTTCCTTTAGGTCCAAGAGGGCCCTTTTTTGGACAACATCTCCGCTCTGAAAAGGCCGGGCCGCCTACGGCGCGACCACCTTGATCGTGCCCCTGATGAAGGGATGGATCGCGTCCATGAACCAGAGGCGGGCGGGGGCCTTCGCGGTCACCTCCTGGGTGAAGCCGACGCCGGGCGTCGAACCCGAGAACCAGGAGTCGCCGGGGCGGGTCGTCGTGCCGGCGGTGTCCCAGCCCGGGAGACCCGCTTCGGCCGGGTTGATCGTCGGCAGCCCGTCGCCGCCGACCCCTTGCCATTCGGCGATCGACCAGCAGATGTGGCCCGGGGTGAAGCACCTCGCCTGCGCCCGTCTGGTTTTCGGGATGTGGCCCGGACGGACCAGGGAGAAGGTCACGGGGCCGACCTTCAAGGGGTTCGTCGTGTTGACGATTTCGAGGCTGTCGCCTTCGGCGACGGTCGCCGGACCGACGAACTTCAGCTTGCCACCGGCTTCGACGATCTTGATCGTCGCGGTCCTGCCGGTCGGTTCCGGGATCGTCGGCAGGGGTGCTTCGGCGGCCCTCGCCGCCCCGCCGGCGCCAAGCACCAGCACCGCGGTGGCCAGGATCGCAACGAGCCGGGGACGCATCAGGCGGAGGATAAGCTCAGAGCCATGCCCAACACCTTCCTCCACACGTGTTACAGGATCGGCGACATCGACGCCTCGGTCGCCTTCTACGAGAAGCTCGGCTTCGCCGAGGCGCGGCGGATGCCGATCGGCGACGAGGCGATCAACGTCTTCATGGCCCTTCCTGGCGGCGACCCGATCCTCGAGTTGACCTACAACCACGGGGTCACCGAGTACGACCACGGCACCGGCTACAACCACATCGCCCTCGCGGTCGCCGACCTCGACGCGACCCTGGCCGACCTGGCGAAGTCAGGGATCGAACCGGAGAAGCCGCCCTACCACCCCGGTGGCCGCACCACCGGCAGCCGCATCGCCTTTGTCCGCGATCCCGACGGCTACCGGATCGAGCTGGTCGAGCGCGCCGACCTGACCGAGTAGGTCGGTTGCAAGTCCTGACGGACGCGCGTGGGCCGGCGCAGGAACGGCCGAGGGACGCGGCCATCTCGGAGGCGACCCGGGCAGGCTGAGGCCGCCTCCGAGATGGCCGGGTCCGTGGGGGGAGGTGAGGGTGCGGGTCCCGTGCGGGTCTCGAGGGGAAGCGCGTGGAGAGGAGCGGGAGACGCGCGGAACGTCACGTCTGCCCAGGAGGGACGCGACAGGTGGGGCCGCGCCCCGGGCGGCGTCCGACTTTACCTGCCATATATGGCGGGTAAAGTCGGACGCCGCCGGAGGGGTCATGGGGATGTGTGGCGCCTCCGTGCCGTTCCCGACATCCCCGTGCCGCGTTCCCCTGCAAACGTGCCGTCCCTGCGACGTCTCCCCGCAGGGACACCGTCCCTGCGCCAGTTCCCCCCGAAAACCTCCCGGCCCGGGCGTCTCGGAGGCCTCAGCCTGCCCGGGTCGCCTCCGGGACGCCCGGGCCCGCCGTCCCCGGCCGCAGGGGCCCGGACCCTCGCCGGTCCCCAGCCGCGCCGGCCCGGACCCCCGCGAATCGCCCACGCGGCGCGCGTCGGCGCGGATCAGCCTGGGGAGACGCCGCCGCCGGCGGGGGCGTGGGTCACTTCTTCGGGAGCTTCTTCGGTGGGCGCTTCTTCGGTTTCTTCTTCCGCGCCTTCTTCTTCTTCTTCGGTTTCTTCGCCTTCTTCTTCTTCGCCGAATTCTTCTTCTTCGCCGAATTGGGAAGAGTGGTAGCCGCCCGAGGCGGTGTGGCCGCCGGTCAGCGCCGAGAGTTCGGGCAGGGTTTCAGGGCTTTCGAAGGCTGGGCATTCGCCGCCGGTCGCGGCTTCCATGAAGTCGCGCCAGATCGGGCCGGCGGTCGGACCGCCGAAGCCGGTCGACAGTCGTGAGCGCGGGTGGCCGACCCACACCGCGGTCGAGAATTCAGGCGTGTAGCCGACGAACCAGGCGTCGGACTCTTCCTCCGAGGTGCCGGTCTTGCCCGCCACTTCCGAACAGTAGGAGAGGTTGGTGTAGCCGGACCCGGTGCCCTGGGTGATCACGCCTTTGAGCACGTTGGTGACGTCATAGGCCTGGCCCGGGGTCAGCACCCGATCGCCCTCTTCGCTCTCGATTTCGTCGACCTTGCCGTCGGCGAATTCGACTTTGCTGATCGCGGTCGGATCGTGGTGCACGCCGCCGTTGGCCAAGGTCGCGTAGCCGTCGGCCTGTTCGAGCGGCGAGACGCCGTAGGCGAGGCCGCCGATCGCCTCCGCCGGCACCGACTGGAGTTCGGCTTCGATGCCCATTTCGTGCGCCGTCTGGGTGACGTTTTCAGGCCCGACGTCGAGGTCGAGCTGCGCGTAGACCACGTTGATCGAGTCCCAGGTCGCCTGTTCGAGCGACATCGTGCCCCCGCCGGGCTCATCGTTGTTGACTTCCCAGGTCCCTCCGCCGGGGATTTCCAGCGTCATCGGCGAGGTGCCGCTGTAGTAGGTGTCGCTGGGGTCGATTCCCTGCTTGATCGCGGTCGTCAACACGTAAGGCTTGAACGAGGATCCCGGCTGCTTTTCGGCCTGCCAGGCGTAGTTGAATTCTTCTTCGCCTTCTTCACCGGGGGTCGAGGCGAGGGCGAGGATCGCGCCCGTGTTCGGGTCGACCGAGGCGAGCCCGGTGACCGGGCCGCCGCCGGAGTAGCAGACCCCGGTTTCGGTGCAGCTGGCGACTGCCGCTTCGGCATCGGCCTGCAGTTCGGGATCGAGCGTCGTGTAGGCCTTGAGCCCACCGTTGCGGACGGTGTTGATCCCGTAGCGTTCGATCAGTTCCTGTTCGACCAGGTTGAAGAGGAACGGGTCGTGCACGGTCGAGTAGCGGTGGCCCTCGTGGAGGCCGAGCCCGCTGGTGCGCGCCTTCAGGTATCGGTCACGGGTGATGTAGCCCTGTTCGTACATCGTCCCCAGCACCTCGTTGCGCCGCTGCAGCGCCGCCTTCGAGTCGAGGAACGGGTTGTATTCGGAGGGCGCCTGCGGCAACCCGGCGATCAGCGCCGACTCGGTCAGGTTCAGTTCCGAGGCCGGTTTGTTGAAGTAGGTCTGCGCCGCCGCTTCCACCCCGAGCGCGGTCTGTCCTTCGTTGGTCCCGTAGGGCGCCGTGTTCAGGTAGGTGTTGAGGATCCACTTGCGGCTGTGCGCTTCGAAGAGCTCTTCCGCCAGGTGCGCTTCCTTGATCTTGCGCTTCAGCGTGTCTTCCGGATGACGGATGTAGAGGTTGCGGACCAGCTGCTGGGTGATCGTCGAGGCGCCCTGCACCGGCTTGCCGCCCGCCAGCAGGTCCTTCCAGGCGGCGCGGGCGATCCCGGCGGCGTCGAGCGCGCCGTGTTCCCAGAAGTTCTTGTCCTCGATCGAGACCGTCGCGTTCTTCATCACCTGCGGGATTTCGTCGCCGGAGATCGGCTGACGCACGTTTTCCGAGTGGATGTAGCCGATCAGCTTGCCTTCGGCGGTGTAGATCGCCGAGGTGCGGCCCTTCTGCACCGGTTTCAGGTCTTCCAGCGGCGGCGCTTCGTTGTAGACGTTGAGCGCCCAGGCGGCCGCGACGCCGCCCGCGGCGGCGATCAGGCCGATCACGATCACGATCGGGATCGCGACCTTGTGCCAGCGCGTCTTGTGCGGCTGCCGGCGCCGCCTGCGGACTCGAGTCGCCATCGGCCCGCGATTTTAGAGAGGCGAACCCTTCGGTCAGTTAAAGACGGACCGGTTGGCAAGCGTTCGCCCAGCGGCGATCTAGGAGCGCAGCTTGTAGCCGCGCTGGAAGAGGCGCAGGTTGAAGAGGAAAAGTGCCGCGGTGGCCAGCGTCAGCGCCCCCAGCGCCAGCGGGATGTTGACTTCGGTGAAGCCGACGAACCCGTAGCGGACCAGGGAGATCATGTAGTAGACCGGGTTGAACTTGGTCAGCGTCTCCCAGGGCTGCGGCAGCAGCGAGGCCGAGTAGAAGACGCCACCGAGGAAGATCAGCGGCGTCAGGATGAAGGTCTGGGCGAAGGCGACGTCGTCGAACTGCTCGGCCCGCACCCCGATCAGCACGCCGAGGTTGGCGAAGAAGAAGCCGACCAGGATGATCGCCGGGATCAGCACCAGGACGTGGGCGACGCCGAGGTTGGTGAGCACGATCGCGACGATGAAGGTCAGCGTCGCGACGATCAGCCCGCGGACGAAGCCGCCGAGGCAGAAGGCGAGCAGCAGCTCGCGCGGCGAGGCGGGCGAGGAGAGCTGGTCGTGGATCGCGCCCATGAACTTCTGCTGCAGGATCGAGGACGAGTTGTTGGTGAAGGCGTTGGTGGCCAAGGCCATCATGATCAGCCCGGGGATCACGAAGACGATGTATTCGATCCCGTGCAGCTCCTTGATCCGCGAGCCGAGCGCCGCGCCGAAGACGGAGATGTAGAGGAAGGTTTCCAGCAGCGGCCCGCCCAGCGTCTGTTTCTTGATCTTCATGAAGCGCGAGATCTCGCGCCGCCAGAGGCTGAGGAAGCGGATCTGCCAGGTGCTCATCAGGCGACGATGTCGGCCTCGACGTGCGAGCGCGACAGCTCGCGCCGCCCGACCAGGGCCAGGTAGGCGTCCTCGAGGTTGGCGACGTCGTAGCGCGCCGCCAGATCCTCGCTCGTCCCCTGGGCGGCGATCTGCCCGTCGGCGATGAAGGCGATCTTCCCGCAGAGCTGATCCGCCTCCTCGAGGTAGTGCGTGGTGAGCAGGATGGTCACGCCTTCGGCGTTGATTTTCTGGACGTAGTGCCAGAGCTCGAGCCGCAGCTCGATGTCGACGCCGGCGGTCGGCTCGTCGAGGATCAGGAGGCGCGGCCGGTGCATCAACGCCCGGGCCAGGATCAGTCGCCGTTTCATGCCGCCGGAGAGGGCGCGGGTCCGCTCCCGCGCTTTCGCGGTCAGCGAGAAGGTCTCGAGCAGCTCCTCGGTCCGTTCCTTGCGGTCCTGCTTGCGCATGCCGAAGTAGCCGCCGTGGAACTCGAGCGTCTCCTCGCAGGTGAGGAACTGGTCGAGGTTGACCTCCTGCGGGGCGAGGCCGACCGCGGCCCGCGCCTCGCCGTAGTCGGAGATCGCGTCGTGGCCGAAGACGTGGATCTGACCGCCGGTCGGCTGCGCCAGGCCGGTCGTGCAGTGGATCAGCGTCGACTTCCCCGCCCCGTTCGGGCCGAGCAGGCCGTAGAAGTCGCCCGGCTCGATCGTGATCGACACCCCCCGCAGCGCCTCCACCCCGTTTGGGTAGCGTTTCTCCAGGTCGACGATCTCGAGAGCTTTCTCGGACGAGGCAGGCATACGGAGGGCACGCTATCGATCCGCTCTCCCCGGCCGCCGCACTAGGCTGCGCGCATGGCCGGCCCGCTGCTCGTCGTCGATGCCCCCTCGATGCTCTTCCGCGCCTTCTACGCGCTGCCGAAGACGATCACCGGGCCGGACGGGCAGCCCGTCAATGCCTTGCTGGGGACGGCCAACCTGGTCCTGCGGGAGGTCGAGCTCCATCAGCCGCGCGCCGTCGTCCTCTGCTTCGGCCCCGACGCGGCCGCCTACCGGACCGAGCTCTACGCCGCCTACCACGCCGAGCGCGAGGAGGCGATGCCGGACGAGCTGCCCGACCAGTTCACCGCGAGCGGGCCGTTCTTCGAAGCCTTCGGGTGGACGGTCGCGACCAGCGCGGATCTTGAGGCCGACGATCTGCTCGGGACCTACGCGCGGCGCGAGGCCGCGACGGGCGGCCGGGCGCTGATCCTCACCGGGGACCGCGACATGTACCAGTGCGCGGCGCCCGGGATCACCGTCCTCTATGTGCGGACCGGCGGCAAAGGGGCCGAAGAAGTCGACCCGGACGGGGTGCGCGAGCGCTACGGCATCGATCCCGAGCTGGTCCCTGACTTCATCGCCCTGCGCGGCGACCCCGCCGACGGACTGCCGGGGGCGAAGGGGGTCGGGCCGAAGACGGCGGCCGAGCTGCTGAAGGAGCACGGCTCGCTGGAGGCGATCCTCGAGGCGGCGGTGCGGGAGCGGCGGCCGAAATTGCGGGCGGCGCTGATCGAAGGGCGCGAGGACCTGCTCGCGTTCAAAGAGATCGCGACGCTGCGCGACGCCGGCGTCGAGCCGCCGCCGGACCAGGCGACCGACTGGGAAGGGGCCGCCAAAGCCGCGCTCGAACTGGGGATGCGAAAACTCGCCGAGCGGCTGATCGAAACCGGTAACGGGAACTAGGCGTCGGGCGGGCCGGGGCGCTCGGCCGCCTCGGCTTCTTCGCCGAGGATGACGAAGAGGCTCCAGCCGGAGACCGCGGCCCAGACCCCCTCCAGCAGGATGAAGCCGAGCTGGCCTTCGACCACCGCGAGGATCGCCAGGATCACCGAGCCGACCAGGTTGAGCAACAGGTAGAGCCGCGAATCGGTGCGCATCTCACCGAGCTGATTGGCGGCAAACGCGCCGAGGATGATCAGCGCACCGATGATCTGGATCGCCTGGGCCATCTGTCGAGCCTAGAACCCCGGGGCGGATGCGTGCGGAGAGGGTGAAGGTTGCCGATCACGGCGCTAGGTTGCATCGATGGCTACCGGCGGGATTCCGTGGCGCGGCCCGGGCGACGGACGCCCGGATCTGCCCCTGCCCCCGGGCCCGATGCCGCTGCGCCGCGACGGCAACCTGCGCAAGCGCTGGCGCTACGTCGGCTTCTACGGCGAGAGCCTGATGCTCTGCGCGGCGCGGGCCGAGGTCGGGCCGACCGGCCAGTCCTTCTGGGCCCTCTGGGACCGCGAGCGGGACCGCGAGCTCGCCCACACCACCCTGCGCCCGGGCAGCCGCGAGGTGGTCCTCGACGGCGCCCGCCTGCTGGTCGACGCCCCCGGCCTCCACGCCGACCTGCGCCTCGGCGAGGCCGAGCCGATCGAATCGATCTGCCCGAGCGGCAGCGGCTGGGGCTGGACCCGCAAGCGGGCCGGGGTGCCGATCGAGGGCACGCTCGAGATCCCGGGGCGCCGCCTCGCGGTCGAAGGCTTCGGCGTCGACGACGAATCGGCCGGCTACCAGGCCCGCCACACCAGCTGGCGCTGGTCGGCCGGCGTCGGAACCGCGGCCGACGGCCGCGCGGTCGCCTGGAACCTGGTCGAGGGCATCAACGACCCGGCGGCGAAGAGCGAGCGCGCGATCTGGATCGACGGCGCTCCCCACGAGCCGGCCCCGGTCACCTTCCAGGGTCTCGACGCGGTCACCTTCGCCGACGGTTCCCGCCTCGAGTTCGAGGGCGGCGCCGAGCGGTCCCGCGACGACAACTTCCTCCTCATCCGCAGCACCTACCGCCACCGCTTCGGCACCTTCACCGGCACGCTCGAGGGCCTCGACCTGGCCGAGGGTCGCGGCGTCATGGAGTCCCACGACGCACTTTGGTGACAGCGCCCTCGACGCCGGTGCACTTATGCCCCCTATGGCGAGGCCAAGTGCACCGGCGTCCCTCAGCGTGATGTGAATGTGTGACGCTCCGAGGTCGACCGGTGATCCTCACCAGGTGTCGACCGGACGCGGGCGTTCGGGCGGGGGCGCGGTGGCGGCGGCGAGGGTCTTGGCGATCAGGGACCGCGTCTCCGCCGGATCGATCACGTCGTCGACCTCGAACACGGCCGCCGCGTTGAGGGCTTTCGCGTTCTCTTCCGCCGCCGCGGTCAGGTCCCGCACCCGCAGCTCGCGCTCCTGCTCGTCGACGATCTCCTCCAGCTCCTTGCGCAGCGCCAGCCGCACCGCCCCTTCCAGGCCCATCGGCCCGAGGTGCGCCCCCGGCCATGCCACGGTCAACAGCGGCTCGTGCAGGCTCCCACCGGCCATCGCCTGCGCGCCCAGCCCGTAGCCACGCCTCAGGATCACCGCGATCAGTGGCACCCGCAGTGCCGCCCCGCCGACCAGAAGCCGTGAGGCATGGCGCACCAGCCCGGTCGCCTCGGCGTCGGGCCCGACCATGAACCCGGGCGTGTCGAGCAGCGACACCACCGGCAGCCCGAAGGCGTCGCACAGCGAGAGGAACCGCGCCGCCTTGTCGGAGGCGTCGCTGGTCAGCGCGCCCGCCATATGGCGCGAGTCGTTGGCGATGAAGCCGAGCGGCCGACCCTCGATCCGCGCCAGCGCCGTGACCAGCTCCGGTGCGAAGCGCTCGCGCAGGAAGGTGACCGAGCCCGCGTCGGCGAGCGTCTCGACGATCGGCCCGACCGGGTAGGCGCGCCGCGCCCGCTCCGGGACCATCCCGCGCAGCGCTGTCTGGTCGGGCACCTGACCGGGCATCGTCGCCCCCTGGAAGTAGGCGAGCAGCCGTTTCGCCGCCGCGGTCGCCTCGGCCTCGTCGGCGGCGATCACATCGACCACCCCGTTGCGCGCCTGCGTCTCCAGTGGGCCGACGTCGTCCGGGTCGACCTTCCCCAGCCCGCCGCCCTCGATCATCGCCGGCCCGCCCATCCCCAGCGAGGAGCCCTCGGTGGCGATGATCAGGTCCGAGCAGCCGGCCAACACCGCGTTGCCGGCGAAGCAGCGACCGGCGACGATCGCGATCCGCGGCACCAGCCCCGAGAGCCGCGCCCAGAGCGCGAACGCCCGCGTGTCGAGCGCCGACACCACCGGAAAGTCGGTGTCCCCCGGCCGCCCACCACCGCCCTCGGCGAAGAGCACCGCCGGCAGCCGCATCCGCTCGATCAGCTCGAACAGCCGGTCCTTCTTGCGGTGCCCGAGCGCCCCCTGCGTCCCGGCCAGCACCGTGTAGTCGTAGGAGAGCACCGCGCAGCCGGCACGCTCGCCGAAGAGCTCCCCGTTCACCGTCGCGGTGCCGCCGACGAAACCGTCGGCGGGGGTCCGCGCGATCAGGTCCTCGAGCTCGCGCCGCCCCCGCTGGGCGGCGATCGCGAAGCGCCCGTACTCGACGAAGCTCCCCGCGTCGACCAGGTCGGCGAGGTTCTCCCGCGCCGTCCGCCCGCCCGCCGCGTGGCGCCGCGCCACCGCATCGGGTCGCGCCGCGTCCTCGGTCAGCGCCCGCCGCGCCAGCAGCTCGGCGAGGTCCGCGCGCTCCTCCGCGCCGCCGCCCGGGCCGCCGGCCACGTCAGCCCTCTTCGAGCAGGTCCGCCAGCGTCTTCATCGCTCTGCCGAGAGCGCGGCTCATGAAGGCGCGGGAGACGAACGGGACGATCCGTTCCGTGCGCGGCGCTTTCACCCAGGCGAGTTCGAACTCGATCCGCGTACGGCCCCCCTCGAGCTCGGTGAAGCGGTACGTGCCACGGGTCTCGCGCTTGCCGTGGGCGCTCTCGCCCTCCTCGACGATCCGCTCCGGGGCGGTCGACTCGACCACCTTGAAGGTGACCCTCTCGCGCGCCGCGGGCGCGTCGACCTGGGCTTTGGCGATCGCGCCGACACCGCGCCTCGGCCCTTCGAAGCTCCAGTCTTTGTAGAGCCGACCCATCCAGCGCTCGTGGTTGGCGAGGACGTCGACGTATTCGAAGACCTGCTGGCGGGGACGGCCTACCTCGACCGAGACGGTGACTGGATCCGGCATGGAGGCCGGATCCTAAGAGCTCTTAGGCGCCGGCGGCGCCTTCCCCCTCGCCGACCTCGTCGCCGCCGGCCCCGACTCCGTTCGTCGCCGCCTCGCCGACCTCGATCGCCTGGTCAGGGGCCCAACCGTCGGGGGCGGGCTCGAAGGCGGCCATGCCGACCACCAACGGCGTCGCCTCGTCACCGCTCTTCTCGAGCCGCCGCCGGCAGAGCGCATGGATCGCCTCCAGCCGGTTGGCGGCGGCCTCGAAGACGGCGGCGACTTCCGCCCAGCCCGCCTCGTCGACCGCCATCGGCATCCAGTTCAGCGTGGTGTCGTCATGGGCGTCGATCGTCCCTGCTTCGAGCGCGTCGGCGGCGCGGTCGAAGAAGGTGCCGAGCGCCGACCCGGTGACCGCGTCGCGAAGGCTCTTCGGCACGTTGCGCCAGTCCTGGTGGCCGATGTAGGAGCGCGGGCGGGCACGGAAGTAGTGCTCGACCGCGCCGCGGCGGCGCGCGGTCGCCACCTGCTCGATGCAGCCGCATTTCTCCAACACCCGCACGTGGTAGGCGACGTTGCCGAGCGGCGCGGAGAGCAACTCGGTCAACTCGCTCGGGCTGGCGTTGCGAAGTTGGACGACTTCGAGGATCTTTACCCGTAGCGGGTGCCCCAGCGCCCGGACCAGGCGCTGATCGATGCGGTTGGGTCGGTTCTGGTTCATTGATCGGGCAGTTTTGCGCAGTTGGACGTCCGAGTAACGAAGAATCCCTCGTTTGAGTTACGCGATTCCACCAATGGGAACGCCCTTGGTAACCAGGTCGGCGCGCCGCGACTCACCAGCTGCGACGCGCCGCCCGGATCCCGCAGATCAGCCGCTCTTGGCGACGCTCGCGGCGGGGATGATCGGCTCCGCTCCATCAATCTTCATCTCTCGCTCACCTCCTCCCTGCGATGTGAGTTCGGGGGCCCCCGCGCAAAGTTTGATGAGAACTGAACGTTCAGTTGACGTCACCGCATGTTTTTCGTCGGACCCTGCGTTTTCGGCTACGGAATCCGGTTTAATGCAGGCGGGTCGCTAACTCAGATTTTTTGGAGGATTGTGGAGGCATCCACCGCAAAGACCGATTCCGCCGCGCCGAGCCCGGTCGCGAGCACGCCTGCGGGCCCGTCCACGCCGCCCCCGGCTTCGGCCCCGCGCACCGAGGGCCCGACACGAAGGGTCGACTTCGTCAGCCCCCAACTGGCGGCGGCGCTCGCCCACCCCACCCGGGTCGCCGTGATGGGCGTCCTGGTCGAGGGGCCCGCCTCGCCTCGCCAGATGGCCGAGGCGATCGACGAGCCGCTGAACAACGTCACCTACCACGTCAAGCAGCTGCGCGCCCTCGGCTGCATCGAGCTCGACCGGACCGAGCGACGGGCGGGCGGGCGAGTCCTGGAACGCTTCTATCGGGCGAGCCAGCGGGCCTACTTCGACGACGACGCCTGGGCGGTCCTGAACCCCCAGGAGCGCCTCGGCGTGATCTGGTCGATCGTGCGGATGATGTCCAGGGACATCACCACCGCGATGACGGCCGGCACCTTCTTCGGCGACGACTACGACGTCCACGCCACGCGCTCGCCGGTGACCGTCGACAAGGAGGGCTGGGAGGAAATCGCCGAGCTGGTGAACCGGTCGACGAAGGAGATCTTCGAGATCGAGCGGCGGGTCGAAAAACGCCAGGCCGAGGGCGGCGACGCCCCGGACATCCACACCAAGGTGCAGATACTTCAGTTCCGCTCGCCCAGCCCCCGCTAGTCGCTAGCCGCGGATCGCCTTGCCGACCATGTTCATGACCCGGGTCTGATCGCGCTTGCTCAGGTTCGACGGCCTTCCGCGCGACTTCTTCAAGAGGCCCCAGAACTCCGCCTGCTCGTTCTCGGTGAGGTTGTCCCGGACCCGGTCACGACCCTTTTGGGCGAGCCAGAGGCTGATCGCCCAGACCGTCTTCCAGGGGACCTTCCTCCAGATCCAGGGCACGGCGTACTTCGCGATCCAAGTCGGCATGGGCCCAAGGTACCCGGCGTCGTGGCTTCCACCCTCACTAGGGTTCCGCGGGTGCCGGCCACCGACCGCCACCGCCGGTGATCGCCGCCCTCGCGGCCGCGGTGACGGGTCCGCGCGGTCGCTGGGTGACGATCGCGGTCTGGCTCGCGCTCGGGATCGGCGGCTACGTCGGCCGCTCCCACATCGGCTCGGTCGCCGCCGCCGGCCAGTCGAGCTTCCTGCCCAAGGACGCCGAATCGATCCACGCGCTGGAAGTGCTGGACGGCTCCACGAGCTCCTCGCCCGAGTCCGGCGGCGAAGGCCGTGAAGAGGTGCCGGCGGTGGTCGTCTTCGACCGCCCGGGCGGGCTGACCGACGACGATCTGAACGCGATCGGCGCGATCGGCCGCGGGCTGAACCGGCTGAGGATCACCGGCGCGACGCCGATCATCGACCCCTTCTCCGCCGGCGCCCGCCGGCCGCTCGGCGACGTCGCCCGGCTCGACCGCGGGATCGGCCCGATCTCCGAGGACGGCGAAGCGGCGCTGGTGGTGCTGGCGCTGAACGCCGACGACCACGGGGCGATCCGCGACGGCGTCACCGACCTCCGCGAATACCTCTCCGCCCACCGGGTCCCCGGGGTCTCCGCCTACGTCACCGGTCCGGCGGGGATCGCGGCCGACCTCGACCAGGTCGCGAACGAAGCCGGCGAGACGTTGCTCCTCGCGACGCTCGGCCTGGTCCTCGTCCTGCTCCTGCTCGTCTACCGGGCGCCGTTGCTGGCGCTCCTGCCGCTGATCGCGGTCGGCGCCGCCTACATGGTCGCGATCGGCATCGCCTACCTGCTGATCGAGGGCGGTTGGATCGTCGTCAACACCGAGGGGACGTTCTTGCTCCTGGTGCTGGTGTTCGGCGCCGGCACCGATTACTCGCTGCTGCTGGTCCATCGCTACCGCGAAGAGATCCAGCGCGGGCGCCCGGCCGCCGAGGCGTTGCCGCTCGCCCTGCGCGCGACGATCCCCGCGGTCGGCGCCTCCGGCGGCACCGTGATCGCCGCGATGCTGGTGCTGCTGGTCGCCGACCTCGAGTCGACCCACTGGCTCGGGCCGATCCTCGCGGTCGGCATCGCGGTGATGGTCTGCTCGGCCTTCACCCTTCTCCCCGCCCTGCTCGCGGTGCTCGGCGAGCGCGCCTTCTGGCCCGCCGCGGGGGCGTCACGCCGGCCGGGGCCCGAGATCTGGGACCGGATCGCGAGCCTGGTCGAGCGGCGCTCGCGGCCGATCTGCCTGCTCGTCACCGGCAGCCTGGTCGTCCTCGCGCTCGGCTACCTCCTCCACCACGGCACGATCGGCTTCGGCCAGGGCGAGACCAAGCCGACCAACTCGAGCGAAGGCACCGCGGTGCTGAACGAACACTTCCCGCCCGGCCTCGCCTCGCCGCTGACCGCGGTGGTGCCGCCCGACGAAGCGGCAAAGGTGACCGCCGGGATGAAGCACCTCGCCTCGGTGCGGTTGGCGATCCCGGTCCCGGCCGGCAGCGGCTTCCAGTCGGCGGCCGTCCTCCTCGTCCTCGCCGGCAACCCCTACTCCGGCGAAGCGGCGGAGGAGGTCGAGCGGATCCGCGAACGGCTGCACGCGATCTCTCCCGAGGCGCTGCTCGGCGGCCTGCCCGCCGAGAACTGGGACGTCGAGCAGACCAACGGGCGCGACACCCGCCTGATCGTGCCGCTGGTGCTGCTCGTGGTCGGGCTGATCCTGGTGGCGGTGCTGCGGGCGATCGCGGCGCCGCTCTACCTGATCGCCACCGTCGTCCTCTCCTTCGCCGGCACCCTCGGGCTCTCGACCTTCCTCTTCTCCCAGTTCGGCGGCGAAGGGATCGCCTTCGACCTGACGCTGCTCTCCTTCTTGTTCCTGGTCGCGCTCGGGGTCGACTACAACATCTTCCTGATGACCCGGGTGCGCGAGGAGGCGGCCCGCCATGGGACCGAGGCGGGAACGCTGCGGGCGCTGATCGCCACCGGCGGCGTCGTCACCGGGGCGGGGCTGATCCTCGCCGGCACCTTCGCCACGCTGACGCTGCTGCCGCTGGAGGAGCTGATCCAGATCGGCGCCACTGTCGCGATCGGCGTCCTGCTCGACACCTTCATCGTCCGGGCGCTGCTGATCCCGGCGATCACCTTCCGCTTGGGCGACCGGGCCTGGTGGCCGAGCGGCGCGGGCGCCCGCCCGCGCCCTTAGACGTTCGGGCTGCGCTTCGCCTTGTGGCGCTCGCTCTTGTGCGCGCGGCCCTTCTTCTCCAGCGTGTCGCAGGCATGTTCGATGTCGTTCGCGAGGCGATCGATCTGGGAGCGGCTCAGCGTGTGCTTGACCAGCGCCCGCAGCACCCGGACCTCCTGCGCGTTCGGCGGCATCGTGTAGGCGGGCAGCATCCAGCCGCGCTCCGCCGCCACCTGCCAGGAGACGTCGAACTCGTCGTACTCCTTGCCGTCGAGCAATTTGAACGCGACCAGCGGCAGCTGCTCCTCGTTCTCGCCGATCAGTTCGAAGTGCCCGCAGCGGTCCAGCTTTTCCACCAGCACCTCGGCGTTCGACTGCATCGCTTTCATCACGTCGCCGTAGCCCTCGCGGCCGAGGCGGACGAAGTTGAAGTACTGGGCCAGCACCATCGAGGCGCCGGTGGAGAAGTTGAGGGTGAAGGTCGCGTCGACCTCGCCCAGGTAGTTCTCGTAGAAGACGAGGTGCTCGGCGAGATCGGATTTTTCGCGGAAGACGAGCCAGCCGATCCCCGGGTAGACGAGCCCGAACTTGTGCCCGGAGACGTTGATCGAGCGCACCTGCTCGAGCCGGAAGTCCCACTCGGAGTGCGGGTAGAGGAAGGGCCAGACGAAGCCACCGCTGGCGCCGTCGACGTGGATCGGCACGTCGTGCCCCTCGTCCTTCTTCAGTTTGACCAGGTAGTCGTTGATCCCGCGGATGTCGTCGGCGTGCCCGGTGAAGGTGGTGCCGAGGACGGCGGCGACGCCGATCGTGTTCTCGTCGATCTCCGGGGCGACGTCGTCGGCGCCGATCGTGTACTTCCCCTCCTGCAGCGGCACCACGCGCTGTTCGACGTCGAAGTAGCGGCAGAACTTTTCCCAGACCACGTGGACGTCGCCGCCGAAGACGAGGTTCGGTTTGTCGACCGGCTTGCCCGCCGCTTCCCGCCGTTCCTTCCATTTCCACTTCAGCGAGAGGGCGCCCAGCATGATCGCCTCGGAGGAGCCCTGGCAGCGGGCGCCGGTCGTCTCGCCGGGGGCGTTGAAGAGGTCGGCGAGCATGCGGATGCAGCGCTGCTCGATCTCGGCCGAGATCGGATACTCGGCGTGGTCGATGAAGTTGCGGTAGTTGTTCTCGGCGATCAGCCGCTCGGCCTCCGGCTCCATCCAGGTGGTGACGAAGGTGGCCAGGTTGCGGTTCGGATCGCCCTCCAGCTGCAGTTCCTCTTCGACCAGCCGCTGCGAGTCGAGCGCCGACATCCCCTTCTCCGGGAACAGCCCGTCGGGGGCGTCCTCGGTCAGGAACCTGGTCCCGTAAAAGCGGGCCTCTTCGGGGGAGGGAGCGTCGTGTTTCGCCATAGGTCGGAACCTATCGGCGAGGGCGCGGGCGCGCTTGAAGAATCCGCCTCAGCTGAAGCGGTAGGTGAGGTGGAGCGCCTCGGCGCCCTCGACCACGTCGGTCAGCTCGACCTGGGCGGCGGCGGCTTCGAGGTGGTCGAAGAGGCGCTCGCCGCCGCCGAGGATGATCGGGACCTGGGTGACGACGATCTCGTCGAGGTGGCCGGCGGCGATCGTCTGCTGCAGGGTCGAGGCGCCGCCGACCGAGACGTCCTGATCGTCGGCCGCCTCCTTCGCTTCGGCGATCGCCACCTCGATCCCCTCGGTGACGAAGTGGAAGCTGTTGCCGTTTTCGAGCTCGAAGGGGTCGCGGGCGTAGTGGGTGAGGACGTAGACCGGGCAGTGGAACGGTGGATCGTCGCCCCACCAGCCCTTCCACTCCTCGTCGGGCCAGGGGCCGCGGACCGGGCCGAACATGTTGCGGCCCATCACCACCGCGCCGAGGTTCGCCTGGGTCGAGCGGAGCACGTCGTCGCTGGCGCCGCGCTCGCCCTCGTCGCCGCGACCGTGCATCTCGTTGAACGAGGCCAGCTTGACGGCCCACTCGTGCAGCGCCTCACCACCTTCGCCGAGCGGGTTCTCCTCGCTCTGGTTCGGGCCGGCCATGTAGCCGTCGAGCGAGATCGTGATCTGCGACTTCACCTTCGGCATCAGCTCACCATTTTTTGGCCCCGCCGGGCTCCTCCTCGACCGTCAGCTCAGCGAGGGGTTCGGCCTCCAGGCGGCCGTCGGGGATCGGCTCCCCGGATTTGACCGAGAGACCGTAGGTGCCCGAGGCGAGGCGCTCTTCGGCCCGCTCGACCGCCTCCAGGCGGCGCCGCAGGTCGCCTTCCTGCCCGGCGGCCAGCTCGTCTTCATAGAGGTTCTCGTTGTTGAAGTCGCCCGCCGGGGCGTCTTCGGTCAGCGGGGCCTCCCGGCCTTCGCCCCGCAGCGAGGCGAGCGCCGCCTCGACCCGCTCCCGCTCGGCGGCCACCAGCTCTTTCGCGCGCTTCTCATCCATTCCGTCCCACCCTACCCGCCCCCCTCGGGATGGTTCCAAGGGGGGGTTGAGGTCCGGAAGGTGTAGCGCTATCCTCATAGAGGACTAACTACAGAAAGTGAACTTGGTCATGAACTACAGACTCGTTCCTCTCGACGACGCGATCGTCTTCCCCACCGTCACCGCGACTTTGCCGATCGACGTCGGCGAGGACGAGCGCGTCTTCCTCATCCCTCGCCGTGACGGCGAGTACGGCCGCGTCGGGGTCATCGCCGAGGTGGTCGAGCACGGCCGCTCGCGCCGCGGCGTCCCGGTCGCGACCGTGGTCGGCCTCCACCGCGGGATCGCCGGCGCCGCCGTGGCGGGCGACGATGGCGACGCCCTGCACGTCGAGGTCCAGGAGATCCACGACGGCCACCCCGACGACGAGCACACGGTCGAGCTGGCGCGCGAGTATCGCGCCGTGGTCGAGGAGATCCTCGAGCTGCGCGGCGACGACGGCCGCATCGCAACCTTCCTGCGCTCGATCGAGGAGCCCGGCGCCCTCGCCGACACCTCCGGCCTCTCCCCCGACATCCCCAACGAGGGCAAGCTCCGCCTGCTCGAGACGATCGACGTCACCGAGCGGCTGGAGATCGCCGTCGGCCTGCAGCGCGAGCGGCTCGCCGAGCTGCAGGTGCGCTCGAAAATCCGCGACGACGTCGAGTCGGGCGCCCAGAAGCAGCAGCGCGAGTACTTCCTGCGCAAACAGATGGAGTCGATCCGCAAGGAGCTGGGCGAGGACGAGACCGATCTGATCGGCGAGTACGAGACCAAGATCGACGAGGCCGGCATGCCCGAGGCGGTCGAGGAGCAGGCTTACAAGGAGCTGCGCCGACTGGAGCGCCAGGGCGAGCAGTCGCCGGAGAGCTCGATGATCCGCAGCTACCTCGATTGGCTGATCGCCGTCCCCTGGAGCAAGCGCTCCGAGGACAAGCTCGACCCGAACCACACGCGTGAGGTGCTCGACGCCGACCACGCCGGGCTCGAGGACGTGAAGAAACGGATCACCCAGTTCGTCGCCGTGCGCAAGCTGCGCGAGGAGCGG
>Ga0134125_10002135_pt1 | contig 23684 bp, 19 predicted proteins | sample KB31751_FD_96464 | JGI IMG/M metagenome (GOLD analysis project Ga0134125, IMG submission 96464) | Terrestrial soil microbial communities with excess Nitrogen fertilizer from Kellogg Biological Station, Michigan, USA - KB3-175-1 | ecosystem: Environmental > Terrestrial > Soil > Unclassified ...
AAAATGGCAGAAACGTGGGTCTTATATGGCGTTTTATCTTTGGAGAAGCGCGTATCGCGATAAATGCGGTACAGCGCCTTCTGCGGCGGCGTGATGTACTCGGGCGCGAAGCGCGCGAACTTCTCGTTCAGGCAGCTCACCAGCTCCAGCATGGGCTGCTTGATCAGTCTTTCGTATTTTTCCTTGCGCGGCTGGAACCACTCGCGCCGGTTATTGCGCTTGAGCGCGCGAAGGAAGGCGATTGCGTCTGGGGAGAAGCCGGGAAATTGTGAATTCATTTCAGGTCAGGATCAAAAACAAAATCTCTGAAAACATGGAGTAAGAGGAGATAACGGAAGCGAGCTGAGCATTTCTGACTATCAGCTCCGCCTACTCCGCTTCCTCCATATTTCAAGGTTTTACCGCTTGATCAGCGGCAAGGTGTGTGTTTAGGTCAGCGAAACTGCTTTGGTCGCGATTAGCTTCTTCACGCGTTCCACAAATTGTCCGGCCGACGCCGTTCCTTCCGGCTGCTGCAATCCCCTCACGCGCACGTTTACCGTTCCCGCTTCGGCTTCCTTTTCGCCGACCACCAGCAGGAATGGGACTTTCTGCAGCGTGTGCTCGCGGATTTTGGCATTCATCTTCTCATTGCGATCGTCCACATGCACGCGGGCGCCGGCATCTTTGAGCTGCTGCGCGACTTTGCGTCCGTACTCCACGTGCTTTTCACTGATGGGGATCACTGCAACCTGCACCGGTGAAAGCCATAGCGGGAACGCACCCGCGTAGTGCTCGATCAGCACTCCGAAAAAGCGCTCCACTGATCCGAATAGCGCGCGATGGACCATCAGAGGCTGCTTGCGCGAGCCGTCTTCAGCAACATACTCAAGCCCGAAGCGTTGCGGCAGATTGAAGTCGAACTGCACGGTTGAGAGCTGCCAAAGACGTCCAATGGCGTCCACCAGCTTCACATCGATCTTGGGTCCGTAGAACGCTGCCTCACCAGGAATGACCTTGTAAGCAATGTTGAGTTTCTTCAATACCTTCTCCAGCGAGTTGTTGGCCAGGTTCCACATCTCATCGCCGCCGATGAAGCTCTTCTTGTCGTTCGGGTCCCAAGTGCTCAGCTCCACCTGATATTCATTGAACCCGAACGTCTTCAACACAGCCAAGGCGAAATCAATGCAGCCCTCCACCTCGCTCTCGATCTGCTCGGGCGTACAGAAAATGTGAGCGTCGTCCTGGGTGAAGCCGCGCACGCGCAGCAGGCCATGCATCACTCCGGAACGTTCATAGCGGTACACAGTTCCCAGCTCGCCGTAGCGTTGCGGCAAATCGCGATATGACTTCAACGAATCCCTATAAATAAGAATGTGGCCCGGACAGTTCATGGGCTTAACGCGGTATTCTGCGTCGTCCAGCTCCATGGGAGTGAACATGTTCTGGGCGTAATAGCCTTCATGCCCGCTGGTCTTCCACAAATTGACTCGAAAGACGTGAGGCGTGTAAACGAGCGAGTAGCCGCGCTTCAGGTACTCTTCGCGCATCCAGTCTTCCATCTCTTTGCGGATGATGCCGCCCTTGGGATGCCAGAAGATCAGCCCCGGCCCGGCCAGTTCCTGAATGCTGAACAGATCAAGCTGTTGCCCCAACACGCGATGGTCGCGTTTCTTGGCTTCCTCCAACGCGTGGAGATGCTGCTCCAGGTCTTTCTTGCTGAAGAAAGAGGTGCCATAGATGCGCTGGAGTTGTGGGTTCTTTTCGTCGCCCAGCCAGTATGCGCCGGCAATGTTGAGGAGCTTAAAAGCTTTGATGTGACCGGTCGAAGGCACATGCGGCCCGCGGCAGAAGTCCACAAACTTGCCGTTGCGATAGGTCGAGATTGGTTCGCCGGCCTTCGTGAACTGCTCGATGAAGTGGACTTTCATGAAGTCGCCTTCCGAGCGGAAGCGGTTCAGGCCTTCGTCGCGGGGGATGTATTCACGCTCGAATTTCTCGTTGCGCTGCACCACTTCCTGCATGCGCTTCTCAATGCGCTCCAGGTCTTCAGGCGTGAACGGCGTGGGGCGATAAAAATCGTAGAAGAACCCGCTCTCCGTGGGCGGGCCATGGCCGAGCTTGGTTTCCGGGAACAACTCCAGAACGGCCGTCGCCAAAACGTGCGCCGATGAGTGCCGATAGACCTCCAGCGCTTCGGGATCTTTGTCGGTCAGAAGGCGAAGCTCAACGTCGCTTTCGAGCGGCTTGCTTAAATCTGCGAACTGCCAGCCGTCTTTAGATTTGGCTGCGTGCATGCTCGCAGGCGTGTTGCCGGGCTGACCAGATTCCGTCGTGTTGCCAGAGTGATCAGCGGCGGAGTGCTGACTGGTGATTGCTGACTGCTTGATTTTCGCTACCAGGGCAGCGTCAGCAAGCCGCGGGCTGATGGAGCGAGCGATGTCGAGAGGCGTGGCGCCGCGGGACACCTCTTTTTTGCTCCCATCCGGGAGCGTGACCTGGATTGCGCTGGATTGTACTGGATCAGACATAGAGTTGTGAACACAACTAATAATCGAGTCTAGCGAACGGGCAAATGGCGGGTCAAACGCTCGTCCGCGCCATGTCAACTCTGCAACGGAAAAGAACCGGGTGGGTTGTGGACTTCCCGAGTCATCGATCCGGACAGAAATTAATCCGTTATAAGCGGGTACTCTGCCGCTAAAATCGTGAAGTCACCTCCAAGGAGTCGACCGCAAAGTGAAATGGATCAGGTGGATAGCACTGCTCGCCGGGATTGCAATGTTTGTGGCGAGTTTCGTGGTACCTGCGGTGAAGGAGGCGTCGGCGTCATCCGGATCTCCAGGCATCTCGGGTTATAAAATCGCCACGCTTGCCCTGGTTATACCCTGGGGACAGGGACGGGAGCTGCTGAAGCAATCACCTCTTCAATACTTCTGTATTCTGTTTAGTGGCTGGATTAATCCACTTTTTCTTGTCAGCCTGCTGCTGGTTCTGATAAAACCAAGATGGCGGTTTGCCATTTGGCTCAGGTACTTAGTTACCGCAATGTTCGTTTGTTGCTGGATCGTCTTCTATCAGATCCATCTTGATCCGCGGCAGGGCTACTTTCTTTGGATGTTCGGAATCCTTCTGGCTCTGTATTCGAACCTGCTTTCCGCACCCGTGGTCCACAGCCGGCGAGGGGATCAAGTCACAGCAGACTGACAAGAACGTAAGTATATTAGGAATTTGGAGAAGATTTGGTTATGGATGTTCAGGTTAAGACAATGCTGCCCACTCGCGCGGAGTTAAAAATATTGCAGGTGCTGTGGGAGATCGGCAATGGGACCGTTGAGGATGTGATCAGTCATTCCAACGCCATCCCGAAGCCCAATTACAAGACCACGCAAACCATTCTTCGCATCATGGAAGAAAAGGGCTTGGTTCGCCATGAGAGCCGCGGCCGTGTATTCGTGTTTGAACCGTGCGTCACCCGGGAAGAGGTAGGGAGGAATTCGGTCCAGAACCTGCTCGACCAGAACTTTGGCGGCTCGCCTTCAGAGTTACTGATCAACCTGCTGGAAGCCGCTCCAGTAAAAGAGTCGGAGCTGGAAGAATTGGAGACGTTGATCCGCAACTATCGTTTGCAGAAGGCGCAATCCGGCAAATAACAGTAAATGAGCCCGGCGCAGAGGGCCTTCTTTATGCAATCCTACTCGCTTCAGCTCGCAGGAGTGCTGCTCACATTCGTTCTGAAAGTGGCGGCGGCGTACGTATTGTGTCTCTGCCTGGCACGGGTGCTGCGAAACCCGCGGCACCGATTTCTAGCTTGGCTGGGGTTTTTGCTGGGTGCGGGGATTTCCTGGATAGCGCTGCTGGCGGATGAACTTGTGTTTGTGCTGACCCGTGGCGCATCTGGCGCAACTCTGGCCAAAGAGGCGGCAAAAGTCCCCGGTGAACATGTGGCGGTTCCGGCATCATGGAGCGTTTGGATTGGCACGATCGCGGTTGTTCTCATCGTTGCTTACATCGTGGGCGCCGCATCACTGGTGGCTATGCACCTCTTCAAACACTTGCGCCTCCGGCAGTGGCTCAAACACGGACGCCAACCTTCACCCGGTCTGCAAGATACTTTTCAGGACCTTTGCAGGGACTTCAATATAAGCCGCTGTCGCGTGCTGATACTACCAAAGGTAAGCTCTCCAGCCACGGTGTACTGGTGGACACCCCGCATCCTTCTTCCTGAGGTTTGCGAAAAACTGGTCGGATCACCACAACTGGGCAATGTGCTCAGGCATGAGCTGATCCACACGCTTCGCTGTGACTACCTATGGGCCACTCTCGGGGACTTGCTTTGCGCGCTGTTGTTTTTCCACCCGGCGGTCTGGCAAGCACGCAAGCAGCTTATGATGGAACGTGAACTGGCCTGCGATCTGGGAGTGATAGAGACTCACCCCGAAGACCGTGCCGATTACGCTGACAGTCTGGCCGCCTTCGTTCGCCTGGTCCGGCTGCAACAGCGTCCGGCTCTGGGTGTGGATTTTGCCGCATCGTCATCGTTTCTAAGTACACGCATCCGCAATATTTTGGCTGAACCCGCCGAAGTTCCTCGCTGGAAGGCGTTGGTGTGCGACGCCGCCATTGTTTTATTCATTGTGGCGTTCGCATCGGTTTCCCCGGCGCTTTCCGTCTCACTGGACTTCAGCTCGCAAGCGGCACATAGCTCTGCTCATGCACAGGCAAGGGTCGCGGTGGCCCCATTCTCGCCTCAGGCTCCGGGGTTGCACCGGCGCCACAATCGCGTTTCGCTTGAATACGTGAATACGCCTGGTACTGTGGCAACGGAAAATTGGGCGCACCAACGGCACACGCCCAATTCAGGCAAGCAGCAAGCTGAACGCAACGCCGTGGCCCCCTCGATTTCAGGTCCCATAGATGTGGACGGCCCGCCAATTCCAGCTCCCTTCAACTCGGTGGGAGATATGCCGATTCCTGATCTTGATCCTCTGACCGGAAGCGCGCGTTATCAGGCGAATCCGGCCCATGAAGACAAATAGTGTTGCCGTAATGGAAGCTCTCTAGACCCACTTGCCCCATCTAGGGGAGGACGCGCGGAAAATCGCGGAGCGTGAAGGAACCCACGGCGGAATGCGGCGGAAACGCGATATGGCTTCCAAAGCACGGGCGCGCTGATGCCGGTCAAAGGCTCGCACATATTGCCGAATGATCTGGGGCATGGTCAGCCGAAGGGCGGCGGAGAAGTTCTGCTCCGCCATTTCGCGCTGCTCTTCTTCCGATTGCAGCAGCTCAATCATCTGCCGCGCCAGTGCTTGTTTGTCCCCGATCGGGTAAAACTTTATGGCCAGGCCTTCATTTTCCGCCATCTCACGAAAATCCGGAATATCAGAGCAAATGATGGGAACACCGTGCTGAGCCGCAAGATGCGCCACTCCGCTCGCGCCCGTCGCTGAGGTATAAGGCATCACCATGAACGATGATGAACCGAAGATATCGCGGATCTTCTCTTCTTCCACATAGCCGGTGAACTCAATTCCCGGATGGTCCCCGTGACGCGCGCGCAGTGACTCAATATAGCCGGGAGAGTTTCCGTTGTTGGCGCCGGCAATGATCAACCGCGCGTTGGGCACAGCCTTGGCCACGTATTCCTCGAAAGCTTCAATGAGCATCTCGCAACGTTTGTAAGTTCCCCATTTGCCAAACGCCAAGATGCGATGTTCAGGGTTGCCACGACGTTCGAACTCGGGGTATTCGGGCCGGGCGCCCAGGATTCCGTGGGCGCGAAAATGAATATTTTCGCCGCGATACTTATCAATCAGGGTGCGGCGATATGCGGGCAACAGCACCGAGACCGAGTTCGCCATCAGGATCATGCGCGTCGCAGCGTTACCGGCCATTCGAAACAGCCTCTTATGGCGCACGCCGGCGTCTTCAAGGTCAATGTGGTCCATCAGATGGTGGAGAGTTACGTGCGTATAGTAGCCTGCCAGCCGAGTTGTGGCGGGAAGCGTCAGCCCGGAAAAAGCAGCCAGAGGACTTTCCTTGGTGCCAAAGCTGGAGAAGACCAGGTTGAACCAGACAACATCAGGCCGAATGTCGCGAATCGCGGCGAGAATGCGGCGGTGGTTGGTGAGCCGGTTCATGGTCCAGCAGCGCTCCACGTTGAACTCCGGCAGCTCCGGGAGAGGCTCCTGCAATTCGTCCGCCAGGATAGTCAGGCTCACCAGGGGATCGGCCTGAAGCTCACGGGCAACGTGATAGCCGTATTCGTTCAGCACCACTTTGCTGGGCGGAAAGGCTGTAATCAGGCAGATCTTCATGTCCGAGTATTTCCTTAATTCCTGTTTAGAACAGCGAGATTTGTATAACGGGACGCAGGGCGTTCGTCCTCACGTCACCGGTGAAGTTATAGAAGGACTGCTGTTGCATGCCTATGGAGAAGCGGAGCGGATAATCGACACCGATTTCGCCTGTTCCATCATTGAAGCTTCGCCGAACCGGCTTCACGTAAGAGATGAGGAAACCGCTCTGGACGTTGTCGTAAAGATGGAAGCCCTCGCCGCGGGTGAAATCGGCGGAAGCATTCAGGTGCCAGCGCTCGTTGAATTTGTAATCAAACCGGGCGCCGGGCACAAGGATCTGCGCGCTTGCGAATTCAAGCCCTTCCACGCGCCAGGAACGGATGTATTTGGCCAGGCCGGTGACTGTGGCTTTGTCGCCGAACTTGTGTTCCAGTCCGCCCCACGTGGCCGTGGTAAAGAACTCGCGCGCTACCGGATTAAACAACAGGTCACGGACGGAATAACCGGTGACGAGCGCATTGTGCCCCCATGGCCGCCCCACCTCAAACTCCAGGCTTGCGCCCAGATCGCGCGAGCTGAGGTGCTGCTGGGTGAAGGGGCCGGCTTCATGAATCGCGCTCCCGCGCATAGTAATCCAGTTGAACAGCGGAGAGCTGTTCAGATACAGATACTGCCGGAAGAGGTTCTGGTTGAATTGCAGTGGAGCTTCTGTGTCCCGCCGGAAAGCGAACTCAATCCCGGGATTGAGTACGAAGCGGGCATTCCCCAGCCGCAATACTGGCGTGGTGCCAACGTTGAAGAACGTGTCATAGCTGTTGTGACGCAGGATGGCCAGCGTGCTTGGTACGGAAATGGTGCCACGGTAATTGCGTTCACCCACGAACCCGTTGATCGGGCTGAAGTGGTTGATGTGATAGTGGAACGACGTCCCCAGGTCGGTTTCCTGGGATGAGCGCGGCCGCACGTTGTTGCCAAACAGCTTGCTATCGAGCTGGTAAATCGTGGCATCATCGAACAGCGCGGTGCTCAGAAAATCGCTCTGCACGTTGAGGTTGGGGCCTATTTGCGTCCCCTCCTGCCCGGCAACCTGCAACAGCCCGCGCTCCGCCGTGGGATCATCGGCAGCGATTTCGCTGGCATGAGCAAAGGCGGCGATGGCACGCACCCTGTCATGTCGCTGGCTGTACACGTTGGCCCACGCGAGCTGGTAATCATAGTTCTGCTGATAATCCGGAGAATTACCCAGCGCGCTCAGGATGGCTGCAGCTTTTTTGTCCTGGTTCTGGGCGATATAGGTGTCAGCGAGGCCAATAGCAACGGTGTCGTCGGACGCGCCCATGTCCTTTGCTTTGGTGAAATAGCGCTGCGCCAGATCAAAGTCGTGAATGGCGAGGAAAACGTTCGCGGCTTCCACCAGGTTGTCTGTAGTAATGGGCGAAGCTTCGCCAATGCGGGATTCAGCAAACGCCAGCGCGACTTCTTGCTTGGCATCATCATACTTGCCTTCATGCACAAACAACTTTGCGAACTGGAGGCGCACGTCCACACGGTTTGCGTCTGGCGAATCAAGGGCGCGGGTAAAGCGCTCAAAGGCCGCCTGACGGTCACCCAGCAGCATCAGGGCCTCTCCCGTGGCCAGCAGTACAGCCGACTGATCTGTTCCAGCCCGTTCCGCGGCCTGCACGTAGCGGAACGTCTCGGCCCGCTGGTGGAGCTGTGCGTAACTTGCGGCTAAACTGGCGAAGACCAGCGGGTCATCGGGAGAAATCTGCAGGGCAGAATTCCACTCGACGATGGCCTTTCTGTACTGGCGGGCGTGATACAGCGTATCTGCAAGCGCCTCGTGCGTCTTCAAATCATCGGGCGCAAACTTCAAGGCCAGCCGGTACTCCTTCTCCGCCTTATCGAAAACGCGCATCTGCCGGTAAGCCGTGGCGAGCGCCATATGGATGGCGCCGTTGTCCCTCATCCCTTTTTGCGCAATTTCAATTTCTTTCAGAGATTCGCGCGAGCGATGCAATTGCAGGTAGGAGTAAGCCAACCCAAGGTGCGCAATAGCGTTGTTCGGCGACATTTTGATGGCTGGCTCAAAGTCGTGGACCGCGTTCTGAGCATCCTGCATGTCATTGCGAACGTAGCCCCGGTTCACGAGGGCCTCGACCATCTTTGGATCTTTTTGCAGGGCGCGCGAGAAATCATCAATGGCCTGCTGCAAGAGCTGGTTCTGGCGGTGGACGTGGCCCGCAAGGAGCGGGAAATTGGCCTCTTTCGGCAGCACGCTCTCATAGCGGCTTACCAGGGCTAAGACGTCGTCGTAGCGGCCGAGATTGTAGAGGTCGTAGCCGAGATAGACGGCGCCGTCACGATCACGCGGGAGCTTCTGTACCACCTGCTCGCCTATGCGGGCTGACTCCAGATAGCGTCCCTTCAGGAAAAGGTACCGCTCCGTTTCCCGCATGACGTGGGGATCGTTCTTCATGGTGCCGGTCGCACGCGCCAGCCAACGTCCGGAAAGATCGGGATCGTGGGCCTCAATAGCTGCATTGGAGCCGCTGGCGATGATCTGCGGATTGGTAGGCGCGAGATTGTATGCCTTGTTATAGCTGGCCTGGGCCTTGGCATAGTCCTTCATCGCCGTGTACAGGTCGCCCAGAGCAACATGAGGCACGTAGTCACTGGGATACGCCGCCGCCATGCGTCCAAAGTAATTCTCAGCCGCTTTGTTGTCGCCCAAGTCACGGGACAGGTAACCGAGGGCTTCGAGCGCGAAACGGTTTTTGGGATCACGTTGTAGCAAGCCAGCGTACATCCGCTGCGCTTCCTGCTTGCGATTCGTCTTCCAGAGCAGGTTGGCGTATTGCAGCAGGACGTTGTCATTGCTGGGATCGAGCTGCATGGCCTGCTTCAAGTCAGCTTCGGCGCCGGCAGGATCGCCGCCAAGAGCGCGAAACGCAGCGCGAAGACGCAGGTACTCCACCCGATCCGGGCCTTCCACCTGCAGCCGGCCAAGAAACTGTTGGCCCATGGCGGTCTGCTGGCGTACGGCTGCGTCGTCCTGAAGATTGCGGTAAGAGTCAATCAATTGCAGCCGAAGCTGGGCCGGATACATTACGCCTTCGGCTGGGCCTTCAGGCATAGCGGCCAGAGCCGCAAGATATTCGCGCACCGCATCGCTGTCGCGATGCTCTACAGCGGCTAGCTCGGCGCGGATTGCATGCAGACGGTAGTAATTGGCATCAATTTGTTCTGCACGGGCCAGAAAAGTCCGCGTCTTGTCGAGGTTGCCCACTCGCAATTCTGCCTGGGCGGCCGCGAGTTGAGCATTCGCCGATTTCGGCTGCATGGCTGCGGCTTTTTCGCTCGCTTCCGCGGCCTCCTTCTTCATCCCGGCAAGACTGTATGTGAAGCCAAGCTCAGACATGACGGGAGCTGTCTTCTTTGGAGCACGCAGCAGGATGGCAAGGGCCGACTTGTAGTCATGGGCTTCACGGTAGTATTGGGCGACGGCGCGAAAGACATCAACGTTGCGCGGGTTGCGCTTCATCGCCCGATCCAGGAGCGCCTTGGCCTTTTCCTGCTGCTTGGATTTCATGTAGGCGATGGCGAGCAAGAGTTCGGCGTGCGAGGATGGGCCCGCCGCTTCTGACCGTTCCAGCAGGTTGATGGCGCGAGGCAGGTCGCCGGATTGCATGAAGAGCTCACCGGCCATAGCCAGATCAGTCGCGCGACGCGGGTTGGCCGCAATCACTTGAAGCAGCAGTTTCTTGGCTTCATCTGATTTGCCCATCCGGATATACGTCTGCGCTTTTCCGGAGAGCCCTTCCACAGAGTTCGGCTGCTTCGCCAGACCCTTATCGTAGGCGTCCAGTGAAACCGAGTAATTGCCTGCTAGGCGCGACGTGTATCCCAGCAAGAACCAGTTGCGGGGATCGTTCGGCGCGTCCTGAACCATCCGCTGGGCAAAGCTCATGGCTGCAGGATAGTTTCCTTTGGAGAGCGCCTGTTGCGCCGCACGGGCATAGCGCCCAACCTGGATGCTGCTGCCCCAGCCCAATCCGCCGGAGGAAGGCGTTGCAGGGGACGCGGCCTTCCGGCCCTTCTTCCCCTTTTGCTGCTGTGAATTCTGCTTTTGCGGCGACGATTGCCCGCCGATCTCGAACGTCTGTCCAAAGCCGTAGTCGGCCAGAAGCAGGGAACACGTAAAAGCCAGAACAAAAAAGTTTCTCTTCACGGGACCACCGTCATCAACTTGTCGCTTAGTTCGCGGCAGGGACCGCATGCCAGGGACAGACCATCATCCGCGGCTTGCCGGCAAATCGGACCACGCAACACTTGCACGCCATGGGATCAACAGAAGAGAGTCGCGCCACCGCTCCTTAGACTCATGCGGCCATCGGGCCAGCAGCTCTCATCTCTTCTTGAATCGAGATGCTGTTTCAGGGTGGGAGGATTGCTGGCTAGGTGAAACAGGCACAAATTGAGAATCCGGATGCCACAAGGCAAACCCGAATACCACTTTTGGAATCGAAACTGTGCGGCAAGCAAAACTGCTGCTCGATTTCATTCCGTCTTTGTCGCAGTCGCAATCGCGGAGGTTCTTTCATGAGTTCCCCATCCTTTGCCGTCTCCAAGCCTGCGCCCGTGCTGGGACGCGGCATTCCCCTGAGCTGGGTGATGCTGCTGGCGCTACTGGTGCACGGCCCGCTGCTCATCCTGCAGCTTCCGAACAGCACGTATGATGCGAACTTCCATAAATTTTTCGCTTCGCATTACGCGCAGCACTGGTTCGATCCCTGGAACGAGAAACAGTTCACGGGTTTCTCCCAGACCACGTATCCGCCCATGGAGCAGCAGTGGCTGGCGCTGCTCTCGCACGTGACCGGCCTGAATCTTGGTTACATGATCGTGCAGTTCATCGCGATTTTGCTGCTTCCAATCGGCGTTTACCGATTTTCGCGAATATGGGTGGATGAACGAGCAGCGAGTTATGCGGCGGTGCTCAGCGTCTTGCTTGGCTCGCTGGCATCGCTGGTGTACAACGCCGGGCAGTTATCCACCACATGGGCAGCGCCCTTATATCTCAATGCGTTGCCCTACTACTACGATTACGCGCGAAAGGGAAAATTCAGCGCTCTCCTCAAGGGACTGTTCCTGTTTTTTGCGGCTGCCTCCGCTCACCACGTGACATTGCTTTTTGGCAGCTTCATCTTTGCGCTTCCGGTGGTTGCCATGGCATTCATGGATCGCCACCGTGAAGGAAATGATGCGAGCGTGGGTGGCGTGCTCGCCCGAACGATTGTCTATGGCGTTCTCGCGGTTGTCGGCACCCTGATCGTTCTGTATCCCTTTGTGGTCGCGATCCTGGCCAATCCGATCAAGCAGATGCCGATTCCCCACGCCAGCCGCGACAACTTCTTCCTGGTGCCTTCTTCCGGCTTGAACTTCTTCATCATTCCGTGGGGCGCCATGCTTCTGGCCCTGCCCTACATTTTTGTGAAGGGCCTCAAGGAGCCGCGGCTGCGTCCCTTGTTCTTTGCGTTCTGGCTGGCAATGATGTTCGCCCTGGGCGGCACCACGCCTTTACCCAAGTGGCTGCTCGGCCGCGCCTTTGACGTGTTGACGTTTGAGCGCTTCAGCCTGCTGGCCCACGTGATGGCGCTGCCCATCGTCGGGTTGCTCGTGGTAGAGCTGATTGACCGCTACGGCCGGAAGGCGGCATTTACGGTCGGTGCGTTGGCATCTATCACCATGGGCTTTGCCGTGGCTTGGCCCATCTACCACATCAGCCGCGATAAGCCTTTCAACGTGGACGAGGTGATCTCATTCCTGAATCGCGACGGTCACGATAAGTTCCGCTATCTCACGCTGGGATTTGGCGCGAACAAGTTCGACCTGGTCAGCATTTCCACTACCGCAAGCAGCGTGGACGGCGACTACAACTCCGCCCGCCTGCTTCCCGAAATGACGCAGTACGGCGCCGGCCAACTGACGAATGCAAAGTATTACGGCACGTCGGGCATGGAGTCTCTACGCGCCATGTTGAAACACGCCGATCACTACGGTCTCAAGTACATCTTTGTGCGCGACCCCTACTATGAGCCGCTACTGGCCTTTGCCGGATGGCGCAAGGAGGAGACGTACGATCGCGGTAATGTCACGCTCTGGGTCAAGGATGGCATTGCTCCGGCCCGGCCCTCCGACCTGGGGCTGCGGCCGACGCGCATCCAGGGAATCATGTGGGGGACGCTGCCTATAGGCAGCAGCATTGTGGCCCTCTTGCTGGTATTGCTGTTGCCTGATAAACGGGGCCGCCAGGCAGAAACACTGGAATTCCCTATCTCAACCACAGAGCCGGTTCTTCGGGAGGCACGGTAATGGGACGCGTTCTAACCATCATCTTTGTCATCCTCACACTGGGTCTGGTAGCGCTGGGCGCCGTTCACAAGAGCGCCACCGCTCCCGCTTCCACCCCTGAGGGCGCTGTTCAGGACATGTTCCAAAACGTTCAGGGCCACGACTGGCAGAGCGCGTATTCGTACGTCGCTCCGGCCAGCAACGTGGACTTGCAAACATTCATTCGCGACCTCTCGGGGCGCGACGGCAGCCTGCGCACGTATTCGCAACTGGAAGGCGTCAATACGCGCGCCCTACATGAAAACGAGAATGACGCTGTGGTGCGGACCGAACTCAAGTACTCCACCGCTGTCGGCGCGTTCTATGACACCCGCGATCTCAAAGTCGTCAAGGACAACGGGCAATGGCGGATCATGTGGACGGCGGAAAAGAATCCCAGCGTTCCTCCACAAGTGATACCCGTAAATTACCTGCGCTGGGACATCATCTACCGCGGCGAGGGTGATGACTGGGGAGCGCAGAACGTTGAAACGCCTCATGTACGCATTCTGTCTATGCACCCGAGCGAGCGTAGCGGCAGCCTGATCCTGATGGGCGAAGTGGAAAATGAAGACACTGTGCCCGCCTTCGTCGCGGTGGGCGCATCATTGACAGGCAAGAGCGGACAGGATCTGGGCCAGGAATCCAGCTTCGATAAAACGTCGCACGTGCTGCTCCCGAAAGAGATAGCTCCTTACCGCATCGATTTTCCCGGCGTCAAACTATCACAGGTGAAGGCCGCTAACATGAAGGCGAACCCTCTGCTGGTTCCTGCATCGGCAGATCCGGTGATCGGGGTAATGCACCAGCACATTCAAAAGGACGCGAAGGGCCGGCCGGTGCTGGAAGGCGACCTGCTCAACGAAAGCGGACAGACGGTGAATATCCCACACGTGCTGGCCACTTTCTATGACAACTCCGGCAATGTGATCTGGGTTTCAGACGGCTATGTGGATCACGCCCTGCTACCGCAGACCCCGCAACCGTTTGCCGTGAGCCTGCCCGATGATATCGCAGCGAACGTCCATACCTATCGTGTAACCGTTAACCAGTACAGCCTCAATCGCCAGGAGTAACAGCATGAGAAAGCTCGTGTTCATTGCCATGACGATTGCCGCCTGCTGGTTTGCCGCCAGCCGGGCGAACGCAGCCGAACTACGCGTCCCCGACCAGGCAGTTGCCGGGCAGGATTTGCAAATCGCAACCAGCGGCAGCGGAAGCGCAACTCTTCTGCTCATCGGGCCGGGCGAAGTGATCAAGCATGAGGTCAAGCTGGGGGGAAATGCTGAGATTAAAGGTGAGGAGTTGAAGCACGCGGGCCGCTGGGTGGCGATTCTCCGCAGCGGCAGTCCTCAGTCGCAGGTGTTCTGGGTAGAGCCGGGCAAGCCGGAGAGCCTCAGTTTCCTGGCGCGTCCCTCGCGCGTTCCGGTGAATCGTCCAGGCGTCATAAGCGGCGTGGTGTTCACGTTTGATAAGTACGAGAACCTGGTTGTGCAGCCTGAGGAAGTCACGTTTACGCTGAGTGTTGGGGGAACGAGCGCTTCGCAAAGGGTAACAACGAAGAATGGCGTGGCCTGGGTACGCAGCTCGTCGGCGAAAAAGGCGGGCGCGGCACAGTTTGTTGCAAAGGTCGGTGACGTGACGGTGAACCGAGTCGTACAACAAGTTGCATCCAATCCGTGCGAAAACGGACTTCGCATGCACCTCGCCGGGCGGAAGAACAACCGCATCATCCTGCAAACAGATCCAGTTCACGATTGCACGGGTAATCCCGTGCCGGACGGAACGATCGTGACATTCATCGAGACCGACAGCACCGGCCGGAGCGTGGTGGACGCGCGAATCAAGAAAGGCATCGCCACCGCGGAGCTACCCGCGTCACAGAAGGCCCGCATCAGCGTGGCTTCCGGTGTGGCTCTAGGCAATGAGTTGGACGTGGGAGGCGGGGAATGAGGCTCAATTTGCGCAAAGAATCCACCGCTGGTTCAGGCAAGCTGCCTAATGCAAGGGCCGCGGCGCTGGTTCGTGTCGTCGTGTTTGGGGCCGGCATGGCCATGATGCTTTCCGGCGCTGTGCCGCTGGCCCGCCGGATTCTTGCGGATACCAAACCGGCCGTGCACGTCGACTTCAGCAACGCCGCGCCTCGCGAGGTTGAGGATGCAACCCAGCAGGCCGTTCTGCGCGACTACACGGCTGCCTGGAAGGGGCTCAGCACCGCACTGGCCCGCAATTCGCTCGCGCCTCTGAACGAAAATTTCACAGGCTTTGCGCTCAACAAGCTGACCGAACGCGTGAAAGAACAGCAGCACAACGGACTCAGCACGCGCATCATCGACCACGGGCACAAGGTTGAAGCCGTGTTCTATTCACCCGACGGCTCCGCCATTGAGCTTAGGGATACCGCATCATTGGAAACGCAAATCCTGGATGGCAGCAACATTATCCACTCCGACCAGGCCCAGGTGCACTACTACGCAGTTCTAACAGGAGCGGAGGACCGGTGGAAAGTGAGAGTTCTGGAAAGTGCAAAGTAAGGATAGTGCTCGCCTGAATTGGTAATTGGGTAATCTGGTAATTGAGTAATTGATCTGCCGTAAACGGGACGATCCTCTCAGAAGACTCTTTGTATCCATTCGCTTTTAATCACCAAATTACCCGATTACCAAATTTCCTGCTGCGAGTCGAGAACGCTTCCCCCAAAAACTACAGGATGTACCGTGACAGATCCTGGTCCTTCACGATGTCCGTGAGCATCTTCTGCACATAGGGCGCATCCACCTTCACGCCTTTTTCTTTCATATCAGGCGCATCGAAGCTGATTTCGTCCAGCACGCGCTCCATGATGGTGTGCAGCCGGCGCGCACCAATATTCTCCGTGGATTCGTTCACCCGAAAAGCAAAGCTGGCAATTTCGTCCAGCGCCTCGCGCGTGAATTCCAGCTTTAGTCCTTCCGTCTCCAGCAACGCTGTGTATTGTTTCACGAGCGATGACTTGGGCTCGGTGAGAATAGCAATGAAATCCTGCATGGTCAGCGACTTCAATTCCACACGGATCGGGAAACGCCCTTGCAATTCAGGGATCAGGTCGCTGGGCTTGGAGACGTGGAACGCGCCGGCGGCGATGAACAGAATATGGTCGGTGCGGACCATGCCATAGCGTGTGTTCACCGTAGTGCCTTCCACAATGGGCAGGATGTCGCGCTGCACGCCCTCGCGGGAAACGTCGGGTCCGTGACCGCTCTCGCGGCCCGCGATCTTGTCGATCTCGTCGAGGAAGATGATTCCCGACTGCTCCACTCGTTCGACGGCTACCCGCGTTACCTGGTCCATGTCAATCAGGCGTGATTCCTCTTCCTGAATCAGGTATTCAAAGGCCTCGCTCACCTTCATCTTCCGCTTTTTAGTGCGCTGGCCGAATATGTTGGGCAGCATGTCTTTGATGTTTATGTCCATCTCCTCTACACCTTGATTGGAGATGATCTCGAAAGCGGGCATGGAGCGCTCGCGCACATCGAGTTCCACAATGCGCTCATCCAGAACGCCCTCGCGCAGTTGCTGGCGCAGCTTTTCCCGCGTGCGGGAGGTGGAGTCACCATCTTCAGCAGCCAGGGCAAAACCGGCCGTCGGCGAAGACGTGACTGCCGGTGTCCCGGGTAGAAGCAGGTCGAGCAATTTATTCTCGGCGCTTTCTTCGGCCTTCTCGGCCACTTCTTCCAGGCGCTCCTCGCGGATCATGTCAATGGCGATCTCGACCAAGTCGCGGATCATGGATTCCACGTCTCGGCCGACGTAGCCGACTTCAGTGAACTTGGAGGCTTCAACTTTCAGAAAAGGAGAGTTGGCCAGACGAGCGAGCCGGCGCGCGATCTCCGTTTTGCCAACTCCAGTGGGCCCGATCATGATGATGTTCTTGGGCATGATTTCTTCCGCCAGATCGGGCGGAAGTTTCTGGCGGCGCATCCGATTGCGCAAGGCAATCGCGACCGCCCGCTTCGCTTCATGCTGGCCGACCACATACTTGTCCAGTTCAGAAACGATTTCCTTTGGTGTCAATTCATCCAGAGTAACCTCGGCTTCTTCCGTGGTTCCTGGCAAATAGATAGCCATCTTCGACTCCTGTCGCTTCGCTCCAAACCGCTCAACGGTAGGGCTCGCGACTGCAACTCAATGCTCCTGCAACAGCCGGACTCAGCGCGTGGGCGGATTCGTCCGGCATTGTCCAACTATCGACTCCTGTCGCTTCGCTCCAAACCGCTCAACGGTAGGGCTCGCGGCTGTAACTCAATGCTCCTGCAACAGCCGGACTCAGCGCGGGGGCGGCTTCGTCCGGCATCTTTCAAAGCTGCCGTCACTTCGCCGCTTTTCGTTTAGACGCTGATGGGCGGTCCTTGGTGCGAATCACAAACTTCAATCCCGACCACGTCTCATCGATAGCGCAAATCTTCACATCCACCAGCCCGCATTCGAGCCCGACTTCGCGGACGACGTCTTCGGTGAGGTCGGTCGCCATGCCGGAAGTCTTTTTCGGCCAAGAGATCCAGAGCATGCCGTCTGGTACCAGAGTTTTCGCGAGGGCCGGGAAGCTCCGCTCCAGTTCTGTTTTGCGATCCGTGAAACAGACAACCACGTTGGCTTTTCTGCTGAGCTTCTTGCTGTGCTCGGCGCCGTCCGGCAGGGGGCCCAGATCCTTCAGGAAAGTGGCCGGCTCATTCTTGAAGATGACACGATGCCCCGGTTTAATTCCGATCTTCTGGATAAGCGGCGTTCCTGAATAGCCTGCCATGCCCGGTCAGCGTGTAGAGGCAGTTTGCTTCTCCGGCACCCCGGAGAGCTCCTCAATCGTGAAATTTTCGTTGGTGTAAATGCAAGTCCGGCCGGCAATCTTCATAGCCTCTTCAGCAATCTTGCGGGCCGGAAGGTCGGTATTGTCCATCAGCGCCCGCGCGGCAGCCAGAGCATAAGGCCCGCCGCTTCCAATGGCCGCCACGCCGCCGTCCGGCTCAATTACATCGCCCGCGCCGCTGATCAGGAATGTCACAGCCGGGTCGCTGACCAGAAGCAGTGCTTCAAGGTGCCGGAGGGCTTTGTCAGTGCGCCAATCCTTGGCTAGTTCTACGGCTGCGCGGCCAAGGTTGCCGTGATATTGCTCCAATTTGGCTTCAAACCGAGCGAACAAGGAAAACGCGTCAGCAGTGGAACCGGCAAAGCCGGCCAGGATCTTCTCGCTATAAAGGCGGCGAATCTTCTTTGCCGTATGCTTAATGACGTTTTCCCCCAGGGTTACCTGGCCATCGGCCGCCATGACCACTTGGCCATTGCGGCGCACACATAAAACAGTGGTGGAGCGAATCCTGGGCTGAGATTGCTGCGAGCGCACAGTATTGTTCAAAACCATGAGGACAATTTCTTATTATACAGGCCGAAAGCTCCCCGGCGGTCCGAGCGCAGAAACCAGGACATGATCTTGAGCGCCCATTTTGCCTTGTTGGCGTTGCGACACTTCGAAATCAGAGTACAATCCGCCAGCAACACCGGAGGAGATGATGAAGATCAAGGCTGGAATCTCGGCAGTACTCATGGCAGCTTTTATATTGCTTGCCGGCTTAACCCCGGCGCAGGCAAAGGACAACTGCGACAAGAAGATGCAGAAGGCCGAAAACAACCTGCGCAAGGAGATCAGGAAACATGGTGAGCGCAGCTCGCAGGCGGAATATCGCAGGCGCCAACTGGAGCAAGTCCGCGAGCAGTGCGGGCGAGATCACGACAGAGATCATGATCGTGACCACCATGATCATGATCATGACCATGATCACAGATAAGAGTGAATGTAAATAATGTAAATAGCGAGCCGGGCGCCGGAGCCCGGCTTTATTTGTGACTGCGGCTCGCCACTGTTCGGGAGTTCTGCTAGATTTCCAGCATGACCCGAGAACTCCCGCTGGGGCTGCGCGGTGAGGCGGAAATGACCGTCTCTCACGAACACACGCTGAATCATCACCACTCTGAGCTTCCTGCCATCTACTCAACGCCTCATATGATCGGGCTGATGGAGTGGGCGGCGGCGATCGCAACGAAGCCTTATTGCAGCCCGGGCGAAGTCAGCGTGGGAACAGCCATCAATATTGAGCATCGGGCTCCCACAGTCGTGGGGCAGCGGGTCAGAGCCGAAGCGCGACTGGAATCAACTAAAGGGCGGTTTTATGTCTTCCGCGTCACGGCGCATAACGGAACTCACCTGATCGGCTGCGGGACGGTGACGCGGGCGTTTGTCAATCCAGAAAAGGTTGCAGAAAAGTTTGCACAGGCTGAACGGGGTTGATTCTGTAATATGTCCTTCGGTGAGTCTCCCCTTTCACATCACTGCCCATACTGGCCCCGCGCGAATGGCAGAGCTCGAAACCGCGCATGGCGTGGTGGAAACGCCCGCATTTATGCCGGTGGGAACGGCCGGCACAGTTAAGGCGGTGCCCCAAGACGTGCTCCTGGAGTTGGGAGCGCAGATTGTTCTCGGCAACACCTACCATCTTTATCTCCGGCCTGGACACGACTTGATCCGCACGCTCGGTGGGTTGCACCGGTTTATGAGCTGGGAGCGCGCTCTGCTGACCGATTCCGGAGGATTTCAGGTTTTCAGCCTGAGCGAGCTGCGGAAAGTGACAGAAGAGGGAGTTCAGTTCCGGTCGCACCTCGACGGGTCGTCGCATTTGTTTACCCCAGAGCGTTCCATTGAAATTCAGATTGCCTTGGGCGCGGACATCATCATGGCTTTTGATGAATGCACCGAATATCCGGCAGACCAGAGCAGAATTCGCGAATCGATGGAGATGACGCTTCGCTGGGCCCGGCGCAGCAAAGACTACTTTGAAGCTCACAAGCACGAGGTACCCTGGGCTGAGAACCAGAAAGGTCGGACACAGGCGCTGTTCGGCATTGTGCAGGGAGGAATGTACCCGGAAATGAGGCGCGAGTGCGCCGAGCGGCTGCAGGAACTGGATTTCCCCGGCTATGCCATTGGCGGCTTGAGCGTGGGCGAGCCGCGCGACAAGACGGCGGAGATCATCACTGCCACTCTTGAGGTCCTGCCCAAGGGCAAGCCGCGTTACGTAATGGGGGTCGGGTACCCGGACGAGATCGCCCAATACGCCACCATGGGAGTGGATATGATGGATTGCGTGCTGCCGACGCGGGCTGCGCGACACGGCCTCTTATTTACCTCCGAGGGTCGGATGAACATCAAAAACGTACGCTACGCGCAGGACGAGGCGCCGCCCGATCCAAAGTGCGGCTGCAAGGTGTGCGCCCGCTACAGCCGGGCATATTTGAGGCACCTATTCGTATCGGGTGAACCCCTGTCCGGGGTGCTGAATACGGTGCATAATCTGGCCTTCTACCTTGACACCATGCGAGCGGTACGTCATGCTATAAAACTTGGGGACCTCTCAGGAATTCTTTCTGGGACAGTGTTCATGGCCTGAGCGCTCCTGATTCAGCGTCAAGAATCCTCCGATTAACTCCGACACAAGAAGGTCAGGTGCCTGGAGGCCCGGGCGGTATTGATTCAGCGGTCAGAACAAGGCGGTTTCTGCTCCCTCGTGTGAGCGAGTGTGCGCGGGCTGTGCGGCAATCAAGAAATGGTTCAGAACGCGATATTTTCAATTCTGTTGCAGCAAGGCGGCATCGGCGGGCTGATGTGGCTCCCCATGCTGTTCATTTTTGCCATTTTTTACCTGCTCCTGATCCTCCCCCAGCAACGGCGGCAGAAGAAATGGCAGCAGATGATCGGCGGTCTAAAAAATGGCGACCGGGTAACCACGGGCGGTGGAATTCGTGGCATCGTCATCGCCGTGAAAGAAGACGCGCTCCATCTCCGCGTACCGCCTGACAATTTGAGACTGGAAATCGCCAAATCTTCCGTTGTATCGGTAGCCCGGGAAGACGAAGCAAAGAAATCCTAGCGAAGTGAAGTTGAAATGCAGAAGAATTTACTCACCAAATCCGCAGCTATTGTCGCAATCTTGCTGGTTTTCCTTTACGGCATCTTTGGCATTCCCAAAGGCCTCGGCGGAGACGCGCTGAAAACGGCCATTTTGAAGAACATTCACCTTGGCCTGGACCTGACTGGCGGCACGCACCTGATTCTGCAGGTCATGGTCAATGATGCTGTAAACGCCGAAACAGACCGCGCCGTTGAACTGCTGAAAGACGAGTTGCAGAAGGCGAAGGTCGCTTACACGGAGATCGGCAAGCCTGACGCGGCGAACCATCCGGAAGAGGTTGTGGTCAAGGGTGTTCCGCTGGACGGCGGTTCCCAGCTCCGCAGCATCGTGAGCGATCAACTGAAGGATTATGACCCGCCATCAGCCGGTCCCGGCAACAGTTGGATCATCACCATGAAGCCTTCGGCGGTGAGCGAGCTCAAGAACCGGACCGTCGAGCAGTCGATTGAGGCCATCCGCACGCGCGTGGATGCTTTGGGCGTGAGCGAACCTGAGATCCAGGAAAACGGAATGGGGCTCAACCAGATCCTGGTCCAATTGCCTGACGTAGATGATCCCGGCCGCGTTAAGGAGATTATCCAGTCCACGGCGCGTCTGGAGTTGCGACAGGGTTTTGACAATGCCAACGGGTACGATAGCGAGCAGGCGGCGCTATCCGCGCACGGAGGAGTTTTGCCTCCGGGTACGGTCATGATGCACGGAATTGCCGGTGGCAATGACCAGAGCGACCGTGTTTTCATCGTCGGCCGTATTCCTATAGTGGGTGGAACCGACATCAAGGACGCGCGTCCGGGTACGGATTCCACCGGACGTCCCGATGTAGATTTCAACCTTACGGCCGCTGCCGGAAATAAATTTGGCGCCTTCACCGCCGCACACAACGAAACTGGCACGGACCCGAACCACTACCTGGCCGTGGTTCTCGACAACAAAGTGCGTGAGTTTGCGTCGATCCGGACGGAGATCAGGGATACCGGTGAAATCGAGGGCGGCTTCACGGAGCAGAGCGCAAAAGACCTGGCCATGTTGCTGCGATCCGGTGCGCTGCCGGCCAGCCTGCATTATCTGACAGAGCGCACGGTTGGGCCTTCGCTGGGTGCAGACTCCATCAAAGCTGGAGTGCGCGCCGCTATCGCTGGTCTGGCCGCCGTGCTGATTTTCATGCTGGTGTACTATCGCGCTGCCGGAATCAACGCAGACATTGCTCTGATTTTGAACCTGGTGATTCTGCTTGGATTCATGGGTTTCACCGGCTCTGTACTCACCTTGCCGGGAATTGCCGGCGTAATCCTCACCGTCGGTATGGGTGTGGATTCCAATGTGCTGATTTTTGAGCGCATTCGAGAGGAATTGCGCAACAAGAAGGCCCCAGCCGCAGCTGTGGACCAGGGATTTGATCGTGCGTGGACGACCATTTTGGACACTCACGTGACAACGATCGTCTCGGCCATCATTCTGTTCTTCGTTGGCTCCGGACCGGTGCGGGGATTTGCGGTCACGCTGACGTTCGGTCTGCTGGCCAACCTGTTTACGGCGGTATTCGTATCACGGGTGATTTTTGATGCCGTGCTCAATCGCAAGCAGCGCGGTGAAGCTCTGAGTATCTAGTTTAAAGGTTGATAAAGTGGAATTTTTTGGCAATACCAACATCGATTTTCTCGGCAAGAAGTGGTACTTCCTCGCTTTTTCGCTGATCTTCAGCGTCGCCGGGGTGATTTCCATGCTGTTCTGGCACCATATACCGCTGGGCGTGGATTTTCGCGGCGGCACCATGGTGTATGTGAAGTTCGCGAGTACGCCCGATTACGGCAAGATTCGCTCCGACCTCGATCATGCCGGACTGCACAATGCCAAGATTGTGCGCTACGGCGACCCGGCCAATAACGAAGTGGTCGTTTCCCTGGACCTGAAGGAAACCAGCGAAACCGACCTCTCCAAGGGCAAGAACCAGATCATTGCCGCCCTTGAGACGAACGCTCAGCCTGGCAAACGGGACCTGAACAACAGTGACAAGATAGGGTTTGCTGAAGTACGTGATGCTTTGGTTGCGCGCGATCCCCTGCACACGTCCCCGACCCAGTACGAAGGTTTGGCGCGCCAGATTCTGGCTTACCGCAACAACACCGAAGGTGGCGTGCTGAAGAGCATTGATGACCTCAAGGCCGTGGTCCCGGCGCCTGTGCTTGATGCGCTCAAGCAGGATTTCTATACCAGCAATTTCGGCGTTCGCAGCGCCGACATTGTGGGACCTCAAGTGGGCGATCAGCTCAAGCACCAGGCGTGGCTTGCGGTGCTTTTCTCATTAGTCGGCATGCTGGTGTATCTGTGGTTCCGGTTTGAGCTGATTTACGGCGTAGCCGCTGTGGTGGCGGTCTTCCACGATACGCTGATCACGGTAGGTGCTTTCTCCTTGACCAATACGGAGATAAGCCTTACTGTTATCGCCGCGATTCTGACCCTCGTCGGCTACTCCATGAACGACACCATCGTGGTGTTCGACCGTATCCGCGAGAATGTAAAACTGATGCGGCGAGAGAGCCTGGCAGAGATCGTCAACCGGAGCATCAATCAGACATTGAGCCGGACGATCCTGACTTCAGGGCTGACATTTCTAACTGTCTTATCGCTGTATCTTTTTGGTGGCGAAGTGCTTAGGGGCTTCTCCTTCGCTCTTGTAATTGGCATCTTAATAGGGACGTATTCGTCGATTGCAGTGGCAGCTCCGATGTTGGTGGCATATCAGGATTGGCAGTTAAAGCGCTCCCGGACAGGAACTATATCGGTTCCAGCTTCTCCGGCGGGAAAAGGAGCCTCCCCGGCAAGTAAGGGTTCCGCGCCGATCGGCAAAGGCCCCGCTCCGGCGGGCAAGGGAAAAGTGAGGGCCAAGGTGTAAGCAGTCCCCCGATTTGGGAGCAAAACAGGCAGTCCCGGTGTCCAATGTAATTGAAGAGTCCCCCTAGGATTGGAGAACAGGGATGTTTGAAGACAGCTTAATGGAATCCGGCGGCAAGAT
>Ga0134125_10002136_pt1 | contig 23675 bp, 21 predicted proteins | sample KB31751_FD_96464 | JGI IMG/M metagenome (GOLD analysis project Ga0134125, IMG submission 96464) | Terrestrial soil microbial communities with excess Nitrogen fertilizer from Kellogg Biological Station, Michigan, USA - KB3-175-1 | ecosystem: Environmental > Terrestrial > Soil > Unclassified ...
AACCGGTGAGGTTGACGGTGTAGCCCTGGGCGGCCAGCCGGGCCCCGTCGCGGGCGCTGTTGGCCAGCACCTGCTGCACTTCGATCATCCGGCCCACTTCCCACACCCCGATGAGTACGGGGAGCACGAAGAAGAGCGTGACCAGGGCCAATTCGACGGCGGCCACTCCGCGGCGTTGCGTTCGGCGAAGCACGGTAGATCCTCGGTTGCGAGCCTGCGAGCGCGAATTGCAGAATTACCGTAGAACGCGTTTTGTCGCGGGGTGCGGATGCACCGAAAAAAACGACGATTTCGAAAGAAGGGATCGTGCCGGGTATAGAGCTCGTTCCGGCGTCGGATGAACTCGCGCCCGAGTCGGAGAACGCCTCGTTTCCAGCGGGAATCCTCGCGCAAACCAATCGATACACTTCGCCGGGGGCGACACTTCTTTTTTCGCGATACCTGTGCCGATTCGACGTGACTTGCGGGTTCTGCCGGTTACTCTGAATGTGACCGGCGCACCAGTTGCATGAATTGCGCCGGCGAAGCTCCCCCTCGCTTCGCTTTATCATCCCTCGAGAGACATCGATGCGACCCCGTTTCCCCTCCAAATGGGCGGCCGCCGTCGCCGCTGGTTGCTTGAGCCGCGCTCCCGCCGCCGCTGACACGGTCAGCCTCACCTTCGAACACACAACCCGGAGCCCGGCGGTTTCCGTCAACGTCAAGGGCGCCTCGGTGACCGGCACGCCGGGGCCTTATTATTGGCAAGAATCGCACCCCGCATCGGGGTCGCTTTTCCCAAACCCCACGACCACCTTCTGCGTCGAGTTGACCCAGCACATCTCGACCGGGAACACTTACACGTACACGGAAACGCCATTGGCATCGACGCCCGGCGTCAGCGGCACCGAGGCGACCCTCATCTCCGAACTGTGGGGCGCCCACTTCGACACGTCCTGGACGAGCAGCAGTTTTACGGGCTCGGATTCCTCCACGGCCTTCCAACTCGCTCTGTGGGAACTGGTCTACGACAGCGGCAGCAACCTGAGCCTGTCGAGCGGCAACCTGAAGGTGACCTCGGCCAGCTCGAGCGCGACCTCGTTGGCGCAGAGTTGGCTCAACGGGCTATCGAGCCTGCCGAGCAACGAGTTCGCGACGAACTTCGCGGGCAGCCAGCTGGTGTGGTTGAGCAATTCGTACAAGCAGGATCAGTTGACGATGCTGCCGCTGCCGCCATCGCCTCCCCCGCCGCCTCCCGGTGGTTCGCCGCCCCCGCCGCCTCCACCCCCGCCGCCGAATGGCGTGCCGGGACCGTCCGGTGCCCTGCTCGGGTTGATCGGAGTCGGATCGTTCCTGACGCGGTCGCTCCGCCGCCGAACGGTGGGAGCGGTTAAACAGTGAGTGTTGGTTTTGGTGGCACAGGCATTCTTGCCTGTGCAGGGCTTAGGTAAGAGCACAGGCAAGAATGCCTGTGCCACCTTCTCACCAGCCCGCCAGCGGGTGTTTGCGGTTCTTTAGCGGAAGGTCCACCGGCCGCTCCTGCCGGTGCGATTCATAAACCGCCAGGATCATTTCCAGCGCCGCCCGACCGTCGGTAATGCTATCCAACGGCGCCCGGTCCTTCTCCATCGCGTCGATCAAATCGTTGGCGATGAAGATGTTCCCATTGTCGATCTCCTTGGCGGTGAGCGTCTCGGGTTTGCCGAGCCCGTTCGAAGTGATCTCTTGCCAGGCGGCCTTGCTCTTGCCGGTCATCCACGACGGATCGACGCAGAAGAAACTGGGGCCAAAGACGCCGAAGCCGAGCTGCAACAGTCCCTTGGTGCCGCGGACTTCGAGCCAGTAGCGGCTGCTGGCGCCAGCCTTGGCCACATGCGTGCCAAAGGAACCGATGGCGAGGCCGTCGAAGCCGTACTCCGCGTTAATCGTGTCGCCGACGATCGGCCCGATCTGTTCGCCGGCCGGGTGGACGTCGCCCGGGGCGGCCTTTTTGCCCTTACTCTGGATGCGGGCGAAGCACCAGCGGGCGTCGCCGGCGAGGTGGCGCATCAAGTCGAAGGAATGCGTGCCGAGCACCATGAGGTCTTCGCCGCCGCCGCGGCGATCTTCTTTCCCCCGGCCGCGCAGTTCCAGAATGTCTCCGAGGCGGCCCTCGCCGATCAGTTCCTTGGCGATCTTCACCCGCGGGCTGTAGCGCGTTTGATGGCCGAGGGCACACTTCACATGATGCTTGTCGCACGCCGCCACCATTTCGTCGGCTTGCTGCAAGTTCTGGGCGATCGGCTTCTCGAGGAACATGCTGGCGCCGGCCTCCGCGCAAGCGATCACCATGTCGCGATGGCAATCGGGCCAGCGGTCCGCGACGCTGACGATCTGCGGCTTCTCCTTGGCCAGCATGCTCCGGTAATCGGCATAAGCGGCGGGAGCGCCAAGGCGCTTGGCGGCCGCCGCTCGCCCCGTTTCGTTTTCGTCGGCAATCGCGACGATCTCGGCCCGGTCGCACTCCAGCCACACGGTATCGAGCCCGTGGCCGTAGTTCCCTTTGCCGGTCCGGCCGATCACGGCGACGCGATATTTGAATGCCATCGTTTGGAACTCGGAAAGGTGAATTCGCTCCGGTCGCTGACGCTCCCGGCTCGCCAGGTCGTTCCCAATTGTCCAGCGCCGGGGAGGTGTCAGCAAGAGGCTGGACCGGGTATTATCCAGGAAGGGAGGGCGAGCCATGCTGCGGCGCAATTACAGTTTGATCCTGATGGCGATTTGGTTGTTCATCGGGATTTGCCTGGTGTTCCCCGCGTGGATTCTGCCGGCGCGGGCGCAGCAGCATTTGCGGGCGCCCGGCGGGGCCGTGGAAGGCGTCGGACTGCTGGCATTTGTGTTCGCCGCGTACAACCTGGCCCGCTGGTGGGCGTTTCAACAAATCTCGTATCGCCGCGGCCGCGAGTCGCCGCGAGTCAATCCGCTGGCCAGGCAGCATCCGGAGCGGGAATCGAATTTCGAAGAACCGAACCCGGCCCTCGATTTCCTGAAACTGCCGGACGCGGACAAGCCGCACCCGCCGGAACCCTCGGCGAATGGCGAGCCGAAGGGGATCACTCCTTCTTGAGCGGCGGGAGCGGCATCCGCACGCGCGGATCGTCGCCGGGTGGTGAGTCGTCCCTCCACCGCCCGCCTTCGTCCTGGCCGTTCGGCCCGACGCTGTAGAGCAAATAACCCTTGTCGCTTGGCTTGTACTTGAGCGGCATGTTGTCGAAAAGGTCGAGTGGAATCTTGGCCGCGTATTTCGGTGCAAGATCGTCGAGTTTGGCCGGGTAGCGGTTGTTGTCGGCGCGATAAGCGGCCAGAGCGAACGCCAGTTGCAAGTTGACGTGAACTTGCTCGACGCGATCGTGGGCATCGTTCATCCTGCGAATGGCCGGCACCAGAAGCGTGATCAGGATATCGCTAATTCTCTTGACGACGACATCGCCGGGATTCTTGCCCAGGAGCATCCGCACCACGTCGGGGAAAGGGCCCTGGTTCTCCTTTTTCAGCTTGTCGAGGTCTTTCTCAATCAGGTCCATTCCCTGGAGGCGTTCGGCGCGGGTCGGCTGGCGGAGCGCCGCGACCATGCGGTCGTACAACTTGTCTGCATTCTTGAGGGCCGGCGTCCAGTCGAGCTTGGCGAACGCATTGATTTCCTCTTCCGTCGGCACGTCCTTATCAAGCCCCTCGAGCACTTTGATCCCGCCGTTGCGAATCATGTTGATCGAATCCTTGAACGTATAGCGTTCCATCAAATCGACTTTGTCGGCGATGCCCGGGAGCGGCGGCAGGTTCTGCAAGTCTTTGAGGCATTCCTGGATTTGCTTGGCGGAGAGTTTGGCGTTCTCGAGGTAGGCGAGTTCGGCGCCGCTGGCAATCGCCTCGGTGGCGTAGCCGACCAGTGCTTCGATGAGTGTGCCGCCGCGACCGGTGTGGCGGGCGAGTCGGTGGCAGGCAAGAAGATCCGCCCAGGCCTCCGGCTTTTTCCCTTCACCGAGCCGCAGCATGGCCCGGGCGCAAAAAGCGTTGGTGAGCTCCCGGCACTTCTGAACCGAAGGCAACAAGGCGCCGATCAACGCGCCTTGTCCCTTGTCGTTCTTCCGCGACACCAGCGGGTTGTAGTACTGAGGCCGCTTCGTCGCCTCCCGAGCAACGGCCAGCGGCTTCTCGTTCTTCGTCAACCAAAGCGCAATGTAGGGATAATCCTTGGCGGCCCACGGCCGGGCCGAGGCCCAGCCTTGCTGGTCGTAGACGCCGTTGAACTCGCTCGGATCGAGTTGCAGTTCGTTCTTCAGAAGTTCTCCCAGGGGGAGGAAGTAATCGCCCTTTTCAGGCGGTTGCGCGATGCCGAGCCTTCGGAAATACTCGGCCGGCATCTTCGTGCCTTCCGGATGGGGGCCGAAGCACTTCCAGAGCAAGGCGCAGGCGTTCTTGTCCGGCTCGATACCCTTGGCGAGCTTGTCGTTCAACTCAGCTTCGTAATCAACGGTCTTCGGCTTCGGCTTGTCATCCGCCAGTAGAGCCGCGGGAAGAATGAGTGCGGCAGCGACCACGGCGAAGCAGAAACGGAAGATCATCACCGGCTCCAAAGAAGGAATGCATCCGCGGAGGATCGCAAAGATTAAGACGCCGTCCCTCGGCAGCGATTTCATTATTCCACTGTGCGGCCTACGGGGAATATGCCCCTCGCCGCGGAAGATTTGATGGAACTTGGCGATCGCTCACGGGGCGGGGTAGCGCGGCCGCCGCCCGCCCAGCACTTCCATCACGTCGCGGACCACCCAACTCATATTCTCGATGGCCCGGTAGGTGCGGGCGGCCATGTGCGGCGTCAGCAGCACATTCTCGAAGCCGAGCAGCGGATAGTCTGGGCGGGGCGGTTCGGGAGCGAAGACATCGATAGCGGCCCCGGCGATTCGCTTTTCGCGGATCGCAGCCGCCAGAGCGTTGTCGTCGAGAACTTCGCCGCGGCAAGCATTAATCAGGATGGCCGTCGGCTTCATCAAGGCGAGCAGCGGCGCGCCGACGAGGTGCTCGTTGCCGGGCCGCATATCGACGTGCAGGGTGACGATGTCGGCCTCGCGAAAGAGCGTCGGCCTATCGACGCTGGTTGCCGGGAACTTCAATTGCGAGTGCACGTCGAGAATGTCGTTGTAGATCACCTTCATGCCGAAGCCGTTGGCAGCGATGTGCCCGACGCGGCGACCGATTCGCCCCATGCCCAAAATGCCGATCGTCAATGCATCCAGTTCGACGCCGCGCTGTGTGTCGCGGACGTGTTTGAACTCCTTGGGCTCGTAAACGCGATCGCGAAAGAAGGCCCACGGCCGCAAGAGTTGCAAGGCGTAACCGAAGACGAAATCGCCGACTGCGTGGGTGTTGGCGTCCGGGGTATAGACCACTTCGACGCCGCGTGCGCGGCAAGCCGGCACGTCGATGTTCTCCAGGCCCACGCCGCCGCGGCCGACTACCCGGAGCTTCAGGCACCGGGCCAAGAGTGCCGCATTCACCTTGGTGTAAGTGCGCACCACGAGGCCAACCATTTCTGACAAGGCGGCTGCAAACTCAGGAGAATCGGGCGCCGCCTCGACGACGCGTGCATGCTCCTTGAGCCAGGCCAGCGGGGCCGAGTCCGTGTCCTCGGTTACGACGACGAGCGGTAATTCAGGCATCCCGCCGTTATAGCAAGTCTCCCAATGCCCTCCCACGGCCCCGTGCGTGGGCTTAGATCCGCAAGAACACTTTCCGGCGATACATCCAGAACAAGATCAGCCACAGCAGCGTGAGCGTGATGGCGCCGTGCACCAGTTCCCGATATTCTTCGCCGAACACCAGGAACGCGTTCGAGCCGAGGTGGCGTGCCGAGAACTTGTGCAACTCCGGTTTGACGAACGAATCGGCCAGGCAGTAAGCCGCGATCGAGTTCATGCCGATCACCGTGAGCGGGAAGGCCCATCTTTTCCAGCCGATGGCGTCGCACACCGTGAAGAATGCAGCGAGCAACAAGAAGCACCAGCCGCCGCTGAAGAGTACCCAGCTCGGCGTCCAGATGCGCTTGACGACCGGCCCGAACCCCGACAACCCCCAGACGTAACCGAGCCCCAGGGAAAGCAACCCGGCGACGAGGAACCAGCGAATCTTGCCGAGGGTCGAGCGGTCGCTTTTCAATACGCCGCCGGCGATCAAGCCGAGGATCATCGTTGCCAGCGTGGGGATGAAGCTGAGCACCTGGTAGCCGCCGGAATTGAATTCGAACGGCTTCTCGCGCGGGAAGAGGTTCAAGAACCACACATCGAACTGGGCCGCGGCATTGGCGCACTTGTTCCAGTGGGCGGCGAACCCGCTTAGTTCATTCTGCTCCGCCCATCCCGGCTTCACATGCAGCGCTTCCCCCGACGGCCCCAGCGCGAAGAAGAGCCAGTAACCGATGACCAAAGTCGCCACGGCGATCCACTGTTCTCGCACCGGGCGGAAGCCGAGGATGAACAGGAAGCCATAACCGAGGCCGATTTGCGAGAGCGTGTCGGTGAAGCCGTAATCGGGCATCGGCGACCAGAGCGAGCGGAGGATGATGCCGAGCCAGACGAGCACGAAGGCCCGCCAAAAGGCGTGCAGTGTCATGACGAGTTTCGACTGGCCGCGGGTCATGCGAGATGCGATCGAATACGGCAAACTGACCCCGACGAGGAAGGAGAACGACGGCTGAATGAGGTCGTGGAGTGAGCAGCCGGTCCACTCGACGTGCGATTGCTGGCCGGCGAGGAACGCCCAAAAGCCGTTGCCCGGTACGTTCCGCGACACAAGGGTGAACTTGAGGATCTCGGCCATCATCAGGAGCATGACGAAGCCGCGATAGGCATCGATGGAGGCAAGCCGCGGCGGCGGCGATCGATCCGGCAAACCCATGGGAGATCTCCAGTGGCGAGGAACGCATGATACCCGAGCACCGCCGTTATCTCCAGGCGCCGATTTCGGTTCAATTCTCCATGAAGATCATCCTCCCCGGCGGCAGCGGCCAGGTCGGGACCATCCTCGCGCGGCACTTCCACCGACAGGGCCATGATGTATTGGTACTGAGCCGCTCGCCGGCCGCAGCGCCGTGGCGAATGGCGCGCTGGGATGCGCGGGCGCTCGGCCCGTGGCAACAGGAATTCGACGGCGCCGATGTCGTCATCAATCTTGCCGGCAAGAGCGTGAATTGCCGCTATTCGAAGGCCAATCGGGAAGCGATCCTCGCTTCGCGGGTGGAGTCGACGCGGGTGGTCGGGGAAGCGATTGCCCGAGCATCGCGGCCGCCGCGCCTCTGGCTGCAAGCCTCCACCGCGACCATTTATTCCCATCGTTACGACGCACCGAACGATGACATCACCGGCGAAATCGGCGGAGCAGAACCGGATGCCCCAGACACCTGGCGGTTCAGCATCGCCGTGGCGAAAGCCTGGGAAGCCTCGCTCGATGTAGCCAGCGTGCCGGGAACGCGCAAGGTGGCGTTGCGTTCGGCCATGACCATGAGCCCCGACCGCGGCGGCGTCTTCGACGTACTGCTGGGCCTGGTGCGGCGCCGCTTGGGCGGCCGCGCCGGCGACGGCCGACAGTACGTCTCCTGGATTCACGACCGCGATTTCATTCGCGCCATCGAATGGCTCATCGAACGCGACGACCTCAGCGGCTCGGTCAACGTCTGTTCGCCGAATCCGCTGCCGAACGCCGAGTTCATGGCGGAATTGCGCCGTGCCTGGGGTGTCCGCTGGGGGTTGCCGGCCTCGCGATGGATGCTGGAACTCGGGGCATGGTTGCTGCGCACGGAGACGGAACTAGTCCTGAAGAGCCGCCGCGTGACACCGACGCGGTTGCTGGAAAGCGGTTTCCGCTTTGAGTTCGCAATGTGGCCGCAAGCCGCCGCCGATCTGTGCCGCCGCCGGCGAACCGCGGGACGCCGATAGCGTCGCCAGACCAATCGTGTACAATGATTCCCACGGGAGAATATCCATGAGTATCGACGCGATCGTCAAACAGATCGAAGCGTTGCCGGAACGACAGCGGGAGGAGCTTCTGGATCAACTCGATACTATTTACGGCGATCAGATTGATCCCGCCGCGCTCTCACCAGGGATGAAATTTCTCATCGAGGAACGCGATGCTCGCTACGAAGCGGATCCGACCAATGTTGTGACGTGGGACCAGTTGCTGGCATCGCTGAGGCGAGCGCAATGAGTCTCCCGTTCGCCCTGACTCAGGATGCAGCCGCGGATGTCCAGGACGCGCATGCCTGGTACGAGAAGCAACAAGTCGGCCGCGGCGATCAATTCATCGATGAGCTTCGCAACCGGATCGATGACGTCTGCAAGTCTCCGTTAACCTTCGGCCGGGTGTCGCGCGTCGTTCGCGCAGCCATGCTGCCCTACTCGAAATACATCATTTACTACCGCGTTGAAATCAACCGGCATCGTCATTACGGCCGTTCAGCACGCCCGCGCCAACCCGCGCCGATGGAAGCGCCAGCATTAAATCGGCAGGCCAAGATCGGAGCCCTCATGCGCGCCCTCGCCTTGTTCCTACTCCTTGCGTCTGCATCGCCGGTGTGGTCGCAGCCGAAACCGGACGAGCCCTTCTCGCGCAGCGAAACCATGCTCGCTATGCGCGACGGCGTGAAACTGCACACCATCGTCTTCGTTCCAAAAGATGCCGCCAAGCCGCTGCCGATCATTTTCCTGCGCACGCCTTACGGCATCGATGGCCGCGGCGAACGCGATTTCCGCGGTTATCTCAAGGCCCTCGCCGACGACGGCTACGCCTTCGCCTACCAAGACATTCGCGGCCGCTACAAGTCCGAAGGGAAATTCGTCATGACCCGGCCGGCCCGCGACAAGGCCGACCCCAGAGCCATCGACGAGGCCTCGGACACCAGCGACACCATCGATTGGCTTCTCAAGACTGTGCCGGGGAACAACGGCCGCGTCGGCATGCTCGGCATCAGCTACCCCGGCTGGCTCACCGCCTGCGCCGTCATCGACCCACACCCGGCCCTTAAAGCCGCCTCGCCGCAAGCCTCCCCCATCGACATGTTCCTCGGCGACGACTTCCATCACAACGGCGCCTTCCGCCTCTCCTACGGCTTCGAATACACCGCCATGATGGAGACGGACAAAACCAACTTTAGCTTCAAATTCGACCGCTTCGACACCTACGACTGGTACCTCAAACTCGGGGCCCTGTCGAACGTCAAGCGGAAGTATTTTCAGAACCGGTTGCCGACCTGGAACGATTTCGCGGCCCACCCGAATTATGACGCCTTTTGGAAGCGTCAATCGCTGGAACCGCGCCTCAATGCCGTGAAGGTGCCGACCTTGAACGTCGGCGGTTGGTACGACCAGGAAGACTTCCGCGGCCCCTTGAAGATGTATCAGTTGCTCGAAAAGCACGACGGCAACGGGCAGAACTTCCTGGTGGTCGGCCCGTGGAATCACGGCGGGTGGGCCGGCGGGCCCGGCAACCGCCTCGGCCGCATTTCCTTCGACAGCAACACCGGATCGTACTTCCGCGACAAGGTACAGGCCGCCTTCTTCGCCAAGTATCTCAAGGACAAGGGCGACGCACCGCCCGAGGCTCGCATTTTCCAGACCGGCTCGAATCAGTGGCAGAGCTACGATGCCTGGCCGCCCAAGAACGCGACGGTGCGCAAACTCCACTTCCACGCCAACGGCAAACTGGCGTTCGACCCGCCGGGCGAATCGGAATCCGCTTTCGACGAATACATCTCGGACCCGGCCAAGCCGGTGCCTTATCGGCCTCGCCCCGTACGGCCCACTTACCCCGGCCCGGAATGGCCCGAATGGATGGTGCAGGACCAGCGCTTCACGCAGGGCCGGCCGGACGTGCTGACATATCAGACCGAGACGCTCAAGGAAGACGTGACCGTCGCCGGCTCCATGAAGTTCAAGCTGTTCGCATCGACGAGCGGCACGGATTGCGACTGGATCGGCCGGCTGATCGACGTTTATCCCGAAGATGCGAAACCGGCGATGGGCGGTTATCAGCTGTTGATTGCCGGGGAGCCGGTGCGGGCGCGATTCCACAAGAGCATGGAGAAACCGGAAGCCGTGATGCCGGGGGCCGTCGAGGAGTATACCATCGACTTGAACTGGGGGCACCACCGCTTTCGCAAGGGGCACCGGATCATGGTGCAGGTTTCGAGCACGTGGTTCCCGGTGATCGATCGCAACCCGCAGAAGTTCGTGCCCAACATCTTCGAAGCGGAGGACGCAGACTTCCAGAAAGCGACGCAGAGAATCTACCGCACGGCGAAGCAACCGTCGCACGTCGAGATGCAAGTCCTGCCGTAGTGCATGCAGTGGCACAGGCATTCTTGCCTGTGCTCCTGCCTCTGCCATAAGTCAGGTTCGAAACACCAGCGCATCCGCGCTCGCGTCGTAGTCAACTTCCACAGTCGTGCCGTCGCGAACATCGCCCTTCAGCAGCAGCCGCGCGAGCGGCGTCTCGATTTCCTTCTGGATCGTTCGCTTCAGCGGCCGGGCCCCATACGACGGCTCGTAGCCGACCTCCACGACGTGCTTCTTCGCCGCGTCGGTCAGGTGAATCGCGATTTTGCGGTCGGCCAACCGCTCGCGGAGCCGGTTCAACTGAATCTCCACGATCTTCGTCAACTCCCCCTGCGTCAGGGCGTGGAAGACGATGATTTCGTCGATGCGATTGAGGAACTCCGGACGGAATCCCTTGCGGAGCTCGTCCATGACGGCATCTTTCATGCGGTCGTACACCTCGCCGATGTGGGTTCCCTTGTACTGCAGAATCCGCTGGCTGCCGACGTTGGACGTCATGATGACGATGGTGTTCTTGAAATCGACGGTGCGGCCCTGGCCGTCCGTGAGGCGGCCGTCGTCGAGCAGTTGCAAGAGCACGTTGAACACGTCGTGGTGGGCCTTTTCAATCTCGTCGAAGAGCACGACGCAATAGGGCCGGCGGCGGACCGCTTCAGTTAACTGGCCGCCCTCCTCGAAGCCGACGTAGCCCGGCGGCGCCCCGACCAGCCGCGACACCGTGTGCTTCTCCTGATACTCGCTCATGTCGATGCGGATCATCGCCTTTTCGTCGTCGAAAAGGAACTCAGCAAGCGCCCGGGCCAGTTCGGTTTTGCCGACGCCGGTGGGCCCGAGGAAGATGAAGCTGCCGATCGGCTTGTTGGGGTCGTTGAGGCCGGACCGCGCCCGCACCACAGCCTCCGCGACGGCCTGCACTGCTTCATCCTGGCCGATCACGCGCCGATGCAGTTCCTCGCCCAGGTGAAGCAGTTTCTCCTTCTCTCCCTCGAGCAGTTTGGAAACGGGGACGCCGGTCCAGCGGCTCACCACCGCGGCAATCTCCTCCTCGCTCACTTCTTCCTTCACGAGGCGGCTGTCCTTGTCGCGATCGGCGATGGCCTCGGCGTTTGCCAGCTTCTTCTCCAGTTCCGGCAAGGTGCCGTACTTGAGTTCGGCGGCGCGATTGAGATCGTACTGCCGTTCGGCCCGTTCGATGTCGGTCTTGGTCGCCTCGATCTGCTCGCGGATCGTCTGCAACTGATGCACGCTCTGCTTCTCGGCCTGCCAGCGGGCTTTCATCGCGTCGGCCTCGGCCTTGAAGTTCGCCAGTTCCTTCTCGAGCTTTTCGAGGCGGTCCTTGGACGCCTTGTCCGATTCCTTGCGGAGAGCCTCGCGTTCGATCTCCAGTTGCATGACGCGCCGCGAAACCTCGTCCAGTTCCGTCGGCATCGAGTCGATCTCGGTGCGGACCTTGGCGGCGGCCTCATCGACCAGGTCGATGGCCTTATCCGGAAGGAAGCGATCGGAGATGTAGCGATTGGAAAGGACGGCCGCGGAGACCAGGGCCGCGTCCTTGATGCGGACGCCGTGGTGCGCCTCGTAGCGTTCCTTCAAGCCGCGAAGAATCGAAATCGTGTCTTCGACCGTGGGTTGATCGACGAAGACGGGTTGGAAGCGGCGTTCCAGGGCCGCGTCCTTCTCGACGTGCTTGCGGTACTCGTCGAGTGTCGTCGCGCCGATGCAGTGGAGCTCGCCTCGGGCCAGCATCGGCTTGAGCAGGTTGCCGGCATCCATCGCCCCCTCGGCCTTGCCGGCGCCGACGATGGTGTGCATCTCGTCGATAAAGAGAATGATGCCGCCTTCGGAGGCGGTCACTTCTTGCAAAACGGCTTTGAGGCGTTCCTCGAATTCGCCGCGATACTTGGCCCCGGCGATGAGAGCGCCCATGTCCAGGGCGACGAGTTTCTTGTCCTTGAGGCCTTCGGGGATGTCGCCGCGAACGATGCGCTGGGCGAGCCCTTCGACGACGGCCGTTTTGCCGACGCCCGGTTCGCCGATCAGCACGGGATTGTTTTTGGTGCGCCGCGACAGCACCTGCACCACGCGGCGGATTTCCTCGTCGCGGCCAATGACCGGATCGAGTTTCCCCTTGGCGGCGAGTTGCGTGAGGTCGCGGCCGTACTTTTCGAGGGCCTGGTAGGTTTCCTCCGGATTTTGGGAGGTGACGCGCTGGCTGCCGCGCACCTCCTGCAAGGCCTTGAGCAGCCGATCGCGCGTGACGCCGAACTGCTTGAGCGTTTGCCCGGCCGGGCCGCTGTCATCGGCCACCGCAAGCAACAAGTGCTCGACCGAGGTGTATTCGTCCTTGAGCTTCTTGGCTTCCGTCTCGGCAGCGTCGATAAGTTTGATGAGCCGCTGCGTGAGCCGCGGTTCAACGTCGCCGGTGACGCGCGGCAACTTTTCCAGGTCGCGCTGCGCCTTCACGGTGATGGCGTCTACGGAGATGCCGGCCTTGGCCAGGATTGCTGCCGCCAGGCCCTTTTCCTGATCGAGCAGGGCGAGCAGCAAGTGTTCCGGCTCAATCTGTTGCTGATTCATCCGGGCGGCGAGTTTCTGCGACCCGGCCAGCGCCTGCTGGGCTTTCTCGGTGAATTGATTCAGGTCCATGACGGGTTCCTCCGCGATTCCAGGCTTAGAGGGAATGCCGTGCCGAAAGGGTTTATTTTATCGCGCGTTAGCTTCGCGCTCCCGTTCGGGGCGCGGCTCTAACGAAATCGGGTATACCAACGATTGTTGGGGTCCAAGAACGTCGGGCACAGCCCGACCTACAAATCCGCCGTGTAGGTCGGGCTGTGCCCGACACCCACCTTCTGCACGTCCAAGAATTGTTGGGAGCCCCGCGAAATCGTCTGGCCAACTCAGTTCCTCGCGCTGTATCCTACACTTCCTTAACTGAGACAAAGTCGCCCGCTTACCGTGCTGATGTCGGAGAAGATTCCGATGACCGCGACCGATCTCGCCCCGCGCCGTCTCGGGGGCGGCCGCATCCTGGTGGTCGAACGCGGCGAAGAATCGGCGGCGTGCCTCACCGCCATGCTCCGCCTCAACGGCTTCGATGCCCGCAGCGCTCAGACCGGCGCCGAAGCCTTGCAACTCCTCGACGAGCACGAACCGCTCGCCGTCATCATCGATCTCGATCTTCCCGACATGGATTCCTGCGACGCGATTCGGCGCATGCGATCGCGAACCAATCCGCCGGTATCGACCATCGTCGTGACGGCATACAACGACCCGGCGCGGCGGTTGGCGGCGCGGGATGCCGGCGCGGCCGCTTATCTCCTCAAACCCGCGCGACCCGCCGAACTCGTCAAATTGCTCCACGAAATCGACCCAATCCTGGACTGACTTGGATGCGGGGCGCGGGCCAGTCTACAATGAGGGAGGCCCGCATTCTCCCAAGGCCGTCCCATGCCGAACCGCTGGCTGACCGCCGTTCCCGTCTACAACGAGGCGAAGCACGTTCGCGGCGTGCTCGCACAAATTCGCCGCTATAGCTCCGACATTCTCGTCGTCAACGACGGCTCCACGGATGGCACGGCTCGCCTGTTGGATGCCGAGCCGGACATCGCGCGCATCGACCATGCCGTCAATCGCGGCTACGGGGCGGCCCTGATCTCGGCGTTTCGCTTCGCCCTCGATCGCGGCTTCGACGGGTTGGTCACCATGGATTGCGACGGCCAGCACGAGCCGTCGCGCATCCCCGTGCTGCTGGAAGCCATCCACGATTGCGACATCGTTTCGGGGAGCCGGTATTATCGCGACTTCCGCCAGGACACGCCGGCGCCGAACGATCGCCGCTCGATCAATGCCGCGATCAGCCGGGACATCAACGACCGCTTCGGCTGGAATCTCACCGATGCCTTCTGCGGGTTCAAGGCCTATCGCCGGTCCGCCCTGGAATCGCTCCGCATCACGGAATCCGGCTGGGGAATGCCGCTGCAACTGTGGGTGCAAGCGGGGCGGCAAGGGTTGCGGATCAAGGAGATCGGCGTGCCGCGGTTATACCTCGACCCGACGCGGGCGTTCGGCGGCGTGATGAACGATCCGGAGCAGAGGTTGGCGTATTATCGCGGAGTGCTGGCCGCGGCGGAACTGGACGAACTGCCGACGATTTGCCAGCCGGCCTTTATCCGAGCCGCGACCGCAAGGGAGCGGTCGTAAGAATGTCGCCCCCTCACGGTCGCGGCTCGGATTCCCGCCCGCTGCATGCGCCCGCGGCCAGCGGCGGCATCCTGGCGGTCCCTGGATTCGATGCCCTTCCCGCGCTCGTGGAAGCGAACCGCCGCCGCCTCAATTCGAGCGACGTTCGCATTGGCGGCATCCCCCTGCGGGAACTGCGGCAACGGGCGCGCAGCGAAGTCGGCGCGCCGAGCGATGGGCCGCTGCTACTGGCGGGGCATCAACCGGAACTGTCGCATCCCGGCGTCTGGGTCAAGAACTTCGCATTGAACGGCCTGGCCCGCAAACTGCGCGGCACTCCGCTCAACCTCATCGTCGATAACGACACGGTCAAAAGCACCTTCCTTCGCGTTCCGGCGTTCGCAAATGATCCTGCATCGGTGCATCTGGAACAGATTCGCTTCGATGCGATCGCGGGCGAAGTCCCTTATGAAGGCCGCGAAGTTGTCGATTCCGATTTGTTCCGTTCATTCCCGGAACGGGTCGGGGCCATCGCCGGCAACTGGGGCTTCGAGCCGCTGTTGCCGCAAGTCTGGCGTCAGGGGCAAAACATCGGCGAACTCTTCTCGGCAATGCGTCAAGAGTGCGAACGAGCGTGGGGCTGCGAAAGCCTCGAACTGCCCGTCAGTCGGTTGACGCGGACCGAGGCGTTCCGCATCTTCGCCGGCCACATCCTGGCGGACTTGCCGCGCTTCGGCGCTTCCTACAACGCGGCAATCCGCGACTATCGCCGCCGCAACCGCGTTCGCAGCGCCAACCACCCAGCACCGGAACTCGCGCCGGGCGAGGCTCCGTTCTGGATTCAAGGGAATGGCCGCCGCGAACGAGCGACGGCCGATTCCGACGTTTGCCAACTCCGCCCGCGCGCCCTCACGCTCACGCTGTTCGCCCGTCTCTGCCTCGGCGACTTCTTCATCCACGGCATCGGCGGCGGCAAGTACGACGAAGTCACCGATGCCATCATCCGCGACTACTTCGGCATCGAACCGCCGGCGTATCAGGTGCTGACGGCGACGCTCCATCTGCCGCTGCCCGCCTTTCCCGGCACGGCCGACGATGTTCGCCGGTTGCGCGGCATTATCCGCGATTTGCACTGGAACCCGCAGCGGCACCTGAATGGGGCGGACCGCAGCGATGCCCGCGCGTTGCGGCAAGCGGCGGATCGCATCGATCTGGCGGCCGACGAGCCGCCGCGCTCGGATCGCCGCGGCCGGCGCGAATGGTTCCACCGCTTGCGCGAACTGACTGCGGCGTTGCGGCCGCTCGTGCAATCGGATGTGCCGGTCGCCGAGGCCGCCCTGGAACGCGCCGAAGCCGATGCCCGCGCCAATGCAATCCTCCAGCGCCGCGACTACTCCTGGGTGCTCTTCCCGGAAACGGTGCTCAGGCCGTTTCTTCAAAAGTTCTTGACTGCGTAGAATCACCGGCGGCTGATGCCGACCGACCGAATTCCTCAACCCGCTTTCCAACATGGCCGTCAATCTTCCGCCGCAGTACCACGACGCCGAGGCCCGCTACAAGAAGGCCAGGACTCCCGAGGAGAAACTCGCTGCCCTCCGCGAGATGTGGGTGATTCTGCCCAAGCACAAGGCGAGCGAGAAGGTGCAGGCGGAACTGAAGACGAAGATCAGCGAGTTGAACGACGAGATCGAACAGGCCAAGCTGGGGCCGAAGAAGGCGGCGCCGGGCACATTCAAGATTCCGAAGCAAGGGGCGGGGCAGGTAGTGCTGGTCGGGCCGCCGAACGCCGGGAAATCGCGGCTTTTGTCCCGGTTGACCAAGGCGGCGCCGACCGTGGCGCCTTATCCGTTCACCACTCGCGAACCGATTCCGGGGATGATGGAGTACGAGGACGTTCGCGTTCAACTGATCGATTTGCCGCCGATCACCGCCGACCACTACGAGCACTTCATCACGGAGATCACGCGCGGCGCCGATGCCGCCTTGCTCTTTCTCGACCTGGCGGACGACGACGGCCCGGCGGCCACCCAAGCCGCCATCGACCGCCTCAAGGCCGCTCGCCGCGAACTCGTCGGGACCACGACCAGCGACGACGACCCCACCGTCTATCACTTGAAGACGCTTCTGGTATTCAACAAGTCGGACGATGAGGCGGCGGACATTCGCCTGGAGATCGCCAGGGAATGGCTCGGCGACCGCTTCCCGTCGATCGTCGTGGCGGCGGAGCCGGGAACTGGATTGGAAGAACTGCGACGGGCAATCTACGAGTTGCCCGGCGTCATGCGGATCTACACGAAGCAACCGGGCAAGCCGGCCGACATGACGAGCCCGTTCACTTGCCCCATCGGCAGCACCGTGGCGGAACTGGCTGGCCGCGTGCACAAGGATTTCGAGGAAGGGCTAAAATCGGCCCGCGTCTGGGGAAGCGGCGTTCACGATGGGCAAACTGTCGGCCGCGAGCATATCTTGCACGACAAGGACATCGTCGAATTGCACATGTAGCTGGAATCGCGCAAGGTGTATTATTCCCAACCCAGCCGACGTTTGACTTGGAGAAGTACGTCAACCTCGGCTATCCGGAGAAGAAAGGCCCGGTCACTTTTGACCGCTACATGGACCAGGAGCGCGAGGAGGAAGGAGCGGATTTACGGACTCACCAGGATTACATCCGCTTCCTGAGAATCGCCCAGGGAAGTCTCAAGGAACTGGAGACGCACATTCTGGTGGCGCAGGAAGTCGGAATCCTGCCGAAGGATCAATGCGAAGTCGGCAGTTACCGCACGAAAGAGATGATCGTGGAACGCTCCCGGGCGATGGCTTCCGCGCCACCGCTTTTCACCACGCACATCGTCGCACTCAAGGCAATGCCGTAACTTATCGCCATCTTCCAAGGAACCGCTTATGCCTCGCTTTCGCGTCGTCGTTGCCGATTTCCTGACCGATGCCCTGGCCCCCGAGCGCGAGATCCTCGGCGACATCGCCGATGTCGTCGCCCTCGATGCCGCTTCCGAAGCGGACCTTGCCGGGAAAATCGAGAACGCCGACGCCGTCATGGTTTATCACAACATCGCCATTACCCCGGCCACCATCGCGAGGTTGAAGTGTTGCAAACTGATCGTTCGCTGCGGCGTCGGTTTCGATAACGTCGATCACGTATACGCCCGCGGCCGCGGCATCCCGGTCGGCAACGTGCCCGATTACGGCACGGAGGAAGTGGCCGATTCCGCGATCGGCCTGGCCCTGGCCTTGGCCCGCGGCATCAACTTCTTCAATAACCGACTGCAGCGGAAGGAAGGGGCGTGGGCGTATATGCAGGGCTCGCCCATTCTTCGCTTGCGCGGCCGCGTCTTCGCAATCATCGGCCTCGGCCGCATCGGCACGGCGGCGGCGATTCGCGCCAAGGCCCTCGGCATGGATGTCGCCTTCTACGATCCCTTGAAGCAAGACGGTTACGACAAGGCGCTCGGCATCCGCCGCGTCGAGAAGCTGGACGATCTCTTGAAGCAAGCATTCATCCTGAGCGTCCATTGCCCGCTGACGCCGCAGACGAAGCACATCGTGGATGCTCGGGCCATCGAGCTGATGCCGCGGGGATCGTTTTTGGTGAACACGGCGCGTGGTGCAACGGTGGACGCCGCCGCAATTCCGGACGCGATTCGCAGCGGCCAACTGGCCGGCGCGGGGATCGACGTGCTGCCGGATGAACCGCCGCCGGACGATCACCCGCTACTGGCGGCGTGGCGGAACCCGAACGACCCCTGCCACGACCGCGTGATATTGAATCCGCACTCGGCGTTCTATTCGGAGGAAGGGTTGCGCGACATGCGCGTGAAGGGGGCGCAGGCCTGCCGCCGCGCGCTGTTGGGCGAGCCGCTTCGCAACGTCGTAAATTGAAGTTTATCCGTGAGGCGTGAATTATCGTGGGAAGGCCAGTTCGTTCTTGATCGCGCCGACGCCCGGGGTCAAGCGGACGAGGCCGACGATCGTATGCGCTTCTTCCTCGTCCTGAACCGCGCCGCGGAGCGTGACGGTGCGGCCATCCACCATGACTTGCACCCCCGCCGGGTTCGCGACCAGGTCGTTCGGAATCCTAGCGATGGCGCTGCGCAAGTCGGACTGCAGCTGGGGAACCATGCCGCCGCCGGGAACCTTGAACTGCACGGTGGCGCGATAAGCGATTTGGCGAGGCAAAATGGCGACAATTCCCGGAGAATCGCTACCGGCGGCGAAGCTGCCGCTGGCGCGGCCCCCCGCTCGACCGGTCGCCCCAGCGGCGCCGGTACGGCCCGCCGTAGCGGCGTTGTAAGTGGCGCGGCCGAACCCGCCCGGATTCGTGTTCGGCACCTGGTTCGGCGTGCTGCCCTGGTAATAGACGCTGCCGAAGTAGTTGCCGAGGAAGTTCGAGGCTGCAATGGAGGTGTTAGTTGCAGGCGTGGCCGAGGGCGCGGGGAACGTCGGAGCGTTCTTGTAGGTACTCAGGGGGGTGCTGCTTCCGATTGAGTTGCTGCTCGTGTTGCCCGTCGTGGAGCCCGTTGCGGTCGTTCCGGTTGTATTCGTGCCGATGGCGGCGCTCTGCGTGGCCGGGCTGCCGATGCCGCCGCCGGTCGCCGTTTGCGCCAGCGCCGGAGAAGTCGCCGCGAGAGCCAGGGCCGCCGACCACGCCAGCCGTCGAAGTTCCCGCATCGGACCGCTCCGGATGAATTGAGAAGATCGCCTTCCAAAAGTATCGGCTGTGCCGATTGCGGAGTCCAGAGAACTTCGATGAGAAATGCATGGGATCGTATCATGCCGAATAGACCAGCGGGACCGAACCGTGCATTACCTGCTCATCTACGATGCGGTCGAAGACTACGCCGAGCGGCGGGCGCCATTCCGGGCGGAGCATCTGGCGCGGGCGCGAGAAGCCGTGGCGCGGGGTGAACTCGTACTCGGCGGCGCGCTGGCCGACCCCATCGACGGGGCCGTGCTGCTCTTCCGAGGCGATTCGCCGGCCGCCGCCGAGGCCTTCGCCGCCGGCGACCCCTACGTGCTGAACGGCCTCGTCGCGCGCTGGCGAGTGCGGCCGTGGACCACCGTGGTCGGCGAACTGGCTGAATCGCCGCTGCCGCCGAGCTAAGCGATTATTACTTGCTCTCTATTTGGGAATACTTGATTGCGGGGAGCGCAGGCGTGTTCGATTGGGCACGGAACTTTGGCTTCACCAGTCGATCGTGCCATTGCAGTTGTCGCACTTGAAGGTCCGCAAAAATAGCGTCGACGTCGAAATTGAATCGGGCAGCCAGCTGTTCGCGGGCTTTACGTACTTCGGCCACGATGGGATCGTCCGTCATGATCGAGCCTCCATGAGTTCTTCAGGAGTGCAAACGATTGGCATCGGCATTCGCGCATCCTCACATACGGCTCTTACTCTTCGGATGATTCGTGCGTTGGCCAGGTGCTTGCAATTCCATGTTAACAAGTAATCGATGGCATGAACAGCCGCGACAGCGACATGAGCAGCGTCCTGCGCCGCTCTTGGCGGGATGGCTTTCGAGGAAAGGATTGCCTTGGTAAGTTCTGCCGCTTCGGGGGTCACTTCTAGCAAAGTCAGGGTCTCAAGGATCGCCAGCCGTTTTTGAATCTCATCGGGATCGCCCAGGGAAGCCTCTTCGATTACGGCAACGGAAATAGCGCAATCGTAGTTGAGGCGATGCTCAGCCCACCACTCCTGCGAAATCTGTTGATGCCCTGCGATGATCAAATCGCGACTCGGGCGGGCAACGAGATAACTGATGAAGGAGGTTTCAAGGTAAACCGATTCCATGGCGACCCTATCATTGGCGAACTGTTGAAAAAAAACTCCTCCACTATCGTATCCAGTTTCAGAGTCCCTTACCTCAATCAACATTCGTTCGTAAGCGATTGTTCCATCGCGGCGCATCCATATCTTCGCCTTATCAATCACTCGGAGATCGGCATCATGGCTCTTTGCCGCTGGGGCATTCTCGGGACCGCGAACATCGCCCGGAAAAACTGGAAGGCGATCCGGTTGGCGGGCAATGCAACGCTTGCCGCCGTCGCCAGCCGCGACCCGGCCAAGGCTAAACAGTTCATCAGCGATTGCCAGGCCGACGTGCCATTCCCTGCGGCGCCGGCGGCCTGCAACTACGACGAACTCCTGAAGCGGCCGGATGTGGACGCAGTATACATCCCACTACCGACCGGTATTCGCAAGGACTGGGCCATCAAGGCGGCCGAGGCCGGCAAGCACGTGCTGTGCGAGAAGCCGTGCGGCGTCGATGCCGCCGAACTGCGCGAGATTCTCGATGCCTGCCGAAGCCACCGCGTGCAGTTCATGGACGGCGTGATGTTCATGCACAGCGCGCGGCTGCCGCTCCTCCGCCGCGTGCTCGACGACGGCGAATCGGTCGGCGAAATCCGCCGCGTCGCCACGCAGTTCTGCTTTTCCGCGCCGCCCGAATTCATGCAAGCGAACATCCGCGTCAGCGATGCCCTGGAACCGCTCGGCGCGCTCGGCGACCTCGGCTGGTACAACCTCCGCTTCACGCTCTTCGCCATGAAGTACCAGATGCCGCAGCGGGTCAGCGGCCGAACGCTCTTCGAACATGGTTCCGGAGCGAAGCCGGTGCCGATCGAGTTTTCCGGCGAATGCTTCTTCCCCGGCGGCGCAACCGCCAGTTTCTACTGCTCGTTCCGCACCGAGAACCATCAGTGGGCGCACATCAGCGGCTCGCGCGGCTCGATCTACGTCCCCGATTTCGTTCTGCCATTCTTCGGCTGCGAAGCGGGGTTCGAATCCAATCGGCCGCTCTTCTCGGCGCACGGCTGCAACTTCCGAATGGAAAGCCATCCGGTGCGCCACGCCGTCCGCGAGTTCAGCGAAGGGGCGGAACACGCCCAGGAAGTGAACATGATCCGCAACTTCGGGGCGCTCGCTCTCTCCGGGAAACTCGACGCGACCTGGGGCGAGATCGCGCTGAAGACGCAGATCGTGCTCGATGCGTGCCTGCAATCGGCGCGGCACAACGGCGCTTTGGTGGAAGTGAAGTAGGCGGTCGCGAACTCGCAAACGGTGGTTGTTGGTGGCACAGGCATTCTTGCCTGTGCATGCTACGGAGCACAGGCAAGAATGCCTGTGCCACCAAAGCAGGACTAGAGCCACAAGCGGGTTGCTCGACTACTTCGTTCCCAATCCCTTGAGCAGTTCGTCGTCGTCCTTCGGCAATCCCCAGACATTCAGCGTGAAGTCGGCTTTCTGGGCGGCCTTCGATTCGGGCAAGCGAAGGATCACCAGCCAGCCGCCGCCCGGTTTCGGTTCGAAGCGCCACTGGGTTCCCACCGGGGCGCCGATCGCTTCGAGGACGTTGGCCCTGTCGCCGTCGGCGGGCAGTACCACGCGGACGCCTTCGACTCCCAGTGAAGTTTCCGGCGACTCGCGGACGGGAACGACCTTGCCGCTGCCGTTGGTGCGAACGGCGCGGACGTCGCGGTTGCTCGTCCCGGCGAGGAGCCATGCCACGTAGCCGCCCGGCGCTTCGATGGCAAACCGCCGCGCGATCCCCGCCGCCACTCCGGACTTGAGAGGCGAGGGCGTCTCGGCCGCGCGAAGCACGGCCCCCTTGTCGTTCTCCTGAAGCTTGTAGCGGAACGTGGGCCGGCCGCTTTTGTCCAGCGAATAACCGAGGAACTCGACGGCGCGGGGCCCGTTGTAAGTGCGGGCCGGTTCCAGAGGGAACGGCGTGCCGAACACCGGGTTGTTGGCGCGGGCCTGGAAATCGGGCGGCAGGTACGGATTGACCGTGAGGCCCCACGGGTGGCCGGTTGGCCCGCTCCAGAACTTGGGGCCGAGCAACTTGGCGGGCGCGCCGCCGCGGTTGTTCCACACGGGGGAAGCATCGAGGAAGTTGCCGGCCCAGGAATACGCCAGCCGGCACTGATCGGCACTGAACGCGACCGAGACGCCGCCGGGATAACCGACGGCAATGGCCTTGCTCCCCGCCTCCGACATGAACGTTCGCAGCACCTCGGGCCGTTCCTTGACGGCAATGATGAGTCCCTTCGGCGGCTCAAGGCCGTCTGGCAGCGGCAGCCCGGTGCCGAGTGATAGATAGGCCCACATCGCTTCCGCCTGGGCCTGCGGGTTGCCGCCGAGGACGGTCGTCAGCGTCGACTTGTTATCGACGAAGGCTTGCGGCATCCGCGTGCCGGGCGCCATCCGCAGCGGCTGGTGCAACCAACGCTCGTACCATTCGAAACGGACGCGCTGGTTGATGGTGGCCAGGTCCGGGCCGCGGGTTCCGGAGTTGGGAATGCCGGCAATGTCGTGGCAGGAGATGCAGCCGAGGCCGCCCTTGCCGACGATCAGCTTGCCGTTGGCGATGTTGCCAGCGGAAAGCGGCGCCTTGTGAATGCTGTCGTCCGCGGTCAAGCCTTCCAGGAACGCGAGCGCCTCGGGGAGCATGTTAACGTTCGCGTCGCCGTACCGCGGCATCCGCAGTTGCATCCACGGACGGGCCCGGCCGCCCTGCAATAGCACGGACTTGAGCCACGACGTGCGCGACTTGTGGCCGATGCCAGTAAGCAAGGGCGGCAGCACGTCGTCGGCAAGCTCGGCCTTGGAAAGGAGCCGCATCTCGTTGGCCAGTTCGACGCCGATGCCGCCTTCGCCGTCGCGGGAATGGCAATTGAGGCAGTTGAAGCGGCGCAAGGCCAGGCGGGCGGCGTGCGTCGGCGCCGGGACGCCCGCGCCATCGAGGCCGTCCTTGAGGAAGGCGGCAATGGCCGAGGCATCTCCCGCCGCCAGCCGATAGCCCGGCGACTTGCCCGCGTGCTTCGCCGACAGGCATCCCGCACTGCCGGCTTTCTTGACTGCTCCCAACGACGGGAACTTCGCATCGACGGCGACGGGCTTGCCGCCCGGTTCCACGGGGTGGCAATTCACGCACCCTTTCGCAACGATCAGCTTCTTGCCGAGGTCGATCCATTGTTGCGGAGAGCGGTTCCCTCCGCCAGTTAGCTCGGTACTCAGCGTTTCATCGGTCACGCGGCAGAGGTAGCGAGCCAGGTCGTTGGCCTCGTTGCCGTTCAAGGCCATGTGCGGCATGCGGCCGGCCGGGCTCGTTTTCAACGGGTCTTGCAGGTACGCCGCCAGCG
>Ga0134125_10002137_pt1 | contig 23674 bp, 22 predicted proteins | sample KB31751_FD_96464 | JGI IMG/M metagenome (GOLD analysis project Ga0134125, IMG submission 96464) | Terrestrial soil microbial communities with excess Nitrogen fertilizer from Kellogg Biological Station, Michigan, USA - KB3-175-1 | ecosystem: Environmental > Terrestrial > Soil > Unclassified ...
ACGCCGGTCGCGAGCAGCTTCTGCTCCTCCAGGTTGGAGGGTACGAAGACGTAGGAGTCGAGCCCCGCGGCGGCGGCGTGGGCGGCGACGGCGTTGGCGAGATTGCCGGTCGAGGCGCAGGCGACGGTCTCGAAGCCGAGCTCCTGCGCCTTCGCGATCGCGACCGCGACGACCCGGTCCTTGAACGAGTGGGTCGGGTTGGCGGCGTCGTTCTTGATCCAGATCTGGGCATCGACCCCGAGCCGCTCGGCCAGCCGGTCGGCGCGCAGGAGCGGCGTCATCCCCGGCTCCAGCGGGTCGCCGGGGCGCCCGGCGAAGGGGAGGAAGTCGCTGTAGCGCCAGATCCCCCGCGAGCCCGCCTGGATCCGCCGTTTCGCCTCGGCCGCCTCCAGGTCGGAGTGGTCGTACTTGACTTCGAGCGGGCCGAAACACCGTTCACAGAAATAGGCGGCGCCGAGCTCGTACTCGCTCGCGCACTCCTTGCACTTCAAGCTCTCGACTGACATCCGATCCTTCCTTCACTTATGTGCCCTGAAAACAAAAATGACCTCCGCCACGTGGGGCAGAGGTCCGGATCGGACATCCCCCACATCTGTCAGGTCGTGCGACCTGCTGGAGTTGGCACCTGCCTCGGACCGCTAGGTCCGAAATGGTTGCCGGGGCTTCACTGGGCCAGTCCCTCCACCCCTCTAGATGTGGCGCTTATGTTGGGCGAAGCTTACCAGGCGGATCGGGATCGATTTTTCCTGCTGGCGACGGCTAACCTACATCTCGAGATGGACTTCCTACGCGACGAGATCGCCGCGACGGGTGCGCCGCAGGCGTGGTTTCGGAAGGTTCGGCATCAGCCGCTCCCTTCGTCTCGTCGTGGGGAAGAATCGCGATCACACGCACAGGTTAGCCGTCAAGCCAGGAAGGGAAACGTCCCAGCGTGCGTGGTACGCTCTTCCCAACATAAGCGCCACATCTAGAGGGGTGGAGGGACTGGCCCAGTGAAGCCCCGGCAACCATCTCGGACCTAACGGTCCGGGGCAGGTGCCAACTCCAGCAGGTCGACTGTCGACCTGACAGATGTGGGGGATGTCCGATCGGACCTCTGCCCCACGTGGCGGAGTTTTTTTGTCATCACGGCAAAGGAAGGATCGGATGTCAGTCGAGAGCTTGAAGTGCAAGGAGTGTCGGGCCGAGTACGAGCTCGGCGCGGCCTATTTCTGCGAACGGTGCTTCGGTCCGCTCGAGGTCGGCTACGACCACTCGGACCTCGACGCGGCGGAGGCGAAACGGCGGATCCAGGCGGGTTCGCGGGGGATCTGGCGCTACGCCGACTTCCTGCCTTTCTCCGGCCGGCCCGGTGATCCGCTCGAGCCCGGGCTGACGCCGCTGCTGCGCGCCGACCGGTTGGCCGAGCGGCTCGGGGTCGACGCCGAGATCTGGATCAAGAACGACGCCGCCAACCCGACCCACTCGTTCAAGGACCGGGTCGTCGCGGTGGCGATCGCGAAGGCCCAGGAGCTCGGCTTCACCACCGTCGCCTGCGCCTCGACCGGCAACCTCGCGAACGCCGTGGCCGCCCACGCCGCCGCGGCGGGCCTCGACTCCTACGTCTTCGTGCCCGCCAACCTGGAGGAGCAGAAGCTCCTCGCGACCGGGGTCTACGGCACCAACCTGGTCGGCGTCCGCGGCAACTACGACGACGTCAACCGGCTCTGTACCCAGCTCGCCGAGGAGCACCCGTGGGCGTTCGTCAACGTCAACCTGCGGCCCTACTACGCCGAGGGCTCGAAGACGCTCGCCTTCGAGACGGTCGAGCAGCTCGGCTGGAGCCTGCCCGACCGGGTGGTCAGCCCGATCGCCTCCGGTTCGCTCTTCACCAAACTTGGCCGCGGCTTCCAGGAATGGATCGATCTCGGCCTGGTCGCGGGCGGGCAGCCGATCTTCAACGGCGCCCAGGCGACCGGCTGCAGTCCGGTGGCAACCGCCTTCGCCGAAGGTTGGGACGTCTGCAAGCCGCAGAAGCCGGACACGATCGCCAAAAGCCTGGCGATCGGCGACCCGGCCGACGGGCCCTACGCGGTCGAGCACGCGCGCAAGACCGGCGGCGGCATCGACGCGGTCACCGACCAGGAGATCCGCGAGGCGATCAAGCTGCTGGCCGAGACGACCGGGATCTTCACCGAGACCGCCGGCGGGGTGACGATCGGCGTGCTGCGCAAGCTGGCCGAACGCGGCGAGCTGCAGAGCGGCGAAAAAGTCGTCGCCTACATCACCGGCGAGGGACTGAAGACCCTCGACGCGGTCCGCGATACGTTCTCCATGCACGAGATCGATCCGAGTCTCGACAGCTTCGATGCCGAGTTCGCCCAGGAGGTTTCCGTCTGATGAGCGTCACCGTGAAGATCCCGACCCAACTGCGCGCCGCGACCGGCGGCGAGGCCGAAGTCGAGGTCGAAGGATCCAACGTCGGCGAGGCGCTCGACGCCGTCTTCGCCGCCTACGGCGATCTGCGCGAGCGGATCACCCAGGACGGGACGCTGCGTCGCTTCGTCAACGTCTACGTCTCCGGCGAGGACATCCGCTTCCAGCAGGGCCTCGAGACGACGATCAATCCCGGCGACGAGGTGACGATCCTCCCGGCGGTAGCCGGCGGTTGACGGCCTCAGGACGTCTGCGAACCGCCGTGTAGTTGACAGTTACCGATCGCTTTGCTGCCCTTGCGCGAAACTCGGCGCGGGGGAGAGAGCGATGGGGGAGCGGTTCCGGCCACCGGCCGGCAGGTATTGCGATGTCGTGATGAAGGGCGGGATCACCAGCGGGGTCGTCTACCCGAAGGCGATCTGCGCGCTCGCCGACCACTATCGCTTCCGTAACGTCGGCGGCACCTCGGCCGGGGCGATCGCGGCAGCCGCGACGGCCGCCGCGGAGTATGGCCGCGACCGCGGGGGCGGCGGCTTCGAGACGCTCGCGCAGCTACCCGACTTCCTCGGCGGCGAGGGCCACCTGATCGGACTCTTCCAGCCGCAGGCCTCGACCCGGCACCTCCACGGGGTGCTGATCGCGAGCATGGTCGCCAAAGAACGCGGCCTGAGGAAGAAACTCGCCGCGGCGAGGGCGCTCGCGCCGTATGCGGCCGGGCTCGGACTCGGCGCCTTGCCCGGACTGCTGATCGCGGCGATGTTGGCGCTGACCGGGGCGCTCTCCGGCTCGCTCGGGCTGCTGATCGGGGCCAGCGTCCTGGCCGCGGTGGCGCTACTCGTCTTCGCCCCGCTCGGCGCGGTCCTCGGCGCCGGCGTCATGCTCGCCCGCGACCTCAACCTGAAGGTGACCGAGAACGGATTCGGGCTTTGCTCGGGGATGCCGACGCGGCCGACGCGGCCCGGTGATGCGCAGGCGTTGACGCCCTGGCTGCACGAGACGATCGAGACGTGCGCCGGCCATCGCGACCGCCCCGCCGGCCGGCCGCTCACCTTCGGCGACCTCTGGTGCGGGCCCGGGCAAACCCTCGCGGACATCGAGAACGACGACGATCGCCAGATCAACCTGGCGATGATGACCACCAACCTGGTCAACCGCCGGGCTCACCAGATGCCTTGGGAGGAGGGCGACTGGTTCTTCAGCCCGGAGGAGTTCTCGAAGCTCTTCCCGGAGGACGTCGTCCGCCACCTGGTCGAACACCCGCGACCGCCGGAGGGGACCGAATCGACCCGCTCGCTGGTCGGCCGTGGCCTGGCCTGGCGACAGGGCCTGCGGCCGCTGCCGGAAGGCAAGGATCTGCCGATCCTGGTTGCCGCGCGGATGAGCCTCTCCTTCCCGGTGCTGCTGACCGCGGTGCCGCTCTGGCGCTTCGATTACACGTGGAAGGAGAACGAGGCTCGGCTGGAGGAATGGAGAGCGTGGGGCAAGGAGCTGGCCGACGCCGGGCGCGGCGGTCTGCTCGAACACCCCGGCGCCTGGTCGGTCGCCCAGCCGCCCGCCGAGCCGGCGATCTTCGAGCGCTGCTGGTTCTCCGACGGTGGCATCTCGAGCAATTTCCCGGTCCACTTCTTCGATCGGCTGGTGCCGCGCCGGCCGACCTTCGCGATCGATCTGCGGCCTTTCGCCTTCGGGCGCGAGCCGAGCCCCGTGCAGGCCGAGAACGTCGAAATGGCGCACAAGAACGGCGACCAGATCCGCGACTGGTGGTACCGCTTCCCCGCCCCTTCGCCGAGTCGGTTCGGCCTCGCCGACCGTCGCCTCGCCGCCTTCCTCGGCGCCGCCGTGAAAACGATGCAGAACCGCGCCGACGAGGCCCAGATGCGGGTCCCTGGCTACCGCGACCGAGTCGCCCACGTGAACCTGTCGCAGAGCGAGGGTGGGATGAACCTGAACATGAAGGAGCAGGCGATCGAGGACCTGACCGAGCGCGGCGAGGCCGCGGCCGACCGTCTGATCACCGCCTACGACCCGGAGAAGTGGCGCGGCGTGACGATCAGCTGGCGCAACCACCGCTGGACGCGGTTCCGTTCCTCGCTCGCGGTGCTCGAGCAGATGAGCACCTACTTCGCCGCCGGGGTCAAGGACGCCGACTACGTCGCGGGAGAGCGGCGGTTGCTCGACACCGCCGCCACCTACCCGCTCGCCGAGTGGCAGAAGGAACTGGCCGAGGAGGAGGTCAGATCGATCGAAGCCCTCGCCGCCGCGGCGGCCGCCGCGGTGCCGAGGAAGACCCCGCCGGGCATGCGGTTCAAGGCACCGAAACCGCCACCGGTCGGGCGGATCTCCCCGAAGGAATAGCCGCTGCAAGACTGGCGGCGTGAAATCACCTGATCTGATCCCCCGCGGGGGCCGGGGCTGGTCGTGAGGGCGTTGGTCACCGGGGGCCACGGATTCCTCGGTTCACATCTGAGCGCCGCGCTCCTCGAGGCCGGGTATGCGGTGCGGGTTCTGGGACGACCCCGCCGAGGAAGCGACCGAGGGGAGCGGCGGGCATCGAGTCTCGAGCTGCTCGGGATCGAGGACGAGGTCGAGGCGGTCGAGGCGGATCTACGCGACACGCGCCGGGTCGGGACGGCGGTGGCAGGCTGCGACACGGTCTTCCACCTGGCCGCGCAGACCTTCATCGGCAACGGCTTCGGGTCCGCCGAGGAGGCCGTCGACATCAACGTGAGGGGCTCCTGGACGGTCTTCGCGGCCTGTCGCGACGCGGATGTCGGTGGGGTGCTGTTCGCGTCCTCGTTGAAGGCCTACGGGCCGGCTCCGTCGCCGCCGTACGCGGAGGAGCTACCGCTCCGCGCCGAGCATCCCTACGACGCGAGCAAGGCGGTGGTCGACGTGATGGCGCGCGAGCTGGCGCGCGAGTGGAACCTTTCGGCTGCCGTCGTCCGCCTCGCCAACGTCTACGGGGAGGCCGACCTGAACTTCACCCGGCTGGTGCCGGAGACGGCGATCGCGGTGGCCGACGGGCGGGCGCCTCGGCTCCGTTCCAACGGCGCCGCGCGGCGCGACTTCCTGCACGTCGACGACGCCGTCGCGGCCTACCTGGCGGTCGCGGCGGCGCTCGGGGAGGGACAGGTCGACGGCGCGGCGCTCAACGGCGGCGGCGACCGTCCCTACTCCGCGGCCGAGGTCGTCGCGATGGCCGTCGAGATGGGCGGCGTTGAAGCGCCCGAGCCGGAATTCGGCCCCGGACTGCCGGCGGGCGAGGTCGTCGACCAGTATCTCGACTCGACCAAGCTGCGCCGGCTGACCGGCTGGGCCCCCGCCGTCGATCTGCGGACCGGCCTGGGGCGTACCGTGGAGTGGTACCGCGACCATGAGGAGGTGCGTCCCTGATGTGTGGGCGCTTCACCGTCACCACCAAGGACACGAAGTCGATCGCCGACCGCTTCCAGGTCGAACTGGAAAAGACGCTCGCCGCGAAGGAGTCGACCAAGGACGGCGCCTCGAACGGCGGCGAGGCGAAGGAGAAATCCCCACCCGGCCTCGGGCGCTTCAACGTCGCCCCTACCCAGGAGATCCTCGTCGTCCGCTCCTCGCCGGACGAGAAGGAGGCGGCGGAGGGCGAGCGCGAGGCGCGGTTGATGCGCTGGGGGCTGGTCCCGGTGTGGGCCAAGGACCTCAAGGTCGGTTACCGGATGATCAACGCCAAAACCGAGAACCTGACCAAAAGCAAGGCTTACGGCCCGCTGGTCGGCAAGTTCCGCCACCGCTGCCTGATCGTCGCCGACGGCTTCTACGAGTGGATGAAGGCCGAGGACCCGAAGCAGCCGCGCCAGCCGTGGCGCTTCACCGTCGACGGCGGCGAGCCCTTCGCCTTCGCCGGGCTCTGCACCCGCAAGGAGTGGCCCGACCCGGACGAGCGCGGTGTCGATCCCGACGGCTACCTCTACAGCGCCACGATCATCACCACGACGCCCAACGCGGTGGTCAAACCGGTCCACGACCGGATGCCGGCGATCCTTTCGGGCCCTGAGGCCGAGGCGGCGTGGCTCGACCCGCGGCTCTCGACCGAGGAGGCGATCGCGATGTGCGGGCCGCTCGACGCCGGGCGGATGGCCGGGGCGCCGGCCAACCCGGCGCTCAACAAAGTCGGGAAAGGGATGGCCGAGGGGCCGGAGCTGCTGGTCGCGCCGCGGTCCTGAGCGCGGCGGGCGTCAGTCGCCTTCTTCGCTTTCCTTTTCTTCCGTCGCGTCGGCTTCTTCTTCGCGCTGTTCCTCGGCTTCTTCTTCGGCTTCTTCGTCGATCGGGGGCGAGACCCGTGGCAGCGCACCTTCGGTTTCGACCGTCGCCTTGCCCGCCGAGACGGTCAGGGTGCAGGCGATCTGGGCCGCCGGTTTCCTGGTCGATTTCCAGATCGAGTAGAAGGGCAGTTCGACCGTCGCCTTGGCCCTGCCTGCGGGGAGGTAGTAGAGGAGGTTCTCGGTCCCTTCTTCATATTCGCCCCAGCCGAGCTTCACGCCTTTGATCGTCGTCCAGTGGGTCGGCAGGTCTTCGAAGACTTCTTCCAGCACCGCCAGTTCATAGCCGTGCGAGGAGAATTCGGCCAACACCGTTTCCGGCACCGACTGGCCGTAGATCCCGTTTTCGGAGGAGCGCGGGTAGAGCATCCGCAGGCCGCCGCTGCTCTGGGCGATCAGGGTGCCGACGCCGAGCCCGTGGGTCGAGCAGGTCATCCGGCCGCCGCCGATCGGCGCCCCCTTGTCGATCTTCAACATGCTCAGCACCCGGAAGAGCTGGTAACCGGCGACGTTGCTGCCGGTGGCCTCGATCTTGCCGTCGACCAGCTGCATCTTGTAGCCCTTGCTGCCCGGAATCTCGACCGGCTTGGAGTCGGGGATGCTGCGCTTCTGGACGAATTCGAGGTGGGCCGCTTCACCGCTGCCCTTGCCCGCGGTGAGCAGGGCCGCGGCCAGCGTGGCGATCAGACCGACCACGACGACGGCGATCGCGCCGCGCGGGATGCGATTGTCGGGGGCGCCCGAGCCGTTCTCCATTCCGGCGCGACAGTATTGAAATCGCCCGACGGGGTGTTCCCTCCGCCGAGTCGTGGGGTACCTAGTCCACCGTGTCATCGATCGATGCAAGCTTCTCGACCGCTCAGACGGTCTCTGTCCATGGGCGCAGCGTCAGTTATCTGGAGGCGGGCGATGGTCCGCTCCTGTTGCTCGTCCACGGCATGGCCGGGACCGCGCGCAACTGGGACGCCGTGATCGAGCCGCTGGCGCTTCACAACACCGTGATCGCCCCCGATTTCCCCGGCCATGGCGAGTCGGAGCCGGGTGGGGGCGATTACAGCCTGGGCAGCCTCGCGAGCGGCCTGCGCGACCTGATGATCGCCCTCGGCCACGAGCGCGCGACCCTGGTCGGCCACAGCCTCGGCGGCGGCGTCGCCCTCCAGTTCACCTACCAGTTCCCGGAGATGGTCGAACGGCTGGTGTTGGTCTCCAGTGGCGGGCTGGGACCCGAGGTCGGGGCGATCCTCCGGGCCGCGGCCCTGCCCGGCGCCGATCTCTTCATCCGCGCCACCGCCGGCCCCGGCTCCGCCGCGGGCGGTTTCATCTCCGGCGCGCTCGGCAAGGTCGGGCTGCGGCCGAACGCCGATCTCGCCGAGGTCGGTCGCGCCTATGCCTCACTCGCCGACACCGACCGCCGCAAGGCCTTCCTCTCGACCCTCCACGCGGTGGTCGGCACGGACGGCCAGCGGGTCGCCGCGCTCGACCGCCTCTATCTCGCCGAGGATCTGCCGGTGCTGATCGTCTGGGGTGAGAGCGACCCGATCATCCCGGTCGCCCACGGCCGCGCCGCCCACGCCCAGATGCCGGGCAGCCGGCTCGAGATCTTCCCGGACATCGGCCACATCCCCCAGCTGGAGGCGCCCGGCCGCTTCGCCGCCGTCCTGCAGCGCTTCATCGACGCCACCGAGCCGGCCGAATTCGACGGGGCCGCCTGGCGCTCCCGTTTCAGCGACCGCTAGAGCCTGCCGTCCCAGCCGAGCGCTTTTCTCTCGGCCGCCGGCAGCTTGCTGACGACGAGGTCGTAGGAGTCCTCGATCATGTCGCGGATCGCCGTGTCGGCGAGCTTGCCGCCGAGGATCACCGTGTTCCAGTGCTGCTTGTTCAGGTGGTAGCCGGGGATGACCTCCGGGTGGACGGCGCGCAGGTTCTCCGCCAGCCGTGGCTCGCATTTGAGGCTCACCCGCAGGTCCTCGGGATCGAAGCGCGAGAGCGCGAACATTCTGCCCCGCACCTTGAACACCGAGGTCTCGGGCCCGAACGGAAACGTCTCCTCGGCCCCGGCGAAGGAGAGGCATTGCCTCCTGAGTGCCGCGGCGTCCATCTCCGACGCGCCCCGAGTCCGGCTAGCGGACGTCCTCCACCTCGACCACGACGATCTCGTTGGCGACGATGTCGGTCCGGTATCGCGCGTGGCCCTCGACCAGCACTTTCTGCGGGTCGTCGCGGTCGTACATCACCCGCGCCGGCTCGCCCGGTGCCAGCTTGTGGAGCGTGTAGCGGTTCATGTATTGGGCGGTCTCGACCCGCACGGTGCCTTGGTCCGGCACCTCGAGATCGAGCACGAACGCGATCTCCTTGGCGACCCCGTCACGCTCGTTCCCGGTCTCCCTCATCGAGACCACGGTCGCCCGGCCCTGCGCACCCCGCAGCGCCAGCGCCTTCGCCAGATCCTTCTCCGGATCCCCTTTCCGGCCGAACAGTCCCATCACGCGCCCGGCAGGATTCGAACCTGCGGCCTCCGCCTCCGGAGGGCGGCGCTCTATCCAGCTGAGCTACGGGCGCTCGCGGAGGAGCTTAGCCGTCTGCGCATTTTCGGGGCGCATGCGAACATACGTTCTATCCGCTGGGGGATTTAGCTTCGTGGAATGAAGACGGCGACCCGAGGAAACGCCGCAGAGGCTCGGATCCTTTCCGAGTTCGTTTGCCGCGGCTTCAATGTCCTCACCCCTTTTGGCGGGGGTCAGCCCTACGATCTCGCGGTCGACCTTGGCGATTGCTTCCTCCGCGTCCAGTGCAAGACGGCTTGGCTGGTGGCGCGTGGCTGTCTGTCGTTCAACTGTCGGGCCACGGATCACGGTCGGGGGAGAATTCCGTACTACGGCCTCGCCGACCTATTCGCCATCCACCTGCCGCCGACGGATGCCATTTATCTGGTCCCGGTCCTTGATTTACCAGGCCACCTTGGCCGCCTGCGGTTGCAGCCTCCCAAGAACAACCAGCGGCGTGGCGTCCGGTTCGCCGCCGACTTCGAGATCGATCGATGGTCTGCTGAGAAACTCCGTGCCCTGAGCACGTAGGCTCGCCGGATGGATCTGGAGGTGACGTTTCTCGGCACCGGGGCGTCGGTGCCGTCGGCGCGGCGCTCGACCGCGGCGGTATTGATCGCGCGCGGGGGAGACCGGCTGCTGTTCGACTGCGGGGAAGGTACGCAGCGGCAGATGCAGCGCTCGCTGGGGCTGGTCCAGGTCGACGAGATCTACCTGACCCACTTCCACGCCGACCACATGCTGGGGCTGCCCGGCCTCTTGAAAACGTACGACCTGCACGAGCGCGAGGCGCCGCTGCGGGTGTTCGGGCCGCCGGGCCTGAAGGAGCTCTTCACCGTGCTGCGGCCGCTGATCGGCCGGCTGCGCTACCCGCTCGAGTTGGGGGAACTGCGGGCGGGAGAGAGCGTCGATCACGACGAATACGTGGTCGAAGGCTACGAAGCCGCCCACAACGTGCGTGCCTTCGGCTGGGCACTGGTCGAGGACGAGCGGCCGGGGCGCTTCGATCCGGTGGCGGCGAAGGCCGCCGGGGTCCGCGAAGGGCCCGATTTCGCCCGCCTGCAGCGCGGCGAGGAGGTGCAGGGATCGGACGGGCCCGTGGCGCCCCGTCAGGTGATGGGGGAGACGCGGCCCGGCCGGATCGTCGTCGTCACCGGCGACACCGCGCCCGCGCCCGCCACGGTCGCCGCCGCGGCCGACGCCGAGCTCCTGATCCACGACGCCAGCTTCGCCGAGGAGGACGCCCAGCGGGCCGCCGAAACCGGCCACTCGACCCTCGGCCAGGCCGCCGCGGTCGCCGCCGAGGCGCACGTGAAGATGCTCGCCCTGGTCCATATCTCCGCCCGCTACCACGTCGGCAAGGTGCTGGAGGAGGCCCGCGAGGTCTTCCCCGACTGCGTGGCCCCCCGCGATTTCGATCAGATCGTGGTCCCGCTCCCTGAGAAAGGAAAGCCGCGCCTGATCCCCAACGGCGCCCGCGAGCGCGGTGGAGCGCCCGAGGACGGCGGTCCCGGTGATGTCCCGAACGAACCTCCCCGCAGTTCGTGAGAGAGGGATATCACCGGGACCGCCGCCGCACACCTTGCTACATTCACCCCGTCCTTTAACCCGGTCCCGAGAGGCCAGGAAGGCAGCGAAATGAGTGAGAAGGTCGTGCTCCAGCACGACGATCTGAGGCGAACCCTGCGGCGGATCGCCCATGAGATCGCCGAGAAGAATCCCGAGCCGACGCGGCTCGCCGTGGTCGGCATCCACACCCGCGGCGCGGTCCTCGCCCGTCGCCTCCACACCTTCCTCGGTGAGCTGACAGGCGCCGAGCTGCCGATCGGCGACATCGACATCTCCTTCTATCGCGACGACGTCGGCGCCCGGGACCCCGCCGCGCAGCCGATCGTCCACGACTCCCACATCGACTTCGACCTCGCCGACCGCACCGTCGTCCTCGTCGACGACGTCCTCTTCACCGGCCGCACGATCCGCGCCGCGATCGAGGCCCTCTTCGACTACGGCCGCCCCGAGCGGGTCCAGCTCGCCGTCCTCTGCGACCGCGGTCACCGCGAGCTTCCCTTCCGTCCCGATTACGTCGGCAAGAACCTGCCCACGGCCCGCGAGGAGCGGGTCAACGTGCGGCTGGAGGAGACCGACGGGATCGACGAGGTGACCATCTCCGAACCAACGCCCGCGGAGGCCCTGGCATGAGAGCTCCATCGTGAAGAACTTGATCAGCATCGAGGAAGTCGACCGTGAGGCGATCGAGGCGATCCTCGATCGCGCCGAGAGCTTCGCCGAGGTCGGTCGCCGCGACATCAAAAAGGTGCCGACCTTGCGCGGTCGCACCGTCGTCACCCTCTTCTACGAGTCGAGCACCCGCACCTCGAGCTCCTTCGAGCTCGCCGCCAAGCGGCTCTCCGCCGACCTCGTCTCGGTCAAGTCGGCCGGCTCCTCGATCGACAAGGGCGAGTCGCTGAAAGACACGGTCGCGACGCTCAGCGCCTACGACCCCGCCGCGATCGTGATCCGCCACCCCTACGCGGGCGCCGCCCAGATGGTCGCCGGCTGGACCGGCGCCGCGGTCGTCAACGCGGGCGACGGCAAGCACGAGCACCCCAGCCAGGCATTGCTCGACGTCTACACGCTGCGGCGCCGCCTCGGCGCCCTCGACGGCAAGAAGATCTGGATCGTCGGCGACGTCCTCCACAGCCGCGTCGCCCGCTCCAACCTGATCGCCTTCCGGCGGATGGGCGCCGAGGTCACGCTCTGCGGCCCGCCGACCCTGATCCCACGCGGGATCGAGGAGCTCGGCTGCGCGGTCACCCACACCCTCGACGGGATCGAGGAGGCCGACGTCGTCTACGCCCTGCGGATGCAGTTCGAGCGCATGGACGACAAGTTCGTCCCCAGCCTGCGCGAGTACGCCGCGATCTACCAGATCGACACCCGCCGGCTCGGGCCGCGCCAGCTCTTGATGCATCCCGGCCCGGTCAACCGCGGGGTGGAGATCTCCGGCGAGGCGATCGACTCGCCGCAATCGCTGATCGCCGAGCAGGTCGCCGCCGGCCTGGTGGTGCGGATGGCGATCCTCTACGAGCTGCTCGCGGGCCGCCCGGAACGCCCGGCCGCGTTCGGCGACGAAGCCGCCGCGGAAGCCGGCGCACCGACGATCGGCCAACCGGCGTGAGCGCCCAGAACCTGACCGAGATGCTCGACGTGCGCGAGGGCGCCCCGGCCGACCTCGTCCTGCGCCGCGCCACCCTGCTCGACCCGGTCGCCGGGATCGACGGCGTCCATGACCTGGTGATCCGGGCCGGCCGGATCGCCGAGCTCGCCGCCCCCGGCGAGGCCGACGCCGGCGACGCCGAGGAGCTCGACGCCGAAGGGCTGCACGCCTTCCCCGCCTTCTTCGACCCGCACGTCCACCTGCGCACCCCCGGCCAGGAGCACAAGGAGGACGTCGAGACGGGCACCCGCGCCGCGGCCGCCGGCGGCTTCTGCGGGATCATCGCGATGGCCAATACCTCGCCGCCGATCTCCACCGCCGCCGACATCGCCGCCCTGCGCGAGCAGGCGCGCGCCCAGGCCTCGGTCCCGGTCGGCTTCACCGCCACGGTGACGGTCGGGATGCGGGGCGAGGAGCTGACCGAGATGGTCGAACTGCGCCAGGCCGGCGCGATCGGCTTCACCGACGACGGGCTGCCGATCCGCAGCGGCCGGATCATGCGCAGAGCCCTGCAGTACCAGAAGCTCTGCGGCGGCACGATCGCCCTGCACGAGGAAGACCCGGAGCTCGCCGCCGGCGGCGTCATGCACGAAGGCCCGGTCTCGGCCTCCCTCGGCCTCACCGGCTGGCCCTCGGTCGCCGAGTCGACGATGATCGCCCGCGACGCCGCCCTCGCCGCCTACGAGCAGGCCCGCATCCACGTCCAACACCTCTCCGCCACCGAGTCGGTCGAAGTGGTCCGGGCCGCCAAGGCCGCGGGCGTGCGGATCAGCGCCGAGGCCAGCCCGCACCACCTCTGCCTCACCGACGAGGCGGTCCGCAGCCTCGACCCGCGGCGCTTCAAGATGAACCCGCCGCTGCGGGCCGAGTCCGACCGCCAGGCGCTGATCGCGGCACTTCGCGACGGCACGATCGAGTGCATCGCCACCGACCATGCCCCGCATCACCTGGACGAAAAGGAGGTCCCCTTCGAGCAGGCCGCCTTCGGCGTCACCGGCCTGGAGACCGCCTTCGCCGCGCTCCACACCGAGCTGGTGCTGCCCGGGGTGATCGACCTCGGGCTGCTGGTCGAGCGCCTCGCGGGTGGTGCCGCCCCCTTCGACCTGCCGCGGCCGACCCTGGCGCCGGGCTCGGAGGCGAACGTCGCCCTCTGTGACCTCGGCGCCGAGTGGACCGTCGGCGAGGACGGCTACGAGAGCCGCTCCTCGAACTCCTGGTGCGAGGGCAGGACGCTGACCGGCCGGGTGCTGGTCACGCTCGCCGCCGGCCAGGTCGCCTTCCGCCTTCGTTCCTTCAGCCTCGGGGTGGCCTCGTGACGGGCGCCTACCTGCTGCTCGAGGACGGCCTGCGCCTCGACGGCGACCTCGTCGGCCACCCCGGTGAGATCACCGGCGAGGTCGTCTTCAACACCTCGATGACCGGCTACCAGGAGGCCGTCACCGACCCCTCCTACGCCGGCCAGATCATCGTCTTCACCTACCCGCTGATCGGCAACTACGGCGTCAGCGGGGCGGCGATGGAGTCGGAAGCGGTCCACGCCCGCGGGGTGGTCATGCGCGACGCCAAGAACCGCGAGGACGCGGCCACCGCCGAGGGCGGCTGGCTCGACTGGCTCGACCTGACCGGCACCCCGGGGATCACCGGCATCGACACCCGCGCCCTGGTGCGCCACCTGCGCGACCGCGGGGCGATGAGGGGCGGGATCTTCCCGGCCTCGGTCCCGGAGGGGGAGGCGCGGGAGAAGATCGCCGCCGAGCCCTCGATGGCGGGCGCCGACCTCGCCCGCACGGTCACCCCGCCGGAAGCGGTCCGCTTCGAGGGCGACGGGCCGCACGTGGTCGGCATCGACACCGGGATCAAGCTTTCGATCGTCCGCCAGCTGCGCGAGCACGGCGCCAAGATCACCCTCTTGCCCTGCGACTCGACCCCCGAGCAGGTACTAGGCGAGGATCCGGACATCGTCTTCCTCGCCAACGGCCCCGGCGACCCGGCGGCGCTCGACTACGTCGTCGACACCGTCCGTGGGATCGTCGGCAAGAAGCCGGTCTTCGGCATCTGCCTCGGCCACCAGCTGCTCTGCCGGGCGGTCGGCCTGCAGACCTACAAGCTGCCCTTCGGCCACCGCGGCGCCAACCACCCGGTCAAGGACCTGGAGACGGGCCGCATCGACATCACCTCGCAGAACCACGGCTTCGCGGTCGAGGGGCCCGGCGGCGAGCCGCGGATCGAGGGCGACGAGCCGGTCCGCTGGGAGACCGACTTCGGCGTCGCCGAGCTATCGCAGCTGAACCTGTACGACAGAACGGTGGAGGGACTCATCTTGCGGGACGTGGCCGGAGCGACGGTTCAGTACCACCCCGAGGCGGGCCCCGGCCCGCACGACGCCCGCCACCTCTTCGAGCGCTTCCTCGCCCTCGCCGGAGATCCCGCCTGATGCCGCGCCGGAACGACATCGAGAAGATCCTCCTGATCGGCTCCGGGCCGATCGTGATCGGCCAGGCGGCCGAGTTCGACTACTCCGGCGTGCAGGCCTGCAAGGTCCTGCTCGAGGAGGGCTACGAGGTGGTGCTGGTCAACTCGAACCCGGCGACGATCATGACCGACCCCGAGTTCGCCACCGCCACCTACATCGAGCCGTTGCTGCCCGGGCCGGTGACCAAGATCCTCGAAAAGGAGCGCCCCGACGCGCTGCTGCCGACGCTCGGCGGCCAGACCGCGCTGAACCTGGCGATGACCTTGCACGAAGACGGCACGCTGGAGCGGCTCGGGGTCGAGCTGATCGGTGCCGACGCGGAGGCGATCTCCCGCGCCGAGGACCGCGAGAAGTTCCGCGCGACGATGAATGAGGCCGGCCTGCGGATCCCGTGGTCGATCACGGTCGAGTCCCTGGACGAGGTCGAGAAGGGCCTCGCCGCCGGCGAGATCACCCTGCCCGCGATCGTCCGGCCGGCCTTCACCATGGGCGGCCAGGGGGGAGGGGTCGGCTACACCGAGACGGAGCTGCGCCAGGTCGTCTCCGAGGGCCTCGCGGCCAGCCCGATCAACCAGGTGCTGGTCGAGGAGTCGGTGATCGGCTGGGGCGAGTTCGAGCTCGAGGTGATGCGCGACCGCAACGACAACGTGGTGATCATCTGCTCGATCGAGAACGTCGACCCGATGGGCGTCCACACCGGCGACTCGGTCACCGTCGCCCCCGCCCAGACCCTCACCGACCCGCTCTACCAGGAGCTGCGCGACGTCGCGATCAAGGTGATCCGGGCGATCGGGGTCGAGACCGGCGGCTCCAACGTGCAGTTCGCGGTCGATCCGGAGTCCGGCGACATCGCGGTGATCGAGATGAACCCGCGGGTCAGCCGCTCCTCGGCCCTTGCCTCGAAGGCCACCGGCTTCCCGATCGCGAAGATGGCGGCGAAACTGGCGGTCGGCTACGCGCTCGAGGAGATCCCCAACGACATCACCCGGGCGACGCCGGCCTCCTTCGAGCCGACGATCGACTACGTCGTCACCAAGATCCCGCGCTTCGCCTTCGAGAAGTTCCCCGGCGCCGAGGGCCGGCTCTCGACCTACATGCAGTCGGTCGGCGAGGCGATGTCGATCGGGCGGACCTTCCGCGAGTCCTTCGCCAAGGCGATGCGCTCGCGCGAGCTCGACGCGAAGCCGGAATTCCCCGCCGACGACGGCGAGCTGCTGAAGGCGCTCGGGGCCCCCACCGCGGCGCGCTTCGATCAGGTGCTGGAGGCCTTCCGTCGCGGGCTCGGGGTCGAGGCGGTCCACGAGCACTCCCTGGTCGACCGCTGGTTCCTGCGCGAGCTGCAGGCGCTGGCGACCGAAGGCGACGGTACCGAGGGCCTGGTCCGCACCTACAAGGCGGTCGACACCTGCGCCGCCGAGTTCGAGGCGGCGACGCCCTACTACTACTCGGCCCACGAGCGCGCCCGCGCCGACGGCACCCCGCCCGCCTCGGAGATCCGCCGCGACACCGGCCGCGAGTCGGTCGTCATCCTCGGCGCCGGCCCGAACCGGATCGGCCAGGGGATCGAGTTCGACTACTGCTGCGTGCACGCGGCGATGACCGCCCGCGAGCTGGGCCGCGACGCGGTGATGATCAACTGCAACCCGGAGACGGTCTCGACCGACTACGACACCTCCGACCGCCTCTACTTCGAGCCGCTGACCGCCGCGGACGTGCTCGCCGTCTGCGCCGAGGAGCGCCCCGAGGGGGTGATCGTCCAGTTCGGCGGCCAGACCCCGCTGAAGCTGGCGCGGACGCTGGAAGAGGCCGGTGTGCCGCTGCTCGGCACCCCGGTCGACGCGATCGACCTGGCCGAGGACCGCGGCCGCTTCGGCGCCCTGCTGCGCAGCCTCGACATCGCCCACCCGCCCTACGGCACCGCGCTCTCGGCCGAGGAGGCCGAGGTGATCGCGGCCGAGGTCGGCTTCCCGCTGCTGGTGCGGCCGAGCTACGTGCTCGGCGGCCGGGCGATGGAGATCTGTTACTCGACCGAGGATCTTCGTAAATACCTCGACGTCCACGTCAAGGCCGACCAGGAGCACCCGCTGCTGCTCGACCGCTTCCTCGAGAACGCGATCGAGGTCGACGTCGACGCGCTCGGCGACGGCGAGTCGGTCCACGTCGCCGGGATCATGCAGCACGTCGAGGAGGCCGGGGTCCACTCCGGCGACTCGGCCTGCGTGATCCCGCCGATGAGCCTCGGCGAGGAGATGCTGGACGAGATCCGCGCCACCACCGAGCGGATCGCGCTGGCCCTCGGGGTCGTCGGCCTGCTGAACATCCAGTACGCGATCGCCGACGGCAAGCTCTACGTGATCGAGGCCAACCCGCGCGCCTCCCGTACGGTGCCGTTCGTCTCCAAGGCGATCGGGGTGCCGCTGGCGAAGGTCGCCGCGCGGTTGATGCTGGGGGAGAAGCTGGCCGACCAGGATCTGCCCGAGGGCCTGCCCGAGCACGTCAGCGTGAAGGAGGCGGTGCTGCCCTTCGCCCGCTTCGCCGGCGCCGACTCGATCCTCGGCCCGGAGATGAAGTCGACCGGCGAGGTGATGGGCATCGCCGCCGACTTCCCGACCGCCTTCGGCAAGGCCCAGGCCGCCGCCGGGGTGGTGCTGCCGCGCGAGGGCTCGGTGTTCGTCACCGTCACCGACACCGACAAGGCGGCGGCGACGCAGCTGGCGGCCCGCCTCCACGACGTCGGCTTCGAGATCATCGCCACCGGCGGCACGGCGATGGCGATCGAGCGGATGGGGGTGCCGGTGCGGCGGATCAACAAGCTCCACGAGGGCTCGCCGCACGTGCTCGACCTGATCCGCAAACGCGAATGTGACCTGGTGATCAACACCCCGAGCGGCTCCGGCGCGCGCGCCGACGGCTACGAGATCCGCACCGCGGCGGTGAAGCACGGGATCCCCTCGATCACGACGATGACCGGCGCCGCGGCGGCGGTACGGGCGATCGCCTCCGGGCGCGGGATCGACGACGAAGTCCGGTCCCTGCAGGAGATCCACGCCGCCGCGCAGGAGGCGGCGAGCCGCCCGTGACGGCGCCCTTCGGTCGCAGGCTCTGCGAGGTCGCCGCCAATCGCGAATCCGGCGGCTACCGGGTCGTCTCGCTGCTCGATCGCGAGGGCCCCGCGCCGGAGCCGGGGCAGTTCTACATGCTCGCCGCCGCGGCGGGCTGGGGGGCCCGGGACGGGCGCGCCTTCCTGCCGCGGGCGATCTCGGTCGCCGAGACGTCGCCCGCCGCGGGAGGCGGGGCCCGGCTCGATTTCCTGCTCGACGCGATCGGCCCGGGGACGGAGCGGCTCTGCGGCCTCGTCCCGGGGGAGGAGGTCTGGCTCACCGGCCCGCTCGGCAACACCTTCGCCTCGCCGCGCGAGGTCGTGCCGGATGCCGCCGGGGCGGTACTGGTCGGCGGCGGGGTGGGGGTGGCGCCCCTCGCCCTGCTGCGCAAACGTTTCTCCGAGCACGGCGTCCCGCACCGGGTCCTGCTCGGGTTCCGCGACCGCGTCCACCAAGGCGGCCTCGACCTCTTCTGCGGCTCCTCCGGGGCGCTCTGCCCCGAGGTGAGGCTGGCGACCGAGGACGGCCACGCGGGCGTCCAGGGGCGCGTCACGGACCTCCTGCTGCCGATCCTGGCCGGCGACGACGCCGCCTCCGGAGTCGTCTACACCTGCGGGCCCCCGGCGATGCTGGAGGCGGTCAGGGCGCTCTGCGCCGAGCACGGGGTCGCCTGCGAGCTGGCGCTCGAGTCGCCGATGGCCTGCGGCTTCGGCGCCTGCTTCGGCTGTGCGGTGCCGACGCCCGGCGGCGGCTTCCTGCGCCTCTGCGTCGACGGCCCCGTCCTGCGCGGCGATCAGGTCGAGGAGGTGAGCCACGCCTATGCCTGAGCTCTGCGGGATCGAGCTGGAGACGCCGGTGATCAACGCCTCCGGCACCTACGACGCGATCGCCGCCCGGGAGACGTTCGGCGATGCCCTGCTGGAGGACTTCCCCTTCGCCGCCTTCGTCTCCAAGACGATCACGCCGGAGGCGCGCGCCGGCAATGCGCCACGGCGGATCTGGGAGACCCCGGCCGGGATGATCAACTCGATCGGCCTGCCGAACAAGGGCCTCGACGGCTTCCTGGCGGCGGACCTGCCGCGGCTGGCCGAACTGCCGGTGCCGCTGATCGTCTCGATCATGGCGACGACGCGCGAGGACTTCGCCCGTTGCCTCGAGCGGGTCGCCGCCCGCCGCGAGGTCGCCGCGATCGAGCTGAACATCTCCTGCCCCAACGTCCACTCGGGGCTGATCGTCGGCGAGAACCCGAACGAGACCGAGGCGCTGATGGACGCCCTGCGAGGGCTGACCGAGAAGCCGCTGATCGTGAAGCTGACCCCGAATACCGCCGACCCGGCGGCGGTCGCGGCCGGGGCGGAGCGGGGTGGGGCCGACGCGGTCTCGCTGATCAACACGCTGAAGGCGACGGCGGTCGATCCGGCCACCGGGGAGCCCGCGCTCGGCAACGGCTACGGCGGCCTATCCGGCCCGGCGGTCCGTCCGGTGGCCCTCGAGCAGCTCCGCTCGGTCCGGGCCGCGGTCGGGTTGCCGATCATCGGCATGGGCGGCATCTCGAGCGGCGCCGACGCGGCCGAATTCCTCGCCCTCGGCGCCGCCGTGGTCGCGGTCGGGACGGAGAGCTTCCGCGATCCGCGCGCCGGTTCGCGGGTCGCGACAGAACTGGAGTCCTCACTCCTCTCTGAGCGCTCTACCGTGCCTGCGCTGGACCTCGACTAGAGGTTGAGATGAATTTACGCGCAAATGGGTGAGGTCGGCTTGCATGGCCGTTACCCGCGGCTATACTCGCCGCCGCATGACGACCTCTTCAGTGAAGACTTCCCTCGCGGCCCCGGAAAGGTCTCTCGACCAGAGGATGGAGGCGCTCAAGCGAGCGAACGACATCCGCACCGCCCGGGCCAAGCTGAAGAAGGACCTGAAGGCGAGCCGCGCGAGCATCCACGCGATCCTGCTCGACCCGCCCGAGTACGTGATGACCGCCAAGGTCTTCGACATGCTGCTCGCGGTTCCCAAGTACGGCCGTGTGAAGACGAATCGGATCCTCAACCAGTGCAGGATCTCCCCGTCGAAGACGATCGGCGGCCTCTCCGAGCGCCAGCGCACCGAGCTGGTCTCGCTTCTTCGTCGCTAGTCGATTCGACCGACGGACCCGTAAAGATCCGCCGCCGATGAGCGGTGAGGAGGCAAAGGTCTTTGTGATCACCGGACCCTCGGGGGTGGGCAAGGGGACGCTGATCAAGAAGTTGCTCGAACGGGAGCCGAGCCTGGCCCTCTCGGTGTCGGCGACCACCCGCGCTCCGCGCGAGGGTGAGGTCGACGGCACCGATTACCACTTCCTCACCGAGGATCAGTTTCAGGACCGGATCGCCGCCAAAGACTTCCTCGAGTACGCCAGCTATTCCGGCAATCACTACGGAACGCTGAACTCGGAGCTGGACCGCTGCCTCGCGAAGGGCCGCTCGGTCGTGCTCGAGATCGAGGTACAGGGCGCTCAGCAGGTGCGCGCCGCCCGCCCCGACTCGGTCCAGATCTTCATCGCCCCGCCCGACGAGTCCGTGCTGCGCGAGCGCCTCCAAGGTCGTGGCACCGACTCCGCCGAGGCGATCGACCGCCGGCTCAAAACGGCGGAGCAGGAGCTTGCCGCCCAGGACGACTTCGACTACCGCGTCGTCAACGACGACCTCGACCAGGCCGCCGCCGAGCTGGAGTCGATCGTCCGCACCTCGATCGGGGTCGATTCGTAGTCCTTGCGAGGGGCGGGCGGGGACCCCTCCGCCTGAAGCCGTCGCGCAGCTCAGCCCCTGAGGGGGCGCGGGGTCGGATTTCTTGAGCTTCATTCGGAGGGGTCCCCGCCCGCCTGCGAGCCCCGGATGGTCATCCGGCCTCGTCCAGACTGGATCCGCAAGAGTTGAGCATCCGCATTTACCCCTTCAGGGCGGGGGTAAATGCGGATGCGCCCCTGATCTTCGTCACGGCTCGTGCGTCTGCCGTCGTCCGGAGGCGATCGAAGGACCCTCGGGTGTTCCTCGAATGAAGCTCACGGACCACGGCTCCGCACCCTCGCAGCCCGCCCCAGCTGCGCGACGGCTTCAGGCGAGGGACACCCGAGGGTCCTCCTTGCAGGCCCCGAACCCTCAGCGTCTCGCCGCACCGACCGTCTACACTGCGTCGCCGATGATCAAACCACGCGTAGACAAGCTTCTGGACCACGCCGATTCCCATTACGCCGCCGTTGTCGTGTCGGCGAAGCGGGCTCGGCAGATCAACAGCTACTTCCACAACCTCGGTGAGGGTGGCTTCGGCGAGTACCCGCCCCCGATGGTGGAGACCAACGCCGAGGGCAACTACCTCACGATGGCCCTGGAAGAGCTGGCTCAGGGCAAACTCAAATACGAGTACCGCAGCTAGGCGCATAGCGCCCGGCTCGTCAGGAGCTCTTATATGGCCCGGTTGTTGCTGGGTGTGAGCGGCGGGATAGCGGCGTACAAGTCGCTCGAGTTCGCGCGCCTGGCGACGCTGGCCGGCCACGGCGTCCGGGTCCTGATGACGCCGAACGCCGAACGCTTCGTCGGCGCCGCCTCCTTCGAGGGAATCGTCGGCGCCCCGGTGCTCACCTCCGAGTTCGAGCGCGACCCGATGCGCGGCGCCTTCCCCGGTGAGCCGGGGCAGAGCGGCCACGACCCGATCGGCCACCTCGAGCTGGCGGCGAACTGCGATGCCTTCCTCGTCGCCCCGGCCTCGGCCAACACGATCGCCAAGCTGGCCGGCGGCTTCGCCGACTCGATGCTGACCACCTCCTTTCTCGCCTGCGTGGCGCCGCGGCTGATCGCCCCGGCGATGAACGACCGGATGTATGCGGATGCGGCGACCGAGGCCAACCTGCAGACCTTGCGCGAGCGCGGGGTGGAGGTGATCGAGCCCGAGGAGGGCCTGCTCGCCTCGCGCGGCGAGCGCGGCCGCGGCCGGCTCCCCGACCCGGAGCGGCTGCTGGCCACGGTCGAGGCGGCGTTGGCCGAGGGCGAGCAGCTCGATCCGCGCGACGAGACGGCGCGGCCCGGCGGCGAGCCCGGTCGCTGGGATGGCCTGCGGGTCATGGTCACCGCCGGGGGCACCCGCGAGCCGATCGACTCGGTCCGCTTCATCGGCAACCGCTCGAGCGGGCGGATGGGCATCGCGCTCGCGGCCGCCGCGGTGCGGCGCGGCGCCGAGGTGACGTTGATCGCGGCGAACGTCGCCCTGCCCGCGCCGGCCGGCGTCAAGCGGATCGACGTCGAGACCACCGCCGAGCTTGCCCACGAGACGATCGAACGGTTCGAGACCCAGCACGTCCTGTTGATGGCCGCCGCGCCCGCCGACTTCCGCGCCGAGCAGATCACCGGCAAGCTCAAGCGCCAGGACAGCCTCAAGCTGAACCTGCATCCGACCGAGGACATCCTCGCCGCCATCTCCGCGCAGCAGGGGGAGAATCAGACGGTGGTCGGCTTCGCCGCCGAGCACAGTGGCGACGCGATCGGCCGGGCCCGCGCCAAGCTGGCCCGCAAGGGTGCCGACCTGATCGTCCTGAACGACGTCTCCGACCCACGGATCGGCTTCGAGAGCGACGAGAACGAGGTCACCCTGGTGGCCACCGGAGACGAGATCGAGGTCCCGCGCAGCAGCAAGGATGCCGTCGCCGAGGCTATCCTCGACCGGGTAGAGGCCCTGCGGACCGCGCAGTCCGCCCGGTAAAAAGCGGTTTCGGCCGAGTTGCCAGGCGAGCTATACTTGCCTCAAGCTTTTCTGTCCCTATCTGTATCGCGCAGTCGAGAAGTGGGCCTGGCCCACTTTTTTTACGGCCCGAAACGGGCGTTACGGAGTCCAGAGCCCCTTCACCAGTGACCTATGAGTGACCTTCAGCAAGACATCCAAAGCCGCCTTTCCGAGCTCGACCCGGAAATCGACCTGGTTGCCGTCGAGCAGCCGGGCGGCGACATGCTGCGCCTCTTCATCGATCACCCGGACGGCGTCGATCTGGCGCTCTGCGAACGGGTCACCCACCATCTGAACCACCTGCGCGCCGATTACGCGCTGGAGGTTTCCTCGCCCGGGGACAAATACCGACGTAAACGCGCGAGCAGCACCGCTTCCGAGACCAAGGAGTCGCCCCAGTGAGCAAAGAGATCGTCGACGCAGTCAAAGCGCTCGAGCAGGAGAAGGGAATCTCCTCCGACAAGTTGATGGACGCTCTCGAGGACGCGCTGCTCTCGGCCTACAAGAAGACCCCGGGCGCGGCCAAATACGCCCGCGTCGACCTCGACCACGAGACCGGCGACTTCCTCGTCTTCGAACTGATCCTGCCCGCCGAGCTGGAGGAGAAACTCCTCGCCGAAGCGGCCGAGCAGCAGGAGGAGCCGGAAGTCGACCCGGAGACCGGCGAACTGAAAGAGCCGGAGGACCCGGAACTCGATCCGGAGATGATCGCCCCTTATGAGGACCAGATCACGACCCGCGACGTCACCCCGGAAGATTTCGGCCGGATCGCCGCGCAGACCGCCAAGCAGGTGATCCTGCAGCGGATCCGCGAGGCCGAGCGGCAGATGATGTACGACGAGTACCAGGACCGGGTCGGCGAGCTGATCACCGGGATCATC
>Ga0134125_10002138_pt1 | contig 23674 bp, 16 predicted proteins | sample KB31751_FD_96464 | JGI IMG/M metagenome (GOLD analysis project Ga0134125, IMG submission 96464) | Terrestrial soil microbial communities with excess Nitrogen fertilizer from Kellogg Biological Station, Michigan, USA - KB3-175-1 | ecosystem: Environmental > Terrestrial > Soil > Unclassified ...
CAGGTGCCGCGCCGCCGCCTCACGATCCGCCGTCTCGCTGCCCGCTTTGACGCGGGCCGCCCGGTCCGCATCCGCAAGCCGCGTCCCGGGTCGAGTCTCTTTGCTGTCTGGGCCTGTCATGCACCCTCCATCTGGCCGAAAGGCGAGTCCATTTAAGCACCCCGGTGGCGTCCCGCAAGCCCCCGGGAGTACGCTTGGCCCCACGTCCTCCGCGGAGCTTGCCATGGGATACACGACTCAGGGCATCCGGAATGTCGCACTGGTGGGTCCAGCCGGTGCCGGAAAGACGCTGCTGGTGGAATCGCTGCTGCTGCGCGCGGGGGCGATCCGCAACAAGGGCAGCCTGCAGCGCGGGACGACGGTGTCGGACTTCGACCCGCAGGAGAAGCGCCTGCAGCATTCGCTGGACGCCGCCATCTGCGCGGTGGACCACGGCTCCATCCACGTCAATCTCATCGACACCCCCGGATATCCCGACTTTCTCGGGCGCACCCTGTCCGTGCTCGAGGCAGCGGATTCGGTTGCCATCGTCTTGAGCGCAACGGCTGGCATCGATTCCACGACGCAGCGCCTGATGGAGTTTGCACGGGAGCGCGAGCTTTGCCGGCTCATTGTCATCAACAAGATCGACAGCCGGGATGCCGACGCAGCGGGCCTGCTGCAGCAGGTGCGTGAGGCGTTTGGTGCGGAGTGCCTGCCGCTGAATCTGCCCGCCCAGGGCGGAACGTCCGTGGTGGATTGTTTCTTTCGCCCGCATGGAACGGGGAATGGGGCCGGCACCGACGCCAATGCCGTCGACTTCTCCTCCGTTGCGACGGCGCATACGCAGATCATCGATCAGGTCGTCGAGGTCGACGAGCAGCTCATGTCGCTGTATCTGGAGCAAGGCGAGGAGCTTTCGCCGGAGCAACTCCACGACCCTTTTGAGAAGGCCCTGCGAGAGGGCCACCTCGTACCGGTTTGCTTCGCCTCGGCCGAAACAGGCGCGGGCGTCGAGCAGTTGCTGGAAGTTTTCGAGCGACTGTTGCCGAATCCGACGGAAGGCAACCCGCCGCATTTCCTCTCAGGCGAGGGCGATGCCGCGCAGCGTGTGCCGGTCGTGCCGGATCCCGACAAACACGTCGTCGCGCATGTTTTCAAGGTGAGCATCGATCCGTATGTCGGCAAGCTGGGCATGTTGCGCGTCCACCAGGGGACGATTCGTCCCGGGAGCCAGCTCTTCGTCGGCAGCGCGCGCAAGCCGGTGAAGATCGCTCACCTGTTCAAGCTGATGGGAAAAGACACCACCGAGATTCCTGCGGCGGTACCCGGGGACATCTGTGCGGTGGCCAAGGTTGAGGATCTGCACCTGGATGCGGTGCTGCATGACTCTCACGAGGAGGACCACTATCACCTGGAGGCGGTGCATTTCCCGCCTCCGATGTTGGGAGTTGCGATCGATCCCGAGCGGCGCGGCGATGAGCAACGCCTCGCGGATGCCTTGCACAAGCTGACGGCAGAAGATCCGTGCGTGCGCATCGAGCATCATGCGGCCGTCAACGAGACCGTGCTGTACGGGATGGGCGAATTCCATCTACGCGTGCTCCTCGAGCGGATGAGCGAGCGTTATGGAGTGCGCGTGAAGACGCATCCACCGAGCATCCCCTACCGCGAGACCATCACACGGGCTGCGGAGGGCCACTGCCGGCACAAGAAGCAGACCGGTGGCGCCGGGCAGTTCGGCGAGGTGTACCTGCGCGTCGAGGTGCTCGAGCGGGGATCGGGATTCGAGTTCGTCGACGAGGTCGTCGGCGGCGCCATTCCGGGACAGTTCATTCCGGCCGTCGAGAAGGGCGTGCGGCAGGCCTTGGGCGAAGGGGCCCTCGCCGGATTCCCGATGCAGGACATCCGCGTGATCCTGCACGACGGCAAGCACCATCCGGTCGATTCGAAGGAGGTCGCGTTCGTGTCGGCCGGCCGCAAGGCCTTCCTGGATGCCGTCCAAAAAGCGAGCCCCATCGTGCTGGAGCCGGTGGTGCGCGTGGAGATCACCGCTCCTGCCAGCTCGATCGGCGACATCACCGGCGATCTGGCGACCAAGCGGGCCCGCATCAACGGCAACAACGCCCTTCCGGGTGGACTGGCGACCCTGACGGCGCTGGTGCCGCTGGCCGAGATCAGCGACTATCAGTCGCGCCTGAAAGCGCTGACCGGTGGCGAAGGCGCGTACCTGATGGAGCTCAGCCACTATGACCCGGTCCCCGCGCGCCGCCAGCAGGAGCTGGTCGACTCGTACCGGCCGCACCCGGACGCGGAATAGGCGCAGCGACCCCTTCCCGAGCAGCCCGGGATCTTGCGACCATCCGTCCTTTGCGGCGGCGGAGTCGGTCAATGAGAGTCGAACTGTCCGCGTGTGTCGCGGCCCTCATCGGTGTGGTCTACGGTTGTTCCGCCGTGGCGGCGGATGATTCCTCGCGCGCGACCGAGGACGCGGTGCGTGCCTATCGTGAGTTTCAGGTCTGTGCTGCGCAGAGCGACAGCGGCCGCCGGCTCGCCTGCTACGACAAGGCGATGAAGCGTCCCGACAGCACTCCCACCCCCGAGCAGCGATTCGGCCTGACCCCAGGTCAAGTGCTCGAGAAGCAGCACCTGGAGAGCCCGCCGAAGGACCTGACCTCGCAGGTGGTGGCTGTTGCGCGAACGGCGCAAGGTGTCGTGAGGCTGACGCTGGCCAATGGACAGGTGTGGACCGCGCAGAGTCCCAGTGAGCCCGACCTCTCGCTCGAGGCAGGGGACACGGTAACCGTGTCACGCGCCGCTCTGGGCAGCTTCCTGTTGAGCGCCTCCCGCACCGGGAATCGCTCCATGCGGGTCAACCGCCTCAAGTAGCCTGCCTCCGCTACCTCGCCGAACGAAGGCACTGAGCTGACCCCGGTCAAGCGGGCGAACCCCGACGGTACCTCGCCGGCAAAAACCACGCTTTTTGCCGGCCGCCAAACGCAGGCACACACGCTGATTCCGGCGAAAGCGGCGCAGCCGACTTTCGCCCCATAAAAAAAGGCGGCCCACTTGCGTGGACCGCCTTCGGTCAGAATGACCTTTCAGCAGAGGATCAGAACTTCGCCGTGAACGCGACGTACACCTGACGGCCGAGCAGGTCGTAGGTGGCGAACGTGTTCGCCTCGCCACCACCCTGCAAGCTCGGGTTCGTGACGACCGGCGGATCGCGGTCGAACAGGTTGTCGATGCCCGCACGGACATCGAGCCACTTCTGCGCGTGCCAGGTGGCAGTCAGGTCGAAGTAGCTGACGTTCGGCAGCTCCTGATCCAGGAAGTCGAAGCCGCCATAGGTGGCGAAGTGCAGCAGCGGGTTGGGATCGTTGTTGTCCTGTCCCACCTTGCCGATGAAGCGCCAGGCGAGCGAGACGTCCACGTTGTACGGGCTGACCCAGGTACTGCGCAGTGTGTGCCGCCAGCGCGGATTGACCGTCTGGCAGGTGCTGCCCCACAACCCGGCGCAGTCGTAAGCGCCGCCTCCGGGAAGAGGCTGCGTGCTCACGTGCTGCGAGTAGCTTCCGATGAGCTGCCAGTCGAGCGCGCCCAGGCCGGAGGGAAGATCCATCTTGTAGTTGGTCTGCACATCGATGCCGCTGTAGAGCAGGCTGGCGATGTTGTAGTTCAACTGCAGAATGTAGCCTCCGGCAGGGATCGTGCCGTTCAGTCCGTAGTTGAAGCCGGGCTGGCGGACAATCTGCGCGCAGTAGAATGGATTACCCGTCAGCGCGCAGTTCTGCTGTAGCACGAATGCCGGGTACGTACCCACCGCCCCGTCTACCCTGATCTGCCACCAGTCGATGCTGCCGGTCAGCTTGGGGATCGCCGTGGGCTGGAAGGCGACGCCGAAGGTCACTGACCTGGCCACTTCCGGCTGCAGTTTCGGCTGACCGCCGATCACCTGGGCGAGCTGCCCCGAAACCGCTTGCGGGATCTGATTGCCGACACCGCTCACGCCGCTGTTGTACAAAGCCGTGAATGCCGCCGTCTGCGCTGGCGTCGGGCCGGCTCCATTGTTGAGGCTCTTCAGCGTATTCAGGCACTGCGCCAGCGAATAGGTGGGCGGCACGTTGCCGCCGTTGTTGTCCGTCGTCGGGGCGCAGAAGTCGTTCCCCAACGCCGCCTGGCCGATGCTCTGCTGGTTGTAGAGCTCACTGACGCTCGGTGCGCGGATCGCCCTCTGCCACGAGCCGCGGAAGCGGACGTCCTCGATCGGCGAGAACTGCAGATCGACCTTGTACGTATTGGTGCCGCCGCTCGAGGTGTAGTTCGAATGCCGACCGCCGAAGCCGAGGACCAGGTCCTTGGCGAACGGCAGATCCTGCACCACCGGCACCCGCAGCTCGATGAATTCTTCGCCGACACCGATGCTGTTGTCGACCGGCGCCTCCGTGCCGCCCAGGCCCGACAGCTGCCCGCTGTTGAACGCGGCGTCAGGGATGTACACCACGGTCTCTTTGCGGTGCTCGAAGCCAACGTTGACACCGATGCCGTCGTGCGCGGTCGGCAGCTTGATGCCGTACTTGCCGAGCTCGCCGGTGATGTCGCCGTGGACGGTCCGCAGGCTGTTGTGTCCAGTCGCGGTTCCGAGCAGGTACAGATAGTTGAGCTGATCCTGCGTCACGCCCCCGTCCTGGAAGATGTTCCAGGGCACGCACCCGGGAGTTGCCGCCCCCCCGGCGCATACGACCTTGCCGGTGGGATCGGTGGTGGCGATCAGGGCGTTATCGATGGCTGCATAGTTCAGGTAGTTGTTATTGATGGTGCTGAAGTTGACGTAGTAGTACTGGCCGTAGACGTCGTAGTTCCAGGCGTCTCCCAGCTCGCCCTTCACGCCGAGCACAGCACGGTAGTTCGTGTGCTCATAGTCGGACGAGCGCGCGCCACCCTCGACGTTGCGGCGGCCGATGGTGAAGGCCACCTGGTTCGCCGGATCGAGCTGATTGGCGGCGGTCACCTGGGCAGGCGTGCAGCCCATGATCCCGACTTGCTGAGCGCTCAGGTACGGGTTACCGCAATTGACGAAGTACGGTCCGCCGGTGTTCGGATTACCCGTGGTGAACGCGGCAGCCGGGGCGACGACCTGGTGCGTCTGGTCGTTCATGAAGTTGAACGACATGTACGGCTTGATGGAGTCCGAGATGTCGTCGTGGGCCATGAAGCCGGCCATGTAGCGATCATCTTCGCGCTGGATGTAGATGAAGGGCTGGCTGTTGAATTCCGTCGGCACCTTCGAGTTCAGCGACGGTGACCATGGCACGAAGTTGTTGCCCACTACCGCATAGCGCGTACCCGCGTTGGGTCCCGACCCCGGCGTGAAGCGGTTCGCGTTGCTCGAGCCGATGCACTGGCTCCCGGTCACATCGCCCGCGTCATTGTACGTTTCCGTGAGCTGGCATTGGCCCAGATCGCGGTCGAAGCCCGAAACGGGGTCCATGTGGGAGTAGTTGAAGTAGCCGGTCACGTTGCCGGCGCCTTCCGCAAAGTTGGTTCCCATCACGACGCTGAAGTTGCGGTTCTGCCCGTCGAACTTGTCACCGCTGAGCGGGGTGATCGGGGGAGTGAACGCGGGGAGCTTCGATTCCATGTAGCGGCTGCGGTTGTCGTGCCAGTTTCCGCCCCATTGGCCGTCCACCTGGATGCCCTGGAAGTTCTTCTTCATGATGAAGTTCACGACGCCCGCGATGGCGTCCGAGCCGTAGACCGAGGAGGCACCGCCGGTCAACACCTCGACGCGCTCGATCAGCGCCGCCGGGATCTGGTCCAGATCGGGCGCGGGAGCGGAAATCGTGGTCTGCGGGGAGCCCTGGCCCAGGCGGATTCCATCGACCAGTACCAGCGTGCGGTTGGGTGCCAGGCCGCGCAGGTCGGCGGTCGTGAGTCCACCCGGGGTTGTCAGTCCCGAGGTCCGGTTGCTGAAGTCCTGGCCAAGTTGGTTGTTCGACAGCTGCGGCATCTGATACAGGATGTCGCTGATGTCGGTCTTGCCGGAGATCTGGATGTCCTGAGAGCTCAGGACCTGGATCGGGCTGGCGCTGGTGCCGTTGGGCGAGGCGATGCGCGAGCCGGTGACCACTACTTCCTGGAGCGGCTGATTCTCGCCTTGGTCCGCTGTGGCAGGTTGATCCTGCGCGCGTGCGGGTGCAGCGGCGAGCGCTGCGAACATGGCTGCGGACATCGCCGCGGCGAGCACCAGCGTTCTCGATTGAGACATGAAGTTATTCCTTCGAGCTATATCGTCGCGAGTTGCGTCGGTGGCCGGTCGCGCATGCGTGGGTGATGCAGTGCGAGATGCCGGCACGACGTCGCTGAAGCGCGTCATCTGCTTTCCTCCTGACGAACGGCGTGTCCCGCCGTCGCAAAATGTTGTTGTGCAGATCACAAGCCCGGAAGGCCGACGACCCGCATATGAATTTCCCCTAGTACGGTCGAAGCCGGGCGGGGCAAGCACCCCGTCCGGGCCTCAGTGACGAGGATCTTAGCAATTGCGCCACAAGCGAGGAAGCCGTTCGATAAAAGAGCAACAGCATAAACGTGAGCCTCGGGCGCCCACCTGCGGGCGTGACACCGGTTTCCCTAGCTCGGGGCGAGAATCGAAAAATGCGCTGTGCATACTTTTTTGACCTGCGTAGCGACTTAGCAACACTGGCGCCGGAGCGATTGGTCTGGACGCAACGACTCCGGGGAGCGGGGCCGCAACCGTGGCAGTAACGCAGGCGTGAACGTGGCAGGAGGCTCGGCCGCCCCTCAATCCCCGAAGGTCACCCGTCCGGCGAAGTCGAAGCTGCTGACCAGGATGTGGCTCGAATCGTCCAGGGAGTTGGCGGGGGAGATGCAAAAGCCGTGGGCCACGATCCGGTAGGTGCGCACAGGCCCGCCCAGATCACCCACGCGCTCCTGAGCAAGCTGGTCGACCGTACACCGGTCCTGCCCGCGCGTGGCGAACAGGCGCTTCTCGCCCTCGAATATCACCGTCAGGTTCGTCGGCAGGGCCTGGCCGCCCCGGCCCTCAGTTGCGCTTCCCACCCCGAACACCATCCGCACCCGCCGGCCGTCGGAGCTTTGGGGTCCGGCGAAGCTCACACGGACTCCACTGTTGTTGGGGCGCGCGCCGCCGTCGCATTGCATCTCCGCGTTGTGCCAGTCGAGATCGAGATTGACCGCGCCCCGGATCTTGGCGCGCAGAAAGCCATTGCCCGTGTGCAGGCACCCGAGTGGATCTTCGGTGGGTGCGGAAAGGGTGGCGGGCGGCGATGCATTGGCGACCGGCGGTGCCGCCGCAGGCCTTTCAGCAGCGACGCCTGTAACTGCAACACCCGTTACCGCGAGGAGCACTACCGCGCGCGCTCGGAACTCGTGAGAACGCATACCGCGAAAGTCTACGCTGGCTTCGCCAGCAGAGCCTTCGCAAGCCTCGCGTGCATCCGGCCAATCCCGCGGGCCACATGCATCAGCGTGGTGAGAACGACGATGCCGAAGATAAAGAGGAGCACGCCGCCGATGGGCGAAGTGAGCCAATACGGCATGGAGGCGCCATACACGCTGACGTCCGCGCGCACCAGTCCGAGCCGTTGCAGAGCATCGACGATGGGCGCGATGGTGCACGACACGCCCAGCGAAATCCCCGTCACGGCAATGCAGAAGTAAGCCACTCCCAGGGGCAGCATCACGACCAGATAGGCGAGGGTTGTCCACGTCCGTGCGTCCGACAGCATCGCGCCGATGCGGGGCCACCATCCGGCCGGAGGCCCCGGATGAGGGGGCCTGCGAGGCATGCGCTCACCGCTGACGGCCTCCAGAAGCCGGCCTTCGCCGAGTGAAATCGCCCGTGAGATGGCGATGAACGCCAGGAAGAACGGCACGCCGATGATGAGAAAGGCGAGTCCTGCCGACAGCGACAGGCCGAGAACGACGAACACGAAATAGAGAATTCCGGTCAGCAGCGCGAGCAGCATGTAAAAAAGCGACAGGTAAGCACGAGCATCGACGAACACCCCGAAGAAGGTGCGCATCGCATTGGGAGGGGAGGAGACGCGCGGTTGCGGCGGCTGCAGCGCGGCTTTGACTTTAGCTTCGGTGTCGCGGTAGGCCGCCGCGACTTCATCCGGCGCGCCGTAGGTGCTTGCGATGACTTCGAGGACGTCCGCCTCGGACTTCCCGGGATGCGCCGCGATTTCCGCGCGCAGATATTCCTCCGCATCGTAGAGGGCGTCCTGAATGAGCGCCGGATCCTCTCCCGCCAACACCTCGCGCAGCTGCCGGAGATACTCGGCGATCGAGCGTGCCGCTGAACGACTCATGAGGAGACTCCCGAGACGAAGTGATCGACGAAGTCGCGCGTCTGCCGCCAGATGCGGCTCCAGTCGCGCAGCGCGCGACGGCCTTCGTCGGTGATGCGGTAGTAGCGGCGGGGCGGTCCGGAGTAGGAGGGCACGATTCGGCTCGTGAGCAGGCCGGAGGCGCTCAGTGCTCGCAGCACCGGGTAGACCGTGCCCTCCTTGAACAAAGGCTCGCCCGCGTGCGCCTTCTGCAGGCGCTTGGCGATCTCATAGCCATACAGGTCCTCGGGGCTTTGCTCGAGCACTGCCAGCAGGACGAGGGAGACCAGGCCGCCATTGAGATCCTTCTGGAATTTGCGTGCACCCTCGTCACGGAGGCTGTCGTCAGTATCTTCCATTGACTAATAATGTAAACTTAACAGTACCAGCTATCAACTGATACTGGCTGGTTCCAAGAACGCCTCGTCGCAAAGAAATTCCCCGCGCACAGTGGGGTGGCCTGCGGAGCATGGCTTGCTAGACTCCGGCGTCGTTTCAGCCGCCGATGGCCGGCATCGGCTCCATCCGTTCAGGTCTGCCCAATGCGAAATCCGCTCCTAGAGGTTACGCCGGTCGTTCCGGCGCTCCTGTCCCGCCTTCCCGAGCTGGCCAGCAATCTGTTCTTCGGCTGGGACCGTCCTACGCGGGCGCTCTTCGAGGATCTCGAGCCCGAGCTGTGGAAGCAGACGGGCGGCAATCCGCGACTCATGTTGAGATGCGTGAGTCAGTCGGTACTGGATCGTGCGGCGTCCGATTCGGCGTATCTGGAGCGTTATCGTCTCGCCCTTGAGACATTCGACGCTTACCTCTCAGAGGAGCGGCCGGTGGCCTCCGACGGTCCGATCGCCTACTTCTGCGCGGAGTACGGCTTCCACGAAAGCTTCCCGATTTATTCGGGCGGCCTGGGGGTGCTGGCAGGGGACTACTGCAAGGCGGCAAGCGACGAGAATGCCCACTTCATCGCGGTCGGACTGCTCTACGGTCAGGGCTATTTCACTCAGACCATCGACAGCGACGGTGTTCAGCACGCGAGCTATAGCGAGCACGATCCTCGCGACCTCCCCGTAGAACCTGCACGCAATTCAGACGGTGAGTGGGTGACCGTCAAAGTGCGCATCGCGGGCCGGGACGTTTTCGCGCGGCTGTGGGTGGCACACGTCGGGCGCGTCAATGTCTATCTGCTGGACACCAACTGCGAGCAGAACGCGCCGACGGATCGCGTCATCACTCACCGTTTGTACGGCGGTGACGAATCGACTCGCATCCGCCAGGAGATGATTCTCGGCATCGGCGGCGTCCGTGCCTTGCGGGCGCTGGCGCTGACGCCGGCCGTGTGGCACATGAACGAGGGTCACGCGGCGTTCCTGATTCTCGAACTGCTGCGTGAGCATCTGGCCCGCGGACTGTCATTCGCGGCTGCTCTGGAGGCCGTCTCCGCCGACTGCATCTTCACCACGCATACGCCCGTCGCTGCAGGCCACGATGCGTTTGGGCACGATCTGGTGATCGCCCACTTCAGTGATTTCGTCCGCGAGCTCGGCGTACCCGTCGAGCGAATTCTCGACCTCGCCCGGTCACGCCATGCTCCGGGGCTGTTCAACATGACGCGACTGGCGCTCAACGGTGCGCGGCGGATCAACGCCGTCAGCCGCGTTCATGGCGGAGTCTCGGCGCAGCTGTGCGCCGATGAGTGGCCGGAAGTACGGCCCGAGGAGAATCCGGTCGGCTTCGTGACCAATGGCGTGCACGTGCCGACTTTCCTGCACCTCAGCTGGGTCGACTTCTTCGATCGCGAGCTGTCGCCGGACTGGCGCGACCGGTTGCGTGACCCGCAGTTCTGGCATGCCCTGCAGCGGGTTCCGGACGACCGGTACTGGGCGACGGCGCAGGAGGTCAAGTCGCGGATGCTGGCCAGCGTGAAGGAGAGGCTGCAGCGCGAGTGTGTCCGCAAGGGATCCAGCCCTGCGCAGCTGCGCCACGTCACGCGGCTGATCGACCCGCAGCGTCCCAACGTTCTGACGATCGGCTTCGCGCGGCGCTTCGCGACCTACAAGAGAGCGACCCTGCTGCTGAAGGATCGCGAGCGGCTCGCGCGCCTGGTGAACGATCCGGATCGCCCGGTCATTTTTCTGTTCGCCGGCAAGGCGCACCCGGCGGATGAGCCGGGCAAGCACGTGCTGCGCGAGATCCGCCAGCTCATGACCACGCCACAGTTTCTCGGCCGGATCATCTTCCTGGAGGACTACGACCTGCAGCTCGCCCGCAGCCTGGTGTCGGGCGTGGATGTCTGGCTGAACAACCCGATTGCGCCGCTCGAGGCCAGCGGGACCTCCGGTATCAAGGCCGCGATCAACGGGCGTCTCAACCTGAGTGTGCTGGACGGCTGGTGGGCCGAAGGGTGGGACCAGGACAACGGCTGGGGCATTCCCCCGGCGAACGTCCAGGATCCGGAGCGTCGCGACGCGCTCGAGGCGGAGATGATCCTGGATACGCTGGAAGAGGAAGTCGCGCCTCTCTATTACAACGTGGCCGACACCGGCTACTCCCCGGAGTGGGTGCGGCGGAGCAAACGGGCGATGATGAGCGTCATCCCGCGCTTCAACATGAGGCGCGTGCTGTACGACTACACCCAGGGGCTGTACGTGCCCGCTGCCCGCCAGTACCGCCGGCTCGCGGCGAACGGCTTCGCGGGGGCCGTGGAGCTCGCCCAGTGGAAACAGAGGGTGCGCGAGGCCTGGTCCGGCGTCGGCCTGCAACCGCTGCTCGATGCGGCCCCTGATCTGCACCTGGGTGAGAAGCTGAGCCTGAAGGTGGCCGCCGCGCTCAACGGACTGCAGCCGACCGACGTGCGGGTCGAATTTCTCGCCTTGCGGCAGCTCCCTGAGGCACAGCTGGGGATGCCCCCCCTCTCTTCATATCGCGAGCGCACGCGCGATGGCGTCTGGAGCGCGTTGCTGAGCCCGGGCGGGGAGCGTAGCGGGGACGGGTCCGTCGTGTTCGCGCTCGACACCGTACCCAAAGAGTGCGGCCAGTTCGCCACTGCGGTGCGTATCTACCCGTGGCACGAGCTGCTCTCTCACCCCCATGAGCTGGGGCTGATGAAATGGCTATGAGAGCGGGACCCCAAGTCCCGGTCGCACGATCGTCATGCGCCCGATGAGCCTCGAGAGCAGTTGCGCGGGCCCTTGTCCTGCGTTGTAGTACCGTCCACAACAACGAAGCCCTCAACCCACCATGCCCCGACAGCCCGCGCGAGCCTCTTCCGGACGCTACGTGAGCCGCCTGACGGGCGGAACGCTGGCAGTGATCATGGCCGGCGGACGCGGTGAGCGTCTGAAAGACCTCACGGCACACCGAGCCAAGCCCGCTACGCCCTTCGGCGGTAAGTTCCGCATCATCGATTTCGTTCTCTCCAACTGCGTGAACTCCGGCATCCGTCAGATTTCCATTCTCACCCAGTACAAGGCGCAATCGCTGATCCAGCATGTGCAGCACGGGTGGAGCTACCTGCGAGGCGAGTTCGGTGAATTCGTCGAGACGATCCCCGCCCAGCAGCAGCTCGGGGCCATGTGGTATCGCGGCACCGCCGATGCGGTTCATCAGAACATCGACCTCATTCTCTCGCACCGCCCCAAGCACGTGCTGGTGCTTGCCGGCGACCACATCTACAAGATGGACTATGGTCCGATGATCGCGTACCACGTCGAGAAGGGCGCCGACATCACCGTGGGCGTGGTGGAGGTGCCGGCGAGCGAGTCGCGGCACTTCGGAGTGCTCACCGCCACCGAGTGGAACCGCGTGACCAGGTTCTCCGAGAAGCCCGCGGTTCCGGACGGCCTGCCGGGGCGGCCCGACACCATCCTCGCTTCCATGGGCATCTACGTATTCAACACAAGGCTGCTGGAGAAGATGCTCGCGGAGGATGCGGGCAACGAGGCTTCCGCGCACGACTTCGGCAAGAACATCCTGCCGGATGCGATTGGCGGCAACCTGCAGATATTCGCGTATCCGTTCCAGGACGTGAAGACGCGCGCGCAGAGCTACTGGCGCGATGTTGGAACGATCGACGCGTACTACGATGCCAACATCGAGCTGGTGCACGTCAAGCCCGAGCTGAACATCTATGACCAGGACTGGCCGATCTGGACGTATCAGGTGCAGCAGCCGCCGGCGAAGTTCATCCTCGACGAGGACGGCAGGCGCGGCACGGCCATCAACTCGATGGTCTCCGGCGGCTGCATCATCTCCGGGGCCATCGTTCGCAACTCGCTGCTGTTCTCCAACGTGCGCGTCAACGAGCGCAGCAGCATCGAGCGCTCGGTGATCCTGCCCAACGTCGAGATCGGCATGGGCTGCATCATTCGCGGCGCGATCGTGGACGAGGGCTGCGAGATCCCCGATGGCATGCAGATCGGTGTGGATCGCGCCGCCGATGCGCAGCGTTTCGACGTGACCGAGAAGGGCGTCGTTCTGGCGACTCCGGACATGCTGCGCAGGTTGCAGGCAGCGGCGCCGTGAGCTCACAGGGAAGAATGCCGGTCGTGCTCCTGTGGCATATGCATCAGCCACAGTACCGCGACGCGCTGACCGGACAGTACGTCCTCCCGTGGACGTACCTCCACGCCATCAAGGACTACACGGACATGGCCGCGCATCTGGAGGCCAATCCGGCTGCGCGTGCGGTAGTGAACTTCACGCCGGTTCTCCTCGAGCAGCTCGATGAGCTGGCGCGCCGTATCCAGGAGCATCTGCACAAGGGCACGCCGCTCCCCGATCCGGTGCTCAACGTCCTCGGCCCGGACCCCGTGCCGCAGGAGCCGGCGCAGCGGCTCGAACTGCTGCAGTCGTGCCTGCGTGCGCAGCGCAAGCAGATGATCGAGCGTTTCGGCCCCTACCTGGAGCTGGCGACCATCGCGGAGATGCTGGCGACGCCGGAAAGAGTGCGTTACGCCTCGGCGCAGCTGATTCACGATCTGGGCGTCTGGTACCACCTCGCATGGCTCGGTGACACCGTGCGCAGGACGCATCCTCTGGTCAGCGCTCTCACCGACCAGGGGCGCGGTTTCACTCCGACGCAGCGGCGGCAGTTGCTCTCGCTGATCGGCGATCTGATGAGCGCGGTGATTCCGCGCTTTCGCCGCCTGGCCGACAACGGCCAATGCGAGCTGTCGATGACGCCCTACGCGCATCCGATCGTGCCGTTGCTCTTCGACTTCCAGTGTGCGCGCGATGCGGTGCCGAGCATGCATTTGCCGCAGCACAGCTTCTACCCGGGAGGAGCCGAGCGTGCCGCATGGCACATCCAGGAAGGACTGCGAGTGTTCACCTCCGCATTCGGTGTCCGCCCGGTCGGCTGCTGGCCCTCCGAAGGAGCCGTCAGTCGCGCGACCCTGGAGCTGCTGGAGACTTCCGGCTTCCGCTGGACCGCGACCAGCGCCAGCGTGCTGCGCAACAGCCTGGCGCCGCAGACCGCCGAGCAGCCGCTCGCCTACAACCAACCTTATGCCCTGCCTCAGTCCAAGCTGAGCGGCTTCTTTCGCGACGACACCCTATCGGACCTGATCGGCTTCACCTACGCTACCTGGCATGGCGACGATGCCGCTCACAATCTCATCAACGAGCTCGTCCAGCTGACGCAGCGCTACGCGGACTCGCCGAATCACGCCGTTCTCATCGCGCTCGACGGTGAGAATGCGTGGGAGCACTATCCCTTCAACGGTTACTATTTCCTGCGTGCGCTGTATGCCGACCTCACCACGCACCCGCAGCTCGAGCTGATGACACTCTCGGAGTGCCTCGCGCGCGGTATCCAACCGACACCTCTGCAGCGCGTGACGGCGGGCAGTTGGGTGCACGGGACCTTGGCGACATGGATGGGGGACCCGGCGAAGAACAGGGCGTGGGATCTATTGTGCGACGCCAAGGTCGAATTCGATCGAGTGATGAGCTCCGGCACACGCAGCCGCGAAGAGACCGTGGCCCTCGAGCGTCAGCTCGCGCTGTGCGAGAGCTCCGATTGGTTCTGGTGGTTCGGCGATTACAATCCACAGGATGCCGTGAGTCAGTTCGACCGGCTCTTTCGCCGCCAACTGATGAATCTGTACAGCCTGCTGGGAATGCCGGCTCCGGAGACGCTTTCCGAGCCCATTTCCGTAGGCCGCGGTGCGCCGGAACACGGCGGGACCATGCGCCGCGCGATCTGATCTCATGAGACTGGGGGTATTCGACCGGCGTCGCGCGGGAGTGCTCCTGCACCTGGGCTCGCTCGAGGCGCCGCTGGGTCGCGGCGGACGTGCCTGCATCGACTGGCTCGCAGAGGCCGGCTTCACCGTTTGGCAAACGCTACCCCTGGGTGCGCCGGGGGTCGATGGCTCGCCCTATTGGGTCCGCTCGGACTTCGCCGGCAATGCGGCGTTGTTGGATTCCCAGGAGTGGCCCGAGTGCAGCGGCGGGGACTTCGAGTCGTTCCTCCGCGATGCGCAGCACTGGCTTGGCGACTACGCTTTGTATCAAGCCCTCAGTCAGCGTTACGGCGGTGCGCCGTGGTGGACCTGGCCTGCGGAGCTGCGTGATCGCGACCGTCAGGTCATTGAGCGTGCGAGCGCCGAGCTGCACGAACAGCTCTGGCAAGTGAAGCGCGAGCAGTTTGCTTTCGCTGTGCAATGGCGCAGGTTGCGCCAACACGCGCATCACCGCGGCGTTCGCTTGTTCGGTGATCTTCCTTTCTATGTCGCTCCCGATTCGGCAGAGACCTGGGCGCATCGCGGCCAGTTCCAGCTTGCTCAGGACGGCCGTCCGCGCGCGGTGGCCGGAGTGCCGCCCGATTACTTCTCCGAGACCGGGCAGCTGTGGGGCAATCCCCTGTACGAGTGGCCCCTGATGCTGGGCGACGGCTTCCATTTCTGGCGTGCGCGCACCCGCCAGCAGCTGGAGCGTTTCGACCTGCTGCGACTCGATCACTTCAGAGCCCTGGCCGCGCACTGGGCGGTTCCCGCCTCGGCTCCGGATGCGCGCTCGGGGCAGTGGCAGCACACGCCCGGGAAGGAGCTGCTGCGGATGCTGCAGGACGAGTTCGGCGAGCTGCCGCTCGTCGCGGAGGACCTCGGCGTCATCACCGAAGACGTAGAGGCGCTGCGCAGGCGTTTCCACCTTCCGGGAATGCGCGTGCTGCAGTTTGCTTTCAGCGGCGAAGGCGACAACCCGCATCTGCCGCACATGCACGAGCGCGACAGCGTCGTCTACACAGGAACGCACGACAACGATACGAGCCTCGGTTGGTTTACCTCCCTCGAGGCAGGGGCGCGGCGCTGGGTGGAGCTGTTCCTGCGCTACACGCCCGGCTGCATGCCGGATGCGCTGATTCGCGAGGCGCTCGGATCCGTGGGCAAGCTCGCGATACTGCCGGTGCAGGACATTCTTCATCTCGGCTCGGAAGCGCGACTGAACACGCCCGGTACGGCCGTCGGGAACTGGACCTGGAAGATGCCCTCCGGTGCGCTCACCCCCGAGCTTGCCCGCCACTACGCCACGCTCAATAGAATGTACGGCCGTAGCTGACCGGCGACACTTCGCACCCCCCCCCCCCCGCCGCAGCCATCGGCGGGATCGCGGAGCGTCGCCAGGGGGCTGTCGCCCAAGCTGCGACCGAATGCCGCAGGGCATCGGCGGGAAGCGAAGCGTCGACAATCGGCGGCAGCGGCGTCGAGGTTTGTTACGATCCCGGGCATGCGTCGGCTCAGCTACACCGCCCCATTCCTGATGGCAGCCCTGCTGGGCGGCTGCTCCCTGTTCGTGCCGAAGCTCTCCGCGCCGACCCTTTCCATCGTCAACGTGGAGCTGCTCAAGAGCGATCTATGGGAGCAGCACCTGAAAGTGCGCCTGCGCGTGCAGAATCCCAACGACCGTACTTTGCCGGTGAAGGGCATCTCGTACACCATCGATGTGTCCGGACAGCAGTTCGCGAGCGGCGTCTCGGGCGCCAGCTTCGTCGTTCCTGCCAACGGTGAAGCGGAGTTCGACATGAGCGTCACGGCCAACATGGCCGGAGCGTTGTTCAAGATGCTCGGGCGCGGCGGGTCCGAAGCAATCGACTACCGTATCGCCGGCAAGGTGTCGTTGTCCGAAGGGTTGTTGCGCACCGTGCCGTTCGAGCAGCACGGCACGTTCAAGCTGCAGTAGCCGGCAGAGCTGTCGCGAACGTCGTGACCGAGCCGCGCCTCAGGCGAGCAGCTTCTCGTAAAGATCCACGTACAGCCCACCCTGCCGCGGCCAGGAGAAGTCGCGGCTCATTCCGTTGCGGACCATGCGCTGCCAGTGCTCGGGCTCAGCATACAGATCGAGCGCACTGTTCAGCGCCCACTCGAGCCCTTCTGAGTCGTAGTCGTCGAACACCACCCCGGTCCCCAGGCCGGTGTGCGGGTCGTAGTGCTCTACCGAATCCGCCAACCCGCCGGTGCGGCGGACGATCGGCACCGTGCCGTAGCGCAAGCTGTACATCTGGTTCAGTCCGCACGGCTCGTACAGCGAGGGCATCAGGAACATGTCGCTGGCCGCTTCGATCCAGTGGGCGAATTCCTCGTCGTAACCCTTCCGGAAGAGCACGCGGCGCGGAAATCGCTCCTGCAGGCCGCTCAGGAAACCCTCGTACTGAGAATCACCCGCTCCGAGTGCGACGAAGCTCAGGGCGCGCCATTGCAGCACTTCCGGGAGCGAGTCGAACATCAGGTCGATGCCCTTCTGCGAGGCCAGGCGGCTGACAATGCCGGCGAGGGGGACGGCCGGGTCGTAGTCGAGGCCGAGGCGCGCCAGGAAGGTGCGCTTGAACTGCGCTTTCACCTCCGGTCTCCGGGCGTCGTAGTGGTAGGGCAGAAAGCGGTCGTGGCGCGGGTCCCACTCCTCGTAATCGACGCCGTTGAGGATGCCGGTGAGAGCGCCACCGCGGGCGCGCAGAGCCTGCTGCATCCCCATCCCGTACTGGTCGGTGCAGATCTCCTGGGCGTGCGTCGGGCTCACCGTCGTGATGGCGTCCGCGTACATGATGCCGTGCTTGAGCGGGTTGATGGTGCCCGCCTGCAGATCGTCCTGGTGCAGCAGATAGCTCTTGGCGCCGAGGTTCAGGTCACCCACGGCGGCCGCGCTGAACGCTCCCTGATAGCCGATGTTGTGAATCGTCAGCACCGAGCGCGTCGCGGCGAACAGGCGATCCCAGTCGTAGGAGGCCTTGAGGAACAAGGGAGCAAAGCCGGTGTGCCAGTCGTTGCAGTGCAGGATCTGGGGCGCCCATTGCAGGTGCTGGCAGGAAACGAACACGGCGCGGGTGAATGCGAGAAACCGCAGATGCTCGTCGGGGTCCGTCGTGTACAGGGTGCTGCGGGAGAAGAGCTCCGGGCATTCGACCAGGTACACGGGGGCGCTGGAGCGCGGGAGCTTGCCTGCCAGGACCGAGAAGCGGTAGCGGTGGAGTCCGAGTTGCAGCTCGACGTTGCGCAGCTGAGGGACACTTTCCAGGGACAGCCGTGTGCGGTCGATCGACGAGTAGAGCGGCGTGAACAACCGGACGTCGTGCCCCGCCGTGTGCAGATACTTCGCGATCGCCGAGGAGACATCCGCGAGACCGCCTGTCTTGGAGAGCGGCGCCGCCTCCGAGGCGAGCAGACAGACGGTCAGGGTCATGGGCACATCTACCGGTTTATGATTGTTGCTGGCTGCGCGCCGGCCGCCGGGCGCAAGGGCATTCGAGACGGGGGTAGCCCATTTCCGCGATGCGTCGTGTCCTCATCTCTTTGACGGTCACCCTGCTGTTGATCGTGTCGGTCGGCACCGGGATCGCGGTGGCGACCTGGCCGCATTGGCGGCACTGGCTGCGGTAGGAGTGATTCTACCTACACACCGTGGCGGAGCCGCGACGCAGCGCGCAAGAATCGGACGCCTTATGTCATCTCGCGCCCGCGACGGGGGGCGGAAGGCTGTCAATCGGTGACTTGGCATCTAAGTCATTGTTTTTATTAAAAAGACTGCCCGCAGACGCAGGCTCGGCCGTGGCCCGCTGGTAAACTAGAAGCCATCAGTCGCATCCTGCCGCCCCCTGGGCGTTCGCGTTCACCGTGTGAGTGCGGCGGGTCCAGTGAAGAACGGATATGTCAGCCTCACCGTATAAACAACTCGAACAGGAATTTCGCCGCCTCCATGCTTTCCGCGGGGCGCTTTCGCTCCTGCGCTGGGACGCTGCGGTCATGATGCCGCGCGGCAGCGCCGACGTTCGCGGGGAGCAACTGGCGGCGCTCGAGACCGAGTACCACGCCCTGCTCACCGCTCCGAGGATTACCCGCCTGCTGGATCGAGCGCAGGCGAACGCCCAGGGGCTCCAGGATTGGCAGATCGCGAATCTGCACGAGATGCGGCGGCAACGGGATCACGCCATTGCGACCCCCGTTTCGCTGGTCTCGCGCCTGACCAAAGCCGCCTCGCGCGCCGAAGCCCATTGGCTCGAGGCGCGCCAGCAGGGCAAGTTCGAGGTATTCGCCACGCACCTCGAGGAGGTCGTGCACCTGGTGCGTGACAAGGCCGCCCTCCTGGGCCAGGCCCTGAATCTCGCTCCGTACGACGCGCTGGTCGATGAATTCAGCCCGGGCCTGATGACGGCGGACATCGACGCCATGTTCAAGGCGCTGTCACGGCGTCTGCCGTCGCTGATCCGTGAGGCGATCGCGCTCCAGGACCGGCAGCCGTTGCTGCCCTTGACGGGGAAGTTCCCGCACCCCAAGCAGCGAGCGCTGATCGTGGAGGTGATGAAAGCGATCGGCTTCCCCTTCGATCGAGGCCGCCTGGATGAGAGCGAGCACCCCTTCACGGAGGGCGTTCCGGGCGACATGCGAGTGACCACCCGGCTGGACGTGAATGACGTCTGGTCGGGTCTGCTGGGGGCGATGCACGAGACCGGCCATGCGATGTACGACCTGGGCTTGCCGCAGGACTGGCGCGACCAGCCGGTAGGCCGGGATCGCGGCATGGCGCTGGAAGAGAGCCAGTCGTTGCTGATGGAGATGATCGTCTGCCGCAGCCGCTCCTTCGTGCGCTACGTGCAGCCGCTGCTCGCGAAGCACTTCGGGGTCAGCGGGCCGGAGTGGGAGCTGGAGAACATCTACGCGCACCTGAACCGGGTGAAGCGCGGCCTGATCCGGGTCGATGCCGACGAGCTGACGTATCCGTTGCACATCATGCTGCGCTACGAGCTGGAGAAGCAGCTGCTGAACGGTGAGCTGGCGGTGCGCGATCTGCCCGAAGCCTGGAACACCGGGATGGAGCAGCGGTTGGGGATTCGCCCTGCGAATCCCGTGGAAGGGTGTCTGCAGGACATTCACTGGGCCGTGGGCTCCTTCGGATACTTTCCTTCTTATGCGCTCGGTGCAGTGATCTCCGCGCAGCTCTACGAGAGTCTGCGCGCGGATGTTCCGGCTCTGGATGAGCAGCTGGCGGTCGGTGAGTTCTCGGGGCTACTGGGTTGGTTGCGCAAGCACGTGCATGGACTCGGTGCCAAGGTCCCGGTCCAGGAACTGCTGAAGAGCGCCACCGGCAAACCGCTCTCCGCGACCTCCTACATCCGCTACGTAGAGTCGAAGTACCTCGAGAACATCGCTAGCAGCGCGGCCGCGTAGGCTTTAGCGCGTGACGGTAGTGAAGCACTCACGGACGTTCCAGCGCCTCCAGGCCAAGCTGCGCGGCGACGTCGGCAAAGCGATCCAGGATTACGGCATGATCGCCGACGGCGATCGCGTGATGGTCTGCCTGTCTGGCGGCAAGGATTCGTACACGCTGCTGGACATCCTGCTGTCGCTCGAGCGCAGCGCACCGGTCAGCTTCGAGCTCATCGCCGTCAATCTCGATCAAAAGCAACCGGACTTCCCCGCCCACGTTCTACCGGACTATCTGCGGGAGCTCGGGGTGCCGTACCGGATCATCGAGCAGGACACCTACAGCGTGGTGAAGCGCGTAATTCCGGCTGGCCGGACGCTTTGCGGGCTGTGCTCTCGGTTGCGCCGCGGCGCTTTATATCGCTTTGCGGCCGAGAACGGAGTCACCAGGATCGCTCTCGGGCATCATCGGGACGACATCGTCGAGACCCTCTTTCTGAATCTGTTCTTTGCCGGGCGGCTGAAGGCGATGGCCCCCAAGCTGCTCTCCGAGGACGGGCGTCACATCGTGATCCGTCCCCTGGCCTACGTCCCCGAGCGGGAGATCGAGCGCTATGCGCGCGCGCGCAACTTTCCGATCATTCCCTGCAATCTGTGCGGCTCGCAGCAGAACATGCAGCGGGTAGCCGTCAAGAAGATGCTTGCCGCCTGGGAGCGCGAGTTCCCGGGACGCACGCAGACCATCTTCTCCGCCTTGCGCAATCTCGAGCCGGCCACACTGGCCGATCCGCGGCAGTTCGACTTCAAGGGCCTCGATCTGCGCCGCGTTCCGGCCATGAACGAGCCGGAGGAATACTCGCTCGCCAGCCAACTCGAGGCACTGCCGGCTTGAGTCTCGATCCTTCGCTAGTCACGGAGCCGGCTCCGCCGCCGTTGCCCAACTGCTACTGGGCACTGCCTGGCGAGCTGCTCGCGGGCGAGCATCCCAGCGGCGCCTCTGCGGAGGAGACGCGGATGCGTCTGGGCAGGTTGCTGGCCGCCGGCATCGAGTGCTTCATCGATCTGACCTTCCCCGGTGAGGCGCCGGCGTACGACATCGCCCTTCCCATCGGCGTCGAGTACCTGCGCAAGCCCATCAAGGACCACGGTCTGCCGGAGCTGCCCGAGCACATGCGCGAGATCCTCGACTGCATGGGCGATGCGCTGCGTTCGAGGCGCAAGGTGTACGTCCATTGCCGGGCCGGCATCGGACGCACCGGGACCGTAGTCGGGTGCATGCTCATCGAGAGAGGGTTCTCCGGGGATGCGGCGCTGGAAGAGCTGAATCGCGTCTGGCAGCAATCGCTGCGCTCCCAGAGCTGGGACTGGATCCCGGAAACCGGTGCGCAGGCCACCTACGTTCGCAACTGGGTCCCCGAGCGAGCCGCGGAGCCGGAAGTCGCGGTACCGCAAGAGGCGGATCCGCTGCTGGAGGACTCGACGTTGACCGCGGCGCGCGAGGTGCGCAGCCGGTTTCATGGGGCTCTCCTGGGACTGGCGGTGGGCGACGCCTTGGCTGCGGCGACGCAATATCGCCGGCAGGGCACCTTCACGCCCGTTGGCGATCTGCTGGGCGGAGGGCCCTTCGACTTGCCGCGCGGGGGCTGGAGCGATGACACCGCCATGGCCCTGTGTCTCGCCGACAGCTTGCTGGAGTGCGATGGATTCGATGCTCGCGATCAGGTCGAGCGCTATTGGCGATGGCAGAAGGATGGCTATCTCTCCGCTACCGGGCAATGCGTAGGGATCACCGCCAGCACCGCTCGTGCGCTGGCCCTCGCGCAATGGAGGCGCCAGCTGTACTCCGGCTCCCACGACCCCACGCAGCTGGATCCGGAGCCGCTCTCGCGTGTGGGGGTCGCGGTCATGTTCTACCTCGCGAATGCTGAGGAGGCTGTGCGCCAGGCGACGGAATCCGCCCGGCCGACCTGCCAGTCGCCGACCGTCCTCGAGGTTTGCCGCGCGTTCGCCGATCTGATGCTGGCGGCCCTTTCGGGCCAGTCCAAGGCCTCGATCCTGGCGCAGGTGCCGGGAGTGGAGGCGGCGGCGCCGCCGGAGTCGCCCAGCTCGGCCCCCGAGGTGCTGGCAGCGGCCGTCTGGGCATTCGCCACGACGACGACTCTGCGGGAGGCGCTGCTGCGAGCCGTCAACCTGGGCGGCCATGCGGATGTGGTCGGCTCCGTCTGCGGCCAGCTGGCGGGTGCGCACTACGCCGTGGCTGCCATTCCCGCCACCTGGCGCAACAGCCTGATGCACAAGGACCTCATCGAAGGCTTCGCGGATCGCCTGCTCGCCCACACCCTGCTGGGCCTGGGTGGCTGAAAAAAGTTCGCACCCCCGGGACTGATGCACGCAGACAGAGCTGGAGCGGTTCGGTAAGCTGCTGGCCGTTCACCCTGGCGGGCTCAGGCGCGGCAGGGGTTCAGCCCGAATGGGCCTCGTCCTTCACTCCTCAAATCGTCAAGGCAGCCATGTCGTCGCCGGGACACGCTCGCGTTGTGGGCAGACGCCGCCGCCGCAAGGCGCAGCCCTCGACCCGCGCGCCAGCCGCCGGCCCGCAACCCGCCGCCTCCAAATGGGCCCGCCCCAAACGGGCCAGCCCCCAATGGGCCGGCCCCAAATGGGCCAGCCTGTCCGATGAGCAGTTGCTGTCGCTGCGCTTCTGCGATCTGAAGCTATCCATCGAGCACTCCTCGCTCCGACGCTACGTAGCGCGCCTCTACCGCGAGCTCGCCAGCCGTGGCCTGGATTTCCAGCCGCACGTGTGGCTTTCCGAGGAGTGGTTCTCGCCCGACGGGGTTCCGGGAATCGCGGTTCCGTTCTACCTGGCGCATCCGCGCCTCGAGCGGCTCGAGCGGCGCATCATGCGCGAGGCGGAAGGCGGCAACAGCCGCTGGCTGATGCGCATCCTGCGCCACGAGGCGGGCCACGCTCTGGATAACGCGTATCGGTTGCGACGCCGTCGGCGATGGCGTGAGGCGTTCGGCTACGCTTCATTGGCGTATCCGAATCGGTATCGCGCCCGCCCCGGCAGCCGCCGCTATGTGCATCACCTGGGCGAGTGGTACGCGCAAGCCCATCCCACCGAGGATTTCGCCGAGACCTTCGCGGTGTGGCTCAAGCCGAGATCGAGCTGGCGCACCCACTATGCCGACTGGCCGGCGCTGAATAAGCTGAGCGCCGTCGAGGAGCTGGTGGCGGACGTGCGGGAGAAAAGCGCGCCGGTCCGCAACCGGATTCGGATCGAGCCCATCGATCGCAACACGCGAACCCTCGGGGAGCACTACCGCCGCAAGCTCGCGCACAACCGCTCGACACGCCGCGGCGTGTCCGATCAGTTCCTGAAGAAAGTGTTCAGTGTAGAACGAATGCATCCGCGGGCGACGCGTGCGGCAACATTGTTGCGCACGCACAGAGTCGCGCTCGTCGCGCATGTCGCGCGGGCGCTGGCAACGGAGCGCTACACGGTACAACAGGTCCTGCGAATGCTCATCGAGCGCAGCGAGGCGCTGCGGCTCTATGTTCGCGGCGGCAAGCGCGAGGCCGTGCGCCATTCGCGCTCGATGTTGGAAAGAATCACGCGTTTCTACGCGCAAGGCGAGACTCCACAGCTCCCATTATGAAAAAACTGCGCACGCTCGTCGTAGTGCACGC
>Ga0134125_10002139_pt1 | contig 23671 bp, 20 predicted proteins | sample KB31751_FD_96464 | JGI IMG/M metagenome (GOLD analysis project Ga0134125, IMG submission 96464) | Terrestrial soil microbial communities with excess Nitrogen fertilizer from Kellogg Biological Station, Michigan, USA - KB3-175-1 | ecosystem: Environmental > Terrestrial > Soil > Unclassified ...
CCAGGCCTACGGCTACCTGTTTCCGCACGGTGCGTTCTTCCTCGCCGGCGACGTGCTCGGTCTGCCGGGCTGGGTGACGCAGCGGCTGTGGTGGGCGCTGTTGCTCACCGTCGGCTTCTGGGGTCTGCTGCGGGTCGCCGAGGCTTTGAACGATGGGCGGGGCATCGGCACCCCGACATCGCGCGTCATCGCCGCAGCGGCATTCGCGCTGTCCCCGCGGGTACTGACCACGCTCGGCGCGATCTCGTCGGAGACGTTGCCGATGATGCTCGCGCCGTGGGTGCTGTTGCCGGTGATCATCGCGCTCCAGCGCGGATCGACAGAAGCGCTGCGCGGGAACCGGCAGGTGCGAGTGATGGCCGCCAGGTCCGCGGTGGCGATCGCGTTGATGGGTGCGGTCAACGCGGTGGCGACGCTGACGGGCTGTCTGGCCGCGGCGATCTGGCTGGCCAGTCACCGGCCCAACCGGCTGTGGTGGCGGTTCACCGCGTGGTGGACGTTGTGCATCGTGCTGGCCGTGCTGTGGTGGGTGGTCGCGCTCTTCATGCTGGGCCGGATCAGCCCGCCGTTCCTCGACTTCATCGAGTCCTCCGGCGTCACCACGCAATGGATGTCGCTGACCGAGATGCTGCGCGGCACCGACGCCTGGACACCGTTCGTCGCGCCCAACGCCACCGCGGGCACCTCGCTGGTGACGGGGTCGGTGGCGGTGTTGGCGACGACGTTGGTCGCGGCAGCGGGCATGGCCGGGCTGGCGATGCGCACGATGCCTGCGCGCGGCCGACTCATCGTCATCCTGCTGATCGGCGTCATCCTGCTGGCCCTCGGCTATTCGGGTGGGCTGGGATCGCCTCTTGCCCACCAGGTTCAGGCATTCCTCGACGCGGACGGCACCCCGCTGCGCAACATCCACAAGCTGGAGCCGCTGCTTCGGCTGCCGCTGGCGCTGGGGCTGGCGCATCTGTTGGGCCGAATCCCGTTGCCCGGCAGCGCTCCCCGACGCGAGTGGGTCCAGGCGTTCGCCCACCCTGAACGCGACAAACGGGTGGCCGTCGGGTTGGTGGTGCTGGTGGCGCTGGCCGCCGCCACGTCGCTGGCCTGGACTGGCCGGCTCACCCCGCCCGGCGCCTTCGACGCGATCCCGCAGTACTGGCACGACGCCGCCGACTGGCTCGACGAACACAACAGCGACGGCGGCCGCGTGCTGGTAGCCCCTGGCGCGCCGTTCGCGACCCAGGTGTGGGGCACCAGCCACGACGAACCTCTGCAGGTGCTGGGCAACAGCCCGTGGGGTGTGCGCGACTCGATTCCGCTGAACCCGCCGGAAACCATCCGCGCACTCGACTCGGTGCAGCGGCTGCTCGCCGCGGGGCGACCGTCCGCGGGTCTGGCGGATACGCTTGCCCGGCAAGGTATTTCGTATGTGGTGGTCCGCAACGACCTCGACCCGGAGACCTCGCGGTCGGCGCGACCACTGCTGGTGCACCGTGCCATAGAGGGATCGGGCGGGTTCGTCAAGGTGGCGCAATTCGGCGAGCCCGTCGGCCCCGGCACGCTGGCCGGCTTCATCACCGACAGCGGGCTGCGGCCCCGCTTCCCGGCGGTGCAGATCTACCGGGTGGACGACTCTGCAGGCATGCAACCGTATTTGGTCGACACCGACGCGATGGCGCGCGTCGACGGCGGCCCCGAGGCGCTGCTGCGGCTCGACGAACGCCGCAGGCTGCTGGGCCAGCCCCCGCTGGGGCCGATGCTGCTTACCGGCGACGCGCAGCGTGCGGGGCTGAGGTTGCCACCTGGAACAGGGGTCACCGTGACCGATACCCCGCTGGCGCGGGAAACGGATTACGGCCGCGTCGATGACCATTCGTCGGCGATTCGTACGCCCGACGATGCACGGCACACGTTCAACCGCGTGCCCGACTATCCCGCTGCCGGTACCGACGTGGTCTATGGGAAGTGGGACGGCGGGCGTATCTCGGTGTCGAGTTCGGCGTCGGATTCGACGGCGCTGCCCAATGTCGTACCGGCGACGGGGCCCACGGCGGCCGTCGATGCCGATTCGTCGACGAGTTGGGTGTCCAATGCGCTACAGGCGGCCGTCGGCCAATGGCTGCAGGTCGACTTCGACCATCCGGTCACCAACGCCACCATCACGATCACGCCGAGTGCCACCGCCGTCGGCGCGCAGATCCGCCGCATCGAGGTGTCAACGGTCAACGGCACCAGCACCCTGCGATTCGATCAGGCGGGCAAGCCCTTGACGATCGCATTGCCCTACGGCGAGACACCGTGGGTGCGGATCACCGCCATCGCCACCGACGACGGGTCGGCCGGCGTGCAGTTCGGTATCACCGACTTCACCGTCACGCAGTACGACGCGAACGGCTTCGCCCATCCCGTCAACTTGCGTCACACCGTGGTGGTACCCGGTCCGCCACCCAATTCGGCTGTGGCGCAATGGGATCTGGGACCGGAGCTGCTCGGCCGGCCAGGCTGCGCCGAAGGCCCCAACGGCACGCTGTGCGCCGCGTCGATGGCGATCTCGCCAGAGGAGCCGGTGAACCTGAGCCGGACGCTCACGGTGCCTACACCGACCGCTGTGACGCCGACGGTGTGGGTGCGCGCGCGCCAAGGCCCAAACCTCGCCGACCTGGTCAGCGAGCCCGGCAAGGCACGGGCTCTCGGCGACGCTGACCCCATCGACGTGCTGGGTTCGGCGTACGCCGCCGCCGACGGCGATCCCGGCACCGCGTGGACCGCGCCGCAGAGCGTCGTGCAATACAAGACGCCACCGACGCTCACGCTGAAGCTGCCCGCCCGCATTGAGGTCGCCGGACTGCAGATCACACCGAGTTCCTCAGTGCTGCCTGCACATCCGACGCTGGTGGCCATCGACCTCGGCGACGGCCCCGAGGTGCGCCGGCTCGTCAGCGACGGCGGAACCCAGACACTGCGCCTCCGGCCGTACGTCACCGACACCGTCAAGCTGTCGCTGCTGCGTTGGGACGACGTCATCGACCGCACCGCACTCGGCTTCGATCAACTCAAGCCACCCGGGCTGGCCGAGGTCTCGGCGCTGAACGCCAGGGGTGAGCCGATCGCCTCCGCCGATGCCGCTCGCAACCGTGCACGGACGGTCGACCTACCGTGCGGGCGCGGTCCGATCATCGGCGTGGCAGGACAATTCGTGCAGACCTCCGTCTCCACCACCGTGGGCGCTCTGCTTGACGGCGATCCTGTGCAGGCCAAGCCGTGCCGGACGGAGCCGATCACGCTGCCCGCCGGTCAGCAGGAACTGCTGATCAGCCCCGGCGCCGCGTTCGTGGTCGACGGAGTACAGCTGGCAGGCCCGCTGGCGAGCCAATTACACACGGCGGGAACGGTTCCCGCGATCAAACGCGAATGGACCGCCGACCACCGGCAGCTCGACGTTTCGCCATCAAGGGCATCACGGGTGCTGGTGGTGCCCGAGAGCATCAATCCCGGCTGGACGGCGCGTGCGGCGGACGGCTCCGCGTTGAACCCGGTCGCCGTCAATGGGTGGCAGCAGGGCTGGGTGCTTCCGCCGGGCACCGCGGGACCGGTCACGCTCAGCTTCGAATCGAACACGCCCTATCGCGCCGGGCTGATCGGCGGGCTGGCGCTGCTGCCCCTGCTCGGGCTGCTGGCGTTCCTGCCGGTCCGCAGGCCCCGTCCCGTCGACGAGCCGCCACGGCCGTGGCATCCGGGGCGGGTGACTACGAGCGTCGCGGTGCTGGCCGCGGCGGCGCTGGTGTCCGGGATAATGGGCATCACCGTCGGCGGCGCGGCACTTGGCCTGCGTTATGTGCTTCGTCGACGTGAAAAGCTCTGCGAGGCAGTCACGGTCGGCATCACGGTCGGTGGGCTGATCATCGCGGGCGCGGTGCTTAGCGAGAATCCGTGGCGGTCTGTGGACGGCTACGCAGGCCACTCGGTCGGCGTCCAGCTGCTGGCGCTGGTCTCGCTGGCGATGCTGGCGGCGTCGGCGGTGTCGTCGAGCGGCTCGACGGCCGACACGCAGGCCGAGCTACAGGGTCTCGTCCAATTGACCGAGAGTGTCGGTCAAGCGAAGGTTCTCGGAGTAGTCGACGGGGCAGGCGATCAGTGAAACTCCATCATCGGCCAACGCCGTCTTCAGGGTGGGCAGCAACTGGTCGGCCTCGGTGATGCGATAGCCTTTCGCGCCGAAGCTATCGGCGAACTTCACGACGTCTGGGTTTGTGAACGACACGTAATGGTGTTCGCCCAACTCGAGGTCCATCTTCCATTCGATCAACCCGTAGCCGCCGTCCTCCCAGATGAGGACCACCAGCGGTATCTGTTCGCGGACCGCAGTCTCGATTTCCTGCGAGTTCATCAAGAAGGCGCCGTCGCCTGCCACTGCCAGCACCTTCACATCGGGCTCGGCAATCTTCACGCCGATCGCGCCGGGCAGCGCAAACGCCATGGTGGACAATCCATTCGAGATCAAGCAGGTATTGCGTTCGTAGGTCGGGTACAGCCGCGCCATCCACATCTTCGTCGCCCCGGTGTCGACCAGCACGACATCGCTGCGGCCAAGGGCGGCCCGGGTGTCCGCGACGATACGCTGTGGCGCGAGCGGGAACCGCGAATCCTGCTGCCCCCGCGCGAATTCGTCGGCGAGCAGTCCGGATCCAGGTGCGGTGTCGTCGTAGTCGAATCGATGACCGGCCAGTGCGGCGGTCAGCGCGTTCAGAGACTCGCTGATGTCACCGATGATGCCCACCGAAACCGGGTAGTGCACGTCTACCTCGGCCGGGAAGCGATGAATGTGGATGATCTTCTTGTCGCCTGCCGGGTTGATCCTGACCGGATCGAATTCCTGCAGTTCGTATCCGACCGCGATGACCACGTCCGCCGTCTCGAATCCGAAGTTGACGTAGTCGCGGCGCATGAACCCCAGCGTGCCGATGCTATTGGGGTGGTCATCGGGCATCACGCCTTTGCCATGGAAAGTGTTCGCCACCTGGACACCGAGTTCGTCGGAGAACCGCACCAGCGCTGCAGTCGCGTCACCGCGTGCAGCACCGTGGCCTGCCAACACCACGGGCCGCTTCGCGTTGCGAAGAATCTCGACCGCGCGCTGCACCTGTCCGGGCGACGGCGCTTCTGCTCGTACGACGTTGCGCGGCAACGGCGTCAGGTCGTAGTCCGCTTCGTCGGCATCGATGTGCTCGGGGACAGCGAGATAAACGGCGGCGGGGCGTTCGGTCTCGGCCAGCTTGAACGCCTTGCGGACCATCTCGGGTATCGCCCGCGACGTAGGGACGCCGTCCGCCCAGCGGGTGATGGGGGCAAACATCGATACCAGGTCGACGTACTGGTGCGACTCCTTGTACTCGCGGTCCTGGCCGACCTGAGCAGAGATTGCCACCAGCGGGGTGCTGTTGGTGGTGGCGTCGGCGACGCCCAGCTGCATGTTGATGGCGCCCGGACCCAGCGTCGCCGATGCCACGGCGGCGCGCCCGGTGACACGGCCGTACATCTCGGCCATGAACGCCGCACCCTGCTCGTGGCGGGTGAGGACATAGCGGATCGGCGAGGCGGCCAGCGCCTGAATGAAGCGGATGTTCTCCTCTCCCGGCACCCCGAACACGACTGAAACACCCTCGTTTTCCAGGCACTTGACCATCAACTGCGCGGCTGTGGGCATCCGGCACCTCCGCTCGTCACGATAGCGCCATAGCCGGCCGATGGTGCCTGCATGCGATGTTCGGTGAAGGGCCCCACATCGCTAAGGTCCGCCGCTTAGCATCGGCGGAGTGCCCAACCTGAACACTGCCCGCGGAGCCATCGATACGACAGATCTCGGCGTGACGCTCATGCACGAGCACGTCTTCATCATGACGACCGAGATATTGCAGAACTATCCGGAAGCCTGGGGCGATGAGTCCAAACGCGTTGCCGACGCCGTCGCTCGCTTGAATGAACTGAAATCCCGCGGCGTTGACACCATCGTGGACCTGACGGTCATCGGCCTTGGCCGATACATCCCGCGAATCGCCAGGGTCGCGGCGGAGACCGACCTGAACATCGTCGTCGCGACCGGGCTATACACCTACAACGACGTGCCGTTCTACTTCCACTACACAGGTCCGGGCACCGCGCTCGACGGACCTGAGGTGATGACCGACATGTTCGTCCGCGACATCGAGCAGGGCATCGCCGACACCGGCATCAAGGCCGCGATCCTCAAATGCGCGACCGACGAACCGGGAGTGACCCCGGGCGTCGAGCGGGTGCTGCGGGCCGTCGCACAGGCCCACCGTCGTACCGGCGTGCCGATCTCCACCCACACACACGCGGGCACCCGCCGCGGGCTCGAACAGCAACGCATCTTCGCCGAAGAGGGTGTCGATCTGTCCCGGGTGGTGATCGGCCACTCGGGTGACACCACCGATCTGGACTACCTCGAGGAACTCATCACCAACGGCTCATACATTGGCATGGACCGGTTCGGCGTCGACGTGTATCTCCCGTTCGAGGACCGCGTCGAGACCGTGGCGCGCATGTGCGAGCGCGGGCACGCTGACAAGATGGTGCTTTCCCACGACGCTTCTTGTTATTTCGACGCGTTGCCGGAGGAGACGCTGCCCGTCGCCCTCCCGAATTGGCACTATCTGCACATCCACAACGACGTCATCCCCGCGCTGAAGGAGCGTGGCGTCACCGACGAGCAGCTGACGACGATGCTCGTCGACAACCCCCGCAAGATCTTCGAGACCGAGGGCGGCTACTGATGGCCGCAGCCGTCGCGCCGATCGGCACGCAGTTCTCCCAGCTGGCCGAAGCCGCGCCCGACGTACCGGCCGTCACGTGCGACGGACGGACGCTGACCCGTGGTGAACTCGAGGTGTCGACGAACCGACTTGCCCGTGCCTACGCCGAACTCGGTGTGCGCCAAGGTGACTACGTGACGATCGTGATGCCCAACTCGATCGAGTGGGTGCAGGCGGTGCTGGCCACATGGAAGCTCGGCGCGATTCCCCAGCCGTTGTCGGCTCGCCTCCCGGACACAGAACTGGCCGGTCTCCTGGCGCTACGGCAACCGTCCTTGCTTGTCGGCCGCGACGACCCCAACGGCAAATCGCGCAGCATCGCAGGCGATTACACGCCCGATCCCACCCTGTCGGCCGCAGCGCACGCCGAATCGGTGTCGCCGGTGTGGAAGTCGATGCGTCGGGCGGCAGCACGGCAGGCCCAAGCTCATCGAGGCGGGCGGCGACAGCCGGTTGCCCGCGGCGGCGGGCTACGCGCTGGGCGCCCAGGAGGGCGACGTTCAGCTGATGTCGGTGCCGCTCACTCACAACACGGGTTTCACCACATTCGCGATCGGGCTGATTCAGGGACACCATCTGGTGGTGATGCCGCGCTTCGAACCGCGCGAGTTCCTCGATCTGGTCACCAAGCACGGGGTGACGTTCCTCGCGACCGTGCCGACGATCATGCAACGCCTGCTGCCCGTGTACCGCGCCGCCCCTGATGCCTACGATCTGTCGTCAATCCGGCGGTTCTGGCACCTGGCCTCACCCTGCCCGCCCGCGGTCAAGGAGGCCTGGATCGATCTGCTTGGGCCAGAGGTGATCTGGGAGCTCTACGGCGGGACCGAATTGCAGGCGCTGACATTCATCAACGGCGCGCAATGGCTGGAGCATCGCGGTTCGGTCGGCATCGTCGTGGCAGGCGAGATGAAGGTGCTCGACGACGACGGCAACGAGTGCCCGCCCGGCGTGGTCGGCGAGATCTACATGCGGCCGTCGCCGGGCAGCGCGCCGACATACCGGTACATCGGCGCCACCGCCAAGAGCCGCGACGGCTGGGACTCGCTCGGCGACCTCGGTTATTTCGACGAGGACCGTTTCCTGTATCTCAACGACCGCCGGGTGGACATGTTCACCGTCGGCGGCCGGAACGTCTACCCCGCCGAGATCGAATCGGCGCTGTCGGCGCATCCGAAGGTGTTGTCCTGCTTGGTGGTTGGCGTGCCCGATGCCGATCTGGGCCAGGTGCCTCATGCGATCGTGCAGGCCGACGGTCTTGACGAAGCCGCCGTCACGTCGTTCCTGGCAGAGCGCATCTCCTCGTACAAGGTGCCGCACACCGTCGAGTTCAGCGACACCCCGTTACGCGACGACGCAGGCAAGGCGCGACGGTCGGCAGTGCGCGACGAGATCATCGCGCGACGGCAGGCTCAGGCGCGTCAGTGACCGAGCTATCAAGCGGCGCTGGGTCGTTCCGTCGCTCCCAGCGCCGTAGCGCGACTCGGCACGGCGACTCGACCAGCGCGTAGCTCACCGCCGCGATAGCGAAGCCGAACACTACCGTCAGCACCAGGACCACCGGCATGTGCCCGTTGAACGGGAACTCCCCAATGACGGGGAACACCATCGCCAGCGCGGCAAGGTGCCAGATGAACAACCCATACGACCAACGGCCCAGCGTCACCATCGCCGTGCTGCCCAGCAGTCGATGCGAGGTCTCGGGACGGTCCAGCACCAGCGGGGCTATCAATGCGGCCGCGAGCACCGCGCCCATCGCGATCTTCACGACGAGTTGGCTCACGGTGCCCGGTGTCAGCCTTTCGGGGCCTGCCAACGGCGTAGCGGCCACCAAGAACGCCACCGCCACGACCACCGCCATCAGCACTCGCCGCCTGGCCAACCGGTGCGCCCAGCCGATTTCCGTGAGGGTGAGCTCTGCCAGCAGCATGCCCGCCGCGAACCACGAGAAGAACGCGGGCGGCCAGGTCTGCGGGTTGATACCGAACGGCGCATCGAACGGGATCAGCACCCATGCGAGACTGGCGACCGCCACGGCGGCGATCACGGGGATGCGGGCACGCACCGGCAGTCGTCGCGCCAGCAGAGCAAGGAACGGCAGCGCCAGGTAGAAGGCGACCTCGACGGAAAGGCTCCACATCTGGGTCAACCCGGCGGTCAAAGTGAGCGGTACATAGATCTGGGTCAGTGACAGGTTCGCCAGCCAGACCGTCACATCGGCCTTGACGTCGGGGAGCAGAGTCAAAATCACCACGACCGCAACCAGGTAACCCGGCATGATGCGGACGATGCGGGACCGCAGGTAGCGGTCGGTCGGTGGCACTGGCCGCAGACCGCGCGCGGCGGCGGCGTGGCCGCGCCACAACAGGAAGCCCGAAAGCGCAAAGAAAACCGCAACGGCCAGGTCGAACCTGCCGAACAGCCGGCCCGTGATCCCACTCGTATGGTCGGTCTGGAATGCGACGTGCGTCACGACGACGCCGACGGCGGCACACGCGCGCATCCCCTCGACCGCGGGCAGAAAACTGCGGGTCCCGCCGACGATGCTGTCCGTCACGTCGACCAGTGTGCCCGGCGGATCTCCACCCACCTAAAACGGCTAGTCAAGCCGCCGCCAGTCGATGCACTCGTAGTAAGGGATGGCTTTAGTTTGTGCTGTTAGGGTCGAACGGATTTGCCGTCGCTCCCAGGTAGGGGCGGTGGCGGAGCGTCTATGGCCGAAAGGTGAAGGAGGCACGGCTTGAACCGCGCAGTGGCTCTGCGTATCGCGGCGTGCGGAATCATGGGCTTGGGGGCCGCCCTGCTCATAGCGGCGCTGTTGCTGTCCACCTACACCAAGAGCAAGATCGCCAAGATCCCGCTGGACATGGACGCCACGCTCGTTGCCGACGGAACCGGCACGGCTTTCGACCCCGAGTCACTCAACGCCGACAAGTTCGTCATCAACAAGAACGTCCCGCTGGCGTTGCAAGAGCAGATCAGCGTTGAGTCGCCGTCCAATGCCGACGTCATCACCCTGCAGGTCGGCAGTACGCTGCGCCGCACGGACAAGCAGCAGGACGCAGGCCTGTTGCTGGCACTCGTCGACACCGTCACGGTCAACCGCAAGACCGCGAACGCGGTCTCGAGCGAAACCAACCCGGGCGGTGCCGTGCAGAAGCCTCGCTCCATCGACGAAACCCTGCCGCCGACCAACATCGCCCTCCCCCACGACGGGCTGACCTACCGGTTCCCGTTCGACACCCAGAAGCAGACCTATCCGGTTTTCGACCCGATCGCGCAGAAGCCGTTCGACGCCAACTACGACGGCGAGGAAGACGTCAACGGGCTGACCACCTACAAGTTCAGCCAGAATGTCGGCTATGACGCCGATGGCAAGCTCGTCGAGCCGATCAAGTACTCATCGCTCTACGACGATGACGCCGACGCCGACGTCACCGCCCGGGCGACGCTGTGGGGTCTCCCGGGCAATCCGGACGAGTCGATCACCCTGGCGCGGTACTACGCCGCCCAGCGCACCTTCTGGGTGGATCCGGTGTCGGGCACGATCGTCAAGAAGAAGGAGCACGGCTTCCACTACTACGCGCGCGAGCCACTCAAGCCCGAGGTGACGTTCGTCGACTTCACCGTCACATCCAACGAGCAGACCGTCGAGTCGCAGGTGGCCGCCGCGCGGGACGAGCGCGACAGGCTCGGGCTGTGGGGCCGCATCCTGCCGATCACGTTCACCGCGATCGGCCTGGTGGCATTGGTGGGCGGCGCGCTGTTGGGCTCGTTCAGCCTGCGCGCCGAGTCCGCGCTGATCGATCCCGGGCTGGACGAGGCTGATCGATTCTTCGGGCCACGCGGCGCCGAAAGCGATCGGGTGCCAGGGGCCGAGGCACAGACCGAGAAGCTACCGGCTCCAAGACCGTCGGATCTGCCTCCGGACAGACCAGTCTGATTCCGCGGGTTTCCGCGCCCACCCCGGCGCGATCGCTCGGCACGCCGGCGTACGCGCTGGTGCTCGCTCTGCTGGTGACGGCGCCGCTGCTGGCGCCGGGTTATCTGTTGCTCCGCGACGCGGTATCGACACCACGCTCGTACCTTTCCGATTCCGCGCTGGGGTTGTCCGAGGCGGCACCGCGGGCACTGCCACAGGACTTCTTCGTGGCACTGGCCACCGAATTGGTGGACGGCGGCGTGGTGGTGAAGGCGCTGCTGGTGGCCGGGCTGTTCCTGGCGGGCTGGGGCTCCGCCCGGCTGGCGGCGACGGTGCTGCCGGAAACCGGCATGGCCGGTCAGTGCGTGGCCGTGACGATCGCTATCTGGAATCCGTATGTCGCCGAACGACTTCTGCAGGGGCACTGGAGCCTGGTGGTGGGCTACGGCTGCCTGCCTTGGGTGGCGAACACGATGCTGCGACTGCGGACGTCCGACACCCCACCGTTCTACGAGGCGTGCGCGCTGGCATTCTGGATCGGCCTCGCGGGTCTGACCCCGACGGGGCTGATGCTGGCCGCGACGGTCGCGTTGGTATGCGTCTTCGCGCCGGGTTCGGGCCGACCGCGGTGGTGGTGCGCGGTGGTGGGGCTCGGCGCCTCAGTTCTGGTGGCGCTGCCCTGGCTGACGGCGGCGGCGATGGTCGGTTCATTGTCGTCGACGCAGGCGGAAGGTGTTGGCGCGTTCGCGGCCCGCGCCGAACCCGGCCTTGGCACGTTGGGCAGCCTGGCCAGCCTCGGTGGCATGTGGAATGCCGACGCGGTACCAGCCTCGCGCACAACACTTTTCGCGGTCGTCTCGGCTCTGGTGCTGCTGGGAGTCGTTGCGCTGGGTCTGCCAACGATCGTACGGCGCCCCGTCGCGATACCGCTGTTGATCCTCGCGGCGGTGGCGGTGGCAGTGCCTGCTGTAATGGCGACAGGACCGGGCATGGCTGCCGTAGAGGCGACAATCCGAACACTGCCCGGCCTCGGCGTGGTGCGTGACGCACAGAAGTGGGTCGCTCTCGCCGTGCCTGCCTATTCGTTGGCAGGTGCCGCAGCCGTTGCCACGCTGCGTCATCGGATTCCTGCCGCGGCGACCGCGCTGATCTGCTGTGCCGCATTGATTGCGACGTTGCCCGATCTCGCCTGGGGAGTGGGCGGCAAGGTGTCGGCCGTCCAGTATCCGCCTGGATGGGCGAATGTGTCAGCGATGATCAACGCGGACCCGCGACCCGTGGCGGTGCTGCCCGTCGACAGCATGCGCCGCTTCGCGTGGGCCGGCGATGCCCCGGCACTCGACCCACTCCCGCGCTGGGTGCGCGCCGACGTACTGACGACTGGCGACCTGACGATCGGCGGCCGCATCGTGCCCGGCGAGGGCACGCGCGCCCGCGAGGTGCAGCAATTGCTGCTGTCCGGGGCCGATCGGGACACGCTGGCAGCGGCTGGTGTCGGCTGGGTCGTCGTCGAAAACAATTGGAACACAGGATGGTCCGCGCCCGCGCTGCAGCTGCCTGTCGCCTACGGGGATGAGGACCTCACCCTGTACCGAATTGGTGGCGACCATCCGGCCGCGTCAGGCAGGGGCATCATGCTGGCCGCGCACTGGGTGTGGCTCGCGGTGCTCGCCGGGGGATTGATGGGGTGGGCGTTAGGGCTGCGGGTCAGACCACGCCGCTGACGATTCGCCCGACGTGCACGGACTCCAACACCGTTCGCATCGCGTCGGCGCTTTGCTCCCAAGAGAATTCGCCGCTGCGGGCCTGCGCTTTGGCGCCGAGCTGCTCGCGCAGCACGTGATCGGTCAGTAGGCGGTCGAGTTGGTCGACCAGATCATCGTGGTCGTTCACCAGAATCCCCGTCACCCCGTCGACGATCGAATCCGACAAGCCGCCCGAGGACCGGTAACCGATGGTTGGGACGGAGTGCTGCCCCGCCTCGGTGACCGCCAGCCCCCAGCCCTCCTTGCGCGACGGCAGCACCTGCACCCAGCCCCGCTGCAGCACAAGGTGTTTCGTCTCGTCATCGACGTGGCCGTGGAACGTCACGGCGTCGGAGATGCCCAGCAGCGTTGCGTGATCGACGAGCCGCTGTTCCCACCAGCCACCGCCGACGATGTCCAGGTGCAAGTCCGGTATCCGGGGTAGCAGCGCGGCGACGGCCTCGAGCGCGTCCTCGATCTGCTTGTGCGGCACCAGGCGTGACAGCACGACGGCGCGCGGTGTCGCCGACCGCGCGACGTCCAGCGTCTGCGCCGGCGCCTCGTCGAGTCCGTTGCGCACCACCGCGATCTGCGCCGGACGCACACCCAGACCGGTCAGGTCTCGCGCCGACGGCAGGGACACCGTGACGTACTGGTTGCGACGGTGTACCCGCGGCGAAAGCTTCGACTCCACGAACCAGCCGATCCTGCCCATCACCGGACCCGCCACCGGCCACTGCTCGCGATGGCAGTGGTGCACCAGCACCGCGACCCGTCGGCCGAAAGCCCACCGGGCCATGAAAGGCAACCCGTTCTGGGTGTCGATCACCACATCGGGCCGTGCCCGCCGCAGCGGGCCGAGACCGATCCGCGCCGCGACCATCGCCAGCCCGGCCCAGATGTAGACCGAGTAGCGGCCGCCCGCGCGGCTGAGCTGCACACCGTCTTTGACTTCGCGGCGCCGCGCACCCGGATATCGCGCGGTGCGCAGCGTCACCCTCACACCGGATTCGGCCAAGTGGGCGCCGATGCGCTCCAGATAGGCCTCGCTGCCGCCACCTTGCGGGTGGCCCGTGTCGCGCCAGCACAGCAGCAACACGGAACGCACCTGCGCACGCGAGGAGCACAGATGGGTTCCGTGGGCAGACATCCGGACCAGAGTAGCGGCTGATTAGGGTTCCTCATCGATGGTGCCTCCTCGCGCGAGCGCTCGTCGGAAGGGAGTCGCGCCCCCGTTCGCCCAGAGGGCGACGCTGTCCCGGTCGCTGCGGCTGCTCAGCCAGTTCCGCTACGAGCAGCCCGACCCGGCCCGGTTCTACGGGGCGGTGGCCGAGGACACTGCGACGATGGTCACCGATCTGTGGCGAGACGCCACGGGTACGGCGCCGACCGGCCGGACCTTGCTCGACGTGGGCGGCGGCCCAGGATATTTCGCGGCTGCCTTCACCGAAGCAGGTCTGCACTACATCGGTGTCGAACCCGATCCCAGCGAGACGCACATCGGCGCTGTCCGGGCGGCGACATCCGGCACAGCTGCGGCGTCGGTTCGTGGCACGACCACCTACGTACGGGCGTCGGGCGTGGCACTGCCGTTCGCCGATGCCAGCGTGGACATCTGCCTGTCGTCCAACGTCGCCGAGCACGTCCCGCAGCCATGGCGACTGGGCAGCGAGATGCTCCGGGTCACCAAACCCGGCGGATTGGCGGTGCTGTCGTACACGGTGTGGTTCGGCCCGTTCGGCGGCCATGAGACGGGCCTGTCCCACTACCTCGGCGGCGCCCGCGCCGCGGAGCGCTACACCCGCAAGTATGGGCATCGACCGAAGAACGACTACGGATCGTCGTTGTTCGCGGTGTCGGTATCCCAGGGGCTGGAGTGGGCGGCGAGCACCGGCGCGCTGATCGCCGCATTTCCCCGTTACCACCCACGATGGGCGTGGTGGATGACGGGTGTACCGGTGCTGAGGGAATTCACAGTGAGCAATCTGGTGCTGGTCCTAAAGCCGCGGTGAGGCCCTGAACTGGAACAGGTTCTCGTTTCGCAGGAATCTGGGTAGTGTGACGCTCATGACACAGAGCGTGGACACGGCCGGCAACACACCAGCCGCGGAGGCGGCGTATCAAACCCAGTACGACAAGCTTTTCATCGGCGGCAAGTGGGTCGAACCGTCGACCTCCGAGGTCATCGAGGTCTTCTCACCCGCGACCGGTGAAAAGGTCGGGCAAGTGCCGCTGGCCGCCGAGGCCGACGTCGACGCCGCATGCGCGGCGGCCCGCAAGGCTTTCGACGAAGGCCCGTGGCCCACAACGCCGCCCGCTGAGCGCGCCGCGGTGATCGGCCGGGCGCTCAAGCTGCTCGAGGATCGCGCCGATCTGTTCAAACATCTCCTCAAGCAGGAAACCGGCCAGCCGCCGACGATCATCGACATGATGCAGTACGGCGCTTCCGTATCGACGCTGCAGTTCTATGCGGGCGCGGCCGACAAGTACACGTGGAACGAGATCCGTGACGGCATCTACGGTCAGACGCTCGTCACCAAGGAGCCCGTCGGCGTCGTCGGCGCTGTGGTGGCGTGGAATGTGCCGCTGTTCCTCGCCGTCAACAAGCTCGGGCCTGCGCTGCTGGCCGGCTGCACCGTCGTGCTCAAGCCCGCGGCAGAGACCCCGCTGTCCACGAACGCGCTGGCCGAGGTGTTCGCCGAGGCGGGCCTGCCCGAGGGCGTGCTGTCGGTCGTCCCCGGCGGTCCTGAGACCGGCCGCGCGCTGACCGCCAACCCCGAGCTGGACAAGTTCACGTTCACCGGCAGCTCGGCGGTGGGCAAAGAGATCGGCAAGATGGCCGCCGACAAGCTCAAGCCGTGCACGCTCGAGCTCGGAGGCAAATCCGCGGCCATCATTCTGGAGGACGCAGACCTGGAATCCACGCTGCCGATGCTGGTCTTCTCAGGCCTGATGAACTGTGGGCAGGCCTGCGTGGGCCAGACCCGCATCCTCGCGCCGCGCTCGCGATACGACGAGGTCGTAGAGAAGGTGTCCGGCGCCGTCGCCGCGATGCAGGTCGGCTTGCCTGACGATCCGGCGTCGATGATCGGCCCGCTGATCTCCGAGAAGCAGCGTGAACGTGTCGAGGGCTACATCAAGAAGGGTGTCGAGGAGGGCGCGCGCATCGTCACAGGCGGCGGTCGACCCGATGGGCTCGACGGCGGCTGGTTCGTGCAGCCGACGGTGTTCGCCGACGTGGACAACTCGATGACCATCGCACAGGAGGAGATCTTCGGCCCGGTGCTGGCGATCATCCCGTTCGACACCGAAGAGGACGCGATCCGCATCGCCAACGATTCGGTGTACGGCCTGGCGGGCAGCGTGTTCACCACCGACTTCCCCAAGGCAGTCGAGATCGCCAAGAAGATCCGCACCGGTACCTACGCCGTCAACATGTACGCATTCGATCCAGGCGCGCCGTTCGGCGGTTACAAGAACTCCGGCCTCGGACGCGAGAACGGTCCGGAAGGCATCGAACAGTACTGCGAGGCCAAGAGCATCCTGCTGCCGTTCGGTTACACGCCTGAGGTATAGCCGCGCGGGTGGATGAGAACGCTCTCATCCACGGTTCCCGTTGGACTCATTTCGCTGAACCAGGCTCGACGGTGTCAGCGAAGCATGAGCGATGGGAGTACATCGATGACGGGCCACACCGCACGAAAGATGGTCGTCGTGGCGGCAGCCGTCGCCGGTCTCATGATGGGCGCAGCGGGTACCGCCGCCGCTGACCACGGCGACGACGACTTCCGATTCGACGATCACGGCCGTTTCGACGACCGCTTCTTCTTCGATCGCGGTTTCGACTGCTTCGGTCCGTTCTGCTTCGTCATCGACGACAGGCACGGCGGACCGGGTCGGCATTAGGGCACCGGATCCAACCGGTAGCCCATGCCGCGGAGGGTGACGAAGCGGTCGGCGCCCAGCTTGCGGCGCAGATACCGAACGTAGACGTCGACGACGTTGGAGCCGGGGTCGTAGTCGTAGCCCCAGACCTGGCTCAACAGTTGCTCACGTGACAGCACCTGGCCTGGGTGGCGCAAGAACGTCTCTGCGAGTGCAAACTCACGCGCCGACAAGTCGACCGACTTACCGCCAACCTGGGCTCGGCGCGTTCGCAGATCGAGTTGCAAACCACCGCATGTCAATAGCGATTCGCCCGCGGTTCGGGTCGGCGTCAGTCGCACGCGCACGCGGGCCAACAGCTCCTCGAATCGAAACGGCTTGGCCATGTAGTCGTCGGCCCCGCCCTCGAGCCCCGCGACCGTGTCGTGCACACTGCTGCGAGCGGTCAACACGATGACCGGAATTCGATGCCCCTCGGCGCGCAACCGGGCCAGCACCTCGAAGCCATCCAACTCGGGCAGGCCGATATCAAGAACCATCAAGTCGAAATCGCCGGTCGCGGCGTAGTCGTACGCCGACCGACCGTCGGTGACCGTGGTCGCCGCAAATCCGTTGGCGGACAGACCTTTTTCGATGAACGCAGCGATTCGTTGCTCATCCTCGGCGATCAGGATGTGTGTCATGGCGTCCTTGACTCACGAACGAGGGGCAGGACGACGCTGAAGGTGGCGCCGTGTCCTGGTGTGCTGTCGAGTAGAACGTCGCCGCCATGCGCGACGGCGATGGCGCGGACGATCGCCAAGCCCAGGCCGGCGCCGTCAGACCGTCGAACCGCGGTGCCCCTGGCGAAGCGCTCGAAAAGCCTCGGGCGGTCTTTGTCGCTCACGCCGGGACCCGAGTCGGTGATCCAGAACCGCAGCCAGCCGCGTTCGACGCGCGAGCCGATGGCGATCCTGTCGCCGGGAGCGGTGTACCGACAAGCGTTGTCGGCGAGGGCAATCAATGCCTGGGTGATGCGCTGCGGGTCCACGACGGCACGCACGTCGGCGACCGCCTCGACGACGAAATCGCGATCACCGAGCGCAGCGACCTTGTCGAACGTGTCGGTCGTCAACGCCGCGACGTCGACGGGTTCGGGATGCAGGAACGCCGGTTGTTCCGACTGAGCCAGCAGAAGCAGGTCGGACACCATGCGATTCATCCGCTCCAGTTCGTTGTCGACAAGGCTCACAGTCGAGGTGACATCCACCGGGTCGGTGGGATCAAGCACGTCCAGGTGTCCGCGGATGATTGTGATCGGAGTGCGCAATTCGTGGCCTGCGTCGTCGACGAATCGGCGCTGAGCCGCGACACCGTTCTCGACCCGGTCGAGCATGCCGTTGACGGTGGCGACCAGGTCGCCGAGTTCGTCGCCATCGCCCCCGCGGTGCGGGATTCGTTGCGACAGATCGGTTTCGGTGATGGTTCGCGCAGTCTCGGTGATGTCACGTAGCGGGCGGAGGATCCGACCGGCCACCAGCCACGCGGCGCCGACCGCGCCCAACAGTGTGACCGCGCCGACGATCAGCATGAGCCGGGCGGCCTCGTCGGCGTCGCGGCGTTCCACATCCGCCAGATAGGCGGCGACGATCACTCCGCGCGCCGGATCCCCCGTCAGTGTCACCGGTACAGCGGTGTACACGATCTCGCCGAGTTGGGGTTGTCGATAGGTACCCCGCGCAGGATCGGCGATCGACGCCACTCGATCGGAGAAGTCGCCATCGCCGGCCAACGTCACACGACCCTCGACCTGGGGCCTGCTCTGGGCTCGGTATTGGCCGTCGACGTAACCGAGGAACTTCTCGTTGGGCCTTGCGACGTTGTAGGCGATCGCCTCCCGAATCACTTCGTCGACGCTGGCGAAGGGTGCTCCGGTTCGCGGGTTCACGCCAGGCGCGGTCAGTTCGGCGAACTGCTGTATCTCGAACCGAAGTTCCTGCTGCATGCGGGCGTCTGTGGCGGCGATGAGCAATCGCCACGTCACAAAGGTGACCAGACCGAGCGCGGTGAACACCAACAACAGGACCCATCCGATAATTCGGGTGCGCGCTGCCGACGGATGCAGGTGGTCAGCCAGCCGACGCCGGGCACCCCCCTGTGCCGGCTCAGCCCGGGCCGCTGTTGCTGCCGCTGCGGTCTCCGCCACCGTGGCCTCCGTCGTCGCGACCTCTGTCGTCTCCACCTCTATGGTGTCCCCCATCGTCGGTCGTCTCGATCGGATCGAAGGTCGCAGGTGGCGGTGCGGGAATGTCGGTGGTGAGCGATGCCGCGCTGGTCGGCGTCACTGGCTGCGTTGCCGGGAGGGGCGGCGGTGTGGCGGGACTCGGTGGCGGTGCCGCCGTGCGCGTGCTGGTCGGTGCCTCGACGGTGATCGGCTCGAGTCGGCTGTCGTCGAACTTCGGCTGCATGCTGATGCCAACGGCGCCGACGATGCCGCCGATGATCAGCGCCCCGAGCAGAATCGTCAACGGAAGCCGCATGTCATCGAGATTTCCCACCTGCGATGACCCTCCTGTGAGACCTACATGAGAACGTTCTCATCAAATAGCCGGCTGCGGCTACCCGCCTGACAGCTGAGTTCCAGATTCGTCGGCTACCGTAACCCTCCCGTTCTCAACGTGAGGAGGACACTGTGGCGGTATCTGTCGATCTGGCCAAGTCTCTCGACAAGGCGTATGAGGACAAGGGTCTCAAGGAGATTCTCGATGCCTCGCCCGCGGCGTTGGCGGGGGTGACCGACAAGGATGCCGAGTTGCTGGCCGAAGCCTTCGGCATCAAGACCGTCCGGCAACTGGGCGAGAACAAGTTCTTCGCCGTGGCTGCCGCGCTGGTCGCGGTGGAGATCGCCGGCTAGAAGGCCTCCTCGCGGAGGTCCATCACGGTGAGGTCGACACCCTCGACAATCTTGCGTTCGGCGGTCAGGCGTGGCAACACGTTCTTCGCGAAAAAGTTTGCCACGGCGACTTTTCCGGTGTAGTAAGAGCGGTCGCGCTCGGAAACCTCGCTGTCGAGTGCGTTGAGCGCGATCTCGGCCTGGTGGAGCAACAGCCAGCCGATCAACAGGTCGCCGACCGCGAGCAGGAACCGAACCGACTCCAGCCCAAGGCGATACAGTTCGCGGGCGTTCTCCTGGGCGGACAACAGAAAGCCGGTCATGGCCGCTGCCATCGCCTGCAGGTCTGCGACCGCGGTGGCGAGAAGTGTTCGTGCATCGGCCAACTCGGCGCGCGCACTATCGCTTCCGAGGAACTCCTGGATCTGTCCCACCACGTGCTGAAGGGCCCTGCCCTGGTCGCGGGCGATCTTGCGGAAGAAGAAGTCTTGCGCCTGGATCGCGGTGGTGCCTTCATACAGTGAATCGATCTTCGCGTCGCGGATGTACTGCTCGATCGGGTAGTCCTGAAGGAAGCCCGAGCCACCGAAAGTCTGCAGCGATTCCGTCAGACACTGATAGGCGCGTTCGGATCCCACGCCCTTGACGATCGGCAGCAGCAGATCGTTGACGCGCTCAGCCATTTCGGCGTTCGCACCGGACACGATGTCGGCGACGACGACGTCCTGATGGGCGGCCGTGTACAAGTACAACGCCCGCAGCCCCTCGGCGTACGCCTTCTGCGTGAGCAGGGCGCGGCGCACGTCGGGATGGTGGACGATGGTGACGCGCGGCGCCGCCTTATCGGTCATCTGCGTCAGGTCGGCGCCCTGCACGCGGGTTTTCGCGTAGTCCAACGCATTCAGATAGCCGGTCGACAGCGTCGCGATCGCCTTGGTACCGACCATCATTCGCGCGTACTCGATGACCTTGAACATCTGCGCGATGCCGTTGTGAACGTCGCCGACCAGCCAACCGACGGCAGGGCGATCATGCTGGCCGAACGTGAGTTCACAAGTCGGGGAGACCTTCAGCCCCATCTTGTGCTCGAGGCCGGTGACATAGACCCCGTTGCGCTCGCCGCGTTCGCCCGTCTCGGGATTGAAATGGAATTTCGGCGCCACAAACAGGCTCAGGCCCTTGGTCCCCGGTCCGGCGCCCTCCGGCCGGGCCAGGACCAGGTGCAGGATGTTCTCGTACAGGTCGTCGGTGTCGCCGTTCGTGATGAACCGTTTGACGCCGTCGAGGTGCCAGGTCCCATCGGGCTGCTGGATCGCCTTGGTGCGGCCGGCGCCGACGTCCGATCCGGCGTCGGGTTCGGTCAGCACCATCGTGGCGGCCCAATTCCGCTCGGTCATCAGCGACGCCCAGTGCCGTTGTTGCTCGTTGCCGATGCCGTACAGGATGTCGGCCATGATCGGTCCGGCCAGAGACATGAACGCCGCAGGCTGGGCGCCCAGCGCCAGCTCGTTGATCGCCCAAGCCAGCATGGAAGGGGCGGGCACACCGCCGACGTCCTCGTCCAGACCGATGCGCCACCACTCAGAGTGCTGCCATGCCCGCACCGATGCCTTGAACGACGCGGGCAGGGTCACCGTGTGCGCGTCGGGGTCGAACGTCGGCGGGTTGCGGTCGGCGTCGGCGAATGATTCGGCCAATGGGCCCTCGGCCTGACGCGCCGCCTCGTCGAACATCTGTCGGACGGACTCGCCGTCGAGGTCACCGAACTCGCCGGTCGCCAGCGCCTTCTCCAGGTCGAGCACCTCGAACAGGTTGAACTCCAGATCGCGCACGTTGCTCTTGTAGTGGCCCATGCCTCGCCTTTCGTTACGGACTCACCGTGGGACTGTGGCCCACCGACGCACGTGGCTTGGTGGGCCGCGGTTGGTTCTGCGCGAAGCCTGTACAGGTTCCGAGGTGTCCGGCGACGCAGGGAACACCGTTCATCGTCGGTACGGGACCACCGGACACCACCGTCGGCGCGCCGTTATAGCCGTTTTGCTCCAACGGTTCGGCGACGACGGTCGGAGCGGAGAGAAGCGGGGCCGCGATCAAGGCGACCGCTAGTGACCTGCACAGATGCGAGCGTGCGGCCATGGCAGTCCCGCTTTCCTCGGTTTGCCGTCAGCCTACGGGCCCAAAGTACTCCTGAGCTGGGATCTCACAATTATGCTTGAGAGCATAATCTGTGAGCGGACCCGATCGCCGAGATCGGCTAACCACGGGCTTCACCTGCCGTTTACTGGCCGCAAGGTGTGACGGGGAATACATTAATTGCGCTTTTGTGTTACCGATTCTATGGTTTTTGTCATAGACAGGGAGGCACCGATGTGGATCGTTGAGGTCAACTTCGCCGGCCGCCGGTTCACCTATGAGGTGCATGGGCCCCGTCGACCGTTCTTGCACTTCAGCCCACGCAACTTCGGCTGGCGGTCGCCGCAGCTGCGTGACCCGCGCTTGGCCTGATCAGCTGGAGGTTTGCTCTGTCCACTGCGACCAAGACCAGGTCCAAGCGCGGCTCGACGCGCACCAACATGTTGATCAGCGCCGCCGAGGTGCTGCGTGAGCGCGGCGCCGCAGGCGTCACGATCGACGAGGTGCTGGCCCGCAGCGGCGCGCCGCGCGGCTCGGTGTACTACCACTTCCCCGAAGGCCGCAATCAGATCCTGACCGAGGCGCTGCAGTACGCAGGCGAGGCGCTCACGGAAGTCATCGACGGCGCCGCCGCCATGGGCGGGATGTACCTCGTCCGGCAGTTCGTCGACTTCTGGAAGGACCTGCTCGTCGAGAGCGACTTCACAGCAGGGTGCCCCGTAGTGGCCGCGGCGATCGGCTCCGCCGACGACGAACCGCAGCTGACCACTGTCGCGGGAAGCATTTTCCGCCGGTGGCGTGACGCGCTCACGCGCGCATTCATGAGCGACGGCTTCGACGAACCCTGTGCCGCGTCACTCGCCATCACGTGCATCGCCTCACTCGAGGGCGCAGTCGTGTTGTGCCGGTCCACCTGCAGCGTCGACCCGTTGCGCGACGTCGCCGAACAGGTCGAATTCCTGATCAAGTCACGGGAATTCGTCCGTCGAAATGGGCTACCCGAACATCGTTAGGCTTTACTCCAACGGGCGCAGACGAAGTCGCCGTTGACGCCGGACTCGACCAACACCCACTCGGATCGAGTCGGCAACAGCCGCGAGCCGCCGCCGAGCGAGCACGGTGTGTAAGTGACGATCATTTCGTCGATCAACCCGGCCGTGACGAACTGGGCCGCCGTCTTTCCGCCCCCGACCACCCAGACGTCCTTGCCTGCAGCCGACGACACCAGCTTGGGGTGTAACTCCGCGACGTCGCCGTCGAACACCTGCACCGGATGTTCTTCGGCGACGATCTGCGGACGGTGCGTCAGCACCCACGAGGGCTGTTCGTACATCCAGTCACCCGGATGGTTCTTGACCATCCATTCGTAGGTCGCCGACCCCATCACCAGCGCGCCAACGGATTTCATGAACGCCTCGTATCCGAATGGACCGCCGGCGTCGATGGCTCGAGACGTCAGCCAGTCCAGGCTGTCGGCCTCATCGACGATGTAGCCGTCGAGGCTGGACGCAGTGAAGTAGACGGTTGCCATCTCAATTTCCTCTCATCCAGTCCAGTGGGTCACCGCGCCCGGTGCGAACACCCTGGCGGGCCAGCATCGCGCGGGCGAGTTCGCGCCGGTGAGCCGAGTAGGTCAGCACGTGCGCGACGATGCCGTACAGCTGAAACGATTCGGGTGGTTCGCACAAGGCGTCGATGACGGTGTCGCCGAGTCGGCCGTCGGCCGCGTACTCCGATACCGTTTCGGCCCAGTGCTTTCCGAGATCAGCGTGGTGGGTTGCCAGCTGTTGGGGAGTGGTCAATGCGGGCTGTGTGGCGTCTCTGCTGGGGAAGTCTCGGCCTTCGATGGTGGCCAGCCACACTTCCTTCGTCCAGACGATCGCGCCGAGCACCGCGCCGACGCTGGGCTCGGGACCGTCCCAGTCCAGAATCACCTGTCCGGGCGAGATGTCTTGTGTCCACTGGTCTTTGGACAGTTGCATGGCCTGGTTGATCAGATAGGCGGTATCGGCGACGTCGTGGGCCACCATCAACTGGGAAATCTCGGGCTCCTTGGTGTCGCCGCCGCTGTCCAGCCACAGCGACTGAGGCGGATGGAAATGCAGGCCGTTCGGTGCGGACACCCGGAACTCGATGTCCGCGGCGCGCGACGGCGGAACACCGAAGTTGCGACTGAAGGCGCGGGAGAACACCTCGGGAGAGGACCAGCCCTCGTCGGCCGCCACGGCCGACACCGATTCGCCGCGGTGCAGGCGCCAGGCCGCGCGCTCCAGCATGATGCGGCGCCTCA
>Ga0134125_10002140_pt1 | contig 23658 bp, 22 predicted proteins | sample KB31751_FD_96464 | JGI IMG/M metagenome (GOLD analysis project Ga0134125, IMG submission 96464) | Terrestrial soil microbial communities with excess Nitrogen fertilizer from Kellogg Biological Station, Michigan, USA - KB3-175-1 | ecosystem: Environmental > Terrestrial > Soil > Unclassified ...
CCCATCGCCGCGGTCGTCTGCACCTTCAGCGCGAGGAACTTGCCGTCCTTGTCGAGTGCCAGCTCGGCGTGCGTCACGTGGTCGCGGCCGTGCGCGTCGGCGAGGAACGATTCACTGCGCTCGGCCACCCACTTGATCGGCCGGCGCACGTGCTTCGCCGCCCATACCAGCGCGGTCTCCTCGGGATAGAGGTAGATCTTGGAGCCGAAGCCGCCGCCGACGTCGGGCGCGATCACGCGCACCTTGTGCTCGGGCAGCCCGAGCACGAACGCCGTCATCAAAAGGCGCTCGACGTGCGGGTTCTGGCTCGTCACGTAGAGCGTGTAAGCGTCATCGGCGGCGTTGTACGCGGCGTTGGCGGCGCGCGGCTCGATCGCGTTGGGAATCAGGCGATTGTTGACGATGTCGATCTTCGTCACGTGCGCCGCCTTGGCGAATGCGGCGTCGACGGCGGCCTTGTCGCCCAGCGCCCATGTGTAGCACTTGTTGCCCGGCGCCTCGGCATGGATCTGCGGCGCGCCGGCTTTCAGCGCATCGACCGGGTTGACGACGGCCGGCAGCACGTCGTAGTCGACCTCGATCATCTCGGCGGCGTCCTTCGCCTGCGTGATCGATTCGGCGACGACGACGGCGACGGGATCGCCGACGTAGCGCACCTTGCCGCTCGCGAGCACCGGATGCGGTGGCTCGTTCATCGGCTTGCCGTCGGTGCCGGTGATGAGCCAGCCGCAGGGCAGGCCGTTGACCCCTTTCAGGTCCGCCGCCGTGTAGACGGCGAGCACGCCCGGCGCCTTGGCGGCGCTGGCCGTGTCGATGCCGCGGATCGTCGCGTGCGCATGCGGCGAGCGCAGGAACGTCGCGTAGGCCTGGTGCGGCAGCGTGACGTCGTCGGTGTACTGGCCGGTGCCGGTGAGGAAGCGCGCGTCTTCCTTGCGCAGCACGCGCTCGCCGATCACGCCCTTGTCATTCGCCCCCATGGCGCGCCTCCTGTCCCATCGCCGCGGCGCCCTGCTTCACCGCCTTGACGATGTTGTGATAGCCGGTGCAGCGGCAGAGATTGCCCTCGAGCTCGGCGCGTATCGTCGCCTCGTCGGCATGCGGATGGCGCGCACAGAGGTCGAGCGCGCTCATCACCATGCCCGGCGTGCAGAAGCCGCACTGCAGGCCGTGGCACTCGCGGAACGCCGCCTGCATCGGATGCAGCTCGCCGTCGGTCGCGAGGCCCTCGATCGTCAGCACCTTGGCGCCCGCCGCCTGCATCGCGAGCACGTTGCAGGACTTCACCGCGCGGCCGTCGAGGTGCACGGTACAGGCGCCGCACTGCGCGGTGTCGCAGCCGACGTGGACGCCGGTGAGGCCGAGGTTCTGCCGCAGGAAATCGACGAGCAAGGTGCGCGGGTCGATCGTCGCGCTGACGGCCTTGCCGTTGACGGTCAATGACAACGTGGCGGACACGGGGATCTCCTCCGGATTGCGGCCCGCTCGTCGCGGCGCGATCGTCGCGCGAAGGTGGCCTGGGTCGTGCGGCCGCTGTGCGATGCGGCCGCGTGCCGAACGATCATACTGCCGCTGCCGGGAGGCGGCAATGTGTGGGGGCGCGCGGCAATCGGCGGCGGCGCGCATCGCGCGTCCGCCCCGCGCACGATCAGTCGTTGTCGCCCTTGCAGTCGGCCGGCTCGGCCGCGTGGATCGGCTTCACGTCGACCGCGCGCCAGCCGCCGCCGTCGCGGACCTCGAGCGCCGCAATGCCGCCGAGCGACGCGCTGGTGTAGCCGCCCGGCGCAGGCGCGTCGAATTTCACCATCAGGCAACCCGGTTGCGTCCTGAAGATCCGTCCGGTTCGCCACGCGTCGCCAAGACCGCTCGCCCGCACGCGCACCTCGTTGCCGGCGGCAAGCGTCGCGGCGAATGCGACCCCGGCAACGAGACTCGTGGTGACGAACAACGCCCGACGCACCCATCCGCGCATCAATAAATCCCCGCGACGTAGTTGGCGACGTCGAGGATATCGTCGTCGGACATCGTGGATGCGACGCTCGTCATGTTGCCACCGTCGTTGTTGCGCGTCTTGGCCTTGAAATCCCTGAGCTGCTTGACGATGTAGTCGTACTGCTGGCCGGCGACGCGCGGGATCTCGTTCTGGCCGGCGAAGCCGCCGAGGTGGCACATCGTGCACAGCGACGACGCGGCGATCTTCTCGCCCTTGGCCGCGCGCGCCGGATCGGGCCTGAAGCCGGTCGATTTCGGCTTCTGCTCGGCGAAGTACTGCGCGAGCGCCATCATCTCGTCCTTGGTGAGTCCCTCCGCCTGCGGCGACATCAGCGGATCGCTGCGCCGCTTCTCCTGGAAGTCCTTGAGCTGCGTGTAGATGTACCGGAACGTCTGGCCGGCGAGGATCGGGAACGCGCCCGAGGCCGAGTTGCCCTCGGGGCCGTGGCATGCGGCGCACTGCGCGGCCCTCGGTGGCGGCGCCGCCGACTGCGCGATGCACGTGGCGGACGCGGCGGCGAGCGCCGTGCCGGCAACGGCGACCAGGAGGGTGCGCATTGCGTGGATCACTCGTCGCTCCGTCGCCCTCGCGGGCAACAAAAAGGGAGGCGCGTCACCGCGCCTCCCCGATGACGTTGCCGCGCGCTACAGCGCGAACACGAACACGCTGTTGCCGCGCTTGAAATCGAGCTGCGTGTTGCCGCCGGCGGCGACGGCGATGTACTGCTTGCCGCCGACCATGTACGACACGGCGGGCGCGTTGACGCCTGCGCCGCAATTGTAGCTCCACAGCGTGTGGCCGTTCTTCGCGTCATAGGCCCTGAACCAGCCGTTGCCCTCGCCGTTGAACACGAGGCCGCCCGCGGTGGCGAGCACGCCGCCGATCAAGGGCTGCGGCGTCTTCACGCCCCATGCGACCTTGCCGGTGTTCAGATCGACGGCGACGAGCCGTCCCCACTGCTCCTCGCTCGGGATCGTCTTGAATGCGCCGCCGAGCCAGAGCTTGCCGCCGGGATAGGGCGCCGCCTCGACCTGGTAGGTCATCGGCTGGTGCAGGTTCGCCGCGAACGCGTAGTGCGTCTTCGGGTCGACCGCCATCGGCGACCATTCGACGCCGCCGTTGGCGCCGGGCAGCATCCGCGCGCCGGTGGCGGTCGGTAGCGTCCACATGTTCTCCTGCGGGATCATCGCCTCGGAGAAGCGGATGATCTTGCCGGTCTCGCGATCGTGCACGTACACATGGCCGGTCTTGCCGCCATGCACGACGACGTCGACCATCTTGCCCGACGCGTCCTTGGCCTGCGTGAGAATCGGCGCGCTGACGGCGTCGAGGTCCCACACGTCGTGCGCGACGTACTGCGAATGCCACTTGTACGCGCCGGTGTCGAGGTTCACCGCGACCATCGAGTCGGTGTACAGGTTGTCGCCGGGGCGGATCGCGCCGTACAAGTCGGGCGACGGGTTGCCGGCGACGAAGAAGATCGTGCGCGTCTTGAGGTCGACCGCGGGCGTCATCCACACGCCGCCGCCGAGCGTCTGGTAGAACTCGCCGCCCTTTTCCGCGAGGTCCTTCTTCTCCTGCGCGATGTCGCGATGCATGTCGCGGCCGGTCGCGTCGTTGACGGCCCACACGCCCTCGTGGCCCTTGTCGGGAATCGTGTAGAACGTCCACAGCTCCTTGCCGTCGGCGGCGTTGTAGGCCTTGACGAAGCCGCGGATGCCGTACTCGCCGCCGTTGGTGCCGATCAGCACCTTGCCGTCGACGAACACCGGCGCCATCGTTTCAGAGTAGCCCTTCTCCGGATCGGCGATCTGCGTCGACCATGCGATCGCGCCGGTCCTGGCGTCGAGCGCGACGAGCTTGGCGTCGAGCGTGCCGAGGTAGAGCTTGCCGTCGCCGATCGCCACGCCGCGATTGTTCGGGCCGCAGCAGAACGTCGTGATCGGCCCCATCTTGTGCTTGTAGTGCCAGTACTCCTCGCCCGTCGCCGCGTTGATCGCGTAGACGTGGTCGTACGAGGTCGTCAGGTACATCACGCCGTCGATGACGATCGGCGAGGTCTCCATCGACTCCAGGACCTCGGTCTGGAACACGAACGCCGGCCGCAGGCCCTTGACGTTGCGCGTGTTGATCTGCGAAGCCGCCGCGTAGCGCGAGTTCGTGTAATCGCCGTTCGAGTGCAGCCACGCGCCGCCGTTCTTCGCGGCGTCGTTGAGCATCGCCTGCGACACGGCGATATTCGCCTTGATGTCCGCCGCCTTCTTCGTGGCGCCGCCGGCGATCTCGGCCTGCGCGGCCGCGGCAGTGGCGAACGCGACGAGCGACGCGGCGAGCGCCGCGCGCACGAGCCTGTGATGGACGCGAATCATGTCTGGCCTCCGGAAACTGGTTGGACGGGGCGTACCCTTGATCGGAACCGTGTGACCCTTGCCGTGACCTTTCCCGCGGCCCCTGCACCGCGGCGAACCGATGCGTTATAGTCCTTTGCCGAAGTTGTTGCAAACAACTTCATTGTGCAACGCACAAGCCTCTGCGGAGCGCCCCTGATGACGACTCTTGCCGCACGGATCGCACTGGCCATCCTCGCATTCGCCTGCGCAGGCGCCTGTCGCGCGCAGGCCGGTTTCGACGAATCGGCCAGCGCCCGGTTGCTGATGGCCGCGCGCGCCAACGACCTCGCGGCGGTCGATCGCGCGCTCGCCGACGGCGCCTCGGCGAACGCCCGCAACCGCATCGGCGAGACCGCGCTCCTGAGCGCGCTCAAGCGCAACCAGGGCGTGCTGGCACGGCGGATGGTCGACGCCGGCACCGACGTCAATCTCGCCGCGATCAACGGCACGACGCCGCTGATGGCCGCGGCTTATTCGGGCGATGCGCCGATGGTCGACCTCTTGATCGCGCGCCATGCGTCGGTCGATGCGGTCGACCGCATCGGCAAGACGGCGCTGATCTATGCCGCGGGCGAAGGCCACGCGGCGGTCGTGAAGGCGCTGCTTGCGCAAGGGGTCGACGTCAACCGCCGCTACGCCAACGACCTGACGCTGCTCATGTGGGCGGCGGGCTACGGCCGCGAAGACGTCGTGGTGCTGCTGCTCGCCGCCGGCGCCGACCCGGCGCTGAAGGACAACCGCGGCAAGACCGCCGCCGACATCGCGCGCGACGGCCACTACGACGCGACGTTGGCGCGGCTCGCCTCGCGCGGAGGCACCTGAGCCCGCGCCGCGGCGCCCGCGCGCCGCGGCCACATCCGCTCGATGACGCCGTCGCGCGCGAGCGCGTGCCTCATCGCGGCGGCGACGTGCACGGCGATCGTCGCGACGAGCACCGTCGCCACCGCGGCGTGCGCGCTTGACAGTTCCGCCTTGAGCGCGTCGTGCCGCGCCATCAACGGCGGCAGCGTGGTGCCGAAGAGCCGCACCGGGTAGCCGCTCGCCGCGGAGCCCAGGAAGCCGATGATCGGTTGCGCGATCAGCGCGAGATAGAGGATCGCGTGCGACGCGCGGGCGCCGAGCGCCTGCCACCGCGGCATCGGCGGCAGCGGCGGCGGGCGATGCGTGAGCCGCCAGCCGAGCCGCACCATCACCAGCCCGAGGATCAGCATGCCGAGCGACTTGTGCAGGTTGAACGCGTCGACGCGCGGGCCGACCGGCTGCTTGGGGATCGTCTGCATCCATACGCCCCACGCGAGTTGCGCGAGGACCAACGCGGCGACGAGCCAGTGCAGCGCGATCGCGGTGCGGGTGTAGCGGTCCGGACGGTCCATGCGAGCCCCCGTCGACTCGTCGAGTCGCATCAGAATGCCACGGTGCCCGATACACCGGCAAACCAGTTGCGCCCCGGCGCCGGCTCGAAGAAGCGCCCGTTGGTGTCGCCGACGATCACCGAGCCCGCGTAATTCCGGTCGGTGACGTTGTTGAGGCGGGCGAACGCGCGCCACAGCACGCCGCCGGCGCGCTGCTGCACGCCCACGCGCACGTTGCCGATCGCGTAAGCGGGTGCCGCGTCGCTGTTGCGCTCGTTGACGTAGATCTTGCCGGATGCCTGTACCTCGCCCGCGACCTCGAGCCACGGCAGCGAGGTGGGCGTCCACGCGAGCTCCCCATAGGCCGTGTAATCGGGGACGCCGGGCAGCGTGTTGCCCGCAGGCAGCACGACCGGCGGCGAGCCGGTCGAGATCGCGTCGGTGAACTTCGCGTCGAGCCAGGTCAGCGCGACGTGAGCGCGCAGGCCATTCGAAAACGCGCCGTCGTATTCGAGCTCGGCGCCCCGCCGCCGCGTGTCGCCGCCGTTCTTGTACGTGGTGCGGCCGCCGGTTGCGGCATCGACGACGATCTCGTTCGCGGTGTCAGCCTGGAAAAGCGCGAGGTCGATGCGCTGGTTCGACGCGAACACGCTCTTCAATCCCATTTCGAACGCCTTGCTGGTCGAGGGCGCGAGGTTGAAGTTGAGGCCGGGGCCGTCGCTGCGATAGGCGATCTCGATCAGCGTCGGCGTCTCGAAGCCCTGCCCGTAGTTGGCGTACAGGTTGAGCGTGTCGCTCGCATGCCAGAGGAGTCCCGCGACGGGCACGCCCTTGGCGTAGGTTCGCGCGCCGCTGTCGTCGGGATTCTGCGCGGTGATGAAGTGGTCATTCGACTCGAAGCGCACGGTGTTGCCGCGCAGGCCCGCCGTCAGCGCAAGCTCGCGCGTCAGGTCCCATTGCAACTGAGCGTACGCCGCGCTCGACGCGATCTTGTCGGTCTCGTCGCGCTGCAGGTTGCCGAGGTTGCCCTGGTTGTTGACGTAGCCCTTGCGCGCTTGGTCCTGCGACTCGTATTCGACGCCGGCGACGAGCGTCAGCGTGTCGGCGATGCGCCGCGTGTAGCGCAGCGACGCGCCGCCGAACGTGCTGTAGAGGTCGGTGACGCCGCCCGACGACAGCGGCGTGTTGCCGGTCAGCGCGAGGTACTGCCGGACGCCGCGCTGCCCGCCGTAGGCGACGCCCTTGAGCGACGACACGCTGTCGAGGTCGTCGTCGATCGTGACGCCCACTTGCTGCTGGCTGATCGACTTGCGCGTGTCGAACAGGCTCGACGCAGGGTCGGACTGGCGCGGGTCCGCCTGCCACTGCGCGCGGGTGAGCCCGAGCGGGTCCTGCGAATCGGGTTGCGACTGTGTCGTCGCGAGGACCGTCGTGCGCACGCCCGGCGCGGTCCCGAACGTGAGCTTGGCGACGCCGAGGTCGCGCGACGCGGCGCTGTGATCGCGATAGCCGTCGGTCTGGAAGTGACTGGCGGCCGCGACGTAGCCGACGCCGTTCGCGAGGCCGTTGGCCTTGACGCCCGCCGTGAATTGGCCGTAGCTGCCGAAGCCGAGGTTGCCATAGAGGGTCGCCGGTGCGCGGCCGTCCTCGGTGAACACGCTGATGACGCCGCCCGAGGCGTTCCCGTACAGCGTCGAGAACGGGCCGCGCAGGATCTCGATCCGCTTGGTGGCGAGCAGCATGAAGCTGCCGGTCTGGCCCTGCCCGTCCGGCATCGTCTGCGGGATGTCGTCCTGGTAGAGACGGATGCCGCGCACGCCGAACTGCGCGCGCGCACCGAAGCCGCGCGAGCTGATCTGGATGTCCTGCGCGTAGTTCTGGCGGTTGTTGGCGACGATCCCGGGCGCGCGCAACAGCGTTTCGGACAGGTTGACCATCGGCTGGCCGTCCTGGATGGTCGCCGCGTCGATCGTCGAGATCGACGCCGGCGCGTCGAAGCTGCGCACCGCGCTTCGCGTCGCCGTGACGACGATGGGATCGAGCGTGACGGTCGGCGCGGGCTGCGCGAACGCCACGACGGGCGCGGCGAGTGCCGCGATCGCCAGCCTGCGCGCAACGCGCGGCGTGCATAATGCCGGCGCGGGCGTGAACGCAACAGGACGTCGGCGGTCGAAGCGCATCGGGTTCCTCGCGCGGTAGCCGCCGGTGGGCGACGTCGTCCGCAACCGCCAATCGCGTCGGCGGCCCGCGCATTATTGCAAAGAAGCCGCCCGCCCGGAGATTCGACATGACCCTCGCACGTGTTGTCGTCGCATGTTGCGCCGGCTGGCTGGCGGCCGCCGCCGGCGCGGCCCCGCTCGCCTACGTCTCGAACGAGGGCTCCGGCAGCGTGTCGGTGATCGACACGGCGACCGACAAGGTCGTCGCGAACTGGGCGCTCGGCGGCAAGCCGCGCGGCATCGCCGTCGCGCACGATGGCAAGACGCTGTACCTCTCCGACCAGGACCAGAACGCGCTCGTTGCCGTCGACACGGCGACCGGCAAGGCGACCAAGACGGTGCCGCTCGGCAACTCGCCCGAAGCGATTTACCTGTCGCAGGACGGCAAGTGGCTGACGGCCGCCGTCGAGGAGGACAACACGGTGGCGATCGTCGATACGGCGACGTTGACCGTCGTCAAGCGCGTGAAGACGCGCGGCAAGAATCCCGAGCACGCGGTCTGGAGCCCCGACGGCAAGTGGATCTATGCGAGCGCAGAGGAGGCGGACTCGGTCGACATCATCGACGTCGGCAAGGGCGAGGTGGTGAAGTCGGTGAAGGTCGGGAACCGCCCGCGCGGCATCGGCTTCTTGCCGGATGGCTCTCGCGCGTACGTCGCCGCCGAGAACGCCGACACCGTCAACGTGTTCGACGTGGCGACCGGCGAGGTGATCGCGCGGATCAAGGCCGGCGCGCGCTCGAACGGCATCAAGGTGCATCCGGACGGCAAGCGCGTGTTCGTCACCTCCGGCGGCGAAGGCACGGTGCAGGTGATCGACACCGCGACCAACGCGATCGTCGCGAAGATCGCCGTCGGCAAGCGGCCGTGGAACATGGCCCTCACGCCCGATGGCGGCAAGCTCTACGTCGCCTGTGGCCGCTCCAACCAGGTCACGGTCATCGACACCGCCACCAACACCAAAATTGCCGACGTCGACGTCGGTGCGCTGCCATGGGGCGTGGCGATTCCTTGAGGCGCCGGCTCGGCGCGCCGGTTGGGGCGCGCCGTTCCCGATGACCCCGTTGCGCACGCGCCGGCGCACGCTCGCCGCACTCGCCGCGCTCGCCGCGGTGCCGATGCTGCCCGCACGCATTCGGGGCGCAGGCGCCGCGGCGCCCCCACGCGAGCTTTGCGCGAACGGCACGTCGTTCGAGCGGCCGCTCGCGATGCCCGGTCGCGACGGCTTCATGGGCTACTACGACGTGCGCGAAGGCTTCGCGGTGCGCGCGGCCGCGGTGGCTGGCGGACCGATGCCGCTCGGCTACGTCATTGACGAGCACGGCCGACAATGGCGCAACCCGGTGCTCGTCGTGCCGCGCGGCACCGCGATGCGCGTGACGCTCGACAACGCGATCGACGCGCCGACGATCGTGCATTGGCACGGGCTCACGGTCGACAGCCGCAACGATGGCAACGGTTTCCGGCTCGCGGCGCCGGGCGCGAAATTCGACTACGCCTTTCCGGTCGCCAACCGCGCCGGCACGTACTGGTATCACCCGCATCCGCACGGGCTGACCGCAGGCCAGGCGCATCGCGGGCTGTTCGGCGTGATGCTCGTCGACGACGCGGAGGATCGCGCCCTTGCGGCCGCGCTCGGCACGACGCGCGGCGACACCGACCTCGTGCTCGCGCTCTGCGACCGGCGCAGCGACGCGCGCGACCGCTACGCGCCGGCCCGGGACGACCTCGTCAGCGGCTATCTCGGCGACGAGATGTTGGTCAACGGCACGTCGCGGCCGTACCTCGACGTCGGAACCCGCGGCTACCGGCTACGCATCGTCAACGCCGCCAATGCGCGCACGTTCCGGCTCGCGTTTCGCGGCGACGACGGCGCGGTGCTGCCATTCACGCTGCTCGGCACCGACGGCGGGTTGCTGGCACGGCCGCTCGCGTGCCGCGAGGTGTTCGTCGCATCGGCGGAGCGCATCGACGTGTGGATCGACTTCGCCGGGCGCGCGCTCGGCGACTCGGTCGTCATGGAATCGCTGGCCTTCGACCCGATGCACGGGGAGCGGCACGGCGGCCATTCCGCGCCGGCGCCGGCCGGCGCCGCGACACCGGCACCCGCCGATGGCGCCGCGGCGATGACGCATGGCGCGCAGGCGATGCCGGGACCAGCGACCGCGGATCAGGAAGCGATGGCACATGGATCGCACGCGATGCCGATGACAGCGCCCGACGCGTTGCCCGCCGCGCTCGGCGACGGCGTTCGCCTGTCGCTGCTGCAATTTCGCGTCCGCAGGCGCACGCCGGCATCGCCGCCGCCACCCACGACATTGTCGTCGCTGCCGTCACCGCCCGCGACGGACGGCGACGCGGTGCCATTCCGCCTGTCGTTCGCCAAGGACCGCTGGCGCATCAACGACCAGGTCTTCGACATGGCCGCCGAGCCGCTCGTCGTGCCGCGCAACACCGTGCAGACGTGGCTGTTCCGCAACTACTACACGAGCATGCCGCACCCGATGCACCTGCACGGCTTCGGCTTTCGCGTGATCGCGCGCGAGCAGAGTCCCGACTTCCTCGCCCCGCTCGCGACCGACAACAAGGGACGGCTGCCGACCGATCTCGGCGTCAAGGACACGGTGCTGGTCTGGCCGGGCGAATCGGTGCGCGTGGCGATCGATTTCGCGTGCACGTTCCCCGGCCCGCAGGACTACCTGCTGCACTGCCACAACCTCGAGCACGAGGACGGCGGGATGATGATGAAGGTGCGCGTCGCCTGACGCACGCAGGCGGAGACTGCGGCTAGCCGGCCGCGCCGCGCGCGGATCGCGCGTCGGCACGCGTGCCGAGCGGACCTTCGAAGCCGGTGACGCGCGGCAGCGCGAGGACCACCGCCAGCGTCACGACGGCGATCATCGCCATCGCCACGAGCAGCGCCGAGAAGCCGGCGGCCTTGACGACCGGCCCCAGCAGCCAGACGGCAATCGAGCTCACGCCGAACGACACGGTGAGGCGCATGCCCGACACGCGCGAGCGCATACGGTCGTCGACGTAGCGGACGATCATCGCGTCGGTGAACGGAATGGCGCCGAACACGGCGACCATGAACAGGATCATCAGCGCGTACAACGCCCAGCCCTGCGCCGACGCGGCCAGGAAAAAGAGCGGCGGCTGCACGGCGACGATGCCGGCGTACAGGAACTTGAGCGGCACGCGGTCGATCAGGCTGCCGACGATGAGCTGCGCGAACGACGCCAGCACGTAGACGCCGGCGAGCATGAAGCCGAGCCGCGCGGGGTCGTCGATGATGCCGGCAAAGCGCTCGCGCAGCAGCTCGCCGTTGCCGTTGGTCGCGAAGTTGAACAGCAGGCTCGCCGTGATCGACGCGATCGTGATGACGAGGAAGATGCGCGCGAAAAGCGCCGGCGGCAGCTCGACGTGGGTGGCCTTGCGCTGCGACGGCGGCTCGGTCTCGGCCGGCGTCACGTACGCGAACGCGAGGCCGCACAGGAGGGCGAACGCGCCGGGCACCGCGAACGCCGCGCGCCAGCCGGCGTACTTGACGAGCAGGCCCGTGACCACCGCGGCGCCAGCAACGCCGAGGTTGCCGGCGAGGCCGTTGAAGCCGATCGTGCGGCCCGGGCGCGTGCTGTGCCGCACCAGCATCGGGATGCCCACCGGGTGATAGATCGCCGAGAACGCGCCGAGCAGCGTCAGCGCCGCGCCGAGCTGCCACGCGTTGCGCGTCAGCGCGGCGACGATCGACGCGGCGCCGATGCCGAAGAAGAACACCAGCATCATCCGCCGCCGCCCCCAGTGGTCGCCGAGCTTGCCGGCCGGCAGCGAGCCCAGGCCGAACAGCGCGAACGCACCCACGCCATAGGGCATCAGGTCTTCCCAGCGCGCCATGCCGAAATCGGCAGCGATCGCGCCGATGGCGGAGGCGAAGATCAGCAGGAAAAGATGGTCGACGAGGTGCGCGAGGTTGAGCAGCAACGCGGTCGGGCGCGACGTCACGGCAGGATCAGGTCGCGAACAGCGCGTTGATGTCCGCGAAGGCCTTGAACTCGAGCGCATTGCCGAACGGATCGAGCAGGAACATCGTCGCCTGCTCGCCCGGCTGGCCCTTGAAGCGCACGTACGGCTCGATGACGAAGCGCACGCCGCCGTCCGTGAGCTTCGCCGCGAGCGCTTCCCACGCGGGCATGTCGAGCACCGCGCCGAAGTGCCGGACCGGCACGTTCTGGCCGTCGACCAGGCTCGTCGCGTCGGTCATGGCGCGCGCGTCGACCTTGTGCGCGACGATCTGGTGGCCGAAGAAGTCGAAGTCGACCCAGTCATCGGAGCTCCGTCCTTCCGGGCAGCCGAGGAAGTCGCCGTAGAAAGCGCGCGCGCCGGCGAGGTCGTTGACGGGAAACGCGAGGTGAAAGCGCGGGTACGGCGTGGTGGGCAGGTGCGTCGTCATGGCGCCCATTCTAGCGCTGCCACGGCAGCCGATCGAGGTCGACGTTGCCGCCCGAGACGATGATGCCGACGCGCTTGCCGTCGATCGGATAGCGCTTCTCGAGCACGCAGGCGAGCGGCACGGCCGACGAGGGCTCGACGACGACCTTGAGCCGTTCCCACATGAGCCGCATCGCCGCGACGATCGCCTCCTCGCTGCAGGTTTGCAGGTCGTCGACGTGCGCGCGGATCGCGTTGAACGTGCGCGGCAGCAATGCCGTGCGCAGGCCGTCGGCGATCGTCGCCGTGGGCATCACCGGCTCGATGTGCCCGGAGCGGAAGCTCGCGGCGGCGTCGCCCGCGTTCGCGGGCTCGGCGCCGTAGACGCGGATCGACGGCTTGATCGCCTTCGCGGCGATCGCCGTGCCCGACATCAGCCCGCCGCCGCCGCAAGGTGCGATCACCGCGTCGAGGTCCGGGTGCGCTTCGACGAGCTCGAGGGCGACGGTCGCCGCGCCGGCGATCACGTCGGCGTTGTCGAACGGATGGATCAGTGCGGCGCGGTGCTCGCGCTGCAGCGCGGCGCAGGCTGCCTCGCGCGCCGGCACCGTCGGCGCGCAGAAATGCACGCGGCCGCCAAAGCTCTCGACGTTGGCGACCTTGATCGCCGGCGCGTTGTCGGGCATCACGATGTACGCAGGGATGCCGCGCGCGCGCGCCGCGAAGGCGAGCGCCGCGCCGTGGTTGCCCGACGAATGCGTGACGACGCCGTGCGCGGCCGCCGCGGCGTCGAGCGCGAACACCGCGTTGCAGGCGCCGCGCGCCTTGAACGCACCGACCTTCTGCAGGTTCTCGCACTTGAAGACGAGCGCGGCGCCGGCGAGCACGTCGAGCGCGTCCGAGCGCAGCACGGGCGTGCGCAGCACGTGCGGGGCGATGCGCGCGGCGGCGGCGCGGATCGCGGCGAGGTCGGGCAGCGAGGGAGAATCGGCCGTGGTCATCAGGTCACCGAGAAGCCACCGTCGACGAACAGCGTCTGGCCGGTGATGTAGGCGGCGGCCTCGCTCGCGAGGAAAAGCGCCGCGCCCGTGAGGTCGTCAGGAACGCCATTGCGGCCGACCATCGTGCGCGCGGCAAGCGCCTTGGCGCGCGCGGGATCGGCGAGCACGGCGGCCGTCATCGGCGTGGCGACGAGTCCCGGCGCGATCGCGTTGGTCGTCACGCCCGCCGCCGACCACGCCTCGGCCATCGAGCGCGTCAGCGCGGCGAGACCACCCTTGGATGCGCCGTAGATGCCACTGTGGTTGAATGCGCGCGACTGCTGCTGCGACGTGATGTTGAGGATGCGCCCGAAGCCGGCGGCCAGCATCGCCGGCGCGAGGCGCTGCGCGAGCACGAGCGGGGCGACGAGGTTGATCGCGAGCGTGGAGTCGATGTCGCCGGCGGTGAGCTCGAGGATCGGCTTGCGGATGTTGATGCCGGCGGCGTTGACGAGGATCGACGGCGCGCCGAATGGCTGCGCTGCCGCGTCCGCGAGGCGCTCGGCGCCGTCGCGCGAGCCAAGGTCGGCGGCGACCGCGACCGCCGCGCCGCCCGTGGCGCGGATCGCATCGGCGACGCTCGCAAGCACGTCCGCGCGGCGCGCCGCGAGCACGACGCTCGCGCCGGCGGCGGCGAACGCGTGCGCCAGCGCGCGGCCGATGCCGGAGCTCGCGCCGGTGACGAGCGCCACACGCCCGTCGTGCCGCAGCGAGGTCGCGATCACCCGAACACCGTCCGCGTCACGCGGGCAGGAGTCGATGCGCGTCCAGCGCAGACCCGCGCACCCGCAGGATCACGTTCCCCGTCCCGCCTCATTGCACGTCGATGACCAGCAGGAGCTCGGTCTGCGCAACCGGCGCGAAGCTGCGGCGATGCGCGGGGCACGGGCCGTGGCGCGCCAGCGCGCTGCGATGCTCGGGCGTCGCATAGCCCTTGTGCTGGGCGAAGCCGTAGTGCGGATACGCGCGGTCGAGCTCGCACAGCATCGCGTCGCGCGCGGTCTTGGCGAGGATCGACGCCGCGGCGATCGCCGCGTGGAGCGCGTCGCCGCCGACGAATGCGTGCGCCGGACAGGCGAGCTCGGGACAGCGGTCGCCGTCGATCCACGCGGCGTCGGGGGCGACGGCAAGCGCCTCGACGGCACGCTTCATCGCGAGCATCGACGCCCACAGGATGTTGAGACGGTCGATCTCCGCCACGTCGGCAACCGCCACCGCCCAGGCGATCGCGCGATCGCGGATGCGCGGCGCGAGCCGATCGCGCTGGATTTCGGAGAGGAGCTTGGAATCGCGCAGGCCGCGCACCGGGCGCGCCGGGTCGAGGATCACCGCCGCGGCCACGACGGGGCCCGCCAGCGGGCCGCGCCCCGCCTCGTCGACGCCGGCGATCAGCACCGCGCGCCCGCCTTCGCGAGCTCGGCCATCACCGCGGCGGCGACGAGACGCGGCGAATCGGCGGCGAGCGCGCACGCGAAGCCTGCGAACACCGCGTCGAGGCGCCTGCGCGTCAGCGCGTCGTCGAACAAATTGATCGCCGCGCGCGCGAGGTTGACGGGCGTGGCATCGTCCTGCAAGAGCTCCGGCACGACGAAGCGTCCGGCGATCACGTTCGGTAATCCGACATAAGGCAGCAGCAGTTTGCGGGCGACGATCCGCGCCGTCAATGGCGCGACCTTGTAGAAGATCGCGTGCGGGCAGCGCGCGAGCGCGGCCTCGAGCGTCGCCGTCCCCGACGCGACCAGCGCGACGTCCGCGGCGCGCAGCGCATCGTCGGCGTGGCCGTACATCAGCGTGATCGGCAGGCTCTCGGCGTCCTCGTCGTGGATCGCCTGGCGCATCTGCTCGCGCGTCGCGCGCGACGCGAGCGGCATCAGGAACTGCGCGTCGGCGCGCGCCTCGGCGATGAGACGCGCGGCGCGCAGCAGCAGCGACGCGTGCATGTCGACCTCCGATGCGCGGCTCCCCGGCAGGAGCGCGAATACCGGCGTCGCGGGCTTCAGCTTGAACGTCTCGCGCGCCTCGCGCCGCGACGCGGGCGTCGCCGCCGCGCGCGCGAGCGGGTGGCCGACGAAGTCGACGGCGAGGCCGGCGTCGCGATAGAGCGCCGGCTCGAACGGAAACAGCGCGAGCAGGCGATCGGCGGCGCGCGCGATGCCGCCGATGCGCTCGCGCCGCCACGCCCACACCGACGGGCTGACGTAGTGGATGGTGCGCACGCCACGCGCCTTGAGTCGGCGCTCGAGGCCCAGGTTGAAGTCGGGCGCGTCGACGCCGATGAAGAGCGGCACGCGCCGGCGCAGGAGCTCGGCGCCGAGCGCGCGGCGAATGCGCACGAGCTCGGGCAGGTGCGCCGCCACCTCGACGAAGCCGCGCAGCGCGAGCTTCTCCTGCGGCACCAGCGATTCGCAGCCCGCCGCGAGCATCTTCGGGCCGGCGATGCCGACGAAGCGGATCGCCGGATTGTGCGCGCGCACCGCGCCGATCAGCTCGGCGCCGAGCACGTCGCCCGAGGCCTCGCCCGCGACGATGCCGATCACCGGTGCGGCGACCGCGGCGGCGCGATCGATCGCGGCGGCGATGTCGCTCGCCCCCATCAGCGCACGATCCCGCGTCCCGGCATCGCCAGGAACGCGGCGAGCGGCGCGAGGACCGGCTCGGACGCCGCGCGCGCGGCGATCTCGGTCCGCGCGTCATCGAGCGCGAGGCCTTGCCGGTACAGCGTCTTGTACGCGCGCCGCACCGCGAGGATGTCGTCGCCGCTGAAGCCGCGGCGGCGCAGCCCCTCGGCGTTGATGCCATGCGGCTTCGCCGGGTAGCCCTGCACCGTGACGTACGGCGGCACGTCCTGCAGCACGATCGCGCCGGCCGCCACCATCGCGTGCGCGCCGATGCGCCCGAACTGGTGGACGCCGGCGTACGCGCCCATGACGACGTAGTCGCCGATCGTCACGTGCCCGGCGATCTGCGCGTTGTTCGAGAACGTCGTGCGATCGCCGACGACGCAGTCATGGGCAACGTGCGTGTAGGCGAGGAACAGGTTGCCGTCGCCGATTTGCGTGTCGCCGCGATCCTGCGCCGTGCCGGCGTTCACCGTGACGAACTCGCGGAACACGTTGTCGTCGCCGATCGTCGTCGTCACCGGCTCGCCGCCGTACTTGCGATCCTGCGCGATCTCGCCGATCGAGGCGAACTGGAAGACGTGATTGCGCTTGCCGAGCGTCGTGCGCCCGGTGACCACCGTATGCGGCCCGATCACCGACCCCGCGCCCACGCGCACGTGCGGCCCGACCAGCGCGAACGCGCCGACTTCGACGTCGACGTCGAGCTCGGCGCCGGGCTCGACCACCGCGGTTGCATGCACGCGCGCCATTGTCGTCAGTCGAGGTCGCCCTTCGGCATGCCGCGCACCGCGGCGAGCAGCATCGCCTCGCAGACGACCTCGGTCTCCACCCGCGCCGTCGCGCGGAAGCGGCCGACACCGCGGATCGCGCGCACGAGGTCGACCTGCATCGCGAGGCGGTCGCCGGGCATCACCTGGCGCTTGAAGCGCGCCTCGTCGATGCCCGCGAAGAGCACGAGCTGGCTGCCGTCGGTGCGCGCCACGCCCGACAGCAGCGTGAGGAGGCCGGCGAGCTGCGCCATCGCCTCGATCACCAGCACGCCCGGCATCACCGGGTAGTGCGGGAAGTGGCCCTCGAAGAACGGCTCGTTGACGGTGACGTTCTTGACGCCGCGGATCCACCGGCCGACCTCGTAGTCGGACACGGCGTCGACCAGCAGCATCGGGTAGCGGTGCGGCAGGATCCGCTTGATCGCGTTGATGTCGAGCGCAGGCATCGTTCCTCCCGTTTGATCGTCAGTGCGAGTCGCGGTCTTCGCCGGCCGCGCGGATGCGCAGCTTGCGCTCGAGCGCGCGTACGCGGTCCGCGAGCTCGCGGAGGTTGCGCGTATGCAATGCCACGTGCTTCCACTGTGCATGCGGCAGCGTGGGAAACAGGCTCGTGTACACGCCCGGCGCATCGATCGAATGGAACACGAAAGTGCCGCCGGAGATGATCGCGCCGTCGGCGATCGAGAGGTGGCCGGCGATCATCGCCGCGCCGCCGATCTGGCAGCTTCTGCCGATGTGCGCCGAGCCGGCGATGCCGACGCAGCCGGCGATCGCGGTGTGGTCGCCGATCACGCAGTTGTGGCCGATCTGCACCTGGTTGTCGATCTTGACGTCGTCGCCGATCACCGTGTCGTCGATCGCGCCGCGGTCGATCGTCGTGTTGGCGCCGATCTCGACGTCGGCGCCGATGACCACGCGGCCCATCTGCGGGATCTTGATCCAGCGCCCGTCCTCCTCGGCCATGCCGAAGCCGTCGGCGCCGATGACCGCGCCGGCGTGCACGATCGCGCGCGCGCCGATGACGCTGCGCGGGTAGACGACGACGTTGGGATGGATGCGCGAGTGCTCGCCGATCGATGCCCCCGCGCCGATCGACACGCGCGCGCCGAGGATCACGCCCTCGCCCAGCGCGGCGCCGGCGCCAACCGTCGCGAACGCGCCGATCGCGGCGCTCGCCGCGACGTCGGCCGATGGGTCGATGATCGCGGTCGGATGCGCGCCGGGCGGTACGGCGTCGTCGCCGGCGAGCACGCGTGCCACGCGCGCATAAGCCGCATACGGGTTCGGCGACACGAGCTTCGGCAGCGACGTCAGCTCCGCCGCATCGGGTGCGACGATCACCGCCGATGCGCGCGTCTCGCGGAGTTGCGGCCGGTAGCGCGGGTTGGCGAGGAACGCGATCGTGCCCGGCGCGGCGTTGTCGAGCGTGGCGACGCGCGCGATCAGCGTCGCGCCGTCACCCACCAGCGTCGCGCGCGCGAGGCGGGCGAGCTCGTCGAGGCGGTAGGCGCGGGCGTCGTGCGGCATGCGATGCGCGCGGGTCGCGGTGGCGCGGGCCGCGCCGCCGCGGTCACTTGTCGGAAAGCGCCTTGATCACGCGATCGGTGATGTCGATCCGCGGGCTCGCGTAGATCACCGGCTCCTGCACGATGAGGTCAAACTTCTCGTCGACCGCGATCTGCTGGATCACCTTGTTGGCACGCTCCTGCATGCTGGCGAGCTCCTCGTTCTTGCGCAGGTTGAGGTCTTCGCGGAACTCGCGCTGCGAGCGCTGCAGGTCGCGGGTCATGTTGGCGAGGTCGCGCTCCTTGTTGCGGCGGTCGGACTCGCTCATCGTCGTGCCGTCGCGGTCGAGCGACTGCTGCAGCGCCTGCACCTGCTTGTCGAGCTTCTGCAGGTCGGCCTGGCGCCCGGCGAACTCCTTCTCGAGCTTGGCCTGCGCGCGCTTCGCCGGCGCAGCCTCGCGCAACAGGCGCTCGCCGTTGACGAAGCCGATCTTGTAGTCTGCGGCCTGCGCGGCGGCCGGTGCGGCGGCGCAGGCGAGCGCCGTGGCGAGGATGAAGAACAGTCTGGTCAAGGATCTCTCCTGCAATCGGCCGAAGGCCCTTTCCGAGCGCTTTAGAATACCGTACCGACCTGGAACTGGAAGCGCTGGACGCGATCGCCCGGCTGCGAGTGGATCGGCAGCGCGTAGCTGAACTTGAGCGGTCCCACCGGCGAGTTCCAGGCGACGCCGGCGCCCACCGAGAACCGGAACGACTCGAAGTCCGGCTGGTCGCCGTTGGCGTAGATCTGGCCGGCGTCGGCGAACACGCTCGCGCGCACCGCCTTCTCGCCCTTGACGAGCGGGTAGAACCACTCGACGTTGCCGATGATCTTGCGCTTGCCGCCCAGCGCGTTGTTGAAGATGTCGCGAGGCCCGAGCGAGCTCTGCTCGTAGCCGCGCACCGAGCCGACGCCGCCCGCGAAGAACGCCTTGAAGAACGGCAGCGGGTTGCCGCTGTAGCCGTCGGCGTACCCGATGTCGCCGCGCAGCATCAGGATCGACGGCGCGAAGATCGGCGTGAACCACTGGTTGATGTACTCGGCCTTGTAATACGCGGTGTTCGACAGCGGCAGCCCCACCTCCAGCACGAAGCTCTGCAGCCGACCCGAGTTCGGGTACAGGATGTCGTCGCGCGTGTCGCGCGACCAGCCGGCGGTGAGGATGTAGCTATTGGTGACCGAGCCGAACTCGTTGACGTAGTCGATGTAGACCGGCGGGCTCTCGGCGAACAGCGACAGCTTGGTGTGCTCGACGCGGCCGCCCAGGTTGATCGTGTCGTTCTCGCTGATCGGCACGCCGAACGACATCGCGGCGCCCAGCGTCGACGACTCGTAGTTCGACACCGCGAGCGACGTCGGGTCGATATTCTTCTGGTAGAGCTCGATCGTGCGCGACACGCCGTCCACCGTCCAATAGGGATCGGTGTAGACGCCGGAGATCGTGCGGTTGATCTTGCTGGTGTTGATGCCGACCGCAAGCGAGTTGCCGGTGCCGAGCACGTTCTCCTGCGACACCGACGCCGAGAACACGACTCCGTCCGACGACGAGTAGCCGACGCCGGCGAGCAGGTTGCCGGTGGTGCGCTCGACGACGTTGAACTGGAGGTCGACCTCGTCGCTGGAGCCCTGCACCGGCTGCGTCTCGACGTTGACGTCGTCGAAGAAGCCGAGCCGCTTCATGCGGACCTTCGAGCGGTCGATGCGCTGGCTGTCGAACCAGGCGCCTTCGAGCTGGCGCGCCTCGCGTCGTATCACCTCGTCGCGGGTGCGCGCGTTGCCGACGATGTTGATGTGGCGCACGTAGACGCGGCGGCCCGGGTCGACGTAGAGCGTGTACGCGACCGTGTGCTTGACCTTGTCGACGTCGGGAACGGCGCTGACGTTGGCGAATGCGTAGCCCTCGGCGCCGAGGCGGTCGCTGATCGACTTGGTCGTCGCCTGCTGCTTCGCGCGTGAGAACGTGTCGCCGGGCTTGAGCTGCACGAGGCGCATGATCTCCTCGCGCGGCAGCACGAGGTCGCCCGCGAGGTCGACGCCGGCGACCTTGTACTTCTCGCCCTCGGTAATGTTGATCGTGATCGTGATGTCCTGCTTGTCCGGCGTGATCGACACCTGCGTCGAGTCGATCGAGAACTCGAGGTAGCCGCGGTTCTGGTAGAAGCTGCGCAGCGCCTCGAGGTCGGCGGAGAGCTTCTGCTTCGAGTACTGGTCGTCCTTCGTGTACCAGGTGAGCCAGCCCGGCGTCGTCAGCTTCATCTCGTCGCGCAGCTGCGCGAGCGTGTAGGCCTTGTTGCCGATGATGTTGATGCGCGCGATCTTGGCGGGGTCGCCCTCGGTGATCGTGAAGTTGATCGCCACGCGATTGCGCTCCTGCGGCGTCACCGTCGTCTGCACCTTGGCGCCGTAGTAGCCGCGCGACACGTACTGGCGCTTCAGCTCCTGCTCGGCGCGGTCGAGCGCCGAGCGGTCGAAGATGCGCGCCTCGCTGACGCCGATGTCCTTCAGCGCCTTCTTGACGGTGTCGGTGTCGAATTCCTTGTTGCCGACGAACGTCAGCGACGAGATCGTCGGCCGCTCCTGCACGATCACCACCAGCACGTCGCCCTGGCGCTCGAGGCGCACGTCGCGGAAGAAGCCGGTGGCGTACAGCGCCTTCACCGCGTCCGAGATCTTCTCGTCGTCGACGCGGTCGCCGGTCTTGATCGGGAGGTAGCTGAAGATCGTGCCGGCCTCGGTGCGCTGCACGCCCTCGACGCGGATGTCGCGCACGACGAACGGCTCGACGGCGAGCGCGAGCGACACCATCCACGGCGCGATGAGCGCCGCACACAATGCAAAGAGCGCGCGGCGCGGCCGTCGCCGCGCGCCGCGGCGGTCAGAACAGTCGGGAAACGTCATTGAACAGCGCCAAAGACATCAGCACCGCCAGGATGGCCATGCCGATGCGCTGGCCGACCTCGAATGCACGGTCGGAAATGGGAGCACCCTTGATGAACTCGGCGAAATAATACAGCAAATGCCCTCCATCCAACAGCGGAACGGGCAGCAGGTTGAGCACGCCGAGGCTGATGCTGACGAGCGCGATGAAGCTCGCGAACGACAGCAGGCCGCCCTTCGCCGACTGTCCCGCGTAATCGGCGAGCGTGATCGGGCCGCTGATGTTCTTCACCGAGGCGTCGCCCACGACGATGCGCCCGAGCATCCTGAGCGTGAAGAGCGCGAGCTCGCCGGTGCGGCGCGACGCCTGCGCGAGCGCCTCGCCCGGGTTGTAGCGCACGATGATCGACACCTTGTCGGCCTCGGCGGGATCGACGGCGAGGCGAAGCCCGGCGATGCCCACGCGATGGCCGTCGACCTCGCTCGCTTCCGGCGTCAGCGCGACGTCGCGCTCGCCGGCGGCGCCGGCCACGCGGAACGTCAGTGGCGCATCGGCATGCGCATTGGTCTCCGCGGCAACGGCGCCGGGAGAGCGCATCGGCACGCCGTCGATCGCGAGGATGCGGTCGCCCTTCTCGATGCCGGCGCGCGCCGCCGGCTTGCCGGCGACCACGTCCTCGACGCGGGGCGGGCCGAGGTCGGCGCGCAGGCCGAGCGGCGACATGAAGTCGCCTTCCCATTGCCGCGCATCGATCGCGCCGAGCGCGACACGGCGCGATACGCTCGCGCCGTCGGCGGCGCGCACGCCGAGCGTCACCTCGTCCGCGGACTGTGCCTTGGCGATGCGCCAGCGCACGTCCTGCAGGCTCTTCACGGCGACGCCGTCGACGCTCTCGATGGTGTCGCCGGAGGCTACACCCGCCGCGGCCGCCGGCGAGCCAGCCGGTGGCGCCGCCAGCAGCGGCCGCTGGCCGGGAACGCCGGCGACGTACGACGCCGCGAACAGGATGATCGCGAGCACGAGGTTGGCAATCGGGCCCGCGGCGACGATGGCGATGCGCTTCCACACGTTCTGGCGATTGAACGCGCGCGCACGCTCGGCCGGCGCGACGTTGCCCTCGCGCTCGTCGAGCATCCGCACGTAGCCGCCGAGCGGGATCAGCGACAGCGCCCATTCGGTACCGTCGGCGCCGAGGCGCCGCGACCACACGACGCGGCCGAAGCCCACCGAGAAGCGCAGGATGCGCACGTTGCACAGGCGCGCGATCGCGTAGTGGCCGAGCTCGTGGAACACCACCAGCACGCCGAGCACGATCGCGAAGCTCGCGAGCTTCCACAGGATGTCGATCATCGGGGTAGCCCCTGCTCGACGCGCGCGCTCATTGCACCAGTACCGCCGCTGCCACCGCCGCCGGCGGCATCGCCGCGAGCAGCGCGTCGATGCGGTCGAGCGCGCCGCCGTGGCCCGGCAGGATGCGTCCGCTGTCCTTGACGCCCGCGTTGCGCTTGAGCCACGACTCGAAGAGATCGCCGACGATCGCGAGCGCCGCCAGCACCAGCGCACCGGCGACGGCGAGCGCGAGCGATTTCGCACCGGCGAGGCTCGCGAGGCGCGCGCACACGATCGCGTAGACCGCGACGGCGACGGCCGCGCCCGCAACTCCCTCCCATGTCTTGCCGGGGCTCACCTGCGGCGCGAGCTTGCGCCGCCCAAAACGCCGTCCGGTGAAATAAGCGGCCGTGTCGGCGACGAACACCACGCCCATCGCCGCGAGCAGCGTCCACGGCGAGCGCGCGCACAGCGCGACGAGCGCCATCCACGTCGCCGTGATCACGAGCACGCCGATCGCGGCGACGAGCGCGCGCGGCCGCGCCGGCCAGCGCGCGATCACCCACGGCGTGGCGACAAGCACCCAGAACGCCGTGGCGGCGCCACAGATCGCGAGCACCGTCGCCGGCGGCCATCCCGCCTCGAAGCGCGCAGAGGGTGTCGCAACGAGCGCGACGCACACCGCGGCGACCCCGATCGCGTAGGCGCTCGCGACGGCCTGCGAATAGCCCGCCAGGCGTCCCCATTCGTAGGCGGCCGCGAGCACCAGTGCAAGAAGCACGGCCGCGAAGCCAGCCGGCGGCAGGAGGAAGATCGCCGCGACAAGCGCCGCGAGCAGCACCACGGCGGTCGTGACACGCTGGGCTAGCATTGTTGCCCCCCCGATGCGCGCTTCGCGCGCCTCCACCCGCAGGGGGATGAGCTGCGCGGGAGCGGCCCTTCGCCGCTCAGCACCGCGCCCCCGATGCGCGCTTCGGGCGCCGCCTCATCCGACCCGCAGCGGCTCGGAGGCGGCGGCGACCTGGTCGCTGGTGCGGCCGAAGCGGCGCTCGCGCTTGCCGTACGACGCGATCGCCGCATCGAGCGCGGCGGCGTCGA